>Ga0209726_10007717_pt1 | contig 11905 bp, 5 predicted proteins | sample Subgrocontami54m_FD_187453 | JGI IMG/M metagenome (GOLD analysis project Ga0209726, IMG submission 187453) | Subsurface groundwater microbial communities from S. Glens Falls, New York, USA - GMW46 contaminated, 5.4 m (SPAdes) (version 3) | ecosystem: Environmental > Aquatic > Deep subsurface >... | reverse complement strand
GTACCCGCCTCCACCGCCGCCGCGCAGCCAGGCCCGGTCTTTCGCAGCGGCATCGACCTGCTGTCGCTCGATGTCACTGTCGTGGACGCCCAGGGCCGGCCACCCGGCGATCTCGCCGCCGGCGATTTCGTCGTCACGGTGGACGGGCAGCCGCGGAAGGTGGTGTCGGCCGATCTCGTGCGCCTCGCCGATCCGCTGGCCACCCTCGCGCCCGCGCCCGTGCCACCGCCGGCCGACGCGGGCATCGCCGTCGCCACCAACGCCGGGCTGCCACGCGGGCGGCTCGTCGTCATCGTCGTGGACCAGGGGAACATCCGCGCGGGCAACGCGCGGCCGATCATGTTCGCCGCGGCGAAGTTCATCGACCGGCTCACGCCAGCGGATCGCGTCGGCCTGGTGGCGATTCCGCAGCCGGGCCCCGCCATCGACTTCACCGCGGATCACGCCCGCATCCGTGAGGCGATGATGCGCATCGTCGGTACGGCGTCGGGGCCGCAGCGCCAGCGCTTCAACCTCGGATTCGCCGAGGCGCGTGCCATCCACGACCACAGCGACCTCATCCTGGCCCAGCAGGTCTTCAACCGCGAGTGTCTGCTGGCGGGCGCCGGCAACGCGCAGGAACGCGACCGGTGCGAGCGCGACATCGAGGTGGAGGCCGGGGAGATGGTCGTGGACCGCATGCGGCAGACGGCGAGTTCGATCCGCGCGCTGCAGGACGTCCTGAGGGGACTGCAGGGGAGCGACGCGCCGAAGTCCGTGCTCGTCATCTCGGAAGGGTTGATCCTCGAGGGGCTCGGCGGTGAGCTGCAGGGCGTCGCGGACCTGGCGGCCGCGGCCCACGTGAGCATGAACGTGATCGTGCTCGACGTGGCGCGCTTCGAGGCCTCGCAGATGGCCTTTCCGACCACGGCTGGCCGCGACCGCGAGCTGGAGCTGGCTGGCCTCGAGACACTGGCCGGCATCGCCCGCGGCTCGCTGTTCAGGGTGGTGGGCACGCCCGACCCGATCTTCGCGCGCATCGAGCGCGAGACCTCCGCCTACTACGTGCTCGGCATCGAGCCGCTGCCGGCCGACCGGGACGGCCAGGCACACAAGGTGAACGTGGACGTGCGGCGCAAGGGGCTCACCGTGCGGGCGCAGCGCACGTTCGCGAGCATCACGGCGCTGACGAAGGCGGCGAGCGCCGAGCAGCGTGTCGCGGAGGTGCTGGGATCGCCGATCCTCGAGACCGAGGTCCTGCTGCGCGTTGCGACATACGTGTCGCGGTCGGCGAATGCAGGCAAGGTGCGCGTGCAAGTGGTGGCGGAGGTGGAGTCCGCTCCGTCCGAGGCCACCGACTATGTCGTCGCGCTGCGCGTCACGGCGCCGGACGGACGCCTGGCCGCGGGCGCGGTCGAGCGCCGCACGTTGCAGCCGGCCATCGGTGCGCCAGCGGGCGTCCGCGAATTCGCGGGCGCGCTCGACGTAGAGCCGGGCACCTATGCGATCAAGCTGGCGGTGATGGATGCGTCGGGGCGGCGCGGCAGCGTCGAACTGCCGGTCACCGCGTGGCACTTCGGCGGCGAAACGCTCGCGCCGGCCGATCTCGTCGTCGCCGACGCGCCCGCCGCCGGCGGCGGGCTACGCGCCGCCGTCGAGCCTCGGATCCAGTCGCGACACGTGGCGGGCCTCTTCGATGTGTACGCCGCGAACGCCGCGACGTTCGATCGCGCGAAGGTCTGGATCGAGGTGGCGGACCGGCAGGACGGGCCGGCACTCGTCACCATGCCGGCGCGCCTGATCGCGACAGACGCACAGACGACGCGCTCAGCGCAGGCCGTGCTCGACGTGGGACCGCTGCCGCCGGGGCGCTACGTGGCGCGCGCGCGCATCGAGATCGACGGCAGGCCGGCCGGGCTCGTCGCGCGGCCGCTCGTGGTGCTGCCACGCGCGGCCGCCGCCGCGGCGAACGGCAGTGGGGCCGCGCCGGCGGAGGAGACGTCGCCCGCCGGTCCCGCGCGCGTGCGCGTGACGCCACCGCCGTTCGATCGCCGCGCGGTGCTCGCACCCGAGGTGCTGGCCGCGCTGCTGTCGGCGGCGGAGACGCGCGCGGGCGCGGGCGCGCAGAAGGCGATGGCGGAGGCGCGCGCGGGCCGGTTCGGGCCGGCGGCGCTCGCCGCGTTCGAGGCCGGCGATCAGACGCTGGCCGCGTTCCTGAAGGGCGTGGACCTGTACGCGAAGGGCCAGCTCGACGCGGCTGCGGTGCAGTTGCAGACCACGGTGAAGGCGGGACCGCATCCGCCGGCGATGTACCTGCTCGCGGCGTGCTTCGCCTCCGTGGGGCGCGACGCCGAGGCTGCGAGCTACTGGCAGATCGCATCGAATGCCGGAAGCGACCTGCCCGGCGTGTACCGGCTGCTCGGCGAGGTGCGCTTGCGCAGGGGCGAGACGACGCTGGCGGTGGCGCCGCTCAGGAGCGCGGTCGCCCGGGCCCCGGCCGACGCGGTGTCGCTGCGGTGGCTCGCGCTCGCGGAGGCCGCGGTGGATCCCGTCGAGGCGCTGCCGCACCTCGCGCAGTATCTCGACCTCCACGCCGGAGACACCGACGTGCTTCTCGCCGCCATGCAGGCCATCGTGGAGCTGCACACGAGCGGCCGTGCGCCCGCCGCGCCGCTCGCCACGAAGGAGCGCTTCGCGCGCTGGGCCGCCTCGTACCCCAGGGACGGCGCCGATCGCGCCCTCGTCGATCGCTGGGTCGCCTACATGTCCAGGTGACCGGCGTCGGGGAGGTCGGCCGCGACCTCACGTCGCACGTCAGCAGGGACGACATGGTGGATGGGCGGAGGGCGTGGACCCGTTGAACCGCTCGAACCGGCACGCTACACTTCCGCCCATGTTCATCGGTCATTTCGCCGTCGGGTTCGCTTCGAAGCGCGCCGCCGGACGCGTGTCGCTCGGATGGCTGCTGCTGGCGCCGCTGCTCGTCGATCTCCTCTGGCCCGTCTTCCTGCTGCTCGGCTGGGAGCGCGTGCAGATCGTGCCGGGGGCCACGGCGATGACGCCGCTCGCGTTCGAGTGGTATCCGTGGTCGCACAGCCTGGTGATGATGATCCTCTGGGCGCTCGTCTTCGCGACGATCGTGCTCGGCGCCACGCACGACTGGGTCGCGACGGTGGTCGTCTTCGGCGCCGTGCAGAGCCACTGGGCGCTCGACTGGGTCACGCACCGGCCCGACATGCCGATCTGGCCGTTCGGCGAGAAGTACGGGCTCGGGCTGTGGAACTCGGTGGCGGGAACGGTCGGCGTGGAGCTGGCGCTGTTCGCCGCCGGCGTCTGGCTCTACGCGCGCGGCACCCGGCCGCGCGACGCGATCGGGCGCTGGGGGTGGCGCGGGATGATCGTCCTGCTGCTCGCGATCTACGCAGGGAACGTGGCCGGCCCGCCGCCCCCGAGCGTCGGCGCCATCGCCGGCCTCGCGCTGCTGCTGTGGCTGTTCCCGGTGCTGGCCTGGTGGGTGGACCGGCACCGGGAGGTCATCGAGCCGGCGGGCGGCGGCGGGCTGTCGACGGTGGACGCGACAGGCTGAGACGCGGCGGATTCCACGGGCCTCAACTGACTCCGACGGCCTCGCACGCGGCGAGGATGCGGACGCCGCGACAGGCTGTTCAGTAATATCTATTGTTCAGTAATAATGAACAATACATAATTCTGAACATCCGTGAGGCCGGCCATGCGCGACACGCTCCTACCCTACGAGAAGATCCTGGAGAAATGGCTGCCCGGCATGCGATTGGCGCGCGCCGGCGCGCCGGTGCCGGCAGACGCCCTGCTTCGGTGGCGAAGAGGCGGGAAGCACGTCAGGTACATCGTCGCGCACAGGAAGCACCTGGCGACACAGGACGTGCGAGTGGTGGTCGCCGACCTCGAACGCATCCGGGCGACGTTCCCGACGCGAGCCAGAGTGCTCGTGATGGCGCCGCACGTCCGGGTCGAGCAGGGCACGGTGCTCCAGCGACACGCCATCGACTACATCGACCTCGCGGGCAACGTGCATCTGGACGCCCCGGGTACGTTCGTCCACGTGGAGGGCAAGAGGCCCGCTGAACGTCAGGCGCGCGCGCGCGCGCGGCTGACGATGGGCTGGGTCAGAACCGTCATGGCGCTGCTCATCCGGCCCGAACTGGCGATCGGCACGTACCGCCCGCTGGCGGGGGCCGCGGACGTCGCGCTCGGGACCGTCACCACATGCCTGAACGATCTGCAGGCTCGTGGCTTCCTGCGCGAGACGGCGAAGGGCCGCGTGTTCACGAATCGCGCCGATCTCGTCGCGCTCTGGGTGCCGGCGTACGGGGAGGCGCTGAGGCCGAAGCTGCACGACCGGCACTTCCAGATGCGCGAGGGGGACATGCGCGCACGCTGGGGCAGACTCGACGAGGTGCTCACGGCCCGAGGCGTGCGTTGGGCGTTGACCGGTGCTGATGCGGCGGCGATCGGCGCCGACTTCCTCCGGGCCGCCGAAACCGAGATCTATGTCGCGGCAGGAGCGTTCGAGGATCGCGAGATCCTGACGGCGCTGCCGGCGCAACCCGCGTTGCGCTCCGGCAACCTTCGCGTCCTCGATCCCCCGGGGCCCCTTGCCTTTCCGGCACCGGACGATGAGCGCCACCCTCCGCGCGCACCGCTGCTGCTCGCGTACGCCGAGCTGCGCCTGCGCGGCACGGAACAGGCAAACGAAGCGGCAGACATGATCCTGCCCCAGGTACTCGAAGATGCCCGCGCTTGATCCAGCCGTGGAACGCGTGTTGACGGCACTCGTGGGCGGCCTGAGAACCCTCGACGTGCGGTTCTGCGTGGTCGGAGCACTCGTCCCGGAGTTGCTGCTCGCCGAGAGGCCGGCTGTCCGGACCAACGACGCGGATGCGGTCGTGATGGTGGCCGACCTCGCGGCGTTCGAGGCGGTGAAAGCCGGCCTCGTGCCCGCGGGATTCTCGCCAACGAGACTGGCGCATCGGCTCGGCTACGCGGGCGGCGGCGTCGCCGATCTGCTGCCGTACGGCCGCGAACTGGCACCCGATGGAATCCTTCGCCTGGCACCCGATTCCCGCATCAACCTGGCCGGCTTCGAGTGCCTATCGGCCAGTGCCGTGGACGTCGCTTTGGACTCCGGGCTCGTCGTGCCGGTCGCGCCGCTCCCGCTGTTCGTCCTGCTCAAGCTCGTGGCGTACACCGACCGACGCGCCGAAAAAGACCTCGAGGCCGTCGAACACGTCCTTCGGCACTACGCCGAAGACGATGATCGCCGGTTCGGCCTCGAGAGCGTCGACGGCCTGGTGCCGTATGAGTGCGGCCCCGCCTATCTCGCCGGCCTCGACGGCGCCGAGTTCCCGGACGCGACGCTCAGGTCTCTTGTCGGCCCGCTGCTCGAGCAACTCGGCGACGCACCCTCCCCGAGTCGCGACGAAGACGAACGGCGGCTGCCGCGTGAAGAGCTGTTCGCGTGGTACAGACGCGGGCTGGCGCTCTGAGCCGGCGGCGAGGTGAAATCGTGAAATTGGCGGATCGGTCGAGCGGTCGATTGATCGACTGCCGGTCGATCTGAGATCGTTCGATCGGTCGATCGTCAACAGTCGACCAATCGACCGCTCGACCAATTACTTCTGTCCGACTCCGTCGAGCTGCTCGATGAGCGCGGTCGAGGGCTTCCGCTCCTTCTGCAGCCGCGCCGACACCACCTCCACCTGCTTCCACGCACGCAGCAGGTTGCCGCCGAGGATCTTCCGGATGTCGGCATCGGTGTAGCCGCGCTTCAGGAGTTCCGCCGTCAGGTTCGGGTACTTCGACACGTCCTCGAGGCCGACGATGACGGTCTCGATGCCGTCGAAGTCGCCGCCGAGGCCGATGTGGTCGATGCCGGCCACCTGCCGGATGTGGTCGACGTGGTCGGCCACCATCTGCACCGTCGCCGGCGGCTCGGGATTCGCCTTCGTCCACGCCTGGAGCCCCTGCTTCACCGTGTCGGCGTCGTTCGGGTACTGCGCCTTCAGCCGATCCTCTTCCGCGATCTGCGCCTTGCGCCGCTCGGCGGCGGCCGGGTTCACGAAGCCGGGCACGAAGGTCACCATCACCACGCCGCCGTTCTTCGGCAGCAGCTTCAGGATGTCGTCGGGCACGTTGCGCGGGTGGTCGGCGACGCCGCGCGAGGACGAGTGCGAGAAGATCACCGGGGCCTCGCTCACGCGTAACGCGTCCGCCATCGAGTCGGGCGACACGTGGCTCAGGTCCACCAGCATGCCGAGCCGGTTCATCTCGCGCACGACCTCCTCGCCGAACTTCGACAGCCCGCCCAGCTTCGGCACGTCGGTCGCGGAGTCGGCCCACGCAATGTTGGAGCTGTGCGTGAGCGTCATGTAGCGGGCGCCGAGCGCGTGGAACATGCGCAGCACGGCGAGCGAGCTGTCGATCGCGTGGCCGCCTTCCATCCCGATCATCGACGCGATCCGGCCGCTCTTGTAGATGCGCTCGGCGTCCTCCGCCGTCAGCGCCAGCTCGAACACGCGGTCGTACTTCTGCATCATCCGGTGCACGATGTCGATCTGCTCCATCGTCGCCCGGATCGCCGTCTGCCCTTCCATGGTCGCCGGCACGTAGACCGACCAGAACTGCGCGCCGACGCCCCCCTCGCGCAGCCGAGGGATGTCGGTCATCGTCTTCTTCTGCGGCTCGCGGATGTCGAGCGTGTCGAGATCGCGGTCGGGCGTGCTCTGCCGCAGCGCCCACGGGTAGTCGTTGTGCCCGTCGATGACCGGCTGCTGTCCGGCGAGCGCCTTCGCGCGCGCGAGCGGGTCGCCCTGCTGGGCGGAGACGATGGTGGTGGCGGCGACGAGCAGGCCGAGGAGCGAGAGGAGCAGTGTGAAACGCATGGGGAGGATCTTAGCCGCGCATCCCACGCGTGTCCACGGGCCACAAAGGCACGAAGGCGCGAAGCTCCAGCCGTTCTGGTTTCTTCGTGCCTTGGTGCCTTCGCGGCTCCGTCCGGGACCGATCAGTTCCCGGGCTTCGGTGGTGCCGCGGGCTTCCGCGCGGGCGGGGCCGCCGGCTTCGTGCCCGGCGCCTTGGGCAGCGAGATCAGGTTCGCGAACATCCGGTACGCCCCCGGCACGCCGGCGCGGAGCTGCCGGAACCAGGCGTACGACGTGTAGACGTAGTGCCCCTTGCCGACGCTCGCGATCACCTGGCCGCCGGAGTTCTCGGGCTCGCCCGGGTCGTGCGACTCGAGTAGCGGCGTGTACTTCGCGTCGAACGTGGTGAACGAGTACAGGTTCCGCTCCTGTACCCACCCGTCGAAGTCGGCGCCCGTGATCGGGTTGGGGAACGTGAACACCGGATGTGTCGGCTGAAGGATTGTCACCGGCGCGGTCTCGTCGGTCACGCGCGTGCCGGTCGTGGCCGGCAGCGGCGCGAGCCCGCGTTGCGTGTAGTCGCCCTGCTGGTACTGCACGATCAGGGTGCCGCCGTTCTCCATGTACTGCCGCAACCGGCCCGTGTTCGCGACGAACGCTTCGCGGCCTTCGCTGGCCCGGACGCCGACGACAATGGTGTCGAACTTCGAGAGGTCGCCGGCCGCGAGCGCCTCGTCGGTGATGAGCGTCACGTTCACGCCCATGCGTGCGAGCGCGTCGGGCACCTGGTCTCCGGAGCCCATGATGTAGCCCACCCTCACCGGCGCGACCTTCAGGTCGAGCACGTGCACCGTGACGATCGACGGCGTGTAGAGGCGGTGCGTCTGGATGTGCGGGTACTCGATCGTCTGGATACTCTGGGCGTACGACCGGCCGCCGACGACCGCTTCGGCGCCGATCAGCAGCGTGCCGGCGGCCGCCCTGGCCGGTGCGGTCACCGTGAAGGTGAGCGCCGTGCTGTCGCCCTTGTCCTTCAGCACGAGCGGCGCCTCGGCCGGCTTCGCCGTCCAGCCGGCCGGCAGCGTGAGCTTCACGGCGCCGTTCAGATCGGCGGCGTAGCCCGAGGCCTTGACGACCACTTTCATGTCCTGTGCCTTGGGCGAGGTGGGCACGACGAGCAGCGTCGAGTCGAAGCCGAGCGCGACGGGTGGCACGACGTCGACGTCGCGGCGGACCTCGCCGCGGATGCGATCCGCGTAGCGGTACTGCACCGGCTGGCGCGCGCTGAAGGTGACGCCGCCGATCTCGACCCGCAGCTCGGCCCCGAGCGCCGGCGGACCGAACGGCACGCTCTTCGGCCCGTTCACGGGCCACGTGTAGGTGTCGCCCGGGCGCGGCGTGACGAGGAAGTATGGCTGCGTGTAGGGCGCGTTCGCCGCGACCGTCACCCGGAACGCCCGCTCCACCGTCGGCTGCTCGCGGAAGAACCGGGCGAACGGGTTGTTCGGGTCGTCGGTCTCCTTCTCATCGGTCGTCTCCACCTTCCAGCTCGCCGGCGCGTTCACCGTCATGCTCGCGATGCGCGCGTCGGCCGGGTTGGGGATGTAGGCGCGCACGCGCACCGTCAGCGGGCTGCCGGGCACGACGGTGTCGATCGTGGAGAGGGCATCGACCACGAGGTTCGCGGCGCGCTGGAGCGCCTCCTCGAACTGCTGCTCCTTGATTCCGAGCAGGAAGTCGGCATCGGCCTTGGCATTCACGTCGCCGGCGGCCGTCCCGAGCGCGGCGCGGGCCACGCGCGTGGCCTTCAGGCCGTCGGCGAGGATCGGGATCAGGTTCGAGGGCTGTCGCGCGTCGTACGTCCGCAGCGCCGTCGCGGCGGCATTCTGCACCGCGCCGAGTTCGGCCGCGATCGTGCCGGCCGGGAGCCCCGAGGTGGCGGCGATGCCCGCGATCGACGTGTCGAGGCCGGCGAAGACGCTCTCCTCGGGCCCCTTGGCGCCGGGCAAGGTGGACTCGAGCAGGATGAGCCCCGAACTCTGCGGCCCACGCAGCTCGATCGATCCCATCTCCTGGGTCTTGTGCTGGCTGCGGCCTTCGGACGCGATCTCGGCGTAGGTGCGGCCGATCACCGGATCGATCACGCCGGTCGCCACGCGCGCGCTCGGCGGGTTCTGCGGATCGGCGCGGAAGCCGACGCCGCGATAGAGCTTCTTCGCCTGCCAGGGGCGCAGGCCTTCGGTGAGCTGCTCGGGGAACTTCGTCGGGTCGGCCGCCGCCCGGAAGGCGATCGGCGCGAGGTAGCCGGCGAGCTGGTGCTGGCCGTGACCGTCGGCGGGCGTGCCCGAGAAGCGCGAGTAGACGACGAGCGGCCGGTACAGCCGGATGACGCGCACCATGTCGCCGAGCACCGCGTCCTGGCCCCACTTCGAGGCCGCCTCCTCGCGCGACTTCGAGAAGCCGTAGTCGAACGTGCGCGTGAAGAACTGGTTGCCGCCGTCGAGCGTGCGCGCCTGCAGCAGCTCCTCGGTGCGGATGACGCCGAGCGCGTCGACGAGTTCGAGTCCGATGATGTTCTGGCCCCCTTCGCCGCGGTTGAGCGCGAGATACGCGACCCGCGCGTGGTCGCCGCGCGCCGTGCGCGCGATGAACGCCGAGTCCTCATCGTCGGGATGAGCGGCCGTGTGGAGCGCGCTGGCGGTCGTCTGCAGGCGGCCGAGCACCTGGCTCAGACCGTCGGCGCCGTAGCTGTAGATCGGACGAACCTGGGCCTCGAGCGTCGTCTCGGGCAGCGTCACCGCGGCCGCGATCGCCGCGAGCGCGACCGCCGCCACGAGACGCGATGTGCGCGAGCGGAGTGAACCGGACATGTGGCAGGACCTCGCAGAAAAAGACCAGCCCCGACGATAGCACGGCCAAACGGACCGCACCCAGCACGGAGCACGCAGCACCCAGCACCCTGAGCACCCAGCACGCAGCACCCAGCACCCTGAGCACCCAGCACCCAGCACCCAGCACCCAGCACCTATCGTCTGAGTGTGTATTGCAGCTTCACCAGCAACTGGTTGTTGTCGAGCTGCCAGCGGTCGCCGAGATCGTGGACGTTGTGGTTGTAGATGAGGAAGAAGTCGCCGACCGGCGAGAACGTCCAGCGCACACGGCTGTTCGTGCCGAGGAGGCGCGACTGGTTGTCGTACTGCACGTAGCTCGTGAGCTGGAGGTTCGGCGACACGTTGAACTTGACGCGGGCGCCGGCCACCTCCTGCACGAACGCGCCCGCGCGCAGGTGTGCGACGTTGCGCGTGAGCGACAACTCCATCGTCACGATCGGCGCCGGGTTCAGCGTGATCGTGCCGACGTACTCGCGAAGCCGGCCGTCGTAGAAGTCGCCGAACCAGTAGGTAAGCTGGCCGCTCACGCGCCGCTTCGGGGCGAGCCCGACTTCCATCCGCTTGCGCACCCACTGGTAGGCACCCGGCGCAATCACGACGCCGGGGACGATCTCGAACGGCACGTCGAGCCGCTCGCCGGTCGGGTTGTAGTTGAGTTCGATCCGGTCGCCGCTCTCGAACCGCCAGTTCACCGGCGCCATGAACAGCTTGTAGCTCTCCCACTGGCCGCGGAGGTCGGCGACGATGGCGGGCCGGAACTCGTGGAGCATCTGCCGGAGCCAGCCGTTCTGGGGCCGCGGTTTGTACTCGATGTTCAGGTTGTACATCCGCACCGCGGTGCGCGGCACGAAGCCGAGCGACGGCTGGAAGCGTTCGCCGATGTGCTTCACGTTCAGGTTCACGTCCCACAGGTCGTTCGGATAGTCGATGCGCGCGCCCCACGCCATCCTGTCGCCGGCGAGCCCCGGGCGGCTGGTGGCGAGCCCCCACGCGCCGAACGAGAAGTTCTTGTCGCCGGCGAAGTGCGACGTCTGGAAGTTGCCGTCCATCCCGAGCGTCCAACTGCCGGCCGCACCCGTGGGATCGCCCACCGTGCCGATGAGGCCCACCGAGGATTCGGCGCCGACGTTCCGCTTCACGCGCGCGATGGCCATCCCGGTACCGGGCACGCCTGCGCCGGGCCGCGCGCGTACGCCGAGCGCGCCGACCTGCGTACGCCCGACGCGCCCGGTCACCTTCACGCCGCCGCCGATCGGAATCGTCTGGTTGTCCACGAGGCCGATGCGGCGGCTGAAGTACGGCATCACGTCCTGCCCGGCGCCGGGTCCGAACTCGAACAGGTCGGCCCCCTCGAGGAAGAACGTGCGCTTCTCGGGGAAGAAGAGCGGGAAGCGCGTGAGGTTCGTGCGGCGCGTATCGACCTCGGTCTCCGCGAAGTCGGTATTCACCGTCATCGACGCGAGCAGGTTGGAGCCGAGCCGCTGCGACACGTCGAGGCTCACGTGCCCCTTCGTCACGGCGTCGGCGTCGGAGGCCGGCACGCCGATGCCGCCGACCACCGCCGGCCGCACGCTGAGGCCGAGCCCCAGGTCGAAGGGCGGAAGGTCGGTGAGGAGCCCCGCACGACTGGTCTGCAGCACGCGGTAGTCGCGGCGCACGCCCGCCCACCGGCTGGTCTCCTGCAGCCGCTGCACGCGCCGCTCGACGTTGAAGTGCCACGTCGTCAGCCCCGGCGCGAAGCCGAGGGTGGACACCGGGATGCGGATCTCCACCGTCCAGCCGTGGTCCGTGCGCGCGGTGGCCGCCTGCCAGATGCCGTCCCAGTTGACGTTGTCGCTCTCGCCCCCCGGGTTGATGAGCGCGTCGTAGCGCGCACCCCTGGCGTTGACGGCGAAGACGTAGCCGGAGCGCCCGTCGAGGAACGTGTCGAACACGACGCGCACGTGGTCCTCGTTGCGCAGCTCGGCGTCGCGCCCCTTCGTGTAGGCCACGATGCCCGACGGGTCCGGATCGTCGCACTCGATGCCGACGAGGATCGTCCGCGCGTCGGCGAGCACGCGCACGCGCGTGGCGCCGCGCGGCGGCGCGCCCTCGCGCGGCTCCACCGTGCGCAGCCGGCTCGCGACCGGCGCGGTC
>Ga0209726_10007714_pt1 | contig 11909 bp, 8 predicted proteins | sample Subgrocontami54m_FD_187453 | JGI IMG/M metagenome (GOLD analysis project Ga0209726, IMG submission 187453) | Subsurface groundwater microbial communities from S. Glens Falls, New York, USA - GMW46 contaminated, 5.4 m (SPAdes) (version 3) | ecosystem: Environmental > Aquatic > Deep subsurface >... | reverse complement strand
ATCGACGAACCTTTTGTCCCGAGGGCTGGGCTCCGCAACGGGCGAAGCCGGTTCCCCCGTCAGGCGCTTCACGGCGTTGCTCCAGAGCTGGAGATAGGCCTCACCTAGTTTTGATTGCAGCGCGATGGCCCGATTTGCATCAGACAGCCAGTAATTCGCAACTTGACCTAGCGTCCCGACGACCTCGGTAACGTCCTGGGCCAGGTCGCTTTTGCCCTGGCCTTCCTCGCGCGGCTTAAGATAAGCAGCGAGCGCCTTGCCGCCTTGCTCGATCACATGGGCAAGATTGCGCGAGAAAAGCTCGACGTCGAAATTCGCGTCCTTAGCCTTCGTTTTTCGGGAAACGCTGTCATCCATGGGTCATTGGCCGTGGTCTTGGCGGCAGCAATGGCCCGCTGTCGCCCAGCATGCAAGGACAGGAGCGATATATAGGCTTTGCCGCCCTGTCCGTCGCGGATATAAGAGGTGGAGAGACAATACAGTAACACTTTGTTCGGCCTATAGTTTCTTGCCGTCCCCTGAGGCCGTTAACTACGGATGCGCGGCTTATGGCATGTGTTCGTGGCGCTGCCGTAAAGGCATGATAAAAACAGCGCGAAGGGGCGGGCACACGCCTGACAATTGGCTCAAAAATTAGCATAAGGCCCGAGGCTTATGGAAGAATTTCACCGCGTCCGCCGCCTGCCGCCCTATGTGTTCGAGGTCGTCAACCGCGCCAAGGCGGCGGCCCGCAACGCCGGCGCCGACATCGTCGATCTCGGCATGGGCAATCCGGACCTGCCGGCTCCCGCGCATGTGATCGAGAAGCTGAAAGAGACCATCGGCAAGCCGCGCACCGACCGCTATTCGTCATCGAAGGGCATTCAAGGGCTGCGTAAGGCGCAGGCGGCCTATTACGCGCGCCGTTTTGGGGTGAAGCTTAATCCCGATACGCAGGTTGTCGCGACTCTCGGCTCGAAGGAAGGCTTTGCCAACGTGGCGCAGGCGATCACCGCGCCGGGCGATGTCGTCCTGGTGCCCAATCCGAGTTATCCGATCCACGCCTTCGGCTTTCTGATGGCGGGCGGCGTGATCCGTTCGGTGCCGTCGGAGCCGACGCCGGAATTTTTCCGCGCAATGGAAAAGGCAATCGAGCATTCGACGCCCAAGCCGATCGCGGCGGTGGTCTGCTATCCGGCAAATCCCACCGCCTATGTGGCGGATCTCGATTTCTACAAGGACCTCGTGCCCTTCGCGAAGAAACACGAGATCCTGCTGCTGTCCGATCTCGCTTATGCGGAAGTCTATTTCGACGACAATCCGCCGCCCTCGCTGCTCCAAGTGCCGGGCGCGATGGACATCGCGGTCGAGTTCACCTCGATGTCGAAGACCTATTCCATGCCCGGCTGGCGCATGGGCTTTGCCGTCGGCAATGAGCGCATTATCGCCGCGCTGGCGCGGGTGAAATCCTATCTCGATTACGGCGCGTTCACGCCGATCCAGGTGGCTGCGACGGCCGCGCTCAACGGCCCGGACGACTGCATCCGCGAGATGCGCAAAATCTACAAGGGCCGCCGCGACGTGCTGGTGGATTCCTTCGGCCGCGCCGGATGGGAAATTCCGCCGCCAAGCGCGTCCATGTTCGCCTGGGCGCCGATCCCCGAACCGTTTCAGCCGCTCGGCAGCATCGAGTTTTCCAAGCTTCTGGTGGAAAAGGCCGAAGTCGCGGTGTCGCCCGGCATCGGCTTTGGCGAATACGGCGAAGGTTTCGTGCGCATCGCGCTGGTCGAGAACGAGCAGCGCATACGCCAGGGCGCCCGCAATATCCGCCGTTTCCTTGAATCCGGCGTGGAAAAGTTGCACAACGTCGTCCCTCTCGCCACGCGGCGCTGACGCCGCCCGTCAACAGGGTCGGCACATGGTCGCGCCTTTAAAGGTAGGTCTTGCGGGTTTGGGCACGGTCGGTTCGGCCGTGGCCGCGATGCTTGCGCGCTCGCGCGACGAGTTGACCGAGCGTGCGGGCCGCCCGATCGAGCTTGTGGCCTATGCCAGCAAGGACCCGCCCAAGGACAAATCGCTCGACCTGTCGAAGGCGCGCAAGCTGCCCGACCCGCTGGCGCTGGCGCGCGATCCCGACATCGACGTTCTTGTTGAATTGATGGGCGGGGAGGGCGATCCGGCCAAGAGCGCGGTCGAGGCTGCGCTCGGCATGGGCCGGCCGGTGGTCACCGCCAATAAGGCGCTGCTCGCGAAGCATGGCGTGGCGCTCGCTAAGCTCGCGGAGAAGCATGGCGCCGCGCTTTCTTTTGAGGCCGCGGTGGCGGGCGGCATTCCCATCGTGAAGACCTTGCGCGAAGGCCTGGGTGGCGCCCGCATCAACCGCGTCTATGGCATTCTCAACGGCACCTGCAATTACATCCTCACGCGGATGTTTCAGGAGCGCCTTTCCTTTGCCGATTGCCTGAAGGAAGCGCAGCGCCTGGGCTACGCGGAGGCCAATCCGACTTTCGACATCGGCGGCTTCGACACCGCGCATAAGCTCGCGATTCTCACCAGCCTGGCTTTCGGCACCGAAGTGGATGCCGAGGCTGTGCATGTGGAGGGCATTGAGTCGATTTCGCTCGCCGATCTCGATGCCGCGCACGAACTCGGCTACCGCGTGAAGCTGCTCGGCGTGGCGCAGCGCACCGAAGTTGGCATCGAGCAGCGCGTGCATCCCACCATGGTGCGGCAGGGCAGCGTGATCGCGGAAGTCAACGGCGTCACCAATGCGGTGGCGATTGATTCCGACATGATGGAGTTGACGCTGATCGGACCGGGCGCCGGCGGCGACGCCACGTCCGCTTCGGTGGTGGCTGACCTTGTCGATCTTGCGGCAGGCCGCCGCATGCCGGTTTTCGGCCGGCCGGCTTCTGACCTCGACAAGCCCCGGCGCGCGCCCATGCAGCGCCACGAGGGCGGCTATTATATTCGTCTTTCCGCCGTGGACCGGCCGGGCACCGTGGCGGCCATCGCCGCCCGACTGGCGGACGAAAATATTTCCCTGGAATCCATCGTGCAGCGCCATCGCGGCGTGCATGGCGGCGAAGATGCCAGCAAAGCGGCAAAACCTGTGCCGGTGATCCTCATTACCTATGCGACCACGGAATCCGCGGTGCGCAAGGCGCTGGCCGCGGTGGAGGCCGCCGGCGCCATTGCCGAGCCGCCGCAATTGATCCGGATCGAAAAACACCGTTGAGTAGGCGCGCATAAAGGGAGCGACAATGCCGTCCATTACCGTCCAGCCGCATCTTGTGCTCGAGCGCATCCTGTCGCTGGAAATCGTACGCGTGACCGAACGCGCGGCGGTATCGTCCGCGCGCCTGCGCGGGCGCGGCAACGAGAAAGCCGCCGATCAGGCCGCCGTCGATGCCATGCGGCGCGAGCTGAACAAGCTGCCGATCCAGGGCACGGTGGTGATCGGCGAGGGCGAGCTCGACGAAGCGCCGATGTTGTTCATCGGCGAGAAGGTCGGCAACAAGAGCGGGCCGAAGGTCGACATCGCGGTCGATCCACTCGAAGGCACCACGCTCTGCGCCAAGAATATGCCGGGCGCCATCGCCACCCTGGCTATGGCGGAAGAAGGCACGCTGCTGCATGCCCCCGACGTCTATATGGAGAAAATTGCAGTCGGGCCCGGCTATCCCAAAGGCGTGATCGACCTTGATGCGCCGGCGGACGAGAACATCCTGCGGCTCGCGAAGGCGAAGGGCGTCAAACCGGAGGCGATCACCGCGCTCCTCCTCGACCGGCCGCGCCATGCGGAAATCATCAAGGCGATCCGCAAAATCGGCGCTTCGGTGGCGCTTATCTCCGACGGCGACGTGGCCGGCGTCATTCACACCGCCGAGCCGAAAACCAATATCGACATTTATCTCGGCATCGGCGGCGCGCCCGAGGGCGTGCTGGCCGCCGCGGCGTTGCGCTGCATCGGCGGCCAGATGCAGTGCCGGCTTGTTCTTGATACCGAAGAGCGCCGTGAGCGGTCCTTCAAGATGGGCATCAAGGACCCGAAGAAGATCTACCAGATTGAGGACATGGTGCGGGGCGACTGCCTGTTTGCCGCAACGGGAATAACCGATGGGCCCATGCTGCGCGGGGTGAAGTTCGGCAAGGACGTGATTGAGACCGAGACGGTGGTGATGCGTTCTGTTACCGGCACGGTCCGCCGGATCATGGCTGAGCACCGGCAATTCGAGAAGTTCTATTTAGATTGAGTCCGCAGCCTTTGAATCGGATACAATTGTTTCGGGCTAGAGCCCGGAATGGCCGATGAATATAGCTTTTCCCAAACGCATCTTTCTCGGCGTCGAAAGCTCAATCTGCGGGCGCGCCTGGCGCGACCGGCTGGACGAGCGCGGCACCGCGCGCGCATTGACCATCGCCCAGCGCCACGGCGTTCCGGAATTGCTGGCGCGCATTCTCGCCGGCCGGAATGTCGAGGCGGAGGATGTGGAGGTTTTTCTCGATCCGACCGTCAAACGCCTGATGCCAGATCCGAATGTGCTCACGGCAATGCAAGCCGCGGCCGGGCGCATCGCCGACGCCATGCAGCGCGGCGAAAGCGTCGCCATCTTCGGCGACTATGACGTCGACGGCGCGACCTCGTCGGCTTTGCTCGCCTGCTTTTTGCGCGCGGGCGGGCTTGAGCCGATGATCCACATCCCCGACCGCATCTTTGAAGGCTACGGCCCGAATATCGAAGCGATCCGCTCATTGGCCGAGCGTGGCGCCAAGCTGCTGATTACGGTCGATTGCGGCACAACCAGCCTTGAGCCTTTGGCGGAAGCGCGCCGCCTCGGGCTCGATGTCGTGGTCATCGACCATCACCAAGCGGATGAGGAACTGCCGCCAGCCGTCGCGGTGGTTAATCCCAACCGGCGCGACGATCTTTCCGGTCTCGGTTATCTCGCCGCTGTCGGCCTGACCTTCGTCACTGTTGTCGCGATCAACCGCGAGCTGCGTAACCGCGGCTTCTGGTCGGAAGCGCGGCCGGAGCCGGATCTTCTCGATTTTTTACACGTTGTTGCGCTCGGAACCATTGCCGATGTTGTCCCTCTGAAGGGTCTCAACCGCGCCTTTGTCGCCAAGGGGCTGATCTCGTTGCGCCGCCGCGAGCATGTCGGCCTCACCGCGCTGATGGACGCCGCGCGGCTGAGCGGCCCGCCAGAGCCTTTTCATCTCGGTTTTCTGCTCGGTCCGCGCATCAATGCAGGCGGGCGCATCGGCCGCGCCGATCTCGGCGTGCGGCTGCTGATGGAAGCGGACCCGGTGGAGGCTGCGCGCATCGCCGCCGAGCTCGACCGCCTCAACCGCGAGCGGCAGGTCATCGAACAACAGACTTTGGCGCAGGCGGAAGCCGAGGCGATGGCCGCGCTCGGGATCGAGGAAAAAGGAGCGGTGGTCGTGACCGCCGCCGAAGGCTGGCATCCCGGCGTGGTCGGGCTCGTTGCCGCGCGGCTGAAAGAACGTTTCGGCCGCCCGGCCTTTGCCGTCGCTATTGATGTGGCAGGCATCGGTACCGGTTCGGGACGATCGATCACGGGCGTGGATCTCGGGCAGACGGTCCGTCGCGCCGTGGCCGAGGGTCTGCTGCTCAAAGGCGGCGGCCATGCCATGGCCGCGGGCGTGACGCTGAAGAAAGGCGCTATCGCTGAGTTCCGCGCTTATCTCGAGGAGTCATTGGGCGCGGCGGTTGCCGCCGCGCGGCGAGAGGATTCGCTGTCGGTGGATGCGGCGCTCACTGCCTCGGCAGCAACCGTTGAAACCGCGATGACCATCGCGCAGGCAGGGCCATTCGGTGCGGGCAATCCAGAACCGGTCATCGCGGTGCCCGGCCATACCATCGCTCATGCCGAAGAGGTCGGGCAAAACCACGTGCGCGTGCGGCTGAAGGGCCGCGATGGCGGCACGCTCAATGCCATCGCTTTTCGCGCCGCAGGGCAGAAACTTGGGGTTGGGTTAATGCAGAATAGGGGCCGCCCGGTGCATGCGGCCGGCTGCCTCGCGATCGACCGTTGGCAGGGCGGGGAGCGCGTGCAATTGCGGATTCTTGATGTTGCTTTGGGGGGCGGTTTTCCGCCTTAATCGGGTGCAAAAAGCCGTTGGGGACGCGTTTGAGATGTTGGAATCGTAGATGACCACGCGCCGCGAGTTGCTTTCAGCCGGCGCTGCCGCAGCGGCCATCGTCGCCGCGGGGAGGCTCGGAGGCTTTGGCCAGGCATTGGCGCAGCAAAAGCTGACCCAGGCCGAGCTTTTGCAATTTTCCCGGCTGGGCAATGTCACGCTGTTGCACATGGCCGACCTGCACGCGCAATTGCTGCCGGTCTATTTGCGCGAGCCGTCGGTCAACATCGGCTTTGCCGAGGCGCATGGCTTTCCGCCGCACATCACGGGCCACGACTTTTTGCGGCGTTATAGCATTCCGCCAAATTCTCCAGCCGCTCACGCGCTGACGGCAGAAGATTACGTCGCGCTGGCCCGAAGCTATGGCCGCATGGGCGGCCTCGACCGGCTGGCGACCGCAGTCAAATCGGTACGTGAAGAGCGCGGGATGGACCGCGTGCTGCTGCTCGACGGCGGCGATACATTCCAAGGATCGCTCGCGAGCCTGCGCACTCAAGGGCAAGACGTCGCTGATTGCATCAAGCTTTTGAAGCCTGACGCCATGACCGGCCATTGGGAATTCGCTTATGGCGAAGCGCGGTTCAATGAACTGACCGCGAGCCTTGCTTATCCGTTTCTTGCCTTCAACGTGCACGGCGTGGAACGGGGACGGCCGGTCTTGCCGGCTTACAAGGTATTTGAGAAAGGCGGCGTGAAGATTGCCGTGCTTGGCCATGCCTATCCACACACCGGATCGGTGCATCCACGTTCTGTCCTGCCGCCCTGGAACTTCGGCCTGCGCGAAGATGAAATCCGCGCGACCATAGAAAAAGCACGCCGGGAGGGGACGTCGCTTGTTGTCCTCCTGTCACACGATGGGTTCGATGCTGACCGCCACCTTGCTTCACGCGTTGATGGAATTGACGTCATCTTGAGCGGGCATGGTCACGATGCGTTGCCGGAGCCGGTGCTCGTGGGACGTACATTGCTCATCGCTTCCGGCAGCTGCGGCAAATTCCTCACGCGGCTTGACCTCGACGTGCAGGCCGAGGGCTTGCGGCGCTTCCGGCACAAATTGATTCCAATATTCGCAGACGTGATCACACCCGACGCAGAAATGGCTGAGGCAATCACCCGCGCCCGGGCGCCGTTCGCCGCCGAGCTGTCGCGCGTCGTCGGACAAACGGAGTCGCTGCTCTACCGGCGCGGCACCTGGCAGGCGAGCTTCGATGACCTGATCTGCGCCGCCGTGCGCACGGAGCGGGATGCCGAGATTGCATTTTCACCGAGCTACCATTGGGGTGCGACCGTGCTGCCCGGCTCCGACGTCCGCGTTGAGGACATCTACAACTGCACCGCGATGCCTTATCCCGAGGTCTATCGCGTCAGCCTCTCGGGCGCGCAGATCAAGCAACTTTTGGAAGATGCAGCCCAGGCCTTATGCGACCCCGATCCTTATCAGCGGCTCGACCGGGACATGCTGCGCAGCGGGGGGCTCGCCTTCACGCTCGATTTGCGCAAGCAGCCCGGCAGCCGTATTTCCGCGCTGCGGCACCTGACCACCGGAAAATCCATTGAAGCGGCTAAGAATTATATTGTCGCCGGCTGGGGAAACGTGTCCGAGCGCGTCGAAGGCCCGCCCGTGTGGGATTTGGTGGAAAAGCACGTTGCCAGTGAAAAAACAGTGCGGACCAAACCGCAGACAGACGTCAAGCTGGCCGGCACCTGACGGCGGCTGCGTCTAGCGCGCGGGCGGCCTTTCGCCTAAGAGAAAGGCATGGCCAAGCTCCAACTTTCCCTCGCCATCGGCCCCTATGACCGCACCCGCGCGCTGGCGGATGGCTCCGTGCAGATCGACGGCGTCGATCCCATTTGCATGGCGCTGTCGCCGGAAGAGATTTTCTTCCGCGCCTTCCGCCATGCCGAGTTCGACATTTGCGAGCTGTCGCTGTCGAGCTTCACGGTGAAGACCGCGCAGGGCAATTGTCCCTATGTGGGCGTGCCCGCTTTCGTCTCGCGGGCATTCCGTCACACCGCGATCTATGTGCGCACCGACCACATCAAAAAGCCGGCCGACCTGAAAGGCAAGAAGATCGGCGTGCCGGAATATCAACTCACGGCTTGCGTCTGGGTGCGCGCCATCCTGGAAGACGATTTCGGTGTGAAGCCTTCGGACGTGACTTGGGTGCGCGGCCCGATCGAGGATGCCTCGCGGCCGGAGAAAATTTCCATCAAGCTGCCGAAAGATGTGCGCCTGGAAGACGCGCCCGAGGGCGTCACCATCTCGCAACTCTTGGCCGACGGCGCGATCGATGCCTTCATTGCGCCGCGCGCGCCCAAGTTCGATCTGCGCGAGCATCCGAATGTCGGCTGGCTGTTTCCCGATCCGACCGCCACGGCCAAGGATTATTTCAAGCGCACGAGCATTTTTCCCATTATGCATCTCGTCGGCGTGCGCCGGGAATTGGCCGAGCAGCATCCCTGGCTGGCGGCGTCGGTTCTCAAGGCCTTCGAGCAGGCAAAGGTCGCGGGCCTTGCGCTGATGAACGACACCTCGGCGCCCAAGGTGACGCTGCCGTTCGTCGAGGAAAGCCTGAAAGCCGCGCGCGCGCTGATGGGCGACGACTTCTGGCCCTATGGCGTCACGCCCAATCGCAAGACGCTGGAAACCTTCCTGCGCCGACATCACGGCGAGGGGCTGTCGTCGCGGCTCGTTTCGGTCGACGAGATGTTTCATCCCTCGACGTATGAGAGTTTCAAGATTTAGTTTTTCTCTTTTCCCTCCCCCTCGTGGGGAGGGAAGCTGCGAGCGAAAGCGAGCAGCGTGGTGGGGTCTTTCGTGCATCACCCCACCCGGCTCGCGACAAGAGTCGCTCGCCACCCTCCCCACAAGGGGGAGGGATAAAAGAAGCCAACGCTCCGCCGGCCCTATTGTTTGCGGCGCGGGCGCGCCGTTCTCCCTTTTTTCCTTCCCCTCCAAAGAGGGATGGAGCGCCGGGAGGCGCCAGGGGGTTTGCGAGACCCCCTTGGTGGACTTGCGAGGTCCACCGGAACGCTTGCGAGGCGTTCCGCCCCGTTGGTGCTCGGGGCGGCGCCTCCCGGCGCTCCACATAGCGGCACCGATCTCGTGCCGCCCGACGCGATCAAGATAAGTGCGGATTTGCGGGCGGGGATAAGTTTATTTATTTATGCCCGCATCCGCCGTCATGGCCGGACTTGTTCCGGCCATCCACGATTTAGCATCGCAAAAAAGACGTGGATGCCCGCGACAAGCGCGGGCATGACGAGAGCTGTTGCCCGCCTCCGGATTCCGGGTTCTCACCTTCGGTGAGCCCCGGAATGACGATGACCGATTAACTCCGCGCCGCCGGCTTCAGCTTCACGTGGATATTCTTTTCCTGGGTGAAGCTCAGCATTTCCTCGAAACATTCCTCGCGGCCGATGCCGGACTGCTTGTAGCCGCCGAACGGCGCGCCGAGGAAATGCCGGCCAATCTCGTTGATCCAGACATAACCGGCCTGCACCTCCATGGCGGTGCGGTGCGCGGTGGAGAGGTCGTTGGTCCAGATCGAGGCGGTGAGGCCGTATTCCACCGCGTTGACCTCTTGCAGCATCTTGGCCTCGTCGCGCCATTTCAGCACCGACAGCACCGGACCGAAGATTTCCTCGCGCGCGATCTTCATCGCAGACGTGACGCCGGCGAAGACGGTGGCCTCCACGAAAAAGCCGTTGACGAGCGCGGGATCGCTCGGGCGCTTGCCGCCGGCCACCACCTGCGCGCCTTCGCTCTTTGCGGATTCGATGTAGCTCATCACCCGGTCGAGCTGCGTTTTGCTGATGACCGCGCCCATGGTGGTCGCCGGATCGGTCGGAATACCCGGCTTGAAAGCCTTGATGCGTTCTTTAATGCGCTCGATCACGGCGTCGTGGATTTTCTCATGCAGGAAAGCGCGGCTGGTGGAGCCGCAGGACTGCCCGCACCAGGCGAAATTCATCCCGCGGATGGCGGCGCTTGCCACTTCGTCCGGATCGGCGTCGGCATAGGCGATCAGCGCATTCTTGCCGCCGAGCTCCAGCATCACCGGTTTCACCGTATCGGCGGCGGCCTTCATCACCGCGCGGCCGGTGGGGACCGAGCCGATGAGCGCGATCTTGGCCACATCGGGATGACCGGCGAGGCGCGCGCCGGCTTCGCGCCCGCCCGGAACCACATTGAACACGCCGGGCGGCAGCAGCCCGCCGATCAATTCCGCCAAGCGTAGTGACGACAGTGGCGCTTGTTCCGGCGGCTTCACCACGACGGTATTGCCGGCGGCGAGCGGCGCGGCGGCTTTTCCCGCGCAGAACATGAAGGGATGATTGAACGGAATGATGCGGCCGACCACGCCAAGCGGTTCGCGCACGGAAAAATTCACCGCATCGGGGCCCATCGGGATCGAATGGCCCTTCATCTCGGTGACGAAGCCCGCGAAGAAATCCACTTGCGCCGCGGCGCTGGCGGCATCGCCCAGAAGTTCGCTTACCGGGTTGCCGCAATCGGCGGCGTCGAGCATCGCTAGCTCTTGCGCGTTCTGCCGCAGCAATTCGGCAATGCGGCGCAGGATTTTCGCGCGCTCGAACGGCAGCACCCGCCGCCATTCGGCGAAGCCTGCCTTTGCCGCGGCGACCGCGGCATCAACATCGGCGGCGGATGCGTCGGCGACCTTGCCAAGCGATTGTCCCGTGGCGGGATTGATCGTCTCCACATAACGGCCCGATTTCGGCTCATGCCATGCGCCGCCATAATAGATGCCGCGATGCTCCGGGAGCGCCGGCGGGGCGGATTTTGGGGAGGCCGAGGATGTCATAATCTACCGTGAACGGATCGGATCGATATGGCCCATGCGGCTGATCAAGCTGTTCACGCCGATGGCAAGCACGAACAGAACGATCAGCGTGGCATACATGCGCGGCATGTCGAACAGCGAATAAGCCTGAATGATGAGCGAGCCGACGCCGAAATTCGACAATTTAGTTTCCGCCAGCAGCGTGCCGATGAGGGCGATGCCGAGCCCGAGCCGCAGGCCGTTGATGATCGCGGCGCGCATCGCCGGCAGGTAAATCTTGGTCGTGGTCTGCCAGGCATTGGCGCGGAAGCTCTTGCCGACGCGGATCAGCACCTGGTCGATCTGGCGCACGCCGGCCGCGGCGCTCAACGCAACCGGGAAAAAGCAGGAGATCGCGCCCATCGCTATCTTCGAGCCGGGCCCGAGGCCGAACCACATAATCATGAGCGGAAAGAAAATGATCTTCGGGGTCGGCCCGAGATAATAGACGATGGGCTCGAAAGCCCGGCTCAGAAAACGGTTGGCTCCGAGAACAAGGCCGACGAGCAATCCGGAAACACCGCCAATCAGCAGCGCAAGGCCGATCTCGCGCGCGGTGCGGCCGAGATGACAGTAGAATTCCGGCATCCACAATTCCCAGCGGAGATGGATCGGCCCCATCGGAATATCCGCCTGGCAGGCCATGACGCGCGTGGTGAGGAGGTTGAACAGCGCCTTGGCGATGGCGATCAGCGAGGGCACCACGTCCTTGTAGAGCCACCCGGATGCGGCCAAAAGCTCCCACATCAGCAAAGCCGTCGCGATAATTGCGATCCGCAGCAAGGTCACGCTGCCGAGGCGGGGCGCGGCCCGCACGGAGGTGGCGGTCAGGCGCCCGGTCTCAGCCATCGTTCAGCCTTTTCCATCGCCATGAAGAACAGCACGCTGATGAGAATGACAAAGCAGATCGTCGCATAGGTG
>Ga0209726_10007710_pt1 | contig 11911 bp, 7 predicted proteins | sample Subgrocontami54m_FD_187453 | JGI IMG/M metagenome (GOLD analysis project Ga0209726, IMG submission 187453) | Subsurface groundwater microbial communities from S. Glens Falls, New York, USA - GMW46 contaminated, 5.4 m (SPAdes) (version 3) | ecosystem: Environmental > Aquatic > Deep subsurface >... | reverse complement strand
TTGCGCCGCCTCGACGATACCGGTCGGTACGGCGTGGTCGAACTGGAAGGCGAGCGGATCAAGCGCTTTGCCGAGCGTCCGGCGCAGCCCGGCGCGGGCCTCGTCAGCGGCGGCGTCTATGCGTTCAGCCGCCGCGTGCTCGACCATATCGGACCGAACTGCTCACTGGAGCGCGACGTGATGCCGGGCCTCGCCGCGGCGGGAAGCCTGTTCGGCCGGGTATCCGACGGATATTTCATAGATATCGGCATTCCGGAAGATCTGGCGCGGGGCCGCGTTGAGATTCCGGCGCGTCACCGGCGGCCCGCCGCGTTTCTCGACCGTGACGGCGTGCTCAACCACGACGACGGCTATATCGGCGCGAGCGACCGCTTCCGCTGGATCGAGGGCGCCAAGACCGCCGTCAAGGCGCTCAACGATGCGGGGTATCTGGTCTTTGTCGTGACCAACCAGGCGGGTGTCGCGCGTGGCTTTTACAGCGAGCCCGATATTCGTGCGGTGCACGCCCATGTCGGCGCCGAGTTAGCGGCGGTTGGGGGACATATCGACGATTTCCGCTATTGCCCGTATCACCCGGAGGGGGTCGTGGCGGCTTATTGCCGGGAGAGCGACTGGCGCAAGCCGGGGCCGGGCATGCTCCTCGATTTGATGCGGCGCTGGCCGGTCGAGCGCCACGCCAGCTTCATGATCGGCGACCGCGATACCGATATGGCGGCGGCGGCAGCAGCCGGCGTTACGGGCCACCTGTTTGCCGGCGGCGATTTGCACCGCTTCGTCGCCGGCGTGCTCCACGCGTACGGCCACCGACATCCCGTTGCAGGCCGCGATGCCACCCGGGGATATCTGGCATTTTGAGGTTGTGCTCGGGAAAGCGCTTGCGTGGTGTCGGGCATTCGCGCGAAGAGTCGGGCGTCCTCGTTTCGCTTCTGTTGGCCCCGAGTTTCCTATGCGCGTTTTAATTTTAGATTTTGATTTTCATACTGTTACGGGCGGTGGACAGACTTTCTACCGAAGAGTGGTGGCGCGCCATCCGCAGGTGAGTTTCCTATATCCGTCCTACGGGCCGGATCTGCGACAGGAAGTCCGGCGTACCTTGCCGCCGAACGCCGAACCGTTCCCGCTCGATATTCACGTCGAAATTCCGGCGTTGTCGGGTCTGCGGGTGTCGGCAATCGAAGAGGCGTTAACGCATAACCTCTGTCGCATGGCCCTGGCGCTCCAGGGTTCGGTACTCGATGTCGTGGATGTGCCGGCGTACTTTCCGGCTGCCCACCTTGTACGACCGATTTTCGCCAGGTACGGGATCGCCGTTGGCTGCGTTGCGCAGGCGTTGTTGGGTTGGGGCAGCGTGACGCTACAAAATGCCTACGGTGACGAAAGAAGCCCCGAGATAATTGAAGCATGGGCGCAGCCTGAACGCCGCTCCAGCGCCGCCGCCGACGTTTGCTATGCGCTTTCGCATTCTCACGCTGCGGAAGACAGCCGCTCGGGGGTCTCGCCAAGATTTGTCGACATGCACGACGCGCTTGAGGAGTTTGACATCCCCTCGCCCGAGGCTCCCGGAAGCGGACCCCCCGATCTTTGGTTCGTCGGTCGTCTCGATCGCAACAAGGGGCCTGATTTATTCCTTGAGATGGTAGCCCGCCTGCCGGAGGGGCTTTATCGACGGTGCCGGTTGGCAGGTCCTGACAATGTTTGGTCGAATTCGGTTCGCTGGTCCGAGCACCTGATGGAGCTTGCCCGCCAGCTTGGCATTCCCGCCAAATATGTCGGCCGAATCTCCAATGAGGAGTTGCGGAACGATATATACAAGGGGCGGTCGGTCCTCGTTGTCCCGTCACGCGCCGACGTGTTCAACTACGTGGCGTTGGAGGCGGTAGCTAACGGTTGCCCAATCCTGTTGTCTCGACAGGCCGGTGCCGCCGATTTTCTACAAGAAAATCACCCACACCTGGCACCGCTGGTCGTAGATCCAGAAGATTTGGCAGAGAGTGCTGCTCATCTGGAACAAATTCTTAGAAATTTTAATGAAAACGCGCGGCGATTGCGCAGGCTATTATCTGAGCGGCCGCTGCCCCGCCCGCGCGAGGACTTTATGTTAGAGATCTACCGGGCGAGCGAACGGCGGGTGATGAAACTCGAGAATATTGAACTGGCGCGGCGCATCTTGCTTAATCCATCACCGCTCCTTTCGGCTAGCGCCGCTGCCTGGAGACCGTTACGCACCGATGGCGAATACGCCCCCGCGATGACCGCGGTCGTCATCGTTCGGAACGATCCGACAGACGCGGCAGCGACCCTTGCTTGCTTGGCACGCCAAACCGTTCCGGGTCTGGACGCGGTGGTAATGGATGCCGGGTATGGATCGGAGATGGTGTTACGGGAGGTGGTCTCCCGGTTCGGCAGCTTTGCTCGGATGCTGCCGCGCAAAGGGATCGATAGCTCAACTGACGGTTTGGGCCGTTTGGCTATCCGAGGAACGGCGGTCAGCCTCTTTGCCGCAGGTGATATTGTAGCGCCGGATTTTCTATCCCGATGCCTGAACGCTCTCGCGCAATACCCGGCGGCGGGTATATGTCTGTCGCCTTGGACGGAAACCTGCGAGTTGGGCATTCCGCGGGTCGAGCATGGGCTGCGCGATTTGTCGAGTCATAGCGGCGTCGTCGAAGTCTCGATTGGGCCTGGCGCTACGATAAGGCGCGCCGTACTGGAGGAACTCGTTGGCCTCGACGATTCCCTTGGACTCCGGGAGCCCCTTGATCTGTTGCGCCGAATTTGTCAGTTTCACCCCGTGATCGGCTTGCCGAGTAGCGCATCGGCCGCTTGGCGCCGTGTGGTATCGCCTCAGGACGATGACAGCCGCGTGGCCCTCTCTAAGGGGGCCTCTATTATGGCCGGCAGTAGAGCGGCATCGGATTACGGAGCGAGCGAGGCACCAACCGCGGGGGCAGCAGGTGCTCTGTAACGCAATCGCCCGGAGAGGGAGTAATGATAGAAGAGCGCGCGTTGGTTACCGGTGCTGGCGGCTTCATCGGCAGTCACCTTGTCGAGACATTGGTCGCCCGCGGTACCCCGGTTCGCGCGCTCGTCCACTACAATGCGGAACGAAGCCACGGAAATTTGCGCTTCGTTCCGCCGGAGATGCTCGACCGCGTCGAGGTGGTCTTTGGCGACCTGAATGACGCGGAATTTGTCAAGCGACTGGTCGACGGTTGCGCGGCGATATTTCACCTTGGCGCGCTGATCGCCATTCCGCACTCCTACTCGGCGCCGCGGAGCTATGTTGACACCAACATCGGTGGCACGCTGAACCTGCTCGAAGCGGCCCGAGAGGCGGGAGTTCATCGATTTATCCACACCAGTACGTCCGAGGTATATGGCAGCGCGCGCTATGTGCCGATCGACGAAGCGCATCCGCTGCAGGCGCAATCGCCCTACGCCGCGACGAAGATCGGCGCGGACAAGCTTGTCGAATCCTACCACGCGTCGTTCGGGGTGCCGACGGTCGTGGTGCGCCCCTTCAACACCTATGGGCCGCGGCAATCGGCGCGCGCGATCATACCGACGGTAATCGGTCAAGCGCTTGGCGGCGGGCCGATCAGACTGGGCGCCGTCAGTCCGATTCGTGACATGACCTTTGTCGCCGATACCGTGTCCGGTTTTATCGCCGCGGCCGAGACTGAGAATTTGGAAGGCGGCATCTTTAATCTGGGTACGGGCAGCGGTGTCGCTGTCGGCGACGTCGCGCGGCTGATCCTACGGCTGATGAAAGTCGATCGGGAGATTGAACTCGATGCGCAACGGCTGCGCCCGGTAAAGAGCGAAGTCGATCAGCTGATCTCGTCCAACAAGGCCTTCACCCAGGCGAGCGGCTGGAAGCCGCAAGCAAGCCTCGAGCAAGGACTGGAGCGAACAATTGCTTTCTTTCGCCAACACCCCGCGTTGCTGCCGCGCGCGGGCTATGTGACATGAGCTGACGCGATGCAAGCGATCGTCATGGCGGGAGGCAAAGGCTCGCGGCTGCACCCGTACACCGCCGTGCTACCCAAGCCATTGATGCCGCTGGGAAACATGCCGGTACTGGAACTTATTTTGTGCCAATTGCGGGCGCATGGTTTCCGATCGGTCTGTATCGCGGTCAACCATCTGCGCCACCTGATCCAAGCGTTTTTCGGCGATGGCAGTGCCTTTGGCATCGACATTGTTTACAGCTTAGAGGATCGACCGCTCGGCACTGCCGGCCCGATCGGCGTATTGCTCGATTCGATGGACGAGAATTTCCTCGTGCTCAATGGCGATCTCGTGACCAGCATGGGTTTTTCGCGGCTCTTGGAATACCATGTTGGCCAAAACGCGGCTGCGACCGTAGGTACGATGTTGCGTGAGGTCACACTGGATTCGGGTGTGCTCGATATCGATCCGCAAGGTCGCGTTCTTGGCTATCACGAAAAGCCGTCGCAAACTTATGCGATCAGTATGGGGGTTTACGCGCTGCGCCGGGAGGCGTTACGCGGTCTGATCGAGGCGGGTAGGCCGGTCGATATGCCGGATCTTCTTGTCCGGCTGATGAAGGCTGACGGTCGTGTCATGAGCTACCGTGAAGATTGCCTCTGGCTCGATATTGGACGGCCGGACGACTACGCGCGAGCCCAGGATCTGGTGGCGGCGCAATCTGATTTGCTGATACCCAGTGGCGCCTCGCTACCCGAGACCAGCTGAGCGAGTGTTGGCGCGATCGTTGGCACGAGCTGTGCCTCTCTGAGGATCGAGGGTAGCCTGCATGAAGGTGTTGCTCACCGTCACGGACCTGTATTCGTCCGGGAATAATATCTCGACATTTTTTAAACACCTGATCGAAGCCTGTTCCGATCACGAATTCTTTTATTTGACGGCAGATGCGGTCGAGCCGTCGATTCTGCCGGCAAACGTCCGGGCGCTGCCACTCTTGAACCTCTATCGTTCGAGCGGTCGGGTTCTTCGTCTCGATAATATCCCGCCTGCGGGTGGCGACACGTCCGTTGCCGGAAGGGAGACGGACTTGCTGCTGTTGTTCGATATGGCGGCAAGCGTGTCCGACTGTACCTTCGACGTTGTCGATATTCCGGATTTTCTGCCGTTGGGGGCACTGCTGCCGATGGCGTTGCGGCAGGCGGGAGTTACCGTCGACCGTGTAGCTCTTTCTATGAGCGGGGCTGCGGCCGTTCTCGCCCACGATAGTGGGCATGGACGCGAAGATATCTCGCAGTGGCAGTTCGGCGGGTTCGACGGGCTTCTCTATCGCAGTGTGGATCTACGATACGGGATCGATCCCGTACAACTTGCCGAATGGGAGGCTAATACCGGTCAAGGCGGCCACCTGCTCGATCCCTGCACGATTATAGACCGGCGATCGCTTCGGCGTTTGCGAGGGCTGGACATCGGACCCACGCCGTTCAAGACGCGGCCAAAGCTGGTACATGTTAGCCGGGATTGGGAAGACGGCGGCCCCGGCTTGTTTATCGAGCTTGTTGCGACGCTCCCCCCGGCAGCGCACAGCGGTTCGGTTATCGTCAGGAATCCAGCTTCCGCTGATCGGGCCGAAACAGAGCGAGCGCTTGTCCAAATGGCGGCGCGTCGCCGTATGGATGTCGAGTTTGTTGACCTGTCGCGCGAGCAACTCCGGGAGTATCTCGCCAGCCACTATTGTATCGGTATTGTGTCATCGCCAGTCGATGTGTTCGAGTTCGACGGCATCGACTCGTTACTGTCCGGCACGCCGACGATGTTGAGTGGCCGCGCTGCCGCTGCGGTTCTCGGCCAGGCTCTCCCGGATATTCCGCACCTTAAACTGGACTGCAACGACCTCTTGGCGGCTCAGGAAAATTTGATCACTCTGATCGACGACTACGCAGGAGCGCGGGACCGGCTTAATCGCTATCTCGATACCGCCGAGTTGCGCCCCTGTGGCCGTAGTCTCGATGCGATTTATCGCGTGCAGCCAACGCCGGACTTGGGGGCGCAGCAATCTCTTGCGACCCTTTTCAATGCCGTCGCCCGGGAGATCGAAACTGCAGTCGCGAGCGGGGCCAGTGCTGCTCTACGGCAAACCCTGTTGAATGACGGCGATGGCGTTTCGGCCGGTAACCCCATCGCACTCGCGAAACACGACCCTGCCCCGGCACGGTCGCCTTCACGAGAAACGCTCGTTGGGCTTTTCGACCATTTTACGCAGCTTCAGGCTGCCGTCGCGCGCGTCGAGCAATGGCGGGGAAACGACCAGGGCTTCGACGACACGGCGTTTACAGCGTTGTCCGACCAGTTGGCACCACTCTGCTTTTCCGGCATGCGGATTCCCCTTTATCGGCTGCTTGCCGAGATCGAGGATCGCCGCGGCAACGATCTCCTCTGCGCAACTTATGGGCTGCGGGTATTGCGCCTCTCGGGACGTCACGATGCGCAGATGCTCGATAAGGTCTGCAAAAATCTTGCAGGCCACGGCTTCGACGACGAGGCTGACGTGGCGCGGATGCTGTATGGGCAAACGGTCGATTTCGCCGCTGCCGCAGCCTACCTGGATCGCGCTGAGGAACGCTTCCGCCTTCCGCCCACCGCGGTCGCAATGCGGACGATCGATCGCCGATCATCCGATCAACCCAAGATCTCGATCGTTGTGTCGCTTTACAATGCCGCTGACAAGCTCCCGATATTCTTGAGCGGCGTGGCTGAGCTGATGCGGGAACCACGGCCCGCTGCGGAGCTGATCCTTGTCGACAGCAACTCGACTGACTGTACCTATGAGCTGGTGCGCGATCTGCTCGACGACACGAGGCGGTATGCCGAGGTAGGCCGTCGCGTGCTCTATGTCCGCACGCCTGAGCGCGAAACCATTCAGCGCGCGTGGAACAGGGGTATCGCACTGGCACGGGGCTCGTACTTGGCACTGCTTGGTGCGGACGAGATGAACCGGCCGGATACCTTTGAAATTCTGGCGGATTATCTCGATCGCAATCCCACCGTCGACTGGGTCCAGGGGACTGCCAATGTCACCCAAGTTAACCAGGCAGGTTCCTTCGTCCGCGACGTCATGTCGTACAATCGATATTTCGACACTCATTCGGTGCATTATCTCGACTGCTGCTACATCGGATATGTTGGCGGCTTGTATCGCCGCTCGGTCCACGACCGCGTTGGGTTCTACGACGACCGCTTCCGGGCTGCCGGCGATGTCGAGTTCAAGCATCGGGCACTGCCGAGAATTCGAGTGGTTACGCTGCCGCAATGTCTGGGCTTTTTCCGCAACTATCCGGAGGAGCGAACGACGGAAAGCCCAACCGCCGAGATCGAGGACGTTCGGGCATGGTACCTGCACCGGAGCGTGCCCGGTCTCGCGCATGCGTTCGATGACAAGGATCCAGCCGAGGCCGCCGATCTACTAAAGCGATGCCTCGGGTACCGAAAAACCTACATGGACATCGATTGCACCGATTTGGACTTGGCTGATGCGGTTGGGCAATATCTGGCCAAGCGAGCGGATTGGGACTCGGTTCGGTCGATGCCGGTCTGGACCGAGGCGCGCAAGGCGCTCGACCTTTATCGTGCAGTCGATGGCGCCAAGCTTCAGCAGAATGAACTATGCGGCATTCCGGCTCTGCTTCGCGTTGCAAAGATTATTGCCGACGCGGATGTGCAACTTCCCATTATGGCCCGCGACCTTGCCGGTACCGGCGTACCGATTGAACTCATCTTGAGAAATGACAATCGTTACCATCAGCATCACACGATTTGGAAAAGTCGCTCGACGGTTGTGGTACGGCCCAGCATGGCGGGCAATCGGGAAGCGAACAATAATCGTACTAACAATAATCGTGCTGTCGAAATTGTGTCCGATGACGCGGCTCGCACTCCCAACGTGCCGCAACCGAAAAAGCGGAGCTGGCTGACGCTCCGCTTTTCAGCGAGGAACCGGCCGCAGGGGATCGAGCGGTTCATCGCCGACGGTGATGAATTCCGCGACCGCCGCGATTGGGCTGCTGCCGCTGTGGCGTACCGGCAGGCGCTTGACGCCGACCCTGGCCGCGCGGGAATCTGGGTACAACTCGGCCATGCGCTCAAGGAGCAGGGCGACACGTTGGGCGGGGAGGAAGCCTATCGCGCATCTCTCGAAATCGACGATAGCCTTGCCGATACGTATCTCCAGCTGGGCCACGTGCTCAAACTTCGAGGGCAACTTACTGAGGCGGCAGACGCGTATCTACGCGCGCTGGCACTTGATGGAGACGTGCCTGACGCGCGGCAGGAGCTCACTTTGCTCGGCTACACGGTAGGCGAACTCGATGTCGCGGCGGCTACCGGAATTCTTTCACGGGCAGCGGCAAAAACCGGCGCGGGTTCCGGCGGTCACGGCAATCCCGCCCGGCAAGCACCGGTCGGTAGCGTAACGCGCTCCAAGTAGCGAGCAGGGCTCCAGGATTTTGATTTCGATGACAATATTTCGTGAATAATTGATCGAGCGCGTCGTGGGGCCGCGGACGCACCGCCAACGAAGACACCGTGATATCGCAGCGCCAGCGATGAGGCCGAGGTGTTTCCCGCTCAGCGTCTCTCGTCACCGCGAAACCCTCCGCCTGTTGCTACTAGATCGGGCAGGTGGGGATATCTCCCCGCGAGATCGCGGGCCGCGGCAAACACATTCCCGTTGCGGCGTCGCTCGCGAGCTTCCCGAACAGCCAACTCTTTCTCGCTGCTAGTCACACGCAGCGCGGCGGGGCCATCGAGCAAAGCAGCCACTGCTCGATCCGGCTCCGCATTGGGTTCGATCGTGCGGCCACGTCGTTGCAATGGTCCCCCGCGGACCAATTGCACCGCGGGTTCCGCCGGTTGATCGTAATGCACCAGGTCCTCTGTCGCGGTCGTACTTGTAGTCGCGTCAAGATGCGTGAGACGCGGGGCAGTCGCATCTTGCTCCTTCGAGTGTCGCCCGTTGGGGTTATTGGACTGCGCTAGCGCGGGGTCCGGCTCCGCGTGGCCTAGCTCGAACTCCCGCGCAAGCCTCAGATCGAATGCCCCTTCCTGCCGCCGTTCGAGTGCGCAAAGTAGTTTGCCTCTCTGTAGGCGCACACAGTGACTGTCGAAGCCTAATTCGATTGCTCGATCGTAATATTTCAGTGCCTCGGTATTCCGATCCTCCGCCGCATGCAAGGCAAGGCCGGCGAGAAAATAAAGCTCGCCGTCGAGGGGGTGCTCCCGCATGGCGTCGTGCAGCCGCGCGACAAGCTCGTCAGGGGCAGCTCGATAGAACAAATCCCAAAGTTCACCGATTGTCTCACGCCGCACCTGATGGAACAGTTCAGGGTGCTCGGGGTCCCGAGCGCGGGCTTGCGCCAGGGCGACGACCGCTTGCGCCGTGTGGCCGGTGTCGTGCAACCCCTTGGCACGATTGAGATGCACCCAGAAGTCGTCAATGCCTAGCGCCAGCGCACGGCCGTAACAGGTTAATGCGTCGATGGGATCGTTGCCCTCCAGTTGCAGAAGGACCCCCAAAAGGTAGTGCAAATCGGCGATATCGGGTTGCGTTGCCGTCGCTGTGCGAAGGTGCCCGATCAGCTCGGTCAACACAGGGCTGTGCAGCAACCGCCACATCTTGCCGACGGTTTCATTTGCTCGCTCATCGTGTCGCGGTATCCGGGGCGAAACAACCGACGCAGCGGTGAAAGCGTAGCCCGCTTCGGCGGCATGGACCTCCACCGATCCCGCCGCGCGTCGTGCCGTGGCGTCGAGCCGCGGCAATGACGGCACCGCGATCCTCTCAATGGCGGCTGCAAGTTCGCCGCTATCCAGCGCTCTATTTTGCCCACCGGTCGCGAAAACGCTCGCCAGTACCAGCATACCGTGAAGCCGGATATCGGTACTGTCGGGCGACGTATTCGGGTCCGCACCGGCGCTCGAGAAGCCAGCCGACAGGGTGCGCGAGGTGGGCGCATTAATTGCGATATCGGCGATACCGACATCGGCAGTTGTCAGCCCGGCGCTCTCCACGATCTGGAGAGCCTGCCGGTGGAACGCAGGACCGTTGCCGCCTACCAAGACCAGCATCGCCGTCTCGCGAAGGTGCTCTGCCAGCCGCCGCTCGACGGCGGCGGTCAGAGCACGATTTTTGATCTGCGGAATCCGCCAGCAAGCCTCAAGCAAAAAACCTAGTTCGCTGTCGGCGTGCGCCCGCATCTGAGCTGCTGTAACGCCTCCGAGCGCCTCGTACCAGGCGGCGACAGCCCCCTCTAACTGGTTAACCCCGCCGGTTTCCATGCCACCCTCGCGGTGACGTCTGACCAGCGGACCGGGCACTGGCGTTACCCGATATCGAGAAAAGAGGCGTAACAGCAGCTCTGTGCCCCGCTCATCGAATAGTTCGGGGCGAAGTGGGCTACAGGCGTAGATGGCTTCCCGAGCAACAAGCAACGTACGACCATCGAGAGATTGATCAAACACGCTCCACAATGGTCGGTCGAAGTCAAAGCCGTTAGTGACCGCGAACGGTCTCCTGACGCGGCTGTCGTCTCCAATGACATCGATGTCGCTGAACGCCGCAAACGCCCCGCCTGTGCTTTGTAGTGCCCGCATCTGATCTTCAATTTTACGAGGATGAAAATAACTATCGAGATCAAGCCAAGCAAAAAATTGACCGCGCATCGCTTCAATGCCGGCATTCAGTGCTCTAGCCGTACTACCTCCATTCTGCCGTATCGGCCGGACGTAGGCACTACGCGCTTCGATCGCCGGCTGCGCGGCGCCGGTTAACTGCGCGTCCGTACCGACGATAATAATTTCGACAGCGGGCCACGATTGCAGCATTGCGCTATCGAGCGCCCGAGCGAGATTCGCGGGCGTGTCGGTGAGTGGGATAACTATTGAGACAAGCTCCTGTTGCAACGACGGCTTCAATAGATCCCCCATTTTCGTTTCGGCGCGATGCGGAATAACGAGCGTTGGTGCACGGCTTCGCCTGAGCAGGATTTTTGGAGTTGGTTCACGCTGCAAGGCGTGCGCCGGCTGCGAATCCTGCGAAATTCGTCGTCGCGTTGCAAGCGTGAACGTGGAATGCATTGTCGCTGCCACGTGGGGGCCGGAAGGACGCAGAACGCAATCCTGATCTCGCCGTGGTCGCTATCGAGTTTGCCGATCCGCACGTGCTTCATTCCGGCTCGCCTCGTCCCGGTCCGAATAGGACTTACCGTCACTGCCCGCGATATCCAGCCGCTATTGGTCGCTGGCCTCGCCGAAGAAGCAGTCGATCAGAATCTCAAGCACATGGGCAATGTGCAGCAGGCGGCTGGCAGGGACCCAGCGCTGCGACACGCGAGCGCACGGCCAGCATCGTATCAACGCCCCCGCTCCCGACTTGAACGTTGCAGGCCGTGATCTCGATATCCTCGAAGCCCGCCGCTTCCAGGATGCCGCGCACGCGGTCTGGATCAGCAAATGCGAACGGCCCGGGCGTGTCCGGATCGTGGTCAGACTGCGGCGGCAGATGAGCCGACGCGGTCCTAAGCGACGGGATGTCGAGCAATGGTGGCAGCCGACCGGCCCGCGGCCCGCTCTCGACGCCGGCTCGGGCGGTCGGGCGATGACGCGAGCGCCGAATGCTCCGTTAGGCGTTCTTGCGCCAGTCCCCGGTCCACAGAAAATCCGGACCGAGCTGATCGAGGCTGGGGCAGCCGATCTGGCCCATGACCAGGTCGATCTCGGTGCGGAAGATATCGACCGCCTTTTTGACGCCGGCTAAACCGCCCGCCGCCGCGCCATATAGTGTCGGGCGTCCCATGACGACAAGATCGGCACCGAGGCACAGCGCTATCACAATGTCGGCGCCGCGCCGCACGCCCCCGTCAAGCACGATAGCGGCGCGGTCGCCGACCGCCGCCCTGATCGCCGGAAG
>Ga0209726_10007706_pt1 | contig 11916 bp, 15 predicted proteins | sample Subgrocontami54m_FD_187453 | JGI IMG/M metagenome (GOLD analysis project Ga0209726, IMG submission 187453) | Subsurface groundwater microbial communities from S. Glens Falls, New York, USA - GMW46 contaminated, 5.4 m (SPAdes) (version 3) | ecosystem: Environmental > Aquatic > Deep subsurface >... | reverse complement strand
CCAGCAGTAAGCGGGGCGCGAAGCGCCCATCCCGGTAGCCACCTGGTTCGCAACCAGGTCGCTACACCGTGGTTGTCGTCGGGCCTCCGGTCGTCCTGGTTGCTCAGGAACCAGGTTGCAGCCGTTGCGAAGACGCGGGGCGCGCAGCGCCCCATTCCGGTAGCCACCTGGTTCGCAACCAGGTCGCGTACACCGTGGTTGTCGTCGGGCCTCCGGTCGTCCTGGTTGCTCAGGAACCAGGTTGCAGCCGTTGCGAAGACGCGGGGCGCGCAGCGCCCCGCCGCTCAAGGAGAAACGTCCTCGACCGCGAACCGCGATGGGATGGGCGTAACAGCCACCGCCACCTTGCTCGCCGACGCCGTCGACCAGGCGACGACGTTCGTGCACGTCTTCGTGACCGTCTATACGCTCGTGATTCTGGGGTACATCATCACGAGTTGGCTGCGGCTGCCGTACTCGCCCTGGTTGAACAGGATCCAGCGCTTTCTCTACGACGTCTCGGAGCCGTACCTGCGGATCTTCCGACGGGTGCTCCCCGCGATGGGGCCGCTCGACCTGTCGCCGATGGTCGGCCTGATCGTCCTGATCATCGTCGACAGGCTGCTGGCAACGATCCTGGCTCAGTTCCACTAAGAGGGGAGAAGCGATGGCACTCACACCAGTCGAGATCAGGCACATGACTCCGGGTACGGGGCTCTTCGGCTACAAGCGCGCAGCGATGGACAGGCTGCTCGAGGAGATCGCCGGGAGCTTCGAGGACGTCTGGCGTGAACGCGCCGACCTCGCCGACAAGATCGAGCAGCTCGAGACCGATCTCGTGCGCTACCGCGAGCTCGAAGCCCTGCTGCGGACGACGCTCGTCTCTGCGGAGCGAGCGTCGGCGGAGTTGAAGGAGCAGGCGCGCCGCGAGGCCGACCTCATCCTCGGCGAAGCGCACGCCGAGGCGCGCGCGGTTCAGCGCAACGCGCTGACCGAGAACGAGCGCCTCACCATCGAGTCCCGCCGTCTTCGCGCTCAGCTTCGTGCGGCGCTCGAGTCGGTCGAAGAAGTCGACGACACCTGGCCGGCGGCCCAGGCGCCGGAGGCCGAAGCGGCGTAGAAGCCCGAATGCCGCGAGTACACTTGGACGCATGGCGGCGGCGTCTACTCGAGTGCGGCTGCGCGTCAGCCCGGGTGCGGGCCGCGCACAGATCGTCGGCCGGCACGGAGACGCGTGGAAGGTGCGCGTCACCGCCGCGCCCGAGCAGGGGCGCGCGAACGAGGCCGTGCTCCGGCTGCTCGCCGAGGCGCTCGCCGTGCCGCGCAGCGCGCTCGCGCTCGTTTCGGGCCACGGGGCGAGGGACAAGATCGTGGAACTGACCGGGCTCGGGCCGGCGCTCGTCGAGCGCCGTCTTGCCTCCGCATCCGCGCCCGATCGAGGCAGAAAGGACCGGCGACAATGAGCAAGAGCATCGACACCGAACGGTTTCGGGCGACACTGCTGGAGGAGCGTGAGCGCGTCGAGCGCGCGATTGCGAATCTGCGCGACGATCATCCCGGCTCCGCCGACGACGAGGTCGAAGAGGTCGAAGGCCCGAGCGACAATCATCTTGCCGAGAACGCAACCGCGACGCTCGACCGCGAGATCGACTTCACGCTCGAGGAGAACTCCGGCCAGGTGCTCGCGGAGATCGACGCTGCGTTGAAGCGGATCGACGACGGCACGTACGGCACGTGCACGAACTGCGGCAAGCAGATTGCGGAGGAACGCCTCGAGGCGTATCCGTGGGCATCGCTCTGCATCGACGACGCGAGGCAGGCAGAGCGCCGGTGACCGATCGTCCGTCGACGACGCCGGCGCGCTCACCCGACGTCCGTGTCGGCTCGATGCAGAACGGGCTGTCGCCCGTCTCGGTCGCGGAGCGCTCGCTGGGCGCCGGCCCGACGCAGTGGGTGAGCCTCGCAGCCATCGTGCTCGCCGCGCTCGCGGCCGACCAGCTGACGAAGAAGATCGTCACCGGCCATCTTCAACTCGACGAGGGAACCCACATCGCCGGACCTTTCTGGATCCATCACGTCCAGAACTCGGGAATCGCGTTCGGGCTCTTTGCGAGCGCGACGGCTGCAGTGATCGCGCTCACCGGGATCGCCGTCGCCTGGATGCTTCTCTTCTTCGCACGCTCGGGCGCGCGGCATCCCGTATTGCCGGTCGCGCTCGGGCTGGTGATCGGCGGTAGCCTTTCGAACCTGCTCGACCGCGTGCGGCTCGGGTACGTAACCGACTTCCTCGACCTCCGCTACTGGCCGGCGTTCAACCTGGCCGACAGCTTCATCGTGATCGGCGTCGGCATCCTCCTGGCCGCGCTGCTCTTTGCAGAGCGGGAGCCGCGCCGGGCGCGGCAGGTCCGTGATGCGGCTGCACGTCCCTGACGGCGCGGCGGGCCGGCGGCTCGACAGCTTCCTCGCCGAACTGCCTGAGCTCGGCTCACGCGCCGTCGCCGAGCGGTTGCTCGGCACGGGCGGCGTGCTCGTCGACGGGCGCGTCCGCCTGAAGAGCCACAAGCTCGCCGGCGGCGAGGAACTCGAGTTCGAGCCGCCCACGGCGCCGAAGAGCTCGCTCGTGCCGGAGTCGATGGATCTCGCCGTGCCCTACGAGGACGAGCACCTGCTCGTCGTCGACAAGCCGGCCGGCCTCGTCGTCCATCCGGCGCCGGGACATGCGCAGGGAACGCTCGTGCACGGCCTGCTCGCATACGACGTCGAAGGAGGCGACGAGCCGGACCGTCCCGGCATCGTGCACCGGCTCGACCGCGACACGTCGGGCCTGCTCGTCGTTGCGCGCTCACCCGAGGCGCACCGGCGGCTGCAAGAGCTCGTTCGGGTACGCGCACTCGCGCGCGAATACAGCGCACTCGTCGTCGGCCGGCCGCGCTCGCGCAAGGGAACGATCGACGCGCCGATCGGCCGCGACCGCAGCGACGCTCAGCGTCACTCGCTCGACACCGACACTCCGCGCGAGGCCGTGACGCACTTCGAGGTCGACGAGTTGCTTGCGCGTCACGCATTGCTCAAGGTCTCGCTCGAGACCGGCCGGACGCATCAGATCCGGGTGCATCTCGCCGCGATCGACCTGCCGGTGGCGGGCGATCCGACGTACGGTCGGCCGGGCGAGCTCGGGCTCGAGCGGCAGTTCCTGCATGCCGCACGACTTGCCTTCGAGCACCCGTTCACCGGCGAGCAGGTCGACGTCCGCTCGCCGCTCCCGGCCGACCTCGAGTCGGCTCTCGCAGCGGCGCGTGTGTGAAGACGTTCGCGGGCTTTCGGCGCCGCTGGGAGCCGCCGCGTGACGGCGTTCCGCACGCTGCGCTCCAGGAGTTCGTCGAGACGAAGCTCGCGCGTTACGCCGGCGACCGCGATCACCCGGCGCGTCAGGGGACGTCCCGCCTCTCGGCGCTGATTGCATCCGGCGAGCTGACGATCGCCGACTGCGCAACCGCCGCGCTCGACGCGCGGCCGTCGCACGGCCGCGACAGGTGGCTCGACGAGCTCTGCTGGCACGAATGGTTCGAGCACGTGAAGGCGTCCGGCTTCGACGCGCCGCGGCTCGAGCCCCGCTGGGACGCGCCCGGCGAGCGGTTCGAGCGCTGGCGCTCGGGGACGACCGGCTTTCCGTTCGTCGACGCCGGCATGCGCGAGCTCGCGGCGACCGGCTGGATGCACAACCGGACGCGGATGGTCGCGGCGAGCTTCCTCGTCAAGCACCTGCACCTGGACTGGCGGGTGGGGGAGGGCTGGTTCGCCGAGCGGCTGGTCGACTACGACCCGGCCCAGAACGAGGGCAACTGGCAGTGGGTCGCCGGGACCGGAATCGACGCGCAGCCGTGGTTCCGGATTCTCAATCCCGAGCGTCAGCGCGAGCGCTTCGATCCGGACGGGGCGTACTGCACCCGCTGGCTGCCCGAGTGGGGCACCGGCTCGTATCCCGAGGCGATGCTCGATCTCCGGGCCGAGGCGACCGAGGCGAAAGAGCGGTTCAAAGCGGCCTCCCGCGGGCGGAATGCGGCCTCCGGCTAGACTGGCCGCTCCAGTCCCTTCTCCCCGGCGGATTCCAGCGCCGTGGCGCGGTGCCGGCCTCTGAGGCCGGTGCGTCCCGAGCCCCGCCGGCAGCAACGCCCAACCAATCGAGGAAGGAGCACCATGGCAGTCGTCTCCATGCGCGAACTGCTGGAGGCCGGGGTCCATTTCGGCCACCAGACACGCCGCTGGAACCCGAAGATGCGCCGTTTCATCTTCGCGGAGCGGTCCGGCATCTACATCATCGACTTGACCCAGACGGCGGAGCGCCTCGAGGAGGCCGCGCAGTTCGTGCGCAACCTCGCCGAGCGCAACGGAACCGTGCTGTTCGTCGGCACGAAGAAGCAGTCGCAGGACGCCGTCGAGAACGAGGCGAAGCGCGTCGGCATGCCGTACGTCAACCACCGCTGGCTCGGCGGACTGCTCACGAACTGGCGGACGATGTCCGACCGGATCGAGCGGCTGCACGAGCTGCGCAGGCTGCGCGACGAGGGCCAGATGGAGCTGCTTCCTGCGAAGGAGCGCATCTCGATGGCCGGCGAGCTCGAGAAGCTCGAGGCGAACCTCGGCGGCGTCGCCGACATGCGCCGCCAGCCGGACGCGGTCTTCATCATCGACCTGAAGAAGGAGCAGCTCGCGGTGCGCGAGGCGCGTCGGCTCGGGCTTCCGGTCGTGGCGCTTGTCGACACGAACTGCGACCCCGACGAGTCCGACTACGTGATCCCGGGCAACGACGATGCGATCCGGTCGTGCGGCCTGATTGCGCGCGTGATCGCGGACGCAGTCGCCGCAGGCAAGCAGAAGGTCACGGCGCAGGAGATGGCGACCGCGGCCGCGCGGGAAGCGCGGGAAGCCGCCGCCGCGGCCGCTGCCGAGCAGGCTCCGGCGAGCGAGAACGGAGCGAGCACGACGGGCGCCGCCGACGGGGCCCCGACCGCTTCCGACGCTCCGGCGGAGGCAGATACTCCGGAGGCGACCCCGGAGGCCACCTCCGAGACCACCCCTGAGCCCGATGAGGTGCAGCAGTAATGGCGGAGATCTCTGCGGCTCTCGTCAAGGAGCTCCGCGAGCGCACCGGCGCGGGGATGATGGACTGCAAGCGTGCGCTGCAGGACACGAACGGTGACATGGACGCGGCGATCGTCCTCCTGAGGGAGAAGGGCATGGCCGGCGCTGCGAAGCGGGCGGGACGCGAGACGACCGAAGGGCTCGTCGGATACCGCCTGGCCGACGACGGCTCGAAGGGCACGATGGTCGCCGTCGGCTGTGAGACCGAGCCCGTCTCGAAGAACGACGCGTTCCAGGTGTTCGCGAACAAGGTGCTCGACACCGTCGACGCCGGCGGGGTCGACGCGGCCTCCGAGCTCGAGAGCGAGCGCACGGAGCTCGCCGCCAAGCTCGGCGAGAACATCGCCGTCGCGGGAGCTGCGCGGTTCGAGGCGGTCGACGGCGGGATCGTCGCCGCCTACGCGCATCCGCCGGCGAACAAGCTCGGCGTCCTGCTTCAGCTGCGCGGCGGCGACGCCGACCTCGGACGCAAGGTCGCGATGCACATCGCGGCTGCAAACCCGCAGTGGATCGACCGGGCCTCCGTTCCGGCCGACGCGCTCGCAGGTGAGCGCGAGATCTACGCGAACTCGGACGAGGTGCAGTCGAAGCCGGAGCAGGCCCGCGAGAAGATCGTCGAGGGCATGCTCGGCAAGCGATTCTTCGGCGCGAATGTCCTCGTCGACCAGGACTGGATCCACGACTCCGGCAAGACCGTCGGGCAGGCGCTGAAGGAGGCCGGCGCGGAAGTGCTGGAGTACCAGCGCTTCTCGCTCGCCGGCTGACGCCGATGAGCGTGCGGCCCGAGCACACCATCGACGCGCCGGACGCCGGGACGACCGGCTTCCGGCGCGTGCTGCTCAAGCTCTCGGGCGAAGCGCTGATGGGCGGGCGCGACTACGGCATCGACCCCGGCATGGTCGAGCCTCTCGCGCACGAGATCGCGCTCGTGCGCGGGTCGGGTGTCGACATCGCGATCGTCGTCGGCGCAGGGAACTTCTATCGCGGTCTCGCGGCGGCGGCCGAGGGGATGGAGCGTGCGACAGCCGACTACGCGGGCATGCTCGCAACGCTCTTGAACGCCCTTGCGCTGCAGGACGCCCTCGAGCGCGCGGGCGCCGACACGCGCGTTCAGTCCGCGCTCACCGTCTCGGAGGTCGCGGAGCCCTACATCCGGCGGCGCGCGATCCGCCATCTCGAGAAAGGGCGAATCGTGATCTTCGCGGCAGGCACGGGCAACCCGTTCTTCACCACCGACACAGCTGCGGCACTCCGCGCGCTCGAGATCGGCGCCGACACGCTGCTGATGGCGAAGAACGGCGTCGAGGGCGTGTACGACGGCGATCCGCACCTCGACGCGGGCGCGAAGTTCCTGCCGCGGCTCACGCATCTGGAAGCGATCGAGCGCGGGCTCAAGGTGATGGACACCACCGCACTCTCGCTCTGCATGGACAACAAGCTGAGCATTCACGTCTTCGAGCTCGCAGACGGCAACATCGGTCGAGTCGTCTCCGGCGAGCACGTCGGCACGGTCATCGAGACTCCGTAGGAGGGCACGAGAATGGCAACCGTCGAAGAGCTGATCAAGGACGCGCAGACCCGGATGCACAAGTCCGTCGAGCACGCGCGCAACGAGTTCAACACCGTTCGCACCGGCCGCGCGTCTGCGGGGCTCCTCGACCGCATCGACGTCGACTATTACGGCACGAAGACGCCGCTCAAGCAACTCGCCACGATCGGTGTCCCGGAGGCGCGGATGCTGACGATCCAGCCGTTCGACCCGGGCTCGATTCGCAACATCGAGAAGTCGATCATGGAGTCCGACCTCGGGCTGACGCCGTCGAACGACGGCAAGATGATCCGCCTGCCGATCCCGCAACTCACGGAGGAGCGCCGCAAAGAGCTTGTGAAGGTCGTGCGCGGGCTCGCCGAGGATCACCGGATCGCGGTGCGTGAGATCCGGCGCGACGCGATGAAGGGGCTCAAGGAACTGGTCGACTCCGGAGTCGTCGGCGCAGACGAGGAGCATCGCGCGGAGGAGCAGGTGCAGAAGCTGACCGACGACCACACGAAGCAGATCGACGACCTCCTGAAGCACAAGGAAGCGGAGGTCATGGAGGTCTAGTGTCCAGCCTTCCGCGTACCGACGCCGATCCCGGCGAGGCCCACGGCCTGCCGGAGGTCGCGCGCGCGGTGGCGATCATCATGGACGGCAACGGCCGGTGGGCGAGCGCGCACGGAGTCGGTGTCGCCGACGGCCACCGCGCAGGATCGCGCGCCTTGCGGCCCGTCGTCGAGACCGCGATCGACGCCGGGGTCGAGTCGCTCGCCGTGTACGCGTTCTCGACCGAGAACTGGTCGCGCCCCGGCGAGGAGGTCGAGGCGCTGATGGAGATCTTCGGCGAGACGATCGACCGCGAGCTGTCCGACCTTGCGAAGGAGGGGGTACGGACGCGTTTCGTCGGTCGCCGCGACCGTGCGCCCGACTGGCTGCAGGCGAAGCTCGCGGAGCTCGAGGCGGCGACCGCAAACCAGACGAAGCTCCACCTCTGGATCGCGTTCGACTACGGCGGACGCGCGGAGCTCGTCGAGGCCGCGCGTCGCATCGCCGAAAGCGGTGTCGATCCGGACGAGATCGACGAGTCGCTCGTCGCCGGCTTCCTCTACGCGCCCGAGATGCCGGACCCGGATCTCGTGATCCGCACGTCGGGCGAGCTGCGGGTGTCGAACTTCCTGCTGTGGCAGTCCGCCTATGCGGAGTTCGTGTTCGTCGACACGCTCTGGCCCGACTTCGGGCCGGACGAGTTTCGCGCCGCGATCGAGGACTACGCGAGCCGCCGCCGTCGATTCGGCGGGCGATGACCACGTTCTTCTCCCGCATCCTGGTCGGCGTGATCGGCCTGCCCGTCGTGCTCGGCGCGGTATGGGTCGGCGGTTGGTGGCTCTTCGGTCTCGTCGCCGGTGCCGCGGCGATCGCGGTGCACGAGTTCGTGACGATGGCGCGGCCGCTGCGCCCGCTCGCACCGGCCGTCTACATCGGCGTGGGGCTTGCACTCGTGGGAGCGCTCAAGGGCGGCGTCGTCTGGATGGTCGGCGGTGCGCTCGCGACATTCCTGCTCGCCTTCGTGCTGAACGCGTTCGCGAAGACGCGCGCGCCGTCGACCGTCGCGATCGGGGCGACGATTCTCGGCGCGACCTGGATCGGCCTCGGTCTCGGCCACATCCTGCTGCTGCGCGAGATGCACGACAAGGCGCGGTTGCTGGCCTTCACCGTGCTGATCACGGTGTGGGCTGCCGACACGTTCGCGTACTTCGCGGGGCGCCTCTTCGGGCGCCACAAGCTCGCACCGTCCCTGTCTCCCGGCAAGACGTGGGAGGGGTTCCTCGTCGGATCGCTCGCGGGCATCTTCGCCTCGTTCATCGCGCTCTACGACACGCGCGACACGTACCTCGCGAGCTGGCAGGCGGCGGTGCTCGGCCTCGTGGTCGTGCTCGCGGCCGCCTCGGGCGACCTCTTCGAGTCGATGTTGAAGCGTGACATGGAGGTGAAGGACACAGGCCGGCTGCTCGGCGGCCACGGCGGCGTGCTCGACCGGATCGACTCGCTCCTCTTCGCCTCGGTAGCGGCCTTCTACCTCGTCCTCGCCTTCGGCTACGCCTAGCGGCCGTGCACACCGCCCGGCGCCCCGCGGTGCCGCCCCTACACTGGCGGCGTGAAGCGGGTCGCCCTCCTCGGCGCCACCGGCTCGATCGGGCGGCAGGCGATCGAGATCGTCGCCGCGCATCCAGAGCTCGAGCTCTGCGCCGCCGCGTCGGGCTCCACGTCGCTCGACGACGTCGACGCGCCGCTGAAGCAGGTCGGCGGCGACCTCACAGACCTCCTGGAACAGGCACAGCCGGACGTCGTGCTGAACGCCGTCGTCGGGTTCGCAGGCATCCACGCGACCCTCTGGGCGCTCGAGCACGGCGTCGACCTCGCGCTCGCGAACAAGGAGAGCCTCGTCGCCGCCGGCGAGCTCGCCCTCGCCGCGATGGAGCGCGGGGGCGGACACATCCTCCCCGTCGACAGCGAGCACTCTGCCCTCTTCCAGTGCCTCGAGGGGAGAGACGCCGAGCAGGTGCACTCGCTCGTGCTCACCGGGTCGGGCGGGCCGTTCCGGGGGCGCAAGCGCGACGAGCTTGCCGACGTCACGCCGAAGCAGGCGCTCGCGCATCCGACGTGGAGCATGGGGCCGAAGATCACGATCGACTCTGCGACCCTCGCCAACAAGGGTCTCGAGCTGATCGAGGCCCACTTCCTCTTCGGGATCCCGTACGCGCGCATCGACGTCGTGCTCCAGCCGACGTCGATCGTGCACTCGCTCGTCCGCTTTCGCGACGGCGCGACGCTCGCGCATCTCGGCTATCCCGACATGCGCGTGCCGATCTCGTACGCCCTCACGTACCCGGAGCGCGCGGCGACACCCGTCGCGCCGCTCGACCTCACATCGCTGACGCTCGAGTTCCAGCAGCCCGACACGGAGACCTTCCCGATGCTCGCGCTCGCGCGCGACGCGGGGGAGAAGGGCGGCACCGCACCCTGCGTGCTCAACGCGGCGAACGAGGTGGCCGTGGCGGCCTTCCTTGCCGGGCGGCTGCCGTTCCTCGCGATCGCGGAGGTCGTCTCCGACACGCTCGCGCAGTCGGACGCCGCGCCCGCGCGCGACGTGCATGACCTGCTCGAAGCCGACGGGGCGGCGCGAAGGCTCGCCGAGCAGGGACTGTCGGTCGCGTGACCTGGCTCGTCGTCGTCGGTGGCCTGCTGCTGCTCGTGTTCCTGCACGAGCTCGGGCACTTCTCCGTGGCGCTGCTCGTCGGCGTTCGTCCGCGCAGCTTCTACGTCGGCTTCCCACCGGCGCTCTTCAAGGTACAGCGCAATGGGATCGAATACGGGCTCGGTGCGATCCCGCTCGGCGGCATGGTGCGCATCCCCGGCATGAACCGTCCGGCCGGCCGCGACGTCGAAGCATTCATGTCCGGTGCCGTGCGCGAGGACCCGGCGCTCTTGCCGTTCGTGCGGCGCGCGCGTCGTGCGCTCGACGAGGAGGACTTCGAAGGCGCACGCGCCACGCTGCCGGAGCTCCGCGCCGAGGTCGAGCAGGCGCAGCTCTCGGCCTCGGCGCGCCGTTCGGCGGGCCGCGCGTTGCGCGAGCTCGATGAAGGCACCGGCCTCGATGCGTACTGGCGCCAGGCGACCTGGAGGCGAATCGCGATCATCGCCGCAGGCCCGCTCGCGAACATCGTCGTCGCCTTCGTCATCTTCCTCGTCGTCTTCACGACCGGCGCGCCCTCCCAGCTCCCGACGACGCAGGTCGGGCAGGTCGAGAAGAACACGCCCGCCGCCGCGGCAGGGCTGCGCGAGGGCGATCGCGTCGTCGCGGTGAACGGCCGCGCCGCGAAGACGTTCGACCAGGTCTCGAAGCTGATCCGCGCGAGCCACGGCAAGCCGATCACCGTGACGGTGCTTCGCGACGGGCGCACGCTCACCCTCGGCCCGCGCAAGACCATCCAGGTGCAGAAGCGGTGGATCTGGGGCTTCGTCCCGACGGCGCAGCGCATCTCCTATCCACTCGGCACGAGCCTCGGCAAGGCCGCGCACGAATGCTGGGCCGTGGTGACGGCGACCGCGACGGGATTCGCCGGCATCTTCCACGCGAAGGACCGTTCGCAGATCTCGGGCCCGGTCGGCATCGTGCGCGTATCGAATGCCGCGCTGAAGCTCGGCTTCTCCTGGTACCTCGAGCTGCTCGGGCTGATCAGCATGTCGCTCGCGCTGCTCAACCTGCTGCCGCTGCTGCCGCTCGACGGCGGTCACATCCTCTTCTCGCTGATCGAGGCGGTGAGGCGGCGCGCGCTCGCGCGGGAGGTCTACGAGCGCGTCTCGGTCGCCGGAATCGCATTGATCCTCGTGCTCATGTACATCGCGCTCAACAACGACTTCTCGTCGGGCGGGCCGGGGTAGCTCAGCGTCCGCTGAGGGTCGAGAGCGCGCAGGGCCTCGGGCTAGACTGGCGCTGATGGCCAGCCAACGTCAGATCTCGGTCGGCGGCGTTGCGATCGGCGGCGGCGCGGACGTCGTCGTCCAGTCGATGACGCTCACGAAGACGCACGACGTCGCGGCGACGACGGCGCAGATCGCGGCCCTCGCCTCCGCTGGGTGCGAGATCGTGCGCGTCGCGGTGCCGAAGCTCGAGGACGCGGAGGCGCTGCCCCGCATCGTCCGGCTCTCGCCGCTGCCGGTGATCGCGGACATCCACTTCAACGCGAGCCTTGCGCTGAAGGCGATCGAGGGGGGCGTGGCCGCGGTGCGGATCAATCCGGGCAACATCGGCGGCCCCGACAAGGTCGCGCTCGTCGTCAAGGCGGCGAAGCGCGCCGGCATCCCGATGCGCATCGGCGCGAACTCCGGCTCGCTGCCGCGGCATCTGTCCGGGCTCGCGCAGGAGGACCAGGCGGAGGCGCTCGTCGAAGCCGCGCTCGAGGAAGTGCGCCTGCTCGAGAGCCTCGACTTCCACGACTTCAAGATCTCCGTCAAGTCAAGCCACGTGCCGACGATGATCCGCGCGTACCGGCTGCTCTCGGAGAAGGTGCCGTACCCGTTGCACCTCGGCGTCACCGAGGCGGGCACGCCGTTTGCCGGCTCGATCAAGTCCGCGGTCGGGATGGGCGCACTGCTCGTCGACGGGATCGGCGACACGCTGCGCGTCTCGCTGACGGCGGATCCCGTCGAGGAGATCAAGACGGCATTCGAGATTCTCAAGGCACTCGGGCTGCGCG
>Ga0209726_10007690_pt1 | contig 11934 bp, 13 predicted proteins | sample Subgrocontami54m_FD_187453 | JGI IMG/M metagenome (GOLD analysis project Ga0209726, IMG submission 187453) | Subsurface groundwater microbial communities from S. Glens Falls, New York, USA - GMW46 contaminated, 5.4 m (SPAdes) (version 3) | ecosystem: Environmental > Aquatic > Deep subsurface >... | reverse complement strand
CCATTTCCAATTTGAACTGCTGGGGATCGATGCCCGCGTAACGCGGCACCATCACCCGAGCGTCATAACCTAATTTCACCAAAGCGCGAGGCAGAGAGAACATCACCTCTCCCAAACCGCCGGCTTCAATAAACGGCGCCGCTTCCGTTGCCACAAACAAAATTTTCATCTTTGTCCCTCCCAGACCGAACAAACTCATTACTTTATATTAACATGCTTACTTCCGGATTTTCTTTATAAACAACTTTCGCAAAAAATATTCCCCTACTACTACCAACACTGCGATAATCGCGAAAATCCAATAAAGACGGCCAAACACTACCTTTATGCCGATGGCGTCAATAACAAAACCGAAAAATTTTCCGACAATGAACATAACCGCGACCCAGGCGAATCCCGCTACCAGATGAATTTTTAAAAATTTCCAGAAATCCAACTTTTCCCAGCCGGCCAGAAGCGGAGTCAGACGATTAACGTAATATAAAAATTTGGAGAAAAAGGCAAGCTGAAAATAACGATCGGTGAAATTTTCCGAAACCCAACCTTGATAATTTTTGTATTTGTTCGCGAGCCACGTCCCCCATTTAGTGTCCTTGGTCAAACGCCCCAAGTAATACCAGGCCACATCACCGATAATCACTCCCGCGAAAGAAACCACCAATATCCACCGCCAGCTCATATAGCCCTCCAGAGCAAAAATCGCGGCGGCCAAAAAAAATGTTTCGCCCTCAATAAACATCCCGCCGAAAAGGACAAGATAGGCGAGGTACGGACTGTTCACTACGAAGCTCTGCAAAAAATCCATAGAGTAATCGCTAACGATTATTACCAATTACTAATCGACACTAATTAAGCTAATGGCTAATTACGATGGGCCGCCCGCTTCGGTGGCGAGCCCCGCCCAGTTTCTACTGGGCGGGGATCTTGGCAAAATTGCGAATACGTTTATTATAACAAAAAAAGCCCCGCATCTTTTTAGATTGCGGGGTTAAAGTTCGACAAGTTCGTGGCCGGAATCGCCTGTATTACAGTAACCGTTGCAAAAAGTTTCAACTTCAAAGTTAGCGCCCTTGAAAACATCGTATTTGAACCTCCAAGATCTTATACAATGAAAGGCTCCTCCGCCAAGACAAAACACAAATTCGTATGCTCGATGGGCGCCTTTTAATTCAATAGGCATAACTTCTATGTCTTGCCCATCACGAAATTTTTTCCCGCAGTAATGACAAGCCTTACTATTTCCTTTCTTACTGCCATCGTATATAGGCCTTTCGCTTGAATGAAGCATTGCCTCTAGCCCTGAAAAGCACTAGAAACTAGGTTAGCATAAATACAAAATTGATACAAGAGTATAAAACAACTTGACAAAGTAGTCAAATCCCATTAGAAGTAGGCCGCCCCAGGATGGCCGTAGCCACTCGCCAGTGGCGAGGGCGACTTCTAACGGGATCAAATATTCTCGTAATGCTCAATATGATTTTCGGACCCCAAAGAAATTGCCAAAAGGTCAATTCTCCATCCCCTCCTTTCATCAACTTTTTCCGGGAAATGTCCGACAAACATTTGCGCTGTTCTTTGAAGTTTTCTAAGTTTTGCGGCAGTTAAGTTATCTTCTGGTGATAATGCGGCAATGGTTCGACACCGCTCACCATGAATTGCCGAATTGCCGCATTGTTTACACTGAGCTTGTCGAAGTGTTTTCACCTCTACAAAAACCAGAGTGTTTGCCGGATCCTTGGCTACAATGTCTAATTCTCCCCATTTCCGCCAATAATTCCTCTCAAGGATTTTGTATCCTTTGTTTATCAGGTATTCGCAGGCGAGATCCTCGCCTAGTTTTCCGACTTCGGATTTGTGGGTCATGTGTTTAACCTAACTGTAATTATAACAAAGTTTAATGCTTCTCCGTTAAACAAGGCTGTCTGGAATGTTTATCAACCAACCAGCCACAACTTTTGTGCGTAAAACATTTTCGATGTTTATCACTTTGCTGTTAAACATCGATATTATGTTCTGCCGTAAAACATTTTTCAATGTTTGCCGGCGAACTTCGTACATCAAATTTGGAAAACAATAGGAATGATGTTTAACAAAAATTTGTTTGCCGGCGAACGAAGTTTCAAAAATAGGCGTAAAACATTTTCGATGTTTATCACTTTGCTGTTAAACACTTCAACGGCTATTACGACAAAAACCCGAAGTTTGCGGACTAAAATTTGTAAATCAGCAAACAATCTACATGGTTTGTGCGTAAAACATTTTCGATGTTTATCACTTTAGGTGTTAAACACTGTACTGTTAAACAAAATCCCATGTTTCACACTGATTTACATATTTTGTCAATCTTGGGTGTATGAGAATAAACTACCACGACCTAACGCCTGCCTGCCGGTAGGAAGGGCCGTGGTTTTTTAGATTTCAAGCTCTTCGCTTGTCGGCTGTCATTGCGATCCGCCAGTTGGCGGAGAAGCAATCTAACATTGATGTAAATATAAGATTGCCGCGGCCGTTGGCCTCGCAATGACGTAATAACAGGCGGATATGCCCACACTTCCACTCCGACGTAACGTCGGAGTGGTTTTCGTTCGGAAGTTTGGCATATAAAAAACCCGTGGATATTGCTACCCACGGGTTGCTAACAAGGCCCCATCACGCCGCCTACACTTGGCGCGTCAGCCTCATTGGCTTGTGTCGATCTGGTCACGCAAATTTACAGCTTCGCCATCGTGCGCTTCATCGTGTGCGCCTCCTTAAATGTACGCTTTGTAATGTGCGAACTCTTCTGACGCGTGCTTTGCAATTATAGACGATAATAGTAATTTTGTCAATACCCCTATTTTTACGGGCTTGCCGGATCTTGTTCCTCATAACCTAGGGCAGTTTGATAAAGATTTTCCAATCCCTCTAGTTTCTCATTCGGCAAAGTCGTTTTTGCCGCAATTTCGTCTAAGGTAGGGGAGCGGCGCAATTTTTTAAACAAGGCCGCTCTGACTTTGCGGTATTCGACAAAGTCGGTTCTTAAATCTATACCAAGCCTTGCGGAGTACAATTCCACTCTAATAGCTGTTTCTATTTCGTCGCAGATTTTTTTGTCCACTCGTCCGGAAAATTCTTTCCAAGAACTCGATTCATTGACGGCCTTTAAAAGGCCGCCTATTCCTTCCTGAAATAATTCATCCGATTCTAGAGGCGACGGATGCTTATTCTTAAGTTCGCTTACTATTTGCTCAACAAAATCTTTATAGGAAATCACCAATCTTTCCGCTTCGGACTTGGATATTTTCATATAGCCACCTCCCTAAATCAAACGAAGTTTGATCGGGCGATCCCGATTCGTCACAAAACGAATCGGGATTTAGCCTTTCACATAAATCTCTGACGCTTTGAAGTTCTAAATTCAGATTAGCATTTTTGCGAAAATAAATCCCACACATAAGTAGTGCCACAACGCTCAATCGCTTTCCTTCTTAAAACATACTCATTCCCAAATTCGTAACTTGAGAATAAAAAGTCTTTAATTATTCTGGGTGTTGTAGAAAGCATAGCACTACTTATGTGTGGGATAAAAAAGAGCCCGACATTTTACATCGGGCTCTTGCTGCAGAAATCTCTAGGCGAAGACGGCGTGGGTTTTCACGATCGCCACGATCTCAGACAGCTTGATCTTGGTCGGCGGAACATCGGGAGCAGTTGAGCTTCCGTTGAGAAGCGCTTCCATTCCTTTGTGATAGAACCACTCTTCGGCGCCAGCGACCTTGCCCTCGGAACGAAGGACGATATCCAGTAGCTCATCGAAAACGGCAGGAAGCTGGCCGTTGAGCCCCCGTTCTCTCACCCGAAGAGCCGACGCTACCAATGAGAAGTCCGGCTTGTAGTACTTATTGGCAAAAATCATCACATTGCCGGACGTCCTCTGCTGAATCACCGCCGCCGCGTAGCAGCCGTGCTCGGAACGAGCGTACTTGGCGATCTGCTCATTGTCGGAAATGATCGTTACGAGCTTCAACGGCTTCCTCTCGCAGGAACGCGCGTAGAACCATCCGAGGATCTCCACCTTCGCCTTCTGTTCAAACTCCTGCTTCGTACCATGGAAGAATTCTCTCTGCTCACAATACTTGGCGTCAACCGCCATCATCGCCCAGTCCATCGCTTTCTCATGATTCTCCTGGTACTGATGATGGAAAATCTGGATGATGGCGGGTACGCCAAAGAGCGAACCGCCGCCATTGAGGTCGTTGCTCAACACTTCGTTAAGAATCTGCTGAAGCTCCGGTCGCTCGCGAACACCAAGGGCTTTCGCGACCAACGTTGCGGCGCACTCGCCGGCAGTTCGCTCCTTGGTTGCCGTCGGGTGCTCGTCGAAACGGCCGCCGCCGACACCGATGAGAAGAACGCCTTCGCGCTCGTACTCTTCGGCCGAGCGTCCGTCGGGCGTCTTCCCGAATCCCCAGTATTCGATCTCGGCTTGTGAGATGCCGGGAAATTTCTCTTGCCCAAACACATACAAAAGCCAGATCGCCACCACTTCGTCGAAATGCGGACGCACATGCGTCACGATTTTCCGAAACCGGGTCATCGTCTGCCTCCTCAAAAAAAGTTTTCAAAGTTCAAAATACGATATCGCAATTATACCAATAAAGTTTCTATTTGTCAAATGACCCCGGGGGTGTTATTATTTTTTCAAACCGCCCCCGTAGCTTAATGGATAAAGTTCTCGGCTTCGAACCGAGCGATGTAGGTCCGATTCCTGCCGGGGGCACCTACATATATATAGTGATAGAAAGAGTGATAAAACCAGTTGTCCTGAGAACGGGTATTGACCCCGTACATAATTAGAACTCCGCTTTTCACAACGCCTTGAAATTAGTCCTGGTTTTCTATTCATAAGTCACGAATTGCGAATGATAATGTTTTGTCCAAAAAAGCGACTGGGCGTTGTCTCCCTACGGGAGATCTCCCGTAGGGATGACAGTTCTAATTATGTGACGGGGTTGATTTGCCGCGAGAAAAGTGTAATAAAGTAAAGATACTTCAGAAACATTGAATCTGGTTATCCACAGGATATTAAGATATTTAGGATGCCCCTATAGCTTAGTGGTAAAGCTACGGACTCTTAATCCGCAGACCTTGGTTCGATTCCAAGTGGGGGCACAAATTTTCTCCGAGAGTCCGCTAACAGACGGACGATTGGCTGGAAAATTTAATCCCCGCCAGCGGCGGGGTTCGGAACTTCGTTCCTCGCGCGCTTAGCTTAATGGTAGAGCGGTCGCCTTACACGCGACATGCGGGGGTCCGATTCCCTCAGCGCGCACAAAAAAATTTAAAACGCTACGTGGCGTTTTAATTTTTTTTGGGAATCGGACCTGGGAAAGGGCCTGCCTGCCGGCAGGCAGGGTCGGGAAAACGGCGTAAAGCCGCGTGGCGGCCACACCGCTCTACGCGGAAGTTTTCCCGCTTGCCCCGCCGTGGCAGGGTGAAGTGGGATGTATTGAAACCGCTGGGTTTCAAAAAATTTTGCTTTGCAAAATTTTGGTTCGGCGAGTCCCGCCGCAGAGGAAGCGACGGCGGGACGAAACACCACCGTCAACTGTCTATAAATAACTTTAATGTAAAATTGCCGCGCCCGGTGCCGCTATTATATGATAGCGGCACCGGGCTCACAAAAACTGGCCAAAAAAGTTTAAAAAACCAAACCCCAAGGGCGGGCTTGACATTTTCCGATGGTTTGCTATAATGCGGGCAGAACCTAAACATATTGTAAATCGTATCGCATTTTCATTTACCTTACTTTTTTCCCGGCTTGCGCTGGGAGTATGGTAATGAAATTGGTTTTCCCCTTTTTTAGGAGTGCTCGGATGAGTAAGAAGAAACCCGGTTTCCAGCCTCTCGAAGCTGGACTGAAAGATGCGACGGAGCATCAGAAAGCCGTGGTAATGTCCACGATCTCTGGCAGGCTCGGCCTCCCTGTCTTCAAGACGGTCGAGACGACCAAGGAGAAGGATGAAGCCGTGCAGGCGCTCCGTAAATGGATCACCGGAGTGCCCAACCAGATGAACGATCTCGCCCGACGCTTCTGGGAATGCGTCAATGGCGATGAAGCGCACTGCAGCATCCATCACGTGGAATGGACCGAAATCGGTGAGGCGATCCACGATCTCCTCAATCCCGGAGTCCAGATCGCCAAGCAGGCGGCTCACGAAGCCTACGTCCTCGCGATGATTCAGCACATGCCGACGAAGCGCTGGGCAATCCTGGCCCTTCTCAACGGCAAGCTGAAGCCCACGGACGTGGCGTTCTCCGGTGGCCTGATCAACCTCGAAGTCGTCAAGGAGGTCTCCGATGAGACCAACATGACGGACACGATGTTCCGCCTTCTGAACCGCACCTACCAGGTGACGGGAAAGAACGCGAGGAGCATCGCTTCGCTGCTCACCTCGAAGGTGGAGCAGACGAATGAGGAAGCGAGGGACAACTTCCGCGAGAGGGTGAACGCCCTCCTCAACCAGACGACGCCGGGACTCACCCTCGAAAAGGTGAAGAACGGCGAGTCGGGGAAGTTAGGCTTCAGCGTGCGGGACACCAACCGCGAAACCAGGGATGGCGGAGTTCTTCTCATTCATTCGGATGGGGAGAAGATCTGTGTCCTAGACGCGGCCGGCCACTTCCAGCGCCGGACCAACGAGATCCGCACCAACGGGCGGACCCTCCTGGTCGAGTCGCTTTCTTGGGATGATTTCCGTCAGCCCAAGATGATGGAGTATGGGATCTACAAAGATCTCCGGTTCCTCTGGAGCGTCATCAAGCGCTCCGAGCAGAGCAACACCGAGATCGAGCTTCGACAGGAGTCGAGACAGGCCTTCCAGAAGGCCTGTGACGCGGAGCGCGCGACCTTCGCCGCCAAGGCGACCGTCAGCCCGGCCGACTGGCTTCTGAAGAAGATGCCCGGTACGGCGCTCATCTCGATGTCCGGCCCGTGGATCGTCAAGTACGGCGAGAAGGAGACCCCCTACTGGTACGTCTCCTTCCTGGCGGAACGCACCGCCGACGGCAAGGTGAGAATCGTGGAGTTCCCGGAGAGGCTCAAGAACCTCTTCCAGAGCCCGAATCTCACCGAGCTGACCGAGCCCGGCGATACGTCCGGAAATCTCGCATACCCCCCGAGCGCCATGCTCCGGAAGGCGTATGCGATCGAGCTGAACCGCTCGAGGCTCGCTTCCGAGACCGACAAGACGGTCAAGTCGGAGTAGTACACCGCCCCGTTAGGTAAGCACGCAAGTGCTCTACCTAACGGGGCACCCTTTTATCCTTCGACAAACTCAGAACAAGTCCGAAGATTTTAATTCTCGATGCAGGTTTCATGTTTTATGATTCATGTTCCAAGAATTAAGCTCTTCGACAATTTTTGAAAAGGAATATTTCGGAGATTTACGCGAAAGGAACCTGTGAATGGCCTTTATGAAAATCCTTGGCGGGGGAGTAACAACTCGCCCAGGCCAATGGGGAGCCAGCTGTCTTTTTTTCTCTATTGACGGTATCAATATTGTTGTTGATTGCGGAGTCAGACTTAATACTTGCGAATCAATTTTGCCGAATCTTGAATGGCTGAAAGAAAAACAAGTGGACGCGCTTTTCATCACTCACGGCCATACGGATCACGTGGGAGCAGCGCCACTCTTGGCTGCCCAGCATCCCGAAGCGGAAATCTGTATGACCTTTCAGACTGCCGAAATCGCTAGAATACTTCTGGCAAGCAATCTCGAACTTGCGGAAAAATTGAAACATGTTTCAATTTTCAGCCGCGAAGAATACGAGAAGTTTTTCGAGCGGGTAATGCTGGTTGATTTTGCGGAATGGCAGACTTTGGAAAAAAGAGGCCGGCAGATCCAGTTTTGTTTCTGGCATGCCGGACACGTTCGCGGAGCATCGTCGATTCTAGTGAAAGATTCGCAGGGAAATCATCTGATGATCACCGGCGACATTTCACTTCAAGCGATGCCGACCGTCGAAGCCGCCAAACCTCTTCCGACCGAATTTGTTAACAATAAACTGACGCTGGTTACCGAAGCAACGAACGGAGGCATTACTCTGCCCGACCGAGTGGCGGAAGAGCAAAGACTCGTCGAGCGCACCCGCGAGGTAAACGCGCGCGGCGGCCACGTGCTTATTCCGGCATTTTCTACGGGCAGAGCGCAGGACGTTGCGTTCGTGCTTACTCAAGCCGGAATTCCAGTCTGGATAGGCGGAATGGCCAATAGCATTCTTCATTCTGATGCTTTCGGACCAAGTTTCGTTCACCAGTTAATGAACCGGCTCAATTGCAACTTGGATTTATTCGCAGGCTCAAACCGGCCCAAAGTGGTAGTTACCACTCATGGAATGCTTGCGGGCGGACAAAGCCGAGAGCTTGCTTACCAGTGGATTGAAAATCCGAAAAACGCGATTTTTATCCCCGGATACCAAGCCTATGGCACTTTGGGAAGAAAAATTCTAAACGCAAAAGCAGGTAAGGAAATTTTCTTTCTGGAGAAAAACGACCGCCGAAAAGCCCAAGCAAGCATTGAACGCTTCCGGCTGTCGTCTCACAGCGACGGCTCACAGCTAACGAAATGGATTGGATCTGTTAATCCGCAAAAAGTTTTCGTAGTGCACGCGGAAATGAGCGGCGCGACTGGTTTGCGTAAACGACTGCGTAACCACGGTTTCCAAAATCCAATTTTGGAAGCTTATAACGAAAATGTCTGCAGCCTCTAATCTCAAACAATACCCTCGACTTCGGTCGGGGGATTTTTTATTCCACCGTAAATAGAATCAAGAAAACTCAAATGTTGCAATTAAGATGCAATTGCGTCTTAATTGCAACATTTATCAGAAGCTCACATCGCGTTCGGGAGCTACTTACCGAACGGATTCCTAGCCCCGCGGATTTCAAAATGCAAATGGCATCCCGTCGGCCCGTGAGTCTTACCGGTATTGCCTATGTAGGCAATAAGATCGCCCTGCGCAACGTAATCGCCGACCGAAGCATTATTTTTCTGGGTATGAGCGTATCGGCTGATGGCGCCGTTGGGGTGTTCGATATCAACGCTTCGGCCGTAGCCGTCGTTGTACCCGTAAGAATTTTCTTTGATTACCAAACCTTCCGCCGCGGCATAAATCGGCGTGCCGCAGGCATTGGCAATATCCACCGCGTTGTAATAATGCAGCTGGCCCCAATTCCAACCGGTAGTGGGAATAATGAAATAGCCGGGGTAATTCGGTAGATCAGCAATGGAAAGAACAGTCGCGCTCTTTTTGGGTTTGGCCCCGGGGATCACCAAGCTCGTACCAACCCTCAAGCCAGTGTTCAGAACTTGTTTGTTATTCTGGCGGATTTTTTCCCGCGGAACGCCATAGAATTCAGCAATAGAATCCAACGTGTCTCCTTCTTCAATTTGATGAAGCACTCCCGAAACCGGCAAAATCACAATTTCCTGCCCGGGACGGATACTGCTGCCCAAGTTTTTATTAGCCCAAAAAATTGTGTTTAAAGAAATGCCCAGGTTGGCGGCAATTTTAGAAAGCGTGTCTCCTTTTTGTACTTTATACACAAGCAGCCCGTCGCGAGTTGGTAAAATAGTGCTTAGAGGATTAGCGGCATTTAAAACCGAATCGCCATCCACCACCACAAAACCGGCGGTGGCATCGCTGTTGGAGGCCACTTCAAATTCGCCATCGAAGACATTATCAGCTAAAATAGAATCGTCTTCGGGACTGACTGCTTCCGCTAAATTGGCAAGCTGGGGAGCGCCGGAATAATTCTTGGCTTGCAGACTTTGTAAAACCAGAAAATTAAGAAAAATCCCGCCAATAACCAAAACAACCGGTAAAACGGTTGTCAGAGATAACTTATTCAATAATGTTTTCGCTATCTTAATAATAAAAATAGTATGCCACAAAATTCGGACAACCTCAACCCGCGGCAAAAAGAAGCAGTCGAGCATAAAGACGGCCCAATTTTAATTGCCGCCGGAGCCGGATCGGGAAAAACCAAAACTTTAACCAGTCGTCTTGCCTGGCTTATCAAAAATGGCGCGCCTCCGGAAAATATTATTGCCATTACTTTCACCAACAAGGCCGCCAACGAGATGCGCGACCGAGTTTCTATCTCCGAACATCGAACATCGAACATCGAACAATGCTTTATTGGCACCTTCCACTCCCTCGGCGCCAGAATTCTCAAACAAGAAGCAGGACTGGTTGATCGCACTCCCAATTACACAATTTTTGATGACGATGATTCTTTAAGTATCTTGAGAAAAACGATGAAGGCGATGGATTTGGATAAAGAAAAATATAATCCCATCGTCATTCATCGCGTAATTTCCAAAATTAAAAATGAACTGCTGGAACCGGAAGAGTTCGATAAAATCACCGCCTTGGTTTTTCAAAAATATGAAGAGCGGCTGATAAAAAATAATGGCTTCGACTTTGACGATTTGATTGAAAAAGTAGTTAAGATTTTCAAAAATCACCCCGAGGTTCTCAAAAAATACCGGGATAAATTCCGCTATATCTTAGTGGACGAATATCAGGATATAAATAGCATCCAATATCAGATGATTAGGATGCTGGCCGAACAACACCAGAATTTAAGCGTTGTCGGAGATGACGCGCAGGCAATTTATTCATTTCGAGGCGCCGATTTCCGCAATTTTTTGAATTTCCAAGAAGATTGGCCGAATGCCAAAATAGTAAAGCTTGAACAAAACTACCGCTCAAGCGGCACGATTATTGTCGCCGCTTCGGAAGTGATTAAAAAAAATAAAATGCAAACCCCGAAAACTTTATGGACGGAAAATGCCGAAGGAGAAGTGATCAAAATCGTCAACGCCGGAAACGCGGAGGAGGAGGCCGCGTTTGTTACAGAACAAATTTCTAGAAATTCGAAGCACGAAATCCGAAATCCGAAACAAATTCCAATAACCAAAATTCAAAATTCTAAACCCGTTTCGAATTTCGATATTCGAATTTCGAATTTTCCGACTACCGCTGTGCTCTACCGAACTAACGCTCAATCCCGAGCAATCGAGCAAGCCCTGATCTCCGCCGACATTCCGTATAAAGTATTCGGCGGCTTAAAATTCTATGAACGAAAAGAAATTAAAGATCTAGTGGCGGGATTGCGCCTGGCCCACAATCCCAAAGACACCGTCAGTCTGGAAAGATTAGAAAAGAATTTTGACAAGAAAACTTACACCCATCTTGCGGCGGAACTTCCGCGCCTCGGAAAAAATTTATCCTCCGAAGGAGGATCCGCCTCCGGCGGAAAAATTCTTGAACTCATAAATTACTTTATCGTCAACGCGAACTATATCGAATATCTGGAGAAAAATTATAAAAACTATCAGGAACGAACTGAAAACGTTAACGAGTTTATTCGTTTCGCCTCCGAATTCTCCGCCAAAGGCGGATCCGCCTCCGGCGGACAAACTCTCGGTGAATTTCTGGAACGTATTTCTTTATTACAATCGGCAGATTCACCAACTAAAGAAGCAACTAATAGCCTACACCCTAAGCCCTATACCCTAAACCCTGTCCATTTGATGACTATTCACCTCGCCAAAGGCCTTGAATTTGACACAGTTTTTCTCATCGGCGCGAGCGAGGGCCTTTTGCCCCACCAGATGTCTTACGGGTCAATGAGCGAACTGGAGGAAGAGCGAAGATTGATGTATGTGGCCATGACGCGAGCAAAAAAAGATTTATATGTTTCCTTCTCCAATACGCCATCACGCTTCATCTATGAAATCCCTCCGGAACTGACGGAATTCGTAAATTTAAACGGCAGCCGCAATCGGCTGCCGGACGATGACGAAATGAATATTGACGGCAGTTTTTAGAAATTTTTCCTTCTAGCTTCTTCGCGTCCCTTGAAAAACTTTTCCCTTTCTTCGG
>Ga0209726_10007686_pt1 | contig 11939 bp, 14 predicted proteins | sample Subgrocontami54m_FD_187453 | JGI IMG/M metagenome (GOLD analysis project Ga0209726, IMG submission 187453) | Subsurface groundwater microbial communities from S. Glens Falls, New York, USA - GMW46 contaminated, 5.4 m (SPAdes) (version 3) | ecosystem: Environmental > Aquatic > Deep subsurface >... | reverse complement strand
GATCTAGGCGCTCTACAAGAAACCTTGTTTTGAGGACAAAGGCAAGCACTTTTTGTTCAAGCGAAGAATAAAGGTCGGGGTTTGTCAGGTCGTCTGCAAGCAGCTCTATTCCTTTTTCGCGCGCTGTCTGCACCCGCGTTTGTTCAAGTTTGTTGTTCCGGTCAAGGACCGTAATCAGGTTTTCAAGCTCTTTGATGTGCTCTGGCAGGCCTGAAACATTTTTTCCCTCTTTTCCAAACTGGGTTTTTGCCTCGTCAAGGAGCTGTTTTATTTCTTCAAGGGAATGGATTGAATGGACAAGCGAATAAATGAAAGAGGCCCGAGAGTGCTCTCCCCAGTGCTTTGCGTAAAGCCTGTCCTGGAGGGAATTTACCGCCTCAATGACTTTTTCGGAAATGATGATTGCCTGCGCCATGGCTGTAATGTTATTGCCTGAAGCTGTATTTATTTCTTTTTAAAAGACGGGGGTTTTCCAGGAAAGGTTTAAATATAAAAATCATGTAATCATAGCAAAATGAAAAAAATCTTATTAGCTGTTTTTGCAGTCATTGTGTTTCTAAGCGGTTGCGCTAATCAAGACAGCAATCTTTCTGGAAACGGCACGGTTGCTATAAACATTTTGCAAGTCCAGGAACTTTTGAAAAACCAGCAGGTATCCCTGAGTTCAAGGCAGTATTCTTCGGAAGATGTTTCAAAAGAGCTTGTTTCACTTTCGGCCGAGTGCAGGGCTGCGCTTTCTCCAAACCAGTACACTGTGGTTTTTGCAAAAGGAGTTGGTATTGACCTGAAAGTTTTTGTTGATGAAAAAGGAGAGGTTATTTGTTCTTCCCAAAACGAGCCGGAGCATGCCGGTTGTCAGTCTGCTGCCGAATGCGATGACGGGCTTCTTTCAACAGTTGATTCCTGTGATGAATCGGGAAAATGTTTCAGCGTTCGCACTACTGACTGCAAAACAGGGGATAATTTTTGCCCACAGGGCTGTTTCAGGAAGACCGATTCAGACTGCCTTGCCGAGTGCTTGCAATTCTCTGACTGCGATGATTCTGACAGGACCACTGCTGATGCGTGTGTTGGCATAATAAAAAAGTGTACTAACCAGAAAATTTTGTCAGAGGGTATTGAAGCAGTTGCATGTGAAAGTGATTCTGACTGCTCTTCAGACAATGTCTGCCGGATTGCCTCCTGTGGCCCTGATGGCCTGTGCAGGCTTGAAAACCAAAAAAACGGGTATTACAAGGCCAGTTTTGGCGAACCGGTGTGCGGAAAGAGCAGGGAATGCTTTGGTGGTGAATGCGTTGACTCGTTGGAAAATCCGCTTTGGATTCTTTCTTCGGTTTTTGAATGGGAAAAACAAAACACTGTAAAAATAACCGTCAAAGCAAGCAAGCTTGCAAGTTCAGTGCTTAAGTATGGAAGAAGCCAGACTGGGCTAAAAGCCATTAACGGGGAAAGCATTTCTGTAGAACCCGTTTTTTTGGTTGACGACCTTTTGCCGGGCCTTGAATACTTTTTCCAGGTTATCCTGTCCGACCAGCAGGGCCTTTCAAGCGTGCAGACACAACTTGTAAAAATTAAAAACTGCCTGCCGTGCAATGATTCGGACGCCTGCACTCTTGATTCATGCGATTTTGATTCAGGTATATGCCTGCACGAACCTGATGCATCAAAGACTGGCTGCCAAACGCAATAACTTCGATTGCTTGTTTATGCAGCTATTCATGGTTAAAAGCAAAATTTATATACAAGTAGAGCGCTTAAATAAAACAATTTAAATGCAAAACAAATATTTGGGGTTATTTTTTTTTGCTTTTCTTGCGTTTTCCTTAAACGTCTTTGGCCAGTCTACCTGCACTTCATCTACCCTTTCGAGCTGTTATGAGTCTGCTTCTTGCACATCAGTGGGTGGTTATTGGTGCACAAGCGATAGCAGTTCCGGCTGGTGCTTTTCAACTGCGTGTCCTGTATGCACATCGGCAAACCTTGGGTATTGTTATAGTCAGTCAAATTGCACAAGTGCGGGCGGCAACTGGTGCAGCACAGGAAGCTCTGGCTATTGCTCTTTAGCTTCCTGCCCTGTCTGTTCAAGCTCTTCTTTGTGGAATTGTTACGACTCGGGAGCATGCTCCAACGCGGGCGGCACATTTTGTTCCAACTACTGCTATTCAAGTGCCTCATCGTGCCCTCCAGGCGGTGGCTCTGGTGCGACTTGCGGTAACGGTTCCTGTGAAAGCGGAGAAACAACCAGCAGCTGCCCGTCAGACTGCGGCTCTTCAGGCGGCTCAACCTGTTCTTCAACTAATTACTGGAATTGTTATAACCAGTCTTCCTGTAGTGGCGCCGGCGGTACATGGTGCCAGACAAGCTCTTCTTCTTATTCATGTTATTCAAGCGGGAGCACCTGTGCTGTTTGCAATTCTTCCAGCATTTATAGCTGTTATTCCCAGTCTGCATGCACTGGCGCCGGAGGCAGCTGGTGCGGCAGCGGCACAAGCGCTTGGTGTTCTTCCAGTTCGTGTCCTGTCTGTTCAATTTCTTCGCAGTACAACTGTTATGACCAGACAACATGCACTGGTGCAAGCGGCTACTGGTGTTCCAGTTCTGCCGGCGGAAGCAGTTGGTGTTCGTCTTCGCCGTGCCCCGTTTGCAATTCAACTAATTTGAGCTATTGCTATGATTCTTCTTCTTGTACTGGCGCGGGTGGGCAATGGTGTGCAAGTTCAGGCGGCGGGAGCGGCTGGTGTTCTTATTCTTCTTGCGGCGGAGGGTCAACGGGCTACACATGCAGTTCAACAAATCCGTCCTATTGCTATGACAGCGCTTCATGCACTGGTGCTGGCGCACAATGGTGCGGGACTTATTGTAGTTTTTCCTGCCCGACCTGTTCTTCAACTTCTCCTTGGAATTGTTCTTCCCAGTCAACGTGCACTGGTGCCGGAGGCAACTGGTGCTCTAGCGCTTCGGGAAGCCCCTGGTGTAGCAGCTCTTCCTGCCCCGTGTGTGAAACAACAAGTGTCTGGAATTGTTACACGCAGTCTGCATGCACTGGTGCCAGCGGCAACTGGTGTGAATCTTCCGGCGGTTACGGTTATTGTTCTTCGGGGTCGTGCCCGACTTGTTCAAGTGCTTCTCCGTGGAACTGTTATACGCAATCAACCTGCAGTACAGCTGGAGCCCAGTGGTGCCAGTCTTCCGGCGGGGCATATTCGGGCGGTTCAAGCGGTTATTGTTCTTCTTCTTGTCCCACGTGTTCAAATACCTCGACTTGGAATTGTTATGACCAGTCTTCGTGCACTACTGCCGGGGCAAACTGGTGCACTGGCTCGGGCGGCTATGGCTGGTGTTCTTCTTCAACCTGCCCTGCATGCAGTCTTTCTTCTCCGGGAAACTGTTATGACAAGCCAACCTGTGAGACTGCCGGCGCGCAGTGGTGCGGCAGTTCTTCCGGCTATGGCGGCTGGTGTTCTGGCTCTTGTCCAACTTGCTCGACTTCTTCTTCCTGGAATTGTTATGATTCGTCATCGTGCACTTCTGCTGGCGCAAACTGGTGCACTGGTTCCGGCAGCATGATGGGTGGCGGGACAAGCGGCTGGTGTTCGACTTCTTCTTGCCCAACCTGTTCTTCGGCTTCCAATTGGAATTGTTATGACCAGTCTTCCTGCACTGGTGCAAGCGGCAACTGGTGTTCAAGTGCGGGCGGCTATGGCTGGTGTTCTTCTGGCTCTTGCCCAACCTGTTCTTCAACGAGTGTCTGGAATTGCTATGACAAGCCAACCTGTGAGGGTGCAACCGGAAACTGGTGCGGCACTTATTGTTCTTCTGGAACCTGTCCTGTCTGCAGTTCCGCAAACCCGTGGAGTTGTTCTGACCAGTCTTCATGCACTGGTGCCGGGGCCAACTGGTGCGGCACTTATTGTTCTACCGGAACCTGTCCAGTTTGTTCATCCAATTCGCCATGGAATTGCACTGATAAGACAAAATGCACCGGCGCAAATGCCAACTGGTGCACGGGCTCAAACGGCTACAGCTGGTGTTCCACTTTTTCCTGTCCAGCATGCAGCGAGTCTAATCCTGGGAATTGTTCGGATGCCGGCCAGTGTACCGGAATCGGGCTTGAATGGTGCGATTCAGGCGACGGGAAAGGCTGGTGCAGCCCAGAGTGCCCTGTCTGCGAAAGCTCTTCGCCCGGAAATTGCCTGACTGAGTCAACATGCACAAGTACGGGCCTGTCGTGGTGCGGTTCTTACTGCACAAGCGGGAGCTGCCCGTTGTGCGAGCCTGGCAAGCAATGGAATTGCGCAACTGAAGGTGCCTGTGTCGGGGCTTCCGGCGAATGGTGCGCTGTTTCCGAGACTGAAGGCTATTGTTCTGATTCCTGTAAAAAATGCGATGCGACACAAATAGGGGCTTGTTTTTCAGAGGACGCGTGTCAAAATGTTGGCGGAACATGGTGTGGTTCATGGTGCAGCGACAAGGCCTGCCCTGTTTGCACGCCCGAAGAGTCCTGGGCGTGTTCCTCAAAAACGGACTGTGAGTCGATTGGTGAAAGCTGGTGCGAGGACAAAACCGGTTCTTTTTACTGCGCTGATTCCTGCCCGACATGCAACGCAAACGAGCCATATAACTGCAACGAGCAATCCGAGTGCGTTGCAGCGGGTGCACAGTGGTGCGGGGATTATTGCTCCACAGAATGCCTTGAGTGCTCGGAAGAAAACCCTTGGGCCTGCAGGACACAGGGAGACTGCGCTGCGTCAGGAAAAGAATGGTGCGGTGATGCAACGAAAGGCTGGTGCTCTGACCAATGCAATGTCTGTGGAGTAGAAACCCTGCAAAATTGTGTGACGCAGTCAGAGTGCACTGCAAATGCCGGCGAATGGTGCCTTAGCCTTGACGGGACAGAAAGTTTTTGCAGTGAAACCTGCAGCGTATGCGGCGAGTCCGACCATTCAAACTGCCTTAATGCTTCTGACTGCAGCCTTGCAGAAGGAAACTGGTGCGGCACTTTTTGTTCAAGTGATGAATGCAGTGAATGTTCAGAGTCAAACCCCTGGGCATGCAGTTCGTTTGGATCTTGCGGGGAAGCTGGAGGCTTTTGGTGCATTGAAGCAGGGCAAGCTTATGGCTATTGCTCTGGTGAAGAATGCGCGTCCAAGTGCTCAGAGCAAACACCCTGGAATTGCGTTGATGAAATAAGCTGCAATGAAAATTCCCTTGAATGGTGCGGCACATATTGTTCGGTTGAGTGCCCAAGTTCCTGTAATCAGGAAAACATTTATTCTTGTTCCTCAAAAGATGACTGCGCAGAAAATGGCGGCCAATGGTGCGTTTCGCCGACAGGGAATTCCGCCTGGTGCTCTGATTCATGCCCTGTTTGCTCTGACACTTCCCAGTGGAACTGTTATTCTGAACAGGAATGCCTTGGCGCTTCCGGAGACTGGTGTGACAGCGGGATTGGACAGCCGTATTGTTCAAATTCCTGTCCTGTGTGTTCGGCTGAAACGCCGTGGAACTGCAGCGACAAGGACACTTGTACGCAAAATGGCGCGAACTGGTGTGGAAATTATTGCTCTAAAGAACAGTGCCCGGTCTGTTCTTCGCAGACTCCCTGGTATTGCTATTCTGAAAAGGCCTGCGGGACTGCCGGAGCCAACTGGTGCGGTTCCTGGTGCTCTGAAAGCGAGTGCCCGGCGTGCAGTGATGACCAGCCGTGGAATTGCCATGAACAGCAATCGTGTACAGACGCTGGAGCGCAGTGGTGCGGAAACTATTGTTCAACTTCTTGCCCTGTTTGTTCCCCTGACCAGCCGTGGAATTGTTCAACACAGGACAATTGCCTTGGAATTGGCGCAAACTGGTGCGGGACATATTGTTCGGAACAGCAATGTCCTGTTTGTTCAGCCGACCAGCCATGGAATTGCCATGAACCCTCTTTGTGCACTGAGTCAGGCGGCAACTGGTGCGAACCGGTCTGGGGCGGAGGAATCGGATGGTGCTCCGACTACGAGTGCCCCAAGGCACAGGAGTACGCGGTCTGTGGAAATAACACCTGTGAGTCAACGCTTGGCGAAAACTCTGTCAACTGCAGCAATGACTGCACTTTGCCGGCAGAAACTGAAGTGCTGCTTTCCTGCGAGGAAGTGCTTGACGAATCAACCGGCCTGACAAGGCTGCAATGCCCGCAGGAAGAACCCCATGTTTGCTTTGACGAGCCGCAGGAAGTCGTTGATTCGTGCCTTAACTATGGCGGGGAGCCTTTTTCAGCGGTTGATGTTTTTGGCTGTCCTTTCACAAAGTGTGAACTTGCAGGTTATTCAGAGGAAGAGGTTTTCCTTGAAAAGGAATGCCTTTCAGACGAGCAAATAAATCTGTATTCCACAGAATGTGCCGTCAATGGACTGAAGGTCGCACTTGATGTAGGCCTTGACGGCTGTTTTGCCCCAAGATGCGGGGGCATCGAAGAATCGCTTGAAGATTCGTGTGAGGCTTTTGACTTTGGCGAGATTGCAGAAATTGAAAAGAACTGTTCAGTGCAGCTTGGGTCTCTTGCCTATGAATATGATGAAGCCGGATGCAAAACTCCTGTGTGCCGTTCCTTGGGCGAAAGCTCATGCTATCAGGTGCCGGAAGAAACTACTTCCTTGTGCATGCAGTCTGGCGGGGAAATGGTTGTGCTAAAAGACGAAATCGGCTGTGTGACTTACTCGACTTGCCTGATTGAGTCAGACCAAGAGCTGGAATTTGAACCGGTTGTTGAGCGCCCAACAGATGAAGACCTCCGCGCCACAACAAACGAACTGAAAGAGCTTGAAGGCATTTTGCAAGTGATAATTGAAAGGCTTGACTCGTTGTCGGTATTTTTCGAACAATCAGGCGATACAGCCAGCCTTAACAAGGTGGCAGTCGCAAAGTCAATGCTTGAAGGTTCCCTGGATAAACTGGAAAACATGATTTCGTTTTTGGAACAAAACCTTGGCGGTGTGACAGTTGAAGACTTGTCAAACGCCCGAAAAGAACTGGGGCTGATTTCAGAAAACATGCAGGGTGTTTTGTTTGTGCTTCTTTCACCCGCTGACGTGCAGGAAAGTTCTTGCGGGTCAAACGAGCAGTGCCTGCAGAAAAACCTGTCACAGTGCAGGCCTTCGAGTGCAAACCTTGTCCAGGACGCGATTACTTTCAATGTGGAAATCAAGGGCATTGAAAACGAAAGATGCGTGTTAAATGTCGGGGCAGTCATTGACAACGAAAATGTTTCAATGGTTTGCAGGTATGCCGGTTATCATTTGGGAATAGTTGGCGGAAATGAAGTTGAAGGGTTCCTTGAAAGCTGTGAAGGAAACCTGCTTGAATACATGTACCAGCTATCGGGGGTGCAGTGATGGGGCTTGAAGGAAACAAAAACCCGTTGAAATCTTTTTTGGGCGGGAAAAAAGACAAGTTGATAATTGTTCTTGCGGTCGTGTTTCTTGCGGGACTTTTTTACAACCTTTATTTTGGTTTTCCGGGCACTCAGCAAACGTCAACTCTTGAAAAACAGATTGCTGACAGGATTCAGTCAGGCCTGCCGGTGACTTCCAAGGAAGACGCGACAAAATCCCTTGCCGCTGTAAGCCAGGAGCTTGAAAACGTGCGCGGCACTGTTTCAGAGATAAACAAGGGGCTTGAAGGAAAAGAACAGACAACCCCAACAGGGCTTTTTTCGCTTTCGGAAGTTGCAGTCGCTGCAGTGTTTTTTGTGGCAGTTGTCGGGCTGGTGCTTTTTATCATTACCCGGAAAAAGCAAACAGTGTGAATTGCTTCTGCAAAAAGCTTTCACAAAGCCTTTTATACTTCTTTTTTTATCATTTAATTCATGTTTTTGTTTGAGAAAAACGGCGTCTGCATTGACAGCGGAAAGCAGATTTTTGTTGACGCTTTTGGCCTTCGGGACTCAAGTGTGCTGATAAGCCACGCGCACTCTGACCATTTTCGTTTAAGCGAGTCAAACACTTATTTCATGACAGAGCAGACGTTTGCGCTTGCGGATTCGAAAAAAAAACCAGAAGTAAAGCTCGTGCCTTTTGGAAAAAAATTCGACGTGGAAGGCTTCGAGGTTTCAATGCACCCCTCAGGGCACATTCTTGGCTCAAGCCAGTTCAAAGTATGCAATGGAATGGAAGCAGTTGTGACGTCTGATTTCAAGCTCCAAAAATCGCTTTTGTTTGAGCCGGCAGAAATCCTTCCATGCGACACTCTTCTCATTGAGTCGACTTTTGGCCTGCCGGAGTTTTCTTTTCCGTCCCGCGAAAAAGTTTATGACGACATGAAAAAATGGGCAGAGCAAAAACTGGCGGAGAAAAGCTTTGTCGTTTTTGGCGGGTATGCAACCGGCAAGGCGCAGGAACTGACAAAATTCTGCAACGAGTTTTTGGGAATTGTGCCACTTGTGCACAAAAAGGTTTTTGAAAAAAACACGCTCGCAGAAAAGGCTGGCCTGAAGCTTGGCAGATTCATCGGGTTGGACCACAACATGTCTGAATCGCAAGTGTTGATTTTGCCACCGCAACTTATTAATTCTTTCATGGTTGAAGCGCTTTCCATGCAGCTTTCGAAAAAAGTCGAAGCAGCGATTGCAACCGGCTGGAAAAGGTTTTCTGGCTTTAAGACTTTTCCGTTGTCTGACCACGCTGATTATGGGCAGCTTATGCAGTATGTAAAGGAGTCAAACCCGAAAATGGTTTTGACCCACCACGGTTTTGACGTGGAGTTTGCCGCAGCGGTTTCAAGAGAGCTGAAAATTCCCGCAAAGGCCCTGCGAAACGCAAGCCAGAAAACCCTAAGTGAATGCTTTAACTAGCTTTTTTTGGGGGTTTTCCCTTCCAAACCTTTTTATTTTCTTTTTAATCCATTCTTGGTAATGAAAAGGACTCATTCCTGTTCTGAGCTTGGCGTAAAGCATGTCGGCAAAAGCGTGGCTTTGGCTGGCTGGGTTTCAAACAAGCGCGACCACGGCGGCCTGACCTTTATTGACCTGCGCGATCGAAGCGGGTTTACCCAGGTTGTCTTTAACGGAAAAAAAGACGCAAAGCTTCACGACCACTCAAAAGCCCTTGGCTCCGAGTTTGTGGTTTTGGTAAAAGGCAAAGTCTCAAAGCGCCCAAAGGGCACTGAAAACAAAACAATCCCGACAGGCCTTGTTGAAATCGAGGCGGAGTCACTTGAAGTCCTCAATGAATCCGAACCGCTGCCACTTGAAGTTTCAGATCACGTGAATGCAAGTGAGGAAACGCGCCTGAAATACCGCTACCTTGATTTGCGGCGCCCGCAAATGCAGAAAAAACTTGAAATCCGCCACCGCCTTGTAAAAACCGTGCGCGATTATTTTGACTCAAATGGTTTTTTGGAGGTTGAGACGCCGATTCTTGCAAAATCCACTCCTGAAGGGGCCCGCGATTACCTTGTTCCAAGCCGGGTGCACCCGGGAAAGTTTTTTGCGCTTCCACAGTCGCCACAGCTTTTCAAGCAGTTACTGATGGTGTCCGGCTGCGAAAAATATTTCCAGATTGCAAAGTGCTTTCGCGACGAGGACTTGCGCGCAGACCGCCAGCCGGAATTCACGCAGATTGATGTCGAGATGAGTTTTGTCGAAGAGGAAGACGTTTATGAAATAGTTGAAGGAATGGTAAAAGAAATTTTTTCCAAAACAATCGGCCTGAAACTAAAGACGCCTTTTCCCCGTATTTCTTTTGACGAGGCAATGTCGCGGTTTGGCGTTGACGCGCCAGACATGCGCTTTGGCCTGGAGCTAGTCGATGTAAGCGCGTGGGCAGACCAATCAGATTTCAATGTCTTTAAGGACACGCTCAAAAACAAGGGAATCGTCAAAGCCATCAACCTGAAAGCCTGTGGTGGGTTTTCAAAAAAAGAGCTTGAGGACCTGACTGAGTTTGTGAAAATCTATAAAGCAAAAGGCCTTGCGTGGCTGAAGTTTGCAGGTGGGGCGTTTGACAGCCCGATTAAAAAGTTTTTTTCAGAAAAATCCTTGTCAGACCTGAAGCAAAAACTTTCCGTAAAGGAAAACGACCTTGTCGTGTTTGTCGCTGACAGGGAAAGCGTTGTGAACCCTGCGCTTGGAAACCTGCGAAAAACCGTTGCAAAAAAACTCGGGCTTTTTGACGAAAAAACTTTTTCGTTTGTCTGGGTGTACGACTTTCCGCTTTTGTTTTTTAACGAAGAAGAAAACCGGCTTGAGTCAATGCATCACCCGTTCACTTCGCCAAAGCCGGAGCATGTGGGCCTTTTGTCAAGTGAGCCCTTGAAAGTCAAGGCGCGCGCTTACGACCTTGTCCTTAACGGAATCGAGCTTGGAGGCGGAAGCATCAGGATGCATTCGCCAAAAATGCAGGCAAAAATGTTTGAAGTCCTTGGGATTTCAAAAGAGGATGCGGAGCAAAAGTTTGGGTTTTTCCTTGAAGCCCTCAAATACGGCGCTCCACCGCATGGTGGGATCGCGTTTGGCGTTGACCGTATCGCGATGCTTTTGACCGGCTCTGAGTCAATCCGTGACGTGATTGCTTTTCCAAAAAACAAGGCTGCAGTCTCGCTTTTGGAGGGCTCTCCAAGCGGGGTCTCGGACAGGCAGTTAAAAGAGCTTCACCTAAAAGTTGAAGCCGGAAAAAAGGGCGCGTGATTTTTGTGGCGAAAGAAAAATTCGTAAAAGTGTGCCCGATTTGCGCAAGCGAAAACTATGTTGTGGACAAGTCAAACAAGTACCTGGAAGCAGCTGGCTCCAGCCGAAATTATGAATGCAATAATTGTGGAACTGTTTTTCCATTCCCTGTCGAGTTGTCCAAAACTGATTCAGCCCAGTTGTCAAAGGAATTTAAAATGCCGGCCCAAAACGTTTCGTTGCAGTCTCATTTTGCGCCTGTTGGTTTTTTCTTTGTCCGTTTTGTATGGAAAATAGAGGGTGCATCATTGTTGGCGTTTGCGGTTTTGGGAATCCTTGCAGGCATGGATTTTTCTGTAATGCTGTTTTTGGGAATTCTTGGCCTTGTAATGCTTGTGTTTTCATTTATGCGTGACAATGAGTTGAAGAAGGTGCAAAACAATGGACAAAAAACCCCTGCCTGAAAAACTTGTTGTTGACCGCGAGCTTTTGCTGCGTGTTGCCAAAAACGCGCGCCTGAACCTGTCTGAAAAAGAAATCGCGGTTTTTTTGCCCCAGTTTAAGGAAATGCTTGCTACTTTTCAGAAAATTTCTTCCATTGACGCGGATGGCTTTGACCCTGCGTTTCATCCGGTTGAAGTAAAAAATGTTTTTCGCGAAGACGTTGTTGAAAAATCCCTTTCGCAGGAAGATGCATTGAAGAATGCAAAGCACAAAAAGGACGGGTTTTTCAAGGGGCCCAAAGTGGTTGGATGAGTTCGAATTTTACCGCGCCATCGAAGATGGCGCACATGCGCGTCATGCACGGGCGCAACCGTGCGGTGGTTGGATGAAAAGCCTGGCTATTTCAGAGTTCAAGGAAAAAGTGCGTTCAGGCGAAATAAGCGTGCTTGAACACACGCATAAAATTCTTGAAGAAATTGAGTCGTCCAACAAAAAATACCATCATTTTTGCCTGGTTGCAAAAGAAAACGCTTTGTCGCAGGCAATGGCTGTTGAAAAAAAAATCAAAAAGGGTTTTGACGGTTTCCTTTTGGGCGTGCCGGTTTCAGTCAAGGACTCTATTTGCGTTAAGGGCGTTGAAAGCCGTGCAGGAAGCAAGATTTTGTCGGGATTTATTCCTTTAAGCAACGCCACGTGCATTGAAAAGGCAGTAAATGCGGGCGCGATTGTTGTCGGAAAGACTTCCCAGGACGAGTTTGGTTTTGGTTCTTATAGTGTAAATGTCGGGATCGGCTTTGAGGTTCCAAAAAACCCGGTTGATGAAAACCGTTCGTGTGGGGGCTCTAGTGGCGGG
>Ga0209726_10007685_pt1 | contig 11941 bp, 11 predicted proteins | sample Subgrocontami54m_FD_187453 | JGI IMG/M metagenome (GOLD analysis project Ga0209726, IMG submission 187453) | Subsurface groundwater microbial communities from S. Glens Falls, New York, USA - GMW46 contaminated, 5.4 m (SPAdes) (version 3) | ecosystem: Environmental > Aquatic > Deep subsurface >... | reverse complement strand
TATTTGCGTATGTTGCTTTTTCCATTCTCTTCCGGATTGAAGAGGCGTCGATGTTGTCTCGCGGGTGGGAAATGTTGCGAGCCTTTGGCCGACCGTCCGGGAAAAATCCAACAGTATGAGGCTAGACCAAATTCGGAATTTTTGCATCATCGCGCACATTGACCATGGTAAATCGACCCTGGCTGATCGGCTGCTGGAAGTAACCGGGACGGTCGCCAAGCGGGACATGAAGGATCAACTGCTTGATCAAATGGATATTGAGCGGGAACGCGGCATTACGGTCAAGCTCGCGCCCGTCCGGATGCAATGGCAGGGGATGGAGCTAAATTTGATCGATACGCCCGGGCACGTCGATTTCACTTATGAAGTGTCACGGTCACTGGCGGCGGTCGAAGGGGCCCTGTTGGTCGTCGATGCGACGCAAGGGGTGCAAGCGCAAACCATCGCTAATCTTGATTTAGCCAAGCAACAGGGGATTGTCATTATTCCCGTCATTAATAAAATTGATTTACCGGCCGCAAATATTCCGTTGGTCACGGCCGAAATCGTCAAGTTAACCGGCTGTGCACCGGCCAGCATCATTCACGCCTCGGCCAAAGAGGGGCTTGGCATCGCCGACATCTTGAATCGAGTCATCAGTGATGTTCCGCCGCCAACCGGCCAACCCGACGCGCCGCTCCGAGCCCTTATTTTTGATTCAACCTTTAACACCTATAAAGGCGTCGTCACCTACGTTCGGATGATCGACGGCCAAGTTTCGACCCAGGATAAAATTACCCTGGTCTCGACCGCGGCCGGAACAGTCGCCCTTGAAGTTGGTACGTTTGCTCCGCAACTTGTTCCGGGGCGACAGCTCAGTGCCGGTGAAATCGGTTATATTGTGACCGGCTTAAAGGAAGTGGGCCAAGCCCGGGTCGGCGATACGGTGGCGGTCTCAAGCCAGACCACCCCGTTGCCCGGGTACCGCCAAGTCGTACCGATGGTTTTTGCTGGCATTTTCACCAATGCCGGTGACGAATACCCGCAACTTCGTGAGGCCATGGAAAAATTGAAATTGAACGATGCGGCCCTGGCGTTCGAACCGGAACATTCACCGGCCCTGGGCTATGGGTTTCGGTGCGGGTTCTTAGGCTTACTTCATATGGACATCATTCGGGAACGGTTGCAGCGCGAATTTAACCTCAGTGTTATCGTCACCGTGCCGTCGGTGGCCTACCACGTTTTTACCACCGGCCGACCGGCTGAATCGTTGATTGTCCGCAGTCCGTTGGAATTACCCGAGCCGTCGCAGATTGAGCGGATCGAGGAACCGATTATGGCACTCAGTATTGTCACACCATCGTCATACATCGGCGCGATCATGCAGATAACGCAGGATCGGCGCGGGCAATTCCAAAACCTCGAATACCTTGAGGCCGGGCGGGCGATTCTTCATTTTACGATTCCCTTGTCGTCGATTTTGGTCGACTTTTATGATACGCTCAAGAGCGTTACCTCCGGCTATGCTTCTTTAAACTATGAACTATCGAGCTATGAAGCGGCTGATGTCATCCGGCTTGATATTCTTGTGGCCTCTGATCCGATTGACGCTCTGAGTAGCATGGTCTATCGCGATGAAAGCTATCGCGCCGGGCGGGCGATTGTCGCCGCCCTGAAGCCGTTGTTGCCGCGCCAAATGTTTGAAGTAAAAATCCAGGCGGCTATTGGAGGGAAGATTGTCGCGGCGGAACATTTGCCGGCCATGCGAAAAGATGTCACTGCTAAACTCTACGGCGGCGACGTGACCCGGAAACGAAAATTGTTGGAGAAACAAAAAAAAGGTAAGAAGCGGATGAAAGCCATGGGGAAAGTCGATATTCCCCAGTCCGCCTTTCTGGCCGTGCTCAAGCGCTAAAACAAGTAGGCTTGGCCGACCGTGAAGCCGACCATGCTGACGGTCACAATGACCGAGATAATAATCCAAATAATGCGAATGGTTCGTCGAGTCATATGAAGCAATCTCTTCACCAACAGCTTACCAAACAACTTCACGAAAAGGAAGAGATTGTTCGGCTCGTCCGCCGGGCGACGATTACCCTGGTCCCGTCGGTTGGACTGGGAGCCCTGCTGGTCGTACTGGACTTTTTCCTGATTGCCTGGTGGTTCCAGCATCAGGCCTGGGGCATAACCGGCTTTATTGCCGCGCTGGTTATCGCGATTATCATCGGAACCCGCGGCTGGTATATTTGGTCGCTCAACCTTCTGGCGATCACCAATCAGCGGATCATTGACATGAACCAGCATGGGCTCTTCAAGCGCACCGTGGCTGAAGCGACCTACGATAAAATTCAGGATGTGCGGTACTCGATCCAAGGCGTCTGGCAGACCATGTTTAAATTCGGATCAATCGTTATTCAAACGGCTGGTTCCTCAACCACCCTCGAGCTCAATGGTATCCACGAACCATTTGAAGTCCAGCAGCAAATTATGGCCATCCAGGGTCAAGTCGCCGCGGCCGCGAAAACCGACCTGAGCGCCGCCGAATTGCTGGGTTTGGTGGAACGCTTAAAAACGAAGCTTGGGGCGGAAACATTTCGGCGTTTAGTGGATGACCCGACCGCTTCATCGGACGACCATGGCCCGGACGCCTAGCCTGACCCGACCCTGGTCGCAGACAAGTTGGTGGGTCGTCGTCGCGGCCGGCAGTTTAACGGTTTTTTTTATGGTCGCAATTATCCGCGAAATTGTCCGCACCGCTACCGTGCGACGGCAAGTCAGCCGACTGCAACAGGAACTGTCAAACGAGACGCAGCGCCAGTCGGAACTTCAAGACTTGATTGGGTATCTCGGCAGTCCGACATTCCAGGAACGTGAAGCGCGGCTGAAGCTGGGCTTGAAAAAAAGCGGCGAGCGTGTCATTGTCATACCGGACGGTAGCAACGCCAACCAGGCTAACGTCAACGGTCAGCCCGGCCAACCGCCGGCCGCGGCCTCGATTCCGCATCGTTGGTGGCAGTATTTCTTTGGACCGCCGTCATCATCAACCTAACCAACGCCGACATCACTATGCCCATTTTCCCCACCGCCCGCCCGAAACCATTTTTACCGGTGCAACGGCGTCTGATCATGATCGGCGGGGTTATAGTCGTTGCTGTTGCGGCCATCTATGCCGTTTGGGCAGTTGGGGTTTATGGCTTTCATTGGCGCGGTAATAAGACTCTGACGATGAGCCGGTATCTGCCGGTGCCGGCCGCCGCGGTCGGGTGGCAACCGCTGTCGTTGCATTCGTATCTCTGGCAACGTCAAACAATCGAACACTACACCAACTATCTGAACAAAAATTCCCCGGGCGTTTTCAGTGCCGGGCAGACTCCGAACAGCCGGCAAGTGGCGATGACGAAGATTATCCGCGATTGGGCGTCACAAAAAATCGCGACGGAACAGAAAATCGGCGTGACCCCAACCGACCTTGATCAAGCCTTTAACGCGCAACTCCTTCAGGGCGGTGATCGGGCCCAGACCACTAAGGCGATTAAGGATCTCTACGACTGGACCCCGGAACAATTCAAAAAGTACGTCCTCAAGGTCGCGGTCATCCGCGAAAAACTGCGCGAAAAACTTTCATTTGATGACACCATCAACGCCGCACAGCGCCAACAAGCTGAGCGGGTCTATGCTCTGGTCAAAGCCGGCCCGGCCGAGTTTGCTGAATTGGCGAAGCAGTATAGCGAGGATGTGTATGGAGTCAGTGGGGGTGATCTTGGCTTTTTCGCTCAGGGTGAACATGCCAAGGAAATTGATGAAGCCGCTTTTTCGCTTGACGTGGGGCAAGTCAGCGATCTTGTTCACACGAAGTTTGGGTGGCACATCCTGGTGGTTGAAGAAAAAAAAGATGTCGACGGCCAGGATCAAGTCCGCGCCCGACAAATCTTCATCGCCGCCCCGAGCGTTGATGAGTATATTACCGCTCAACTCAATCGCTGGGGGGTCCGGATATGGCTGTCGGAATTTTCGTGGGACAAAAAAACCGGCCAAGTTCTCGTCAAGTAGTATTCCTGGAGCCCACGGTCGGAGTCTCCGCCTCCGCATATACGAGTATGCTATGGCGGATCCGCCGCAGCTCTTTCATAAGAGCGGAGGCGGAGGACCGACGACCTCTGCTTTATCCCGAAGTTCTTTTAAAATCTTGCCGACATCTGGAGCCGACGGTCGGAGTCGAACCGACGACCTCTGCTTTACGAAAGCATTGCTCTACCAACTGAGCTACGCCGGCATATGGATGAATTACACTACTCGACAAGTACATTGACTATACCATCAAGAAGGTATCGGCAAGATTTAAAAGAACTTCGAGGATCCCGCCTGCTTCATAAGATTTTCTGGGGCGGGACGAAAGCATTGCTCTACCAACTGAGCTACGCGGGCGAGAGTGAATCGGCAGTCACCATACCGTATCATGCCAGCTGAGTCAACCCGGTACTACAACCGAAAAACCCTGGCTGAGATAAAAACAATGCGTTACGATATTTCTTGTTCCATAGTTCTGCCAATGGCGAGCGGTTGTAGTACTGAGTCAACCCCGCGAGAGATTAGGAATTTATTTTTCTGCACTGATCAAATAGCCGCTACGCTGGATTTTCATGAATACCGAGTCTGAACAATCTCTAACGGGGTCAACCATCGTCGCGCCAGGCGCTCAGGAGTTTTTTCTCTCAGGCGGGCCGGTTGGCGTTCTCGTTATTCACGGGTATGGCGGCAGTATCGGGGATTATCGAAAATTTGGCGAGGCTTTGCGCCAACGCGGTTACACTGTGCTCGGTATGCGCCTGACTGGTCATGGGCAATCGCTGGCCGCGTTGCGGGCAACGACGAGCGTTGACTGGCAAGCCTCGGTGATGGCGGCCGCCCGGCGGCTCCGGGAAACCTGTCGGGATATTATCGTCATTGGTTCTTCCTTCGGCGGGGCGTTAGCCCTCAACTACGCGCGGCAAGCACCGGATCATCTTCGGGCGGTCGTGGTTGTCAATCCGGCTGTTCGCTACCGGGCCGGGGGGAAAGTACAGACCCTGGCGCTGAAACTTTTGCGGCTGTTCACGAAAGATTATCGCAAGCCGGGCATTTCGACGGCCGAGACCGCCCGGTACCGCCAATTAGGCTCAATGACCCATTGGCCGATTGACGGCATCTTCGAAACGTACCGCTATATTCAGCGGATGGTCTTGCCGCACCTGGGAAAAATCCTGACTCCGACGCTGGTCATGGCGATTGACGACGATCCGATTGTCCACTCCGACAGCGCCCGCATCATTCACGATCTCATTGGCGCCGCTAAGAAAAAGCTGGTTTGGTTGCCCGGAAAAACACATCGACCTTTCCGCGATGATCATCTCGTTGATGTCATGGTTCAAGAAATAGAAACTTTTTTGGACAGTTTGCCTTCAGTTAACAGTCAAGGGTAACACTTCTTGATGAGCTTGGAACTTCTCAATCGGAATTAACCCGTTGAGATATTTTCCTACGTGAATACGTTCGTAGTTATACCAATGAAGATAGTCAGTTAGTGATGTCCATGGACGCAGTTGATTCAGATAATATTCCTGATCGATGACGCCATGCGCTCGTTCCACCGCCCCCTGCCAGTTGGGCGAGTTCTTTGGAACGAAGTAATGAGCGATGCCTCGTTGTCCAAGGTACTGATGAAAATCTCCTCGATTCTCTGATCCGTTATCCGTCTGAATACTGATGATCGAGAATGGGAACGCTACTTCGGCCGCTAAGAAGGCGGCCACAGTATCAGCTGCTTCAAGCGACGGCGTAATGACGGCATGCTGGAAACCAGTAAAGATATCAACAAAGGTGCGCTGGTATTGCCGTAGGCCGTCGATCCAAACGTATTTCGCATCGGCCTGGACCACTCCACCTGCCTGTTTCGGGATGATTGGGTCTTTCAGTGGCCGGTACCACGGTAGCCTCTTTTGGGGTCGACGAATGAGTTTCTTTCGCAGATAGTACCGATAGATGATCGTCGTCGAAACAGTGATTCCCAGGCGACGCTTCAGGAGGAGTTTCATCTTCAATGGCCCGTAGTTAGTGAATTTCTTTTCTTGATCAATTATCCGGCAGACCTCTGGGGTGAGCTTCGTATTCGGCTGACGCTTCGGCCGGACGTAGCTATTCGATGTTTTCCGGTGGTCATGCCGGTACCATTTGTAGTAGGTCTTCCGGGCAATCCCGAACAGCTGGCAGACTTCGGTCACTGGCCGCTGGGACTTGTCTGCTGCGAGATACCAGCGACCGCGGATCTCTTTCGGGTAGGTAACAGGGTTCATGGGGTGATTTCCTAATAGTTAACAGGTGTTACCCATCAGTCTACCGAGTGTCACCCCTAAGTGTTAACTGTACGGTTTGTTGCAGCCGGAGTGAAAATATGGTAGACTCGATTTCCGACTATGGACGGTATTTTGTCGAACAAGAAAACACAAATGTCAGGTAAGGTCCGCAGTTTTTCTGGAGCGGGTAAGGGGAATCGATCCATGGGCAGCGACGACCTGCCACTGGCAGCTCGTCGGACGCTCGGACTTCGTTGGGCTCGTCCTCGCTTCTGCCCTTCAATTCCTTATGCTTCGGATCGGCAATCAAAACCTCAAGACACAATCAACCTTCGCCGAATGTTTGGAGCGGGTAAGGGGAATCGAACCCCTGACTCAACCTTGGGAAGGTCGCGTTTGACCACTAAACTATACCCGCGCGTGATTACTCCACAAATCTCTCGATGGCGACGGCCACTAGTATATGGGCTCTTGGGGGGGCTGGCAAGCCTGCTGGCCGTTGTATCGCCAGCTACGGCTGAAGAGACTGCCGCGCAAGCTTTTTCTGCCGAGGTCATTCAATCAGGTCAGACCTTTAAGCTTGAGGATGGCGCGAAAGTCGGAATTTTCCCGGGCGCGATTACAACCGATACGACCATCACCTGGACGGTCAGTGAAGAAACTATACCAGTTTTGCCAGCCCATCGAGAAATCCTTGGTAAAGTCTATCGTTTAACGGTCGCTGGCCCAACCGAATTTACGGCCGGGATGGTTCGTCCCGCCGCGGTGGTTCTTCCGTACGGCTCAAGTTTTTGGAACCGTCAGATTTGGCAATATGATCGGGTCGCGAAGTCCTGGTCGCCCTTGCGGACGAAAATTAATACCGCCCAAAATTTTGCGAGCGCCGGGTTGAAAAAGACCGATGTCCTGGTCGCGGTCGTTGAGAACCGGAAACTTCAAGAGGGGATTGCCTCGTGGTATTGCCGGAATTACTGCTCCCAACGCTACCCGATTCTCCACGCAACCTCAAATGACTTTCCGGTCGGGTCGATGGTACGCGTCACCAGCACCGAAACCGGACGAACCGTTGATGTAAAACTTATTTCGAAATGGGGCCAACCGGCCGGGCGGGTGGTCGATTTATCCTGGGCGGCCTATAGCGCGTTGCGAACGACGAATAAGGGCGTCACCCGCGTGACCGTCAAACCGGTGCCGGCAAAAGTCCTTGGAATTTCGGTTTCGACAAAAACGCTGGCTCCGAAAATAGAAACGATTCCGGCCCTGACCGTGGAAAAAAACAACTCCCGACCGTTTCCGGCGATTACCGCCCGCGGTTTTTACGTCATGGATCAGGGGACTGGCACCGGGCTAGCCGAATACAATCCCGACGGAAAACAACCAATCGCCAGCTTAACGAAACTGATGACTGCGGTTGTTTTTCTCGATACGCAACCGAACCTGAAAGACGATTTTGTGTACGCCGTTGGAGATGGTACCGGTATGGGGCACAACACCCTGCTGGTGCGGCCAGGCGATCGCCTGCTTATCCGGGATCTTTTTTATTCAAGCTTAGTCGGCTCGGCGAACAACGCCGCGACGGCTCTCATCCGAGCCTCGGGTTTATCGCGCGAGGAATTTGTGGTCCGAATGAACGCGAAGGCGACCGCCTGGGGGATGACCAATACGACCTTTACTGAGGCCAGCGGGTTAAGCGAGCACAATGTCTCGACGCCACGCGACCTGGCTATTCTAGCCAGCAAGTCTTTTCATGAGTATGAGCCTATTCGATTCGTGACGGTTAAGTCAGGGTATAGTTTTACCGCTTCTATGTCAGGCCTGCATTCTTTCAAAACGACGGATAAGCTCATTGGAAGCCCTTTGTTAAGCTCGGCTCTCACCATCACCGGCGGGAAAACAGGCTATATCGACGAGTCAAAATATACCTACATCATCCGGACAAAAAATTCTCAGGGAGCACAAGTGATAACCGTTCTTCTAGGTACGGCGGATAAAATTCAACGTTTCCGTGACGCGGCCGCGATTGCCAACTGGGCTTTCGCCAACCATACCTGGAAATAATGGTCCCGTTAGAAATTTCCCATTTAAATACGTTAACATTCGATCTAGGATCATATATGAAAGTAGATTTCTAACGGGATGGTTACCCTCGAACACGTCACAAAAATTTACCAAAAGGATTCAATCGGATTGGAAGATGTTTCGATTGAGATCAATGCCGGCGAGTTCATTTCCATTGTCGGCCAATCGGGTTCGGGAAAAACGACGCTGGCCAAGCTGATCATCGCCGAAGAACGGCCGGACAAGGGCAAGATCATCATCGGCGGCTGGGACATTACCCATATCAAGCACCACGAAATCCCCGATCTCCGGCGCCAGATCGGCGTGGTGTTTCAGGACTTCAAACTTTTGCCGCGTAAAACGCTCTATGAAAACGTCGCCTTTGCCCTGCAAGTTTCCGGGGAGGCAACCAGCCGCATTGCTACGGTCGTGCCGCAACTCTTAAAAATCGTCGGATTGGAACAAAAAATGGAGCGCTACCCGCGGCACGTCTCCGGCGGCGAACAACAACGGGTGGTGATTGCCCGCGCCCTGGCCCATCGACCGAAACTCCTGGTCGCCGACGAACCGACGGGAAACCTTGACTCGATTAATGCCCAGGAAATTATTTCCCTCCTGCAAAAAATCAATGAATTCGGTACGACCGTTGTCCTGGTGACCCATAATAAAGATATCGTCAATATGTTGAAAAAGCGGGTTATTACCCTTGATCATGGCCATGTCATCGCCGACCAACGGGCCGGAAAGTATTTACTGTAACCTATGATTACCCTCTGGCGGATGATCACTTTCGGCGTCCAGAATTTCTGGAGGAATATTTGGTTATCCGTTGTGACGGTCATCATCCTGACGCTGAATCTTTTTCTAATGAGCCTGGTGGTCGGGTTGAACGTCGTCGGCGACCAGGCCCTTGCGGCGGTCAAGGAAAAGGTCAATTTATCGGTCTTTTTTACCGCCACGACCTCAGAAGAGCAGGTTGAAACAATTCGCCAGGAGTTACTGCAAAAACCGGAAGTTAAATCGATCGCCAAAATCACCCGCCAACAACATCTTGATGACCTGAAAAAAGCCTATCCTAATTCCGGACTAGTCAATGCCGCGATTGAACTGCTCGGTGAGAATCCGCTTGGACCCGGTTTGGTGGTAACCGCTCGCTCATTTGACGGGTACAGCGGTGTTGTCCAAGCGTTGCAGGATTCCAAATATGAAACAGTGATTGAAGACACCGGCAACGATTTTGAGGCAAATCGCGATGTCATTAACACGATTGATCATACGGTCGGCCGATTGCGGATTGCCGCCATCTGGTTGAATCTTTTCTTTGCCTTGATCGCCGTCCTGATGGTCTTTAATACCATCCGGGTCAATATTTACACCCACAGCGACGAAATCGGCATCATGAAACTCGTCGGCGCGTCGGATACGTTCGTTCGCGGCCCGTTTGTCGTCACAAGCATGATGTATGGTTTGCTGGCGGCCATCCTGACAACATTGATTTTCGTTCCGATTCTCACCGTCACCAACCCGTTCCTGAATTCATTCTTTGCCGGGTATGACATTAACATTCTTGGATATTACTATAGCCACGTTTGGTTAGTCTTGGGCTTAGAAGTTCTAGTCGGCTGCGGTTTATCGGTGCTTTCATCGCTGTTTGCGATTGGACGGTATTTGCGGGTCTAGGACTTGAAGTTGGGACGACAATCTGGTATCCTGCCGAGTTCGTGGACGATGTATTACACTTACGTTTTAAGAAGTCAAAAAGACAGAATACACTACACTGGAAGCGGTGCCGACCCGTATACGAGATTGCTTCGGCACAACAACGGTGGTTATCGTTTCACGAAAGGTCATCGTCCTTGGAAATTGGTATATACCGAAGGGTTCTCATCGCGTACTGAAGCTAGACGCCGTGAGAAATTTCTTAAAAGTGGTCAAGGTCGAAAGTTTCTTGATAATGTACTAGGAGCAGGATAAGAGCCCCCCTCTGCTCCGGGATCGTCTAATGGTAGGACACCGCCCTTTGGAGGCGGGTATCTTGGTTCGAATCCAGGTCCCGGAGCAGAGGGGAGCTTGGCATTTCATTTACCTTTTGCGCCAGAGGCGCACTCGCCTTTGGCGAGGGAGGCGGGTATCTTGGTTCGAATCCAGGTCCCGGAGCCCTGCCCGCAATACGTCTCTAAAAGAGGCGGATTGTTGGCGTATAGAGCCATTTTTTGACGGTTCTAACTTTGCCGGATTTAGGACGACGCCTTTATTAAGCTTATCAATGGCAAATGGCGAAACATCTATGGAAACATAAACTTTCTTCGGACACGTTTCGGACAGGTCAAGATTTTCAATCTCGATGTTTAAGGGGTCGCCGATCTGCACCGGAATATTTTATATTAGCTTAGGCAGGATGGTCTGCCTATTGTTTTGGGCTGGTAAAGGCAAAGAAAGTATTACTTTTCACTCCCGAACAAAAGCCGAATGGGGAGTTGACCAACCGGGAAAGAAGGAATATACTACTCGTCAACAGTTACATATATGTCCTCCGGATTATTATCGGTTCGAAGGGCGCGCAAGCCGCCATATCTTGTGTCTGGGGCTGTTCTGTCTTTCGGTCGCGTGTTGACCGAGAACTTCATTGGCATTTCCGGCTGAAGTACCTTGACAAGCCAGGGGGGTAAACAACGGGCGTATCTGCCTAGGGTTCCGTGTTGTTCTTAGTTATAAAGTGTGTCAGCTCTAACCAAGGAGAGTCATGAATACGCTAGGAGTGGTCGCGGTGGGTTGCTTACGCTGTGCCGGCCCGATCGGCCAGGCCAATAGTCCACTGTGCGGTACCTGTACCACCGAAGTCCAAGCCGAAGCCTTGAAACAGGTCGGCCAGCCGACCCGTAGTTGTTGGGTCTGTCGAACGCCGGTCGAACACGCATGCCGTTCGGTCAAGGTTATGGTCGGTGCCGAACAGTACACTATTCAGGTGGTGGATATGCACGAAGCCTGCGGCAATCGCTTCGTTGAGCGTCTGCAGATCTTAGCGACGACGAAGTGCAGTCAGTGCGGACGGCAGCCGATTTTGCGAGGAATCGGGCCGTCCGTCTGCTCGGACTGCCGGTTTGAACAACGGTTGATTTCAGCCGGACAGGTCAACTTCCAGTTTCATCACGTAGACTTGGTGTCTTAAACATCGAACGGATGAACTGATTCCGTCACCCGATGACTGATAAGGAGACTGCTATGAACGACAAGTCTAAGGGTCCGCATGAGTCGATTGAAATCAGCCACATTTCCGGGCATTTCATCAACGGCGCCAAGGATACACACGCTATCAGCCAGCGCATCACGGCCGATAGTCAGTCCATGACGGCCTATACGAATGTTGGTGGCGATGGAAATGTCGGCCAATCCGGTTTCGGTCCGACCACCGGCTCCAAGAAGTAATCAACGTACTTTCTATTACGGCTGTTCCGAAGGCTTAAAAACAAGTCGAGGAATAGTCGTTTTTTCTTTTCCCGAAACTTCTGCTATACTCTCTCTACAACTTAACCTATCAAGAGCGCAGTCAGCCAAGTACTACCTCGCACATCGTG
>Ga0209726_10007678_pt1 | contig 11951 bp, 14 predicted proteins | sample Subgrocontami54m_FD_187453 | JGI IMG/M metagenome (GOLD analysis project Ga0209726, IMG submission 187453) | Subsurface groundwater microbial communities from S. Glens Falls, New York, USA - GMW46 contaminated, 5.4 m (SPAdes) (version 3) | ecosystem: Environmental > Aquatic > Deep subsurface >... | reverse complement strand
GTTTCAGGCTGTCGAGGTCCCCTTCGACCAGGTCTTCGACGCGGTCGAAAGCGGAGAGGCGGATGCCGGACTTGTCATCCACGAGGGGCAGCTCACCTTCGAGACCAGCGGTTTTACCAAGTTGCTGGATCTCGGAACCTGGTGGTACGAGCAGACCGCGCTGCCACTGCCGCTGGGGGCCAATGCCATCCGTAAGGATCTGGGTGAGCCGTGTTGTTTGGAAGTTTCGGGATACCTTCAGGCCAGTATCAACTATGGCCTGGCTCACCGACAAGAGGCGCTTCAATACGCCATGCAGTTTGGTCGTGGATTAGATGTGACTCTGACCGATCGATTCGTCGGTATGTATGTGAACGAGGATACCCGTGCCTGGAATCAGGAAACCAGACGAGGTCTCGAACATCTCCTGAATTTGGCATGGGAGCAGGGCGTGATCACCAAGCGAATCCGCCCGGAGTTCCTCCCGGGTTAAGCCTCCCATTCCCCTCGTTGCTTCACACCCTCGATCCGATCCGACCCACAACTGCCGGCAAGTCGTACTCCTCAGTAACCCATCTGATCACTACTCCATGCCTTCCACGCTCTCCCCACCCCTCCCCAATCACCACTCTTGACACCGTGCAATACCGCGTCTATGCTCAGCTCGATGGAAAAACACCGTGGTGAAAGTTCTTACACGCACACGCTTACACGCCAGACTTTACGCATAAGTCCCTAACTTGCTGATTAGCAATGGGTAGCGCACCATTTGTCTACTTACTCACCAGTCTGTAATATAGGCTACAGATGGGGCTTGAAAGAAGGATCGGACGAGACGGGGCATGTGGCGGATCGCTTCGAGTTGTTGCGTGATCCGGTCGCGCAGTGTCTCGCCTTTTTGCAGGGGGCGTCTCGCCGCTCCGGTACGTGTGACATGACTCCAGACCAGCTCATCGGGGTTCAAATCCGGCGCGTAGCCGGGCAGGAAGTGCAGGGTGAGTCGGCCCTTGGTCGCGGCGACATAGTCGCGCACGCAGGTCTGCTTGTGCGCCGGCAGACCGTCGAGCACCAGATGCACCGGCTTTTTGCGATGCCGCATCATGCGCTTCAGCAGGTCCACGAACTGCTCGGCGTTGAGCGCCCCCGGAGCGGTGCAGAACCAGAAGGCCCCCTTGGCGCTGACCGCGGAGGCCGCGCTGATGGACTGGCGTTGCCCCGGCCGGTACACGACCGGCGTCTGACCCCGCACCCCCCAGGTCTTGCCGTGCACCGTGTCGGCCCGAAATCCGGACTCGTCCCAGAACACCACGTGCGCCCCGTGCGCCTTGGCCTGCCGGGCCAGGGCCGGCCAGGTGTCCCGCTGCCAGTGCTCGATGGCCTGCGGATCACGTTGAGCGGCCCGCTGCAAGGGCTTCTGCGGCGTCAGCCCGAGCCGTGCGAGCAGGGCGCCCACCGCCGTCACCCCCAGGCGCACGCCGAACTTCCTCTCGATGAGCTCCGCCACGACCTGGCGTGTCCACAGCCCAACGTCGAGGTGGTACTGACGCGGGTCCTGGCCATTGACCCAGCGGAAGACCTGCCGCTCCTGCGCCGCCGTCAAGCGTCGCGGCCGTCCCGTGGCCTTGCGCGCCGCCAGCGCCCGCATGCCCCGCCCTCGGCCCGCCACCCGGCCCAGCCACTTGTAGATGGTGGTCCGGCAAAATCCATACGCAGCCACGACCGTGCTCGGCCGCTCGCCCTCGCGCACCCGTTGCACCGCCATGCGCCGAATCTCCTCCAGCGTGCGGTGATCCAGCGTCCGACCATCCCGTTTCATACACACAGTATACCATATTTATGGCAATATGTATTCTAACTTACAGACTGGTGAGTAAGTTCGTCTTTCATGCCGCGTCGGCACTGTATCTCTATCGAAGCACTTCGCTCCCGGAGCTTGGGGCGAGTTTCTTCGACCCTGGATCCGTGAACGTGGTGTGCCGCGCCGCTCTCGAGACCTTCCTGGTCTTCCACTACGTCTTCGTTGAACCGAAGTCAGACCAAGACCGAGATTGCCGCTACATGGCGTGGGTTTTGGCCGGGTACCGTGAGAGGCTAGGATTTCCGGTTTGGTCAGCTAAAGGGAGAGCGGTTTTAGAACGCGAGGCGTGCCTCATCGGTCCATTGACAGACAGACTGAAGGCCAACGCTACATTCGGTGGGCTCCCTCCGAGACACCAGAAGAAGCTATTGAAGGGCGAGTGGAGGCTTCGGTCCTGGACGGAGATCAGTCGGTCCGCGGGTCTTCACGATATCAACGCGAAGGCGTTCTATTCCTACCTGTGTGGGTACGCGCACGCCGGAAACTTGAGTGTTCTTCAGATGCGCCAAGCGGACACCGCGGAATCTCAGCGCACCCTATGCGCGAGTTCGATGACCCTCGTGCTTATAGCGATGGCGAACATGGTGAAGTCGTACTGCGCAGTCTTCCCGAACGCGATGGTGCGCCTAGATCAAGAGCCGGATCGCGCCGCCCTGGTCGAAGTATGGATGGGAGTTGGAAGCGCCGCGCTCAAGGACGTCCTGAACGAATGAGGTCTGCGGTCAGCGCGCGGCTGATGCCGCGCGTAAGTCTGTAGAAAAACCCCATTGCTGATCCTTCACCGCGACGTAACGGAAAAATGACCTCACCAGAGGTTCTACAATCGACGATCGCCACCTTGGGAGGGGTTGAAGTACCCTCAGAATCGCGGTCTCGTTCGACCGAGGGACTTTTTCCACAGTCTCGTTAGACGGCAGTAGGCCGCTGGGTATGTGATTCGGATCGTCGCCCCCGTGAGGAAAGCAGGCCAGGACCTCGTTGAGTTCGGCGCCCGCTCGAAGCGATCATCTGAAGGCTCCCTGGAAGTCGCACGTGAGGCGCCAGAGTTTAGGTGAGCGGTGGTTACGGGAACCCCCGCGTCTGCCACTGAGTGAAGTGTAGATTTCACCCCCGTAATATGCACTAACCGTGACCGAGGATTGGTGTGTAAAAAGTGACTATTATGCTGCCTCCTGAGGCCTTCAAACTTCTAGCACGCTGAGGGAAGGATCGTATGAGCGTTCACGTGCTGTGCCTGATCCGTAGGAACGCAGCCCATAACGTGAGGAGGTTCCCTATGAAGCTCTCTTTTCTGCTCCTGGCGACCACAGCCCCGCTCCGTTCAGCCCGTCGGCAACGTCTCGATTGGCGCCAAGCCATGAGGCGGCCGCAAGCACTCCTCTCGCTCGGCGCCCTCCTCCTTGCGGGATGCGCCCCAGCACTGACTCCATCGGAGCGCGCCTGGATGTTGGAGCAATACGCCGCGTGGGCGCCAGACGTCGCGCTCTACGCGCCCATCGCTCAGGCAGCCTATCGGAAGTCGCCTGTCATACCGACTCTTCCGAACACCGAGTTCGTCCGCGTGACCAACCTTCCTGTCGCCGGGGGCGCGCCGGGCACGACGACGGCGTACCTGCTCGGGACGGACGATACCACCCACAGGCACTATATCGGCATCGAGGGAACGCAGGATTTCCGCCAGTTGCTGACCGATGCCGAGGCGGTGCCCCGGGAGGATAACACACTCACCATCCGCGTCCATCCCGGCTTCGCGGCCGTCGCGCGCGCCGTGGATGAGGACTTGAAGGCGAAGCGACTTCTGAAGTCGGGCTATACCGTGGGTCTGACCGGGCATTCTCTCGGGGGCGCCGCTGCGCTGCTGCTGGCGATGCGCATCGAGAAGGCGGGCGGCACCGTAGAGAGGCTTGTCACATTCGGCCAGCCGAAGGTGACCGACACCGCTGGCGTCTCCGCGTTCAATCGCCTGATGCAGAAGACCACACGCGTCGTGGGCTGTGACGACGTGGTTCCGTTCGTACCCTCCCTCGGCTACGTGCACGGCGGGAACGTCCTGCTGCTGCTCGACTCCCCGCACTTCGAGGCCGCACGGGAGGATCTCTCTCGCAGGCCGTTCGGCATCGCGCTGCTGGACGATCTCAAGAACGTGCGCGACGGCGGCGCCTTCCACGGCCATCACATGGTCACCTACATCGCGCGCCTCGCGCAGCCGCGCACCAAGCCGTGGATTTATACGGCAGCAGACCCGATAGTTTGCAGCGGGCGCTAAAGCGCGACCACGCCGAACTGACACTGGCAAGGCTCTAAGGCTAGGGTGCTCGCAATCGCAGTCGCATCAGACACGAGTACGACCCTTGTGTTCTCAGGCTGACATGGCCGGGCGGTAATTCTCAGATGGACATCGTGTCACATGGGCTCTGGGGCGGGATCGCCTTCGGACGAAAAAACCGGCGGAACTTCGGGTTGGCGTTTTGCTTTGGCGTGCTCCCGGATTTGTGTGCGTTCGGGCCGTTCTATCTCGCCGTGGTCCTCGGCCTGGCTGAACGTCCGCACTTTGGTCACGAACCCCCTGACCCCTCGCTCTTCCCGACCTACGTCCATCGCGTGTACAGCGTCACGCACAGCCTGGTCGTCTTCCTCGTCGCGTTCGCGCTCCTGTGGGGGGTGGTCCGGAAGCCGATCTGGGAGACCTGCGCCTGGGGGCTGCATATTTTCGTTGACATCTTCACGCATTCCTATCGATTTTTTCCCACGCCGTTTCTCTGGCCGATTTCGGATTTTAAGGTCAACGGCTGGCCGTGGGGGAGGCCGGTGATCTTCATCCCTAACGTGCTCCTCCTCACCCTGCTCTACGCCTGGTTCTTACTTCGTCAGCGGAGGGTGTCGAATCGTTCGTCGTGATCTGCCCTCCAAGGGAAGCAGGCGTCTCGATAACCCGACAACCCCGCGAGCTGCACGAGAAGTTCGGGCCGTTTATCGAGAGGGCAAGCGCCACCAGCTTTCGCCGGTAGAGGCCCTCTGGAATACACGGGTTTTGTGCGCGTCCCCATGGGGCCACCACTCACCTGACGTGGTGGATCAGTTCCTTTGGTGCGGGATCACCAGAGCTGAACTGGCGCCGCCTCGGGGGTGTCGATCGAAGTCTGGTGATCGGTTCGTTCCAATGGTGTCTCAGCGCTAGTGGCCAGGGATCCAGCGCCCGAAGCGACCCCAGTGTCCTGGCACCCAGTGACTCGCCGGGGGCCGGCCCGCCCAATGGCCGGGCACCCAGACGCCGGCCCGCCAATGTCCGGGCACCCAACGCTCAGTCGCGGGTGCTCCGCTCCAGTGGCCGACGATCCACACCCCGGCCTGCCAGTGCCCGGGCACCCACATGGCGCCGGCTGGGGCCGCCGGCACCGGCGCCCAGTGACCGGGGATCCAGCCCCGGGGTCCCCAGTGTCCTGGGATCCATTCTGTCGCAGGCGGCGACGCAATAATGGGAACCCGTCGACCTTCCACCCATTCATACGGACCATCCGAAGGGGGTGCTGGCGCCGGGACCCACGCTCCACGCACCTGAACCCACGTCTGACCCGCTGGAGGCGGGCCGGACGGCGGGTCGGCGACCGCAACCGCGCAACTGACCGTCACCAGCATCCCCAGGCTCAACAGCATTAGTCTCAGCGAAAGGGGAACAGCGAATACTGCACATCTTCGATGCCGACGACTGACTACCTGCGATATCGTGTCCACTGTTCCCCTCCCAAAGTTAAGATGTATCCTCGACGGCGGCCACCAGATCCTCTTCCTCTACAGTGTCGCAAGGCGTCGCCCTCACACACACCAACGGCCCCGCATGTCGCACAGGGCCGTTGTGAGAGACGGTCGTCTCTGATGGAGCGGCTACTGCTGAGGCGCCACCACAGTTCCCAGATCCCGCTTGATGAGCACCGTCGTCTGCGGCGAGGCCACGATGTTCTCGATGATCGTCAGCCCGCCCACCCTGAACCCCAAGGCGTGGGATCCAGCCGCCACCGGGACGGTGACCGACCCTTTGAACTCCTTGGCCATCCCCACCCGTGCGCCATCCACCAGGATTTCCGTCTCCCCTGGCGTCACCTCGATCTGGAGCGATGCAGCCAGCGACGGACTGCCCGCCACAACTCGGGGATCCGTCGGCATCCAGAAGCCCGCCGGCGCTGCCCCGCTCGGCACAGGCTGAGGACCTAACGGTGCCTGATAGCTCACTGGCGGAGGCTCAGGAGGCGCCTGAAAGGTCTCAACCCCGTAGTCGTACCCAGCCGGTGGAACCGCGGGAGGGTAGGCGTACGACGGATCGTACCCACCATAGGGGTACCCAGGGTAGCCGTAGTATCCGGGCGCTCCCCAACCGTACGGCCCGTACCCTCCATACCACCAAGGATCCCACCACACCACCCGCCGAGCCCGATCACGACGCTACCGCGGAACCCCCCGTGCGAAAAGCCATGGCCACGAAAGCCGTGACCAAAACCACCGTGACTAAAGCCACCGCCATGGCCGAACCCTCCTCTGCCAGCACCCCCGCCGATCCCCCAGTGACCTCCGCCGCCACCGCCGTGGCCGCGTGCCTCCGCCACCGTCAGGGGCACCGTCACCACCAGCGCGCTCACGAGAATCAGGACACTCCATCGTCGTACGCCATTCACGAGTTTCATTCCCCCGCTCCTTCAGACGCGATCACCAATCACCATCTATCTATCTCTAGCTACGCTCGAATCATGCCGGTGGTCACACCGGCGACAGGATGAAGTTCTTTCCTGCTCGCCACAACGGTTGTCGGACATCAGAACGATTCGCAACGAGGCTGAGATCCATCCTCTGCCCCGGGTGATGCCGTAACTGGGGGGTCGAGGGCCAGATTCAGCGTGATGGCGATCTAGGCTTTCTCGAGGGTTCTGCGACTGAGGCCAACCTCACGCGCCACCGTCGTGAGGGTCCCTCCGTCGTCTCGAGCGCCGACGGCCTCAACACCGCTGAGACCGGCGAGCCGGAGCCGCCGGCCGGCCGGAAACCTCGGCCGCCGCTCGAGTCGCCCCGTCTCAACTCGCGTCAAGGCGTCCCGGCGACTCACGGACTCCTTGCGGGCTCTTACCGGCGTCCCCAGCCACCGCTCCGGTAGCTGAACCCAAAGGAAAACGGAACCGGGTACAGGGGCGGCCCGTAGTACGGCTCGTAGCCATAGGACGGCCCATAGCGGGGCGGCGGGGACGCCGGAACCACCACGCATCCCTCTATCGCCGTCAGCAGGACCAGCATGGCCACGAACGCAATCGCTCGCCGACGCATCTTCCTTATCTCCTCACGCCTCACGTTTTCTTCCCTCCGCTCACCGGCGCCCCAATGCAGATCAGGGCGCTCCACCGGGCGCTCCTCACGGTCTTCAGGGGACGCCTCGTTCCGGCACGATCACCACGCCCTATTGCCTATCTATAGGATGCCACTGGCTAGGCATATGTTTATAGATTGCCTATCCGGTTGATTGCCAAAACGGTGACTCGATGTTACATTCCCGACGTGGACTCCCGTGATTTCCCGACGACGCTTCCCGAGTTTCAGCGGGTATTCCCCGATGAAGCCTGGGCCTCGCAGCGCATGCCTCAGCATCCACCTACGAGACGCTCTACAGTGGTGAGTGGATTCACCAGACAGCATGATTGGTAATCAACCGGATAGGCAGGAAATGAACAAAGAGAGGCAAGGGCAAGTCTGCTGAGCCTGTCGAAGGGTGAGGTATTTTAATGGGTTCCGTTCATGGGTTCGACAAGCCTGTCCTGAGCCCAGCCGAAGGGCTCACCACGAACGGATTGTAAAGTTATTTATGAGACACTACGCTAGATTTGCCGGGGGATAGGATGGGATAGTCGCGCTTCGTCTACGCTGCCTGCAACGGCATAGTGCTGCAGGAGGCCGGGATGGTCATGCTGGCGGGTAGAGGTGATACAGCATGAAGTAGATAATGACGCCGGTGACCGAGACATACAGCCACAGCGGAAGGGTGAAGCGGGCAATCCTCACGTGTCGGTCAAAGCGCCCTCTCAGTGCGCGAGAGACCGTGATGAGGGCTAATGGGGGAATCACCGCGGCCAGGACCGTATGGGAGATCAGGATCGTGAAATACAGCGATCGAATGCCTCCGTGCCCTGCAAAAGGAATCGATCCCACCTGATAGTGATACGCCAGATAGGATATCAGAAAGAGGGTGGAGGTCCCAAGGGCCGACCCCATACAGAGCTTGTGCGCGGCGATCTTTCGCTGTCGGATCAAAATATAGCCGAGGCTCAGCAAAAGTGCGCTGGTCCCATTGAGTACGGCATTGATGCTAGGCAGGACGGTAACGGGAAGGATGACTACATCTCCTGAGGAAGGGCCTTTCTAGACAGATTCAAGACCATCGTTAAAATGGCACCCGATCCAGCACCATCAGCAAAAGCAGTGCCGGAAGCTACACAAGCGATGCGAACCTCAGCCACCGCACATCTGCCGCTGTCCAGCGGGTTCCCAAGCTGACCGGCCGCCAGGCACGCTTGCTCGCCGGAGCGAGTCCGGTGCAGCAAGTACGCCGGTTGCCGCGGGTACCGACTTGCGAGCGGCGTGCGCGGCTGTGTTCAGCCAACCGCCTGCCGCCGGCCGAAGGGCGTACGCTCAGCCATACGGCACGAAACGAATAGACCCCGCTGGGCGATCACGGCCGCCGCCAGAGTCGGCCGGAGTGCTGCGCTCAGCACATAATATTCACTACGCTACGCGGCCTGAGGCACAAACTCGACCTTGATGGCTTGGAACGAGCACTCGATGCCACCGTCCGGACTACGGTTGAGTAAGCCGGCATCGAGTAACGCCGTCACATCGGCGTGCACGGCCTTCACGTCGCGCCCCACGCGCCGTGCGGCCTCTCGGATCGGCATCCGGCCGGTGCCACACAGCGCCTTGAGCAACTCCCACCGCTTCCGTGGGGAGCGACGGCACTCAGCGAGACACCTCCAGTGGTTGCCGTTACCTGGGGCCGCTCTGTTTGGCCAGCGCGGCGATGTAATGGAGAATCCATCACCAGTCGTGCGGGGGTACCTCTCACCCAGGAGGGCCCTAGCGGTAAGGTCAGACTCACAGTAGAGATCCCGAGTCTCGCTGAACCTTCACGATTCTCATCTGTCTCTCGCTACACACAGATAGCATTGATGTTTTCTCATTTTTTAATCCGTCCGTATACCGGCATGCCGTTTACCGGCGCAGGGTAAAACACAGCATCAATACGGAACACTTGCCGTTCCGTGCGTCCGGTGCAATGGCGAGTTCGGTCATAAATAACTTCAGACCGCAAGAAGAGACTGCGCCTTGCCGATGACATCAAGAACAGTGGCCACAGGCGCCTCACACGAGAACTCAGCATGTCGCGCATGCCAGTCCATGCTCTTGATCTGGTCAGCGAGCACGACACCCGCCACCTTGAGGCCTCTGGGCAAAGGGACCTCGAAGGGATAGCCCTTGCGCTGATTTGTGATCGGGCAAAGAAGGACCAAGCCGACTTTCTGGTTGTAGGACTCTGGGGAGATAATCAAAGCTGGCCGCCGGCCGGCTTGTTCATGTCCTGCCTGTGGGTCAAAGTCGAGCCAGACAATATCCCCGCGGTCGGGGACATGCGGAACTGCCATCACAGAGCTTCCTTGCCAACAGGCTCACCGGTTTTGATCTCGGCGTGAACGTTACGCTTGGATACCTTCTTGAGGAGATCCGCAAGCCTGTACTGCGGCGGCCGCTGGGGCTCGATGACGAGTTTGCCGCCGACAACACGCAGCTCCACGGCACTGCCTTGCTCCAGGCGGAATTCGTCAGCAAGCGCCTTGGGGAGTCTCAGGGCAAGACTATTGCCCCATTTCTGAACTCTTGCAGTCATGGAGATCTCTCCTATAATATCTACATTGTGTATACCATACGGATGCACGCCACGCAAGAGCCCTGTCTCGTTGTTGATCGAACGGACTATTATGCATGTTGATCAGTCTCTCTCGACCAGCCGTTCTTGGAGCTGGCCTCAACTCTATAATCTTCTCCAGTAGTCAACAAGAAATATTTAGGAATCCAGACGCGGTAAACGCTGTACCTATGTCAGCCTATCCAGCCTTCCGACCGCGAACCACCCGAAACACATCCGAGCCTATCATCTGGGCTGTGGACTCCCCTACCCCTTCGGTTCAACACGTGAGCATAGATCATCGTGGCGCTGAGATCGATGTACCCCAAGGAGCTCCTGGACGATCCGGATATCGTAGCCGTCTCCGGGGAAATGGGTGGCAAGGGAATGGCTGAAGGTGTGACGGCTTACCGGTCTGAAGCTGACGGCTGGCGGCGGACTGCTGAATGCTGGCCGTTACAATGGCACCTTATCCAGCACCATCAGCAGTAGCAGGGCCGGAAGGTGCACAAGCGACGCGAGCACCAGTCGCCTCACGGCTGTCGTGGATCGCCAGAGGGTAAAGGCGCACCCGCACCCAAGCAGACCAATACCCAACGTAAGCGCGCCTACGAAATAGACTGGGCCGGCGAATCCGATGAGGGTCGGCAGCAGGCTGACGATAAGTAAGACCAGGCAGTCGCAGACAATCTGACATCCCGTCAGTTTATCGTCCGGATCGATCATGGGGAGGAGTCGGATCCCTGCCCGCTTATAATCGTCCTTGTACAGCATGGCGATTGCCAGCGTATGAGGAAGCTGCCACATAAACATGATGGCGAACAACACCCACGCCTCGATTCCGAGTCTTCCCGTGGCTGCTGCCCAGCCGATAACCGGCGGCAATGCCCCTGGCACCGCTCCCACAACCGTGCAGAAAACGGTCCTGCGCTTGAGCGGCGTGTAAAGAAACAGATAACTTCCCACGATAACCGCCGCCACCACACCACTCAGGGCGTTGACCGAGATGGCCAGATACAGCAGGCCCGTGACTAAGATCAACAATCCGAACAGGAGCGCCTCTGTGGGCTGTAGTCGCCCTGCCGGTAATGGCCGGAGCCGTGTACGCACCATCCGTGCGTCTATGTCACGCTCGAGGAACTGATTCAGCGCAAGGGTTCCACCCGCCGCGAGCGCCGTACCGGTGAGCACCTGCAGCAGCACCGCGTAGTCTGGCGTGCCGCTCACACCGAGATAAAAGCCTGCGAATGTGGTAAGCAGCACCATCATCACGATGCGCGGCTTCATCAGTAACACGAAATCTGCCGCTCGCCTGCATGGACGCGTGAGCTCGGCGCCTAATGTTTCAGACGCGAGCATCATGCGCGTACCCGCTCGGCGAGCAATCCCTGGCTGGGGGCGGCCTGCCGCAACGCCGGCAGCCGATAGGCTCGCAGCGTCAGCACGATACAGACTGCCAGCATCAGCGCACCTGTGATTCTGTGAGTGGTTGGAAGCGCCAACCGAGTAAAGGCCGCGTAGGGGATTTCGACGGACGTAAAACGATTTACATACGACCCAAGGCCCAACAGAAGCTGCAACGCCAACAGGCCGACGAGCAGAGTGACAGGTTGCGCGAGCTTCATCTGACCCGAATGAGGTCTGAAAATACGTATCGCCAGGCGCCAGACATGGAAGATAACAAGCGCAGCACAGAACAGATGGGCCAGGATCCAGTCACCGATATGTGTCAGCATACCTCCAAAGAAGATCTGGAGGTACACAAAACCGGTTGTCAGGAGACAGAGACGCTTGATCGCTCCGGTATCAGCAACGACGACCTGCCGGGGCCTGTGTTTCCACTCGACAGAGGTCAATACCACCAAACTCACTGTGAGGGCAAAGAAGGCCTGGGCAAGTAGGCCATGGATGAGTGCGAGTTCGCTTCCGCCCGATATCAGAATCACTCGAAGGCCACCAAGCACCCCCTGAATGATCACCGCGCCGACGGCAGCAACGCCCAACCATCGAGCCGCTTGCGCTGACTCCTTCACCCAGAGCGCAATGGCCAATGCAATGGTGAGCAGACCCACGATGGATCCGATCAGCCGATGACTGTGTTCGTAGAAGATGCCCCCCACCATTTGTGACCATGGGTAGAGGAACATGTTATACCCAAACGTGGTCGGCCAGTCCGGCACCGCC
>Ga0209726_10007677_pt1 | contig 11951 bp, 7 predicted proteins | sample Subgrocontami54m_FD_187453 | JGI IMG/M metagenome (GOLD analysis project Ga0209726, IMG submission 187453) | Subsurface groundwater microbial communities from S. Glens Falls, New York, USA - GMW46 contaminated, 5.4 m (SPAdes) (version 3) | ecosystem: Environmental > Aquatic > Deep subsurface >... | reverse complement strand
CGGCTTTTCAGTTTCGCCCCGCATCCCGGCTGCATCGGGGCGGTGGTCATTGAAAATCCGACGCGGAGGCGGAATCCGCTGCGGCTGTCCTGATGAATGAAGCATTTTTTTTTGGGCCAGCCGGGCAGCAGCTCTTCGGGAATTATTATGCGCCGTTGGGAGGCAGCGGGCAGGTGCTGACGGTGATTTGTCCGCCTCTGTTCTTCGACTACATGCGCACGCAGATTACGCTGCGTAGACTGGCCATTTCTCTTGCGGAGTGCGGTCAGCATGTTCTTAGATTCGACTATCGAGGTACTGGTGATTCGTTTGGGGAGCTCGGCGAGGTCACGGTCTCCGACTGGGTGGAAGACATTGCGCTCGCAGTACGAGAAGGACTCGGTATTTCCGGGAGCCAGAAGGTGCGGCTGCTGGGAGTGCGGGCCGGTGCGCTGCTGGCCTGCAGGTCGCCGGGGGCCGTGAGTGATATCCAGCGGCTGGTTCTATGGGATCCCGTCTCCAACGGAGCTGCGTATCTTCAGGAAACGCGCCGGGTCCAAGCCACCTTGGTCCGGCGACATTCACGCCTGAGTCGCGATGAGCGTCATCAGGCCATGCTGGAGTATGCGGGGCACCGTATCTCCGGGCGCATGCTGGACGAGTTCCGTCTGCTCGACGCGAGTGCTTATTCGAGCATTCCGAACAGCAAGCTGCAGGTTGTCAGCACCTTACCGGTAAATCCATTTCCCGTGGCGGGGGTTTCTCAGATTGTCGCACTAGTTGCGTGTAACTGGGAAATGGATACCGAGGAACCGATGATGCCTCAGTCAGTATTGTTGGAACGTCTGATCGTATGTCTGACCATGCCCTGACTGAAGAGCCGCTGCATTTTGGGGAAGGCGGTCGGATGTTGGGCATTTTGACCCTGCCGGCCGCTCCACCTGGCAACGCGCGAGAACTGCCGGTATTTGTATTCTTGAGCGCGGGCATCCTGCACCGGGTCGGTCCGCGCAGGCTGTACGTCCACCTCGCCCGGGAACTCGCCCGCATGGGCTTCAGTTCACTGCGGGTTGATCTGGCCGGTGTCGGGGATAGTACGCCGCGCTCCGGCTTGACGACTGAGCAATCCGTGAGGGCAGATTACCAGGAGATCGTGAGCGTTCTGGAGTCGCGGCTGGGTCGTTTGTCGCTCGTGGTGGGCGGGCTGTGCTCGGCGGCGGACAATGCGATCAAGCTCGCACCTGCGGATCAGCGGGTGACCGGAATGTTCCTGCTGGATATGGTCTGTTTATCGGACGATCGTTTTGCCGTGCGGGCATTCATTGCCCGGTACCTGACGCCTGCTCGATACATCGCGTGGTTGATGCGTCGAATCAAGGCGGCGTCGGTCCCGTTCCGGGACCGGTTTAAGCGAGTCGATCTATTTCCACTCAGGTTGCCCGATATCCCGAGTCGGGAGCAAATTCGGGCGGCGTTCGAGGCTATCCGCGAGCGGGATGGCCGGGTGCTGTCGGTGTTTACTCAATATGCACTACATAACTACTACAACCGGCCGGGGCAACTGGCCCGGGTTGCGAGGGTGGATGGCTACCAACGCTTTTGCACCGAGTTATACTGGCCGGAAGTGGAGCATACCTACGAGCTGGACGCGCATCGGCGCCGGCTCATCGAGGAAGTCAAGCGATGGGCTGCCGGTTACATCCATTCATGATCGAGCGGATTCGATGAACAAGGGTAAGGACATGGGAGAGCACGGTCGATCTGTCATGAAACACCTCGTCACATTTTCCACGAATCAGCCGCCAGGGCCTGCCGCGGAATTCAGGGTCGGCGTTCGTTCCGTGCCGTACTTGGCCGATCACGGTTTTCAGGACATGGTAGTGCTGCCTGGGTCGTTCTACGTCGAAATGGCCCTGTTTGCGGATCGCGAACTGTTCAAGCGCGTTCCGGGCCTGGTGCGCAACGTAACCTTCCACAACCCCATAATTCTTGCGGCTGAAGATACCGTTATCAAGGTCGAAATGAGCGACCGCGGGGATGGTCGTGTTCAATACACGTTCTACGAAGCGGGCATCGACGATGGCAATGCCCGGCCTGCCGCCCGGCAGCATGCTGCCAGGCTCGAAATTGACCGCAACCCATCAACGTCGCCGAGAACGGGTGCCGAGGCGTTTTCCATCGAAACCTTTCAAGCGCAGTCTCATGCCGTGATCGCCGCGGCACAGTTTTACAAGACACTGCGTGAAAACGGCAACCAATACGGCCCCGGCTTTCAAAATGTTTCCTCGATTTGGCGGGCGGGCGATGAATCCCTGGGCAAACTTGCCGTGACGCGCCAGCACGCGGAGCTTGGGTCGCATTACCTGCACCCGAGCCTGCTGGATTCGATGGTGCAGTTGCTGGCCCCCTTCATCATGGAGCAGGGAAAAACCTTTGTGCTGCGATCGATCGAGCGCATCGACCTGAAAAATGTCAATTTCCCGGAGACACTCTGGGGCCACGCCACCCGAGTGCCGGCGCAGGCGGGGAACGACAAGGAGATTCTGGGCAACGTGCGGGTTTTTGGTTCGTCGGGTGAGCCGTACCTTGAACTCTCCGGGGTCACCCTCACGCTGTTGGACCGAGATAACGCGGGCGAGCAGGAGGCGGCGGCAAACCTCGTTATCGCCGGCAACTTTACCGCGGAGCCGTTGGAGGACACCATGAATTTCTGGGGCAACCATTTTGGGGTTGCCCTGCGCACTGAATTCGCGCCGTACAATCAGATTTTTCAGCAATTGCTGGACACCGGCAGCGCGTTCCGCAGGAACAGTGACGGGGCGAATGTCATCCTGGTGGGGTTGGAGGAGTGGACCCAGGGAGGTGGACGCGCACCCATGGACCTCGATCGGGCAAGGGCCGAGCGCTGCTTCGGGTCGCGTGCGCGCACCGTTTTGCCGAATGGACTGGAAATCGTTCATTTGAACCGGTATGAAACGGACTATGTCTACCAGGAGATTTTTGAGGATCAGTGCTATTTGCGGCATGACATCCGCCTGCCGGACGGCGGAACCGTCCTGGATATCGGCGCCAATATCGGGCTCTTTTCGCTGTTTGTAATGAGTCGCTGCGCGAATGCAAGAATCTACGCCTGCGAGCCGGCGCCGGTGGTATTCGATCTCCTGAAGGCGAACTGCGACGCCTATGGGTCCCAGGTCCGGCCTTTGAACGTTGGCGTATCAGACCGGAAAAAAACCGCGACCTTTACGTTCTATGAGAAATCCTCGGTGTTCTCGGGATTTCATTCGGACGTGGCCGAGGATCGTGAAGCGATCCGGGCGGTCGTGCGTAACATGCTGCGCAGCGCATCCATCACTGGCGACTCCGTGGAAGAATACGTCAATGAACTCACCGCCAACAGGCTCGATCGCAAGACCTATGAATGCCAGCTGACTTCCGTCTCGGACATTATCCGCGAGCATCGGATTGAAAAGATCGACCTGCTCAAGGTCGATGCCGAAAAGAGCGAGCTTGACATCATTAGAGGCATTGAGGATCGCGACTGGCCGAAAATCGACCAGATCGTGATGGAAATCCACGACCCTACGCGCGTAGCGATCAAGCGTATCGAAAATTTCCTGATCGAAAAAGGTTACCGTTGCGCGGTCGAACAGGAAACGCTGCTCGAGCACGCCGGATTGTTCAATCTGTATGCAACACGAGCCGGTGCGGCTGGCGAAAGCCGTGCCGATTCGGGAAGCGCTGCGGCTGTCCACTGCGGCTCCAGGCGCGCGCGTGAGGCCGCCGGCAGTTTGCAGCGCAATGTCCAGGATTTTTGCGCGGCGCTGCGGTCGTTCATGGAACTATCCAAAGTGCCTCTGGTAATATGTTTCTGTCCGAGGACTCCGGCTGCGGCAGCCGACCCGGAACTCAGTGCGCTGCTGAACACTGCCGAAGGAAACCTGTTGTTGGAAGCCGGAAAATTGGCGAATGCTCACACCATCAGTTCGGAATCGCTGCTGCGACGCTATCCCGTCAAGGATTATTACGACCCGGATAGCCATCATGTCGCTCATATACCGTACACACCGGCCTGCTACGCGGCGATTGGAACCGCGCTGGTCCGCGCGATTTATAACCTGAAGCGAGCCCCATTCAAGGTCATCGCGCTGGATTGCGACAACACCCTCTGGAAAGGGGTATGCGGTGAGGACGGCCCCCTGGGCGTCGAGGTCGCGGCGCCTCACCGGGCGCTGCAGGAGTTCATGATCGGTCAGATGCAGGCCGGCATGCTGCTTTGCTTGTGCAGCAAGAATAACGAAAAGGACGTGCTGGACGTTTTCGATCAGCGCAGCGATATGCCCCTGAAGCGCGAGCATCTGGTGGCGTGGCGCATCAATTGGAGCAGCAAATCGGAAAACATCAGGGCGCTCGCGAGGGAGCTCAACCTCGGGCTGGACAGTGTCATTTTCATCGATGACAACCCGGTTGAGTGCGCGGACGTCAGGATCAACTGCCCCAGTGTGTTGACGCTGCAGTTGCCGGGGAATGCGGAATCATTCCCTTCGTTCCTGGAGCACGTTTGGGCGTTCGATCAACTGGGTTCGACCCAGGAAGATCAAAAGCGGACCCGCATGTACCAGGAAAGCGCGAAGCGGGAACATTATCGTGAACAAGCGTTGTCGTTAAAGGATTTTATCAAAGGACTTCAGCTACGCATTGAAATTACCGAACCGACTGAGGAGCAGCTCGACCGGGTTTCGCAACTGACGTTTCGAACCAATCAATTCAACTTTACGACCCTGCGGCGTTCGAATAGCGAGATCAAGAACCTGCTCAAGCGCGAAGATGCCAACTGCATGGTGGTCAAGGTGGCTGACCGGTTTGGAGATTATGGGCTGGTCGGTGTCCTGATCTATGAAATCGGCGCCGATCGCTTCAAGGTGGACACCTTGCTCTTGAGCTGCCGGGTTTTGGGCCGCGGTGTTGAGCACTCACTGGTGGCGCGGCTCGGCCAGTGGGCCGTCAAGGAAGGAAAGAAGTGGGTCGAGTTTAGCTATTCGCCAACGGCAAAGAATGTGCTCGCGCTGGAGTTCATTACGCGCATCGGCGGGCAGTACCGGAACGAGGCCAATACCTCCTGGATGTTCCCGGCGGAAAGCCTGGCGGGTGTCGAATACAATCCGGGCGAAACCACACCGGTCGAGGCCGTGGCAGCCGAGTCCGGGGGAGCGGATGAGCCCCAAGCCCGCCCCGCCCTGACATTCGATATCGCTGACCGCTCCGAGCGCCTGCAGACCATTGGGGAGAACCTGTTTGACATGGACCGGCTCGTGGGAGCCATCGACGAGTACCGGCGTGGCAGTCAACCGGCCCCTGCGGTGGCGGACGTTGTGCCGGGCAACGCGCTGGAAACCACGCTTCTGAACATCTGGAGAAAGATATTGGGCCGGCCGCGGATCGGGGTCGGCGATAATTTTTTCGAGGCCGGAGGCACGTCGCTCAGGGCGGTCCAGGTAATCGCTGCGATCAAGAAGGAACTGCAACAGACCCTGTCGATCGTCAGTCTGTTCGAGTGTCCGACGGTGGCGCTGCTCGCCGCCAGGCTGAGCGCGCCGCCGGGCGAAGTGCCTGCCGTGAAAACTGCGGCGGCGGCAACTCTGCGGGGTCAGCAGCGACGCTACAATACAATGAGACAAAAGCGGACTTAGAGTGCTTAACATGACTTTCAAGAAAATCGGCGTGCTCGGGGCGGGAAATATCGGCGTAGGCGTGGTAACGGACCTGGTTCTGCACGGGATTTCCGCGGTGGTGGTGGATGTATCAGACGAGATACTGCGTCGAGCCCAGGCGGAGGTATTGAAAAACGTACGATTTGCGCCGTTGCTGGCAAAAAAACTGCCGCGGGTCACCAAGGAGGAGGCGGTCGCGCGCATGGTGCTGACCACCGATCTCAGGGACGCCGCGTCTTGCGATTTCATCATCGAAAACGTCACCGAGAACTGGGAAATCAAGCGGCAGGTATACGGGAGTCTGGAGAGCGTAATGCCTCCGGAAGTGTGTTTTGGCGCGAATACCTCGTGCATCTCCATCACGAAAATCGGCGGCGCCACCCGGCGCCCGGCGAATGTCGTAGGCATCCACTTGATGAATCCGGTCCATCTGAAGCCGACCGTCGAGGTCATCCGCGGATTTCACACCTCGGACCGGACCATCGACGTTCTGCTGCGGCTGTTCTCGGCGCTCGACAAGGAAGCCATCATAGTTGAGGATCTGCCGGGCTTCGTTTCGAACCGGATTTCCCACTTGTTCATGAACGAGGCCGCGTTCGTCTTGCAGGACCAGGTCGCCACCGCCGAGAAGATCGACACGATCTTCAAGAAGTGCTTCGGACACAAGATGGGTCCCCTGGAGACGGCTGACTTGATCGGGTTGGATACGGTCGTGCGCTCACTCGATGTTCTTTATGAAAGCTTTCAGGACCCGAAGTACCGGTGCTGCCCCTTGTTGAGAAAGCTGGTGCATGCGGGACATCTCGGACGCAAGACCGGCAAAGGATTCTATGTTTATCCGGAGGGCTAGATGATGACGTCAGTGAATGCCGCGGCAGAAGACGCGATCAGGGAAACCGTCAAGCGCTTTATCTTGATCTCGATTAACATCCCCAATTTGGACTCCGACGACGATCTGTTCGAGTCAGGCATCGTCAACTCGCTCTTCGCCGTCCAATTGATGACGTTCATCGAAAAGACCTTTGCGATCGAACTGGGAACGGACGATTTGGACATCGAGAATTTCAAATCGCTTAACGCGACCACGGCGTTTGTCCTGAGAAAGAACGGGCGGCAAGCGGGTTAACAGGAGGCTGTTCGCATGCAGCATTTGCTGACGGACCAGCAACAGGCCCGCTACGCGCAGTTCAGGGAGTTTGTCGCCCTGAACGTCGAGCCGTTTGCCGACGCATGGGATAGTGAGCAAAAACTTCCCGCTGCCGCGTTAGACCTGTTGGCGAAGTCCGGTTACCTCGGCTGCAGTTTGCCGACAGATTACGGTGGGCAAGGCTGGGACATCGTCACGTTCGGCCTGCTGAATGAGGCTCTGGGCCGGGGGTCCTCCTCCCTGACCGGGGTGCTCACGGTCCAGTCGATGATTTCGATGGCGCTCCTGAAGTGGGGCACGGATGCGCAAAAGCAGCGCTGGCTTCCGCCGTTGGCGAAAGGGGAAATAATCGGGGCTTTTGCCCTGACTGAACCCGGCGCGGGAAGCGCCCTCCAGTCATTGGCGACCGAGTTCACGCAGCAGTCCGGCGGCGACTCCCTGCTGCTGAACGGCAGGAAACAATGGATAACCTGCGCGCAGCTTGCCGGGGTATTCCTGGTCTTCGGGAAGCTCGGCAAGCAATCGCTTGCCTGCCTGTTGCCCAGGGCGACTCCCGGCCTCGAAATCGAGCCCATCCAGGGCTTGCTGGGATTCCGCGCGTCCGGGCTGGCCAAGTTGAGCTTCAGCAACGTGGAAGTGCCCGCGGCGAATATCGTCGGCAAGCCCGGTTTTGCGCTCTCGCATGTTGCACCGGTTGGTTTGCAGTACGGGAGGATCAGCACCGCGTGCTCGGGACTGGGGCTGTTGAGAGGATGCTTCGAAGCCAGCATCGCGTACGCGGCAATGCGAAAAATTGGCGAAAAAACCGTCGGTGAACTTGGCATGATCCGGTCGCTGGTTGCCCGCATGGGCACCGACCTGGAGGCTGGAAATTTCTTATGTCACAACGCATGCCGGTCGGAACAGAACCGTGTCCCCGAGGCCTTTGAAAAAGTCCTGACCGCAAAATATTTTACGTCGCGGGCGGCGGTCAAGGCGGCCTCCGCTGCCGTTCAGATCAGGGGCGCCTCGGGCTGTCACGATTCATCCCCGGTTGCCCGCTATTACCGTGATGCCAAGATCATGGAGATCATCGAAGGGACCACGCAGATCCATGAAGAGTTGCTGGGGAAAATGTTTGTGGGCCGGGCGGGCCGGAGCGGCAATTGACCGGAGCCGCTGGATTTCATATGGACGCTCAATCGCCACGCGCCGCCACCCAAGCCGATCTCGCCAGGATCGCGCAATTCAACCGCACCGAGACCGGGTTTCCGGACCACGTCACGCTTCAGGAATTGATTGAAACGCAGGTCGCACGCCATGCATCGGCAACGGCGGTCATCTGCGAACACGACAAAGTCATGGGCGTGCCGTCGCTCACCTACGCGCAGCTCAATGACAAGGCCAACCAGCTTGCACATCGGTTGAGGGCCGAGGGCGTGGGGCCGGGACAGATTGTTGCGTTGATGGTCGAACGCTCCTTTGCCATGATGATCGGCATCCTGGCGATCATCAAGGCCGGGGGCGCTTATCTGCCGGTCTCGCCGGACCATCCGCCGGATCGCATCGATTACATGCTGAAGGATGCCGCGGTTAAAATATTGTTGGTTCAGAACAAGACCGCCGGCCACGTCACTTTTGAGGGGCTGGTCTTCAATCTCGACGATCAGGCGCTGTACCGCGGGCCGACGGCAAATCCCGCCAATCTGAATAAGCCGCAGGATCTCGCGTACGTGATTTTCACGTCCGGATCGACCGGCAAACCCAAGGGAGTGATGATCGAGCATCACTCATTGGTCAATCGTCTGGACTGGATGCAGCGCGCCTATTCGATCGATGCCAACGACGTCATATTGCAAAAGACACCCTATACTTTCGATGTTTCGGTGTGGGAACTCTTCTGGTGGGCGCTGCAGGGCGCCCGGTTGTGTTTCCTCGCGCCGGGCGCGGAAGGCAACCCGCTGGCCATCGTTGCAACCATCAGAAAACACCGCATCAGCGTGATGCATTTCGTGCCGTCGATGCTGAACGTTTTTCTCGAGTATCTGGACGGCAAGTCTGACGGCGTATTGCAGGGCCTGGCATCGGTGCGGCGGGTGTTCACGAGCGGCGAGGCGCTGGCGCCCGGCCACGTCAGGAAATTCAATAATATCTGGGGCAGCAAAACCGGGACCCGCCTCGTCAACCTCTACGGCCCCACCGAGGCCACGGTCGATGTCAGTTATTTCGACTGCCCGGTGCACGATGATTTCGAAATCATCCCGATTGGACGACCCATACATAACACCCGGTTTTACATCATTCGGGACGGCCGGCAGGTGGAGATCGGCGAGGATGGGGAACTGTGCCTGGCCGGGGTAGGCCTGGCCCGGGGTTACATGAACAACGCGGCGCTGACCGCCGAGAAGTTCACCGACAATCCCGTCAACCCTGGCGAAAAGATCTATCGAAGCGGAGACATCGCGAGGTGGCTGCCCGACGGCAATGTTGAATACCGGGGCCGCGAGGATCATCAGGTCAAGATACGCGGCTTGCGCATTGAGTTGGGCGAGATCGAAAACACGATCCGGGAGTACCCGGGCATCACCGACTGCGTTGCCGTGGTCAAGCAGTATTCGGAAAACATCATCCTCATCATCGCTTACCTGGTGCATAAATCCGATCTGGAGATCGCAGGTTTGCGGCAATACCTGAAGCAACACCTTCCCGACTATATGATCCCCAATCATTTCGAGAAAATCGATGCAATGCCTCTGACGCCGAGCGGGAAAGCGGATCGCAAGGCCTTGCCGGAGCCGGTCATTCAGGCAAGGCCTTCCTAAACGCCGATGAGCAACGAGTTCGATATCGCTATCGTCGGGATGTCCTGCCGATTTCCAGGAGCAAGGAACGTCGAGGAATTCTGGCGGAATCTGGCTGACGGCGTGGAGTCGATTACCCGCCTGTCCGACCAAGAGATCCTGGCGTCGGGCGTGCCTGCTTCTTACCTGAACGACCCCAGCTATGTGAAGGCTGCGCCGGTTCTTGAGGAGCCGGGCGGGTTCGATGCGCCGTTTTTCGGGTTTTCCCCGATGGAGGCCCGCACCATGGACCCTCAGCATCGGATCTTGCTGGAACTCGCGCACGAGGCGCTCGAAGCTGCCGGGTGTGATCCGGAGCGTTATGAAGGGCGCGTCGGCGTGTTCACGGGATCCGCGATGAACACCTATTTCATGCACACCGGGCTGAACACTCGATTCACCGAGGAATATATTCCCACCCTCATCGGCAACGACAAGGATTTCCTGAGTACCCGGATTTCTTACAAACTCAATCTGAAGGGACCCAGCCTCACCGTTCAGACCGCCTGCTCGACTTCACTGGTCGCGGTTCATCTGGCACGCCAGAGCTTGTTGAGCGGCGAGACGGACGTGGTTCTGGCCGGAGCCATCTCGGTGCGGGTTCCTCACCGCGCCGGCTACTTTGCCGACGCCGGCGGGGTGACGTCTTCGGATGGCCATGTCAGGGCGTTTGATTCTGGAGCCAACGGTACCGTGTTCGGCAGTGGCGGCGGAATAATTGTGATGAAGCGATTGGCTGACGCCCTCGCAGCGGGTGACACGATTCATGCCGTAATCAAGGGCTCGGCCGTAAACAACGACGGCGCCGAAAAAGCCGGCTACTCGGCACCTAGCGTCAATAGTCAGGCCGACGCTGTAGTCGAGGCGCTGGCCAATGCGGACGTCGACGTGGACAGTATCAGTTACGTCGAGGCCCACGGTTCCGGGACCCCCATCGGGGACCCCATTGAGGTCACGGCCTTGACCAAGGCGTTCCGAACCGCCACTGCGCGTTCCGGGTATTGCGCCATAGGCTCTGTAAAAACCAATATTGGTCATCTTGACGCAGCCGCGGGTATCGCCGGAATGATCAAGACGGTGCTCTCACTCAAGCACCGGCAGCTACCGCCGAGCCTCCACTTTCATGCAGCCAATCCCGAGATCGACTTCTCCACAACCCCGTTCTACGTCAACACGCAACTGCGGGATTGGACCAGCGACGGTCCCAGGCGCGCGGGGGTGATGGCCACCGGGATGGGCGGAACCAACGCCCATGTCGTACTAGAAGAAGCGCCCGAACCGGCGGCAACGGCCAATGCGAAGCCGCCGTACCTGCTGATCCTGTCGGCCAAGACGGAGACGGCTCTCGATCAGGCCACGCATCGTTTAGGGGAATTTTTGAACCGTAACGACTCCGTGAACATGAGCGACGTGGCTTATACCTTGCAGGTCGGACGCAAGGCGTTTGCGCAGCGGCGGTATCTGGTCTGCGTCGACCGGGAGGACGCCATATCCGCCTTGGGTCAGGCAGGCTCGAAACGAGTCCTTTCCAGCCGGACGGACGAGTCGCGGCGCCCGGTGATATTCCTGCTGCCCGGTATCGGCGACCACTACGTGGGCATGGCTCACGATCTCTATGAAACGTGGGGCGTTTTCAAAGCAGAGGTCGACCGGTGCTCGCAGATTCTCGAGCCGCACCTGGGAATCGATATTCGGACCATCATTTATCCGGTCAGCCAAAGCTGGAAGCAGCGGGGCAAAAGCAAGGGGATAGACTTAAAGAAGATGCTTGTCGGACCAACCGATGCACCGGAAGATCCAGACGCCAGGAGTCTGAATAAGACGCTGTTTGCCCAGCCAGCGTTGTTCACCATCGAGTATGCGATGGCCCGCCTCTGGCAATCGTTGGGGATCACCCCTGACGCCATTGTCGGTCATAGCATGGGTGAGTACGTGGCGGCGTGTTTGGCCGGGGTTTTGTCGCTGGAGGACGCGTTACGGCTGATTGCGACGCGGGCCAAGCTGGTCAATGAGTTGCCTCAGGGTGCCATGCTTGCCGTCACGCTGCCGGAAAACGAATTGCTCCCCCTGCTTACTGAAGACCTGTCCATCTCGTTGATCAACGGTCCCAGTTTGTGCGTGGTGGCTGGTCCGGCTGCGGCCGTGGCCGAGTTCGAGAAGATGTTGACTGCGCGGAGCGTCATTTGTCGGCATGTTCAGAATGCCCACGCCTTTCACTCGAGAATGCTCGCTCCGATTGTGAAGGCATTTGAAGCAGAGGTACGCAAAGTTCAATTGAACGAGCCGAAAATTCCC
>Ga0209726_10007674_pt1 | contig 11955 bp, 13 predicted proteins | sample Subgrocontami54m_FD_187453 | JGI IMG/M metagenome (GOLD analysis project Ga0209726, IMG submission 187453) | Subsurface groundwater microbial communities from S. Glens Falls, New York, USA - GMW46 contaminated, 5.4 m (SPAdes) (version 3) | ecosystem: Environmental > Aquatic > Deep subsurface >... | reverse complement strand
GCGTGCGTCCGCCGGCATCGACGTTGGCCCGGCTTTTTATGCCGCCGGGGATGATCGTCAAACCGCCGGCGATGCTGGACAGCACGTTGGATACCCCCATCGCGCGCAGGGTTTTGTTCGGATCGGATCGTCTTTGAAAAGGATCGATCCTGTCAATGGCGGCAACGGTAGCCAGTGATTCAAGACCGTCGATCAAGGTGAGCGTGACGACGACAACGATAATGCGCGACCACAAATCGGGATTTTTCCACGCCGTGGCGAAGTCAGGCAGCGTAAACCCGTCCTTCATGAGATTATCCGGCATCTTAATCAGAAATTTAGGGTCTACCTGAAAAAGATATCCCAGAACGATGCCAACACACACCACCAGAAGGGGAGCGGGGATAAAGCCGAGCCATCTCGCTTTGTTTTTGTTTAAGAAAAATATCAGGACGAGAGAGATCGCTCCGATAAAAAATATGTCGTATTCGATAGCAAAAAAGCTCCTGGGAATATTCATCACCGCCAGCGGGATCGATTGACTGGGCGCCGCAAGATCGCCCAGTAGCGCCGGTATTTGCTTAATGATGATCATCAAGCCGATGGCGGCCAACATGCCCTCCATGACTGCAATCGGCATCATTTTAGCGAATTCGCCCACTTTAAAAACAGGTAGGATAATTTGCACCACGCCGGTCAAGCAGATGGCCACGAGCAATAAAGGATAACCGACTGCAAGGTCCCCATTTCCCAGGGTAAGCATTCCTGCCAACAAGGCAGGGGCCAGCCCGGCGGCAGGCCCGCTAATTGTCACATAGGAGCCTCCCAGGAGGGGGTAGACCAAACCGGCGATAATTGCTGAAATAAGACCCGTCACCGGGGGAGCGCCGGACGCAATCGCAATTCCCAGGGAAAGAGGCAGGGAAACCAAGGCCACCTGCAAACCGGCGCGAAGATCGTATCGCCAATGCCGCAGGCCATTTAAGCCGTTTTGCGGCTTGTCGTTTAAACCGTCGGAGATATTTTCAGGCATTGGAGTGAATACTTAAATCTGGACGATTCGGGTTAGTGATTCGGTGCTTCGGACGAAAAGCAGCAAGGCCATTACCGGCCTCCCCAAATCGGAACGTGCGATCTTAAAATCACGATAAAGGCACGGGAGGAAGCCATCCTGCCAACGCGCAGGAATGTCATTGCTCTCCGCAAAACAAGTTCAATGACCTCATCATTTCTTCGCGAACTCGAAGTTGAGCTTGACCTCCTCCTTGGCTTTTACCGTCACCTTCTGACTCAGCTTGCCCAAGGTCTCGTGCCATACCTCAATGGTATAGGCGCCGGGCGGTACATCGGTGAGCTTCAGGCCTCCCGCCTTATCGGTTACGCTGAAGTAGGGATTTGCCGCTGCGAAGAACCAGCCGTTCATCCAGGGGTGCACATCGCAAGTGAACCGGAAGGCCTCAGGTTTTTCGATCTTTACGGTCACGGCTTTCTTGAACTTCGGCTGGGCCATGTTGGTCGGGCTGTTCTTCTGACTGAAGGTGTGGAAATTATGTAGGATCCCGTCAGGGTTGAGGACCTCTACAGTGGAGCCCACGGGGAAAGCCAGGACATGGGGGGCGAACTCGCAGCCCTTCTGGTCGAGAGTGATCTTCTGCGGCTCCATCTTTTTCCCTTTCTTGATATCCGCGAGATAGACCACGGCATTGACCAGGTTGCCGTCAGAGACGATCAAAGACGGATCCAGCTTGGGAGTCTTGGCGCAGACCTCCTTGTCCTTGGTGATGTCGAGCTTCTTCGGCGCCGGCGCTGTCCCCTTAAACTTGACAAATCCTGAGATCGTCCCCCCATCGCTTACGGCGCCGCCTTCGTAAGCTGACGGACCCGATAAAGGAAGAAGCATGACGACCAATAAAAATGCCCAGAGAGAAGCCTTTTCCATTATTCACCTCCTGATAATCTTACCGAGTTTTTGGTCCACGTTTTTGCGTGATGCGCTAAGCCTGTTATAAGCTTTTCTTCTTTTTCCTCTGGCGCACATAGAAACTAAGGCGTTTTCTGAAGGGGATGGTCATCACTGCCTCACAATCTGATAGAGAGAGCCGTCCTTTGCATCGTAAATGAGAGGGGCAGCCATGATTCCCGGAAACTTCCTCTCCAGCCAGGCGGCCTCGAAAAGGGTAAAGTCAACGACATTAGGGAAACCGAGCCGAGGGACAAAAAGATCGAATTGCAGATCCGCCCTGGTCTTACTCCAACCTCCTATCTTCTGCAGACCGGACGTAAAGTTCTCCCGCTTGTCTTTCAGCGTTTCCATCACGCAGTCTTTGTGGCCGACCACGCAGACGTGTCGAACGCCGGCGAAAGCCAGCACACAGGCAAGATCAAACTCCCGGTGGCGAAGATTGGCCCCGGCCAGACGCAGCACACAGGCGAAATTCTTGGGAAGCTGAAGATGGATAATAGACTCTATACAGGTGACGATCAGAAGCTGCGGGGAATCATAAGTATGGGGGCCCTCCCCTAGATTGTGATAGCGCAGCCAATCAGCGATCGGGGTCCCGTGATAACGCGCTGGAATATCCGTTTCCCCCTCCACTCTCCTGAGTGACCCGGAGCGGCTTTCGTCGGCCTTTATCTCAAGCCCCTCTGATTGCTCTCCCCCGATGGGCACCTCTCCCAGCGGAAGCGACCGCCTGAGCCACCATCGGGTGATCGCCTCCGCGGTAGCAGCAGGCAAAGACCAGCTACGGTAACGCTTATCGTTCTCGCCTTCGAAAAAGCGCACCTCAAAGTGGGATTCCCCCTGGGGTACAATATCGACGCGGCCACCGGGACTCGCTGACATGAGTTTTCCTCCCATCACCCTTCTAAGCGTGCTTATCGGCCGAAACATCTTTCCGGCGGTGCGGTGAGCCTGCGCAGGGCCTCGGTGTATTTCTCCTGCGTTTTCTGGACGATCTCTTGTGGTAAGGTCGGAACTGGGGGCCTTGTGTCCCAGTTGAGGCTCAGGAGGTAGTCCCTCACGTACTGCTTATCAAAGCTGTCAGGCGCCTTTCCCGGCTGGTATCCCTCTACAGGCCAAAAGCGGGAGGAATCGGGAGTGAGTAGCTCATCGATCAGGATGATCTCTCCGTTCACCAAGCCGAACTCTAACTTCGTATCCGCAATGATGATTCCCTTTGCCTCAGCCATATCTCGAGCGCGGAGGTAAATGGCGATGGAGAGATCGCGCATCGTCTCCGCCTTTTCCTTTCCGACTCTGTCCACCATCTGTTGGAACGTGATGTTTTCGTCATGCTCTCCAACAGGCGCCTTGGTGGAAGGGGTAAAAACCGGCTCTTCTAAACGTGAGGCTTCCTTGAGTCCCGCCGGCAGAGGAATACCGCAAACTTGGCCCCGTTCACGGTATTCTTTCCAGGCTGAGCCGAAAAGGTAACCTCTCACAATGCATTCGACGGGCGCCGGAGCGGCGTTTTTCACGAGCATGCTGCGGCCTTTTAACCTCTCTCGGTAGCGGTGGCAGATAGAGGGAAATTGCTCAACCTCAGTGGTAAGCAGGTGGTTCGGCACAATGTCCGCCATCTCGCGGAACCAATACGCCGAGAGTGCGGTCAGGATTTTTCCCTTGCCGGGTATCTTGGTCGGGAGAACCACATCGAAGCAGGAGATGCGATCCGAGGCGACCATCAGCAGCCGATCGCCCAAATCATAAATGTCCCTCACCTTTCCCCGCTTGAAAAGGGGCAACCCTGTGATCAGACTTTTGTCCATCTCACCCAGCCTTTCTTGCCAATTGACTTGCTTTGCGTGCCGCCAAGATTGCTTCTTCATAGCGTTTCTCTTCAAGCAGTGACCAGGCCAGGTTCAGTGCAGCTTCGGCATCATTGAGGACAGAGGCGCTCTTGTTCGCGGGAACCCACTGGGCTTCAACCAACTCCCGCTGGGCTACACGTATTGCCACGATGGCCTCGTTTGCTGAAGGTCCTGTCCGAATCGATGCCCATTTCACAATCACCAGCGTTGCAAGGATGACCCCTAACCAAATCCAGACCTTATTTGCCGCCGCGGATGGCGCTCCCTGAGGACTCATGCCCTATCTGTCCCTTGGGCCAGAGCCTGAGGCAGGAACCCTTGCACCCTTGGGTTTACTCATGAGTGAAGCCAGGATGGAAAGTGCCAAGATCCCCGCCACCACTCCCAGGGAGAGACCGATGGGAATCTTGTAGAGATCGACGATCATCATTTTGACGCCCACAAAGCAGAGGACGAAGGAAAGCCCCACTTTGAGGTAGCGGAACATGTCCATGATCCCGGCTAGCAGGAAATAAAGGGCACGCAGTCCCAGGATAGCAAAGACATTGGAGGTATAGACGATGAATGGGTCCAGGGTAATGGCGAAAATGGCCGGGATGGAGTCCACGGCAAAAATAACGTCAGTGGTCTCAACCACCACGAGGACCAAGAGGAGAGGCGTAACCCAGAGGCGCCTGTCTCGACGAATGAAGAAGCGCTGCCCGTGGTATTCTTTGGTGACATGCATGACCCGGCGCAGCAGCCGGACAGCCGGGTTTTTCTCAGGCTCCAGCTTATGATCCCCCATGAGCAGCATTTTGATGCCGGTGACGATCAGAAAACCGCCAAAGATGTAGATCATCCAGTGGAAGGCGCTAAGAAGCGCGGCGCCCATGGCGATGAAAATCGCCCGCAAGATGAGAGCGCCCAGGATGCCCCAGAAGAGGACCCGGTGCTGGTACATGGCCGGAACTGCGAAGTAGTGGAAGATCATGAGAAAGACGAAGATATTGTCCACGCTCAAGGACTTCTCGATCAGGTAACCGGCGAGAAACTCCAGCGCCTTCTCTGATCCCCACATATAGTAAACGACCAGGTTGAAGATGAGGGCCAGGGTGATCCACACGATGCTCCAGGTCAGGGCCTCGCGCAGAGAGACTTTATGGGCGTTGCGGTGAAACACTCCCAGGTCGAGGGCGAGCATCCCCAGGACAAAGGCGTTAAAAACGATCCATAAGAATAATCGATCCGATTCCACAGCGTTTCCCTTCTTAGAGGCCCTTCTGCATCTCCTTAAGTAACGACTCAAGTTTTTTAAGCTCGTCGCCAAACCCCGTCAAATTTCCCTGACGCAGGAACTCCTGAGAGCGCGTGTAGTGCTCCATGGCCCGGCGCCCCAGGCTCTTCTCAGCTCCCGCGACCCCAGGGGAGGCGCTCACCTGGCCCGCTTGAGCCGTTACCGGCGCGGCCCGACCACCGAAAATGCGTTGGAGAGCGAGTTCCAGGTTTTCCTCCATAGCGATCTGATTGCCGAAGGCCACGATGACTCGCTTCAGCTCAGGAAGGGACCCCTTCTCCGCCGCCAGGTAAAGCGGCTGGACGTAGAGGAGTGACTGCTCAATGGGAATGGCCAACATGCTTCCCCGAATTACTTGCGAACCCCGCTGATTCCAGAGACTGAGTTGTTGGGAAATAGAGGCATCCTGGTCGATCCGGGCGTCGATCTGCTTCGGTCCGTAGACCAACTTCGCCTTGGGAAAGTCCAGGGCGATCAGCTTGCCGTAATGGGGCGGATCGCTGCGCGCCGCCAGCCAGGCCCGCATGTTGTCCTTTTTGTTGGGAGTGAAGGGCAGAAGAAGCACGAACTCCTCTTTCTTCTCTCCGGGAAGGCGCATGATCGTGGTGTAGGGTTCCATCTCCCGGTCCTGCCCATCCACGGCTTTGCGCGGAATGCTCAGAAGGTCTTCCTTATTATAGAAGACCTGGGGATCCTGCATGTGATAGGTAGAGTACATGCGCGCCTGGATGGCAAACAGATCCTGGGGATAGCGGACGTGAGCGCGAAGATCTTCGGGCATGGCTTCCACGGGTTTCATAAGGCCCGGAAATGCTCTGGCGTAGGCCAGGATAATAGGATCATCCTGGCTGCTAAGATAAAAATTCACGCTGCCATCATAGGCGTCGATCACCGCCTTGACCGAGTTACGGATATAGTTTCCCAGTCTTCGTGTCGGCTCCGAGTATGGGTAGCGGTCCGAGGTCGTATAGCCATCGATAATCCAGACAAGACGACCCTCGCGGGAAATGACTAAATAAGCATCCCGATCGAAAGTGATAAAAGGGGCGATTTTTTTAACCCGCTCTTGAATTTGCCGGTGATAGAGTATCCGGCTTTCCCGCGTAATATCGTTGGAGAGGGCGATTTTCAGGGTTGCATAGCTGGCCGAGAAGAGAAGCTTGCGCCAGAGAGAGTTAATGGGAACACCCCCTTTGCCTTCGTAGTTAGTGTAGATGTTTTTATCTCCTGCGGAATAGTCCAGTTCCTGGGCCGTGGTCTTTACAAAGACATAATCATTGGCCAGTTCTCCGTAATAGATCTCCGGGCGGGTAATTTTAATCGGCCCGTCGGAAACCGGCGGGATGTCTTTGATGAAGAACTCGGGCAAGCCCTCCGGCGTGACCTGATTGACCGGGCCAAAGACAACGCCATAGCCGTGGGTATAGGTGAGATGCTCGTTGATCCAGATGCGGCTAGGCAGATGTTGGTGGGACAGCTCGCGCGCCGAAAGCATGACCTGGCGATAGGCGCCGTTGATCAGGTAGCGGTCATTGTCCACATCGACGAACTTATAATAGGTCCGGATCTCCTGGAGCTGGGCGTAGGTCGCCAGCAGAGGACGATGCTCCCACAATCTGATGTTTTTGATGGTCTGGTCGTTACGCTTGAGATCGGCGGCGGTGAGCTGTTCATCGGCTGGAAAGTCTTTGCTCTCAATTTTATCCAAACCGTAGGCGCGCCGCGTGAACTGGATGTTGCGTTCGATGAACAGACGTTCTGCAACGGCTTCGTTGGGCACCACGCGAAAACGCTGCACAAAGGAAGGATAGAGATTCAACCCTACCAGATGGACCAAAATCAAAGCCCCCAATCCAACGAACAGGTACTTAAACCCTGGTCGATAGATTTGGAAGAGAGAAAGCCCGGAAGCAATGAGAGCCAGCAAAGCTAGAATGCGGAGAGCCGGAAGATTGGCGTAGACATCCGCATAGGTAGCGCCGAAGGCGGCTCCCCGGGATGAATAAAGGAGCTCGAAGGCATCCAAATAGTAACCTCCGGCCTTAACCAGCAGGAAGACAGCAACCAAGCAAAGAAGATGGCTCTTGGCCCGCTCGCTGAGAAACAACCCTCGCGGACCGTACTGGACACCCCGGTAAAGGAGATAAGTGAAGGCGGTCGCTAAAATGGTCAGCCCAAGGGGGAAGGTCAGCCAGTTGTACAAGGCGGTGAGGGCCGGCAGATGAAAAACATAGAAGCCGATATCACGACTGAAGAGAGGGTCTGCAAGGCCGAAAGGAACCGAGTTGAAAAATAGCAGCAAAGACTGCCAATGGTCCGCTGCTTGCGGTCCGGCAAACAATCCCAGGACAAGAGCAACCGGCAGAAGCAAGCGCTGCACCAGCGGGTCCACCAGCTCCGGACTGGGTAGCTCGATGGCGTTCTCTTGTTCTAAAAAACGAATGTTTCTCGGCGCGTGGGCCGCCAGCTTGAGATTAAAATAGATCAACAGGAAAAAGAGCCCGCCAAAAACCAATCCCAGGATCAGTTTCAAGGTTAAAGTTGTGGTAAAGATCTCGGTGTAGCCGACCTCCTGAAACCAGAGCCAGTCCGTGTAGAGGGAAATCGCCTGGCTGAAAAATATGACAAGTAAAACAAGGGCAAAGAAAAATAGCCGAGTCAATTTTTTCATCTTATCCTCTCATGGCCAGTGCAGTTCGACGGTCTCACAAATCGCCTCTCCAAGTGTAACGCCTTAAATCCCCAACAACGGATCGAGTCCTAAAGCAGCCGTTTTCTTCTTTCCTAAGCATTTCCCTTTGCTTAAGATGAGCCGCTTTCTTTCCTCGACCTTTGCCACTATCTGTTTTGCCTTCCACCGTTCCAGCCCCTTTTTGAGCGCCTCCGCATCGAAACCCAAGGTCTCGCAGACGTTAGTGAAGGAGAAGACCCCGTCGTCGTTTGAATAAATCCATTCTTCCGCTTCCTGGGACAGCTTCTCATGGCGGCGGGATGGCTTAAAAAGATCAGTCTGGATGCAGGCGATAGCATCCTCCAGCACCGCCAGTATTAATCTTCTCAAGCCCTGATCGTCCCTTGAGCCCCATTCGACACCGTGGACCTTTTCGTGCTCAAAGCGCGATAACAGGTCGGCAGAGAAAATAAGGTTACTCATGCTTTCGGCGTTCATATCATTAAGGGCGCTCACGAAGATCTCCTTTACCTCAAGAATAAACATCTCCAAAAAAAGACGTTACAAGCTCCCCAAAGATAAACGCTCCGATGTCACAAAGCCTCCCTAGCGGCGCAGGACGAAATACAGGATCAGCGTAACAAGGCCTACGACTGCCATGAGTCCGGACGGAATAAAGTCACCGCTCTGCGCCAAGCGGTAGGCGAAAAACACAGTAAGCAGGAATGTTATCAGGGGGGCAAAAACAAACCCCAGCTTTTTGCCTCTAAGCACGCCCAGACCGCTGACCAGAAGGCCAAGCCCGAAGGCGCTCCCGGCTATGAGGGATGCCATGCTTCCGGCGGTGATGTAACCGATGATTCCACCTCCGAGCACGAGAAGCCCAAAAAGCAAGATCACTATGCCCGGCGCTTTCATTGTCTTGTGCCTCCCATCGTCTCAAGCCGCCTGATCCGCTCCTCTACAGGCGGGTGAGTGCTAAAGAGGGCCATGAGGCCTCCGCCGGTCAGGGGATTAACAATAAACATGTGAGCGGTGGCAGGGTTGGCCTCCATAGGGGTCCGCTCGACGCCTCGTTGGAGCTTTCTGAGCGCGTTGGCCAGACTTAGGGGATCACCCGAAATGGCCGCGCCGGTGGCATCTGCGCTAAATTCCCGGCTGCGCGAGATGGCCATCTGAACCAACATGGCGGCGAGCGGCGCGATGATGATCATGGCTAGGGCAACGATGGGATGGCCACCCCCCCGTTCATCGTTGCTCCTTCCGCCGAAAATCATCCCCCAATGGGCCATGTTGGCTAACATGGAAATGGCTCCTGCCATGGTGGCGGCGATGGTCCCGATGAGGATGTCCCGGTTCTTGATGTGGGAGAGCTCGTGGGCTAATACCCCTCGAAGTTCCGCTTCGTCCAAGATTCGGAGAATGCCCTCCGTAACTGCCACGGCAGCATGCTTCTCGTCCCTCCCTGTGGCAAAGGCATTCGGGGCCTCCTGAGGAATCAGATAGAGTTTAGGCATGGGCATCTGCGCACGTAACGCCAGTTCTTGTACAGTCCGACGGAGCTTCGGGGCCTCTTCTGGCCCAATCTCCTTTGCCCCGTACATGCGGAGAACGATCTTGTCACTGAACCAGTAACTGACACCGTTCATGACCAGGGCGAAGAGGAAGGCCATCACCATGCCCCCCTCACCTCCCAGCGCCCCACCGGCCGTGACCAAAATCACTGTCAAAACCGCCATTAAGAATGTGGTTTTCATCGTATTCATTTCACCCTCCTTGAGAAGCTTCTTTTCCTTCCTTCAAAAAAACAACGAGGCAACATAGGCGATGCCGCCGCAAATAACCAAAAAAACGGGAATCCACTTTTCCAGTGCATCTTGTTTGGGGTCCACGGATTCTCTCTGTTCAACGCTTAACGCTACTGCTCATGGTGAAAAGGTAAATTTTCTCCCGTCGTCTGAAAAAAATGCCGACACAGATATCAAGGAGGCGACGCCCCGTGATCCGGCGAAGAAGCCTGCTCAGGTCGGGCTGAAGCTCCTGACACAGCCTTTCGCTAACCTCTTGGAGAAGTAATCGTCCGGCTTTCATGGTCCCTAGGTCCGTCTCAGCGGGAGAAACAGCACCTTTGCATCGAAGTAGGATCAAGTCATCAACTATCTTAACTTCCATATCCCCGCTTGCGCCCAATCGTCCTCCGAAAGACTCCTCCAGGGCGTGACGGAGCTGTTGTGTTACTCCCATACTTGTCACCTTTGGTCTTTTCCACCGGCCTTTTGTTAAAGGACCCATATTTCGTAAAAGTTGTTGCGGGCGTTTCTTCGCTTTGCCCCGAAGGAATCACTGAGCAAAGATAGACTGAGATAATCTATCCCAATTCCAAGAATCCATAGAACCATAAAATAGTCATCAGAATGGCTGCCAGAACCGCTATGAGAATGATCCGCTTTCCCATCTCACCCTCTTTGTAAGAAAAAGGCCAGTATCAACCATGACGGTTGAGATTAATGGTTGGCTGCATCACTCCTGTGCTCTAGGTCTCACGCCTCCGCTCCAGCTCACGCACGACGGAGCGCTCTAGACGCTCTGCCGCACGATCAATCGCGGTGTGGAGGGCAGCGTCGATCTCCTCCACCATCACCCTCCCCGACGGAGAGAGGGTTGCCGTAACCCGACACTGCTTATCAACTCCGCCGCGTGGGCCGTTGAGGTCCGTGAGTTGCACCGCTACCTGCCTGATCTTTTGTCCGAATCGGCTCAGCGCGAACCGCAGGCGGCGCTCCACGTGGGCCAGCAATGCTTCGGTCAACTCTATATGCCGTCCCCGAATGCCGATCCTCATAAGCGCTTCCTTTCTGCCCAGAAATCTTCGTGACTCTTAAACCATCTCTCATTCATAGACAAATTCATAATTTCTGATTGATTGTTAGGAAAAACCGAAGTATAGACCTGCCCATGGAATGGCTGAATTACCATCACCTGCTCTATTTTTGGGTCGTCGGACGAGAGGGCAGTATCGTCCGCGCGAGCGAGCACCTCTCTCTCACCCAGGCGACGATTAGCGCGCAAATCCGAGCCCTTGAAGAGGTTCTCGGCGAGAAACTCTTCAGCCGAGTCGGCCGTAACCTGGCGCTGACTGAGATGGGCCGAATGGTGTTTCGTTACGCCGATGAGATCTTCACGCTGGGTCGAGAGCTCATGGATACTCTCAAAGGCCGACCGACGGGTCGGCCTATACGGCTGGTAGTCGGCGTAGCTGACGTCTTGCCCAAGCTCATCGCCCACCGGCTCCTTGAGCCAGCCTTTAAGCTGTCCGAGGCCATCCGGATCATCTGCCGGGAAGGTAAGCACGATCACTTGTTAGCTCAGCTCGCGGTGCACGAGCTCGACCTGGTGCTGACCGATGCGCCTATCGGATCAACGGTCAAGGTCCGCGCTTTTAGCCATTTGCTCGGCGAGTGCGGCGTGACTGTCTTCGGCGCGGCGCCGCTTGCCGCGAGGTATCGCCGCCGCTTCCCCCGTTCGCTCAATGGTGCACCGTTTTTGCTTCCCACTGACAACACAATGCTGCGGCGGTCGCTTGACCATTGGTTTGAGGCCGAAGGGATCCGGCCAACGGTGATAGGGGAATTCGAAGACAGCGCGTTGCTGAAGGTTTTTGGGGAAAGCGGGGCGGGTCTCTTTGTTGCTCCCTCGGTAATCGAGGCCGAGCTGCGGAGGCAGTACAGTGTCCAGATTGTGGGTCGGGTGGAAGCTGTGCGCGAACGTTTCTATGCCATCTCGGTGGAGCGCAAGCTCAAGAACCCCGCTGTGGTTGCGATCTCTGAAGCGGCTCGGCAAAAGCTGTTTGACTAAAATCCCAAGAATAGCCCCAGCGATCTTTCCACAACACCGACTTTTGCTCCTAATAGCCGTGCCACAGTATCCAATCACTACCATGAGCAGAAACACGAGAACCCCCAAAGTGCAGGCATAGGTGTATTGGCCGCCTTCCCATAGGTAAAAAGGCCATGATGGAAAGGAGCATCCTTAAATGACTTTGACGGGTCTGCACTGGCTCCTCGAATTTGTTAAAGGGGGTTTGGCGGCCTTTCAAGCGTTTCCCGGATGGTCTCGAACCAGGGATGGAGTTCTTGGCGCCAACGTCGCCGCCGATTTTTTTTGAGGTAACGAAAGGCCTCCTCAAGGTTCCGGCGCTGCGCGGGTGAAAGGGATA
>Ga0209726_10007673_pt1 | contig 11955 bp, 9 predicted proteins | sample Subgrocontami54m_FD_187453 | JGI IMG/M metagenome (GOLD analysis project Ga0209726, IMG submission 187453) | Subsurface groundwater microbial communities from S. Glens Falls, New York, USA - GMW46 contaminated, 5.4 m (SPAdes) (version 3) | ecosystem: Environmental > Aquatic > Deep subsurface >... | reverse complement strand
TCCGGGTGTGCCTGCCAGGTGGCCATCGCCTCCTGGTACTGGGCCTTCGTGATCAGGCCCAGCCCGAGCGCGAGCCGGGCGGGAATGCTCCGCGGCGTCTCGCTCATGGCGCGAAGATGGAACGTGGGGCGGGCGGGGTCATCGCGCCCGCGATTCTACCGGGGCCGATCCTCGGCGGGCCAGCCTTGCTTGCGGGCGATGAAGTTGAGGAGCATCTTCTGCAGCGCGTAGCCGTCGCCGTCCTCCGCGAGCTGCTTCTCGAAGTGGGACAACACGTGGAGCACCGATCCCCCCGAGCCGGTGCCGCGGGCGGTCGGGCTGAAGACGCAGGCCACCAACCCCTTGCGCGCGTACTTTCCGTCGAGCTCCTTCGACCAGACGAGTGGCTCGACGAGCGGGCTCTTCACATCGATCAGGAAGCTGGCCTCGTCGATCTTCCACCGCAGGACGCGCTTGCGATACGGGTTGTCGTCGAACACGCCGCGCAGCAGCTCGTGGCCGGCGTGTTCCTTCGCCGGCTGGATCGAGACCTCGTCCTCGCTCGCGAAGCCCGCGACGCCGAGGTACTCGGGGAAGGCCCGCGCGAGCACGTTGCCGAGCTCCCAGTCGGAGCTGAACACGAACCCTCCGCGCACGACGAAGTCGCGGATGCGCTTGATCTGGTCGTCGCCGAGGTCGTGGAGCAAGCACGGGTCCACCGCGCCGCCGGGAAACACCATCCCACCCTCGGGGATCGCGCCCTCCGGTGCGAGGCCCTTGGGTAGGCCCTCCAGCATTCCCTTCATGGCGATTCGACCGGCGCGGTCGGTGTGCGTGCAGTTGAAGACGATGATCTGGGCCGGGTCCAAGGTCAGGTCCTTGAGACCCTGGGGCGTGACGGTCCGGTACTTGATGCCGAGATGATCGAGCACGTTCTCGACCTTGTCGTACGTGCCCTGGACGACGACGATGTCGCCCTCCTTCCGGCTCGTGACGTAGCGATGGTCCCGCGGCCGCTCGGCGGCCCAGTCGCGCATCAGGGGGCTCTCGACGCTCCCGCCCGCGTCGTCGCCGGGCTTGCGCTCGGTGGGTTCCGGGGCGCGCCGGTTGCGCGCAAGGACGTCGTCTTTGCCGACGAAGTCGAGGCCGTCCCACCACGCGCGGTAGTCCTTGCCGGTGGCGAACCGCGTGCCCGTCGTGACGACCAACGCCTCGACCCACTCGCGCGCGTCAGCGGCGCCCTTGCGCTCGGCGAGGGCGAGCTTGTCGATCAGGCGGCTGACGCCGTCGAGCAACCCCGCTTGGCCGATCATGCGCACGGCTTGTCGACGAATCTCGCCGCGCGCGCTGTCGAGCGCGGCGAGCAGGATCGGCCCGGTGTCGGGCCACCGGCTGACCACGTCGAGCGCGGCGTACCGCGTGCGCCAATCGGCGCCGTCGTCGCGCGCGAGCTCGAGGAGCCGCGCGCGAGGGGCGTCGGCGGCCATCCGAGCCAGGAGCAGGATCGCGAGGTCGTAGCGCTCGATCTGCCCGGCCTGATCCAGCGCGCGCAGGACCGTGTCCACCGCGCGCGGAGACTCGTCGCCCGCGATCGTCGTGAGCGCCGCGGTGTAGGCTGCCGCGTCGCCGCGCTGGTAGGCGTTCGCGAGGCTGGCGAGCGCGCGTTGCCAGGTGGCGGGGTCGAGCTCGGCGCGGACGTTCGGGGGCGCGAGCGCCACGAGGACCAAAGCGAGCGCCGGAAACGACCGGAGGACGGCGATCATGGCGGGGCTCCGTGCGAGGTTAGGCTCGACTCGGGTGTCAGCCTACCATTTGCCCGGGCGCGGGCGCATTTCCCCGGACCCGTCTACTGGAGTACGATGCGGGGAGCGACACTTCTCTCCAGGACCACGATGAACCCAGCGGGCGACGTGCGGAAGACGGTCGAGATCGGCGGTTATCGCGTCATCCGCAAGATCGGGCAGGGCGCGATGGGTGCCGTCTACCTGGCCCGTCACATTCAGCTCGACACCGAGGTGGCCCTCAAGATCCTCGACAAGGAGCAGATGCGCAAAGAGGCGCAGCGCCTGCGCTTCGTGCAGGAAGGCCAGCTCGCCGCGCGGATCGATCACCCCAACGTCGTCCGCGTCTTCAACTCCGGCACCGAAGCGGGCCGCTGCTACATCGCGATGGAGTACGTCGAGGGGATGTCGCTGTCGGACAAGATCGAGCGCGACGGCACCTTCACGCCCGCGGACGTGGTGCGCACGTTCGTCCCGATCGCGCATGCGCTCGCCGCGGCGCACGCGCGCGGCATCATCCATCGGGACGTGAAGCCCGGGAACATCCTGCTCGGGCGCGACGGCGCGATCAAGATCACGGATTTCGGCCTGGCTCGCGAGGTCGATGGCGACGCGAACATCACGCAGGCCGGTGCCGTGATGGGCAGCCCTGCGTACATGTCGCCCGAGCAGGCCAAGGGCGAGAGGGTCACGCCGCAGACGGACGTGTTTTCGCTGGGGATCTCTCTCTACGCCTGCCTGTGCGGCGAGTCGCCGTTCTTTCGCGGCAACGCGATGGCCTCGCTCGTCGCCGTGATGCGCGAGGAGCTGCCTCCGCTCGCCGAGAAGCGTCCGGACGTGCCGGCGCCACTCGCCAAGCTGGTCGAGCACATGGCCGCCAAGGATCCGGATCGCCGGCCCGCGGGTATGGAGGTCGTGGCTGCATCGCTCGAGCTCATTGCCGGCGGGATCGCCGCGAAGGCTGCGGGGACGCCGGCGAACGCCGCCAGCGGCGTGCGGGGCGCGCTGCGGCCCGCCAGTGGCGAGCGTGCGGCCGTCCGGCCCACCAGCGGCGAGCGGGTGCGCGCGGCGCCGACACCCAAGGGCGAGCACCCTCGGCCGACGGTAGCCTCGACGTCGCGGGACCTTGCCAACGCCGCGGCGCCGCCGACCAAGATCGCACCGGCCCGCCCGTTGGCGAAGCCCACGCGCCCCCGCTCGGGTGCGGCGCGCGCGCGGCCGCCATCGGAACCCGTCGAGGACGACCCCAACCAGCCGATCCGAGTGCGTCGGCGTTTGGGCATCTCGTTCGAGCTGTCGCTTCCGTCGTGGCTGTTGCCCGGGCTCGGGCTCCTGATGTTCGGCCTCGGGATCTGGCTCGTGAGCCGCGTGCTGAAGCCGATCACGCCGATCGATTTCGAGGACGAGAGCAAGGCGCCGAAGGTCGTGCACGTGCCCACCAAGACCCGCACGCCGCCGGGCGCGAGCGATCGACAGTTCCAGCGCCGCATCGACTTCGCCAGGCAGGTCGTGCCTCAGAAGATCCAGGCTCGCCAGTGGGCCGAGGCGTGGAATGCGCTGTCCGAGCTGCGCGTGACGGACGGGTGGCCGCCCGAGCTCGCCGAGCGCGCCAAGGCCGTGCTCGCCGACCTCGAGGGCGCGATCCAGGCGCCGCTCCTCGGATCGTTCGGGGAGTGGGAGAACCGGGCGCTTCAAGCGAGGACCGCCGACGACATCGAGGCCGTGCGCGGCGAGCTGGCTCGATTGCAGGACTACTCCATCGCGCCCATCGTCGCGCACAAGGCGAAGCTCCTCGCCGAGCTCGATCAGCGGGTCTACGAGGCGGCGCTCGAGGGGCTGTCTCGCGCGCTCGACGTCGGACGCCGCTTGGACGGCGCGTGGCGCTACATCTCGCTCGTCGAGACGGGGCACTTCGACGCGCTGCGCGAGCGCTTCGCCGATGATCCGAGGGCGGACCTCCTCGAGCGCTTCGCGCTGATCGAGACCGCGTGGCGCGCCGACCTCGTGGCGCGCGCGGGCGACGACTGGACATCGCTGATGCTCGAGGACGGCGAGGAGGTGAAGGTGCGGTTCATCAAGGACCGCGAGAGCGGAGACGTCGTCGAGTGCGAGGGCCAATCCGAGAAGACGCGCTTCTCCGAGCTCGCCAAGCGGCTCGCGGTCCCGCCGCTGGCCAAGGTCATCGGTGCCCTCGACGCGCTCGAGGGCAAGCCCGAGGAGGGCCGCCGCGAGCTCGCGGCCGGCGTGTACCTGCGCCATCACGAGATCCCAGGCGCAATCGACCACTTCAAGGCCGCGCGCGCGGCGCTCGACCGCGACGGCGATCGGCGCCAGCTCGCGGCGATGGACCGCTACCTCAAGCTGTGGCCCGACGTGCTCCGCGCCCTGTCGCGGTAGTGCGCTTCACGACGGTCGGTGCACACCCGTATCCACTTCCGATCGACGTGCATGGAACGCGCGCCGAGCGGCAGGGCTCACCCGATGATCTCGCCTCGATGCAGCCGCACGAGGAACTCACGGACGGGGAGGACTCGGATCCCATCGACCTCCAGCTCCTGCTCGCCGGCTCCGGATCCACGTGCTCTTCCCGGTCCCGCGGGGTCCGAACAGGAAGAACGACGCCCGCGGTGGTCGCAGTGTGCGTGTGAACATCGCCACCGAATCTGCCGTCAAAACGGCGGCGAGGCTACAGGCGAGGCGCAGCAGCCGGCGCGCGCGTCAGACGCGCCGCAGCCACAGCGAGGCGCCGAGGGCTGCAATCCACGCGAGTCGGGCGATCTGCATGCGGAGCTGATGGGATTCGATCAGCGGCAGGATCTCGGCCGCGTCGCACTGCCTGCGAAGTGCCATCGCTCGCCAGTACACGAGGCCCGTCGCGATGACGACGAGCCACCCCGCGACGTGCAGCCACCGTGCGTTCTCGGGGGTGGCTGCGTTCGCGTGGAGGTGGATCAGCACCGGCACAGCGAAGCAACCCGCCATACCAGCGGTGTCGTTGCGCACGATACCGCGCGCGATTCCTGCCACCTCGGTGGCGCGGGCCTCGTCGTCGTCCGTCGCAAGCGCCTGAGGTGGATCGTCCATGGGGTCAAACTCGGAGTTTGGGTTCGCGCGACCACTTTCAGTGCCGCGCGCGCAGCGCTCGATCGCGACGGCGACCGGCGCCAGCTCGCGGTCGTGCGCGTCACAACGGCAAGCCCACGGCCAACATCGCGATCAAGTAGCCCGAGACCGCTCCCGCCAGCACGTCGCTCGGGTAGTGCAGGCCGAGCAGCACGCGCGAGATCATGATCATGCCCGCGAACGGCACGAGCCCGCCCGCGAGACCGGGGTAGTACGCGGTTGCGATCGCGCTCAAGCTCACGGCGTGCATCGTGTGCCCCGATGGAAAGCTCCACCGATCGAGCGGGGCGATCGGGAGGTGGAAGTCGTCGCCCAGCTCGCACGGCCGGCGTCGGCCCAGGATCGTCTTCACGAGCATGTAGGCGAGGGTCGACGTCGCGCCCGCGAACACCATCCGCACGGCAATGGTCCGATCCCCGCGCGCCCACAGGCCTACGATCAGGATGCCCCACACCCAGCCGTCGCCCAGGCGGCTCGTGACCGTCATCAGCCGACGCAGCCACACGCGCTGGAGCTGGCGGTTGGCGTGAAGGCACCACGCGAGCTCGTGTCGGCCGATCGCGCGCAGCGCACGCACCGCGCGATTGTCGTCCGCGCGCGGTGCGAGGTGGTCTTCCGGCGCGGCGGGGCGAGCGAGGCTCGCCGGGTCGATGTCGTCGGTGCTCACCTGCGGCCAGCTAGGCGCAGGCGCCGAGGCTCGTTTCCGCCGCGCGGCCCGCAGCGCGGGCTGCTCCGGTGAACGTCGCGGCGGCCTCGGGGCCCATGTAGCGCGCGAGGCGTCGCGGCTCGGTGCGGTCGAGCTCGACCAGGATCAACGCATCGAGCGCGTCCCCGAACAAGGGATCGAGGTTGAGCTCGAGCACCCGCCCTCCGAGCCGCAGGTACTCCTTGAGCAGCACCGGCAGGGAGCGATGGCGTCGCTCGATCGCATCGGTGGCGGCCTCGAGCGCATCGAGGGTGTCGATCGGTGTCGCCACCAGCGGCGCCTCGTCGCCGAATGGCGTGCGGGGCTCGACCAGCGCCGCCAGATCGGGGTGGCGGCAGTGCTGCCGCAGGAACCGCGCCATCAGCGCGCGCGACCGCGGGTGATAGGCGTTGCTGATGCTGACCGGCCCGATCAGTCGCCGGTAGCGCGGATCCCGAGCCAGGACACCGCCGATGCCGCGCCACAGGAGGAACAGCCCGGTTGGCTGGCGTTGGTAGCGCGGCTGCAGGAACGAGCGCCCGAGCTCGATCGCGGGACCCAGGCGCGCGAACAGCGCGGGGTCGTAGTCGAACAGCGTCGACGTGTAGATCCCGTCCGGGCCGTGGCGCGCCACGAGCTCGTCGACCATCCCGAGCCGATACGCCCCAACGACCTCCTGGTCCTCCGCCGACCAGATGAACAGGTGGTGATACAGCTCGTCGTAGCGGTCCAAGTCCGATGGCTGCATCGTGCCCTCGCCGACCGCGCGGAATGCGATCTCCCGCAGACGACCGATCTCCGCAAGCGTCGACGGGAGACGGTCGGCGGTGGCGCAATACACCTCGAAGGGGCCCTGGCGCGCGACCCGGCACGCCGGGTCGAGCGCGGCGATTTCGGCGGCGAGGCGCCGGCGCTCGACGGGCGGAGCGATCGGGGCGCCGCGCGGTGCGTCGGGCGTCTCACTCGCGCCGGAGGTGCTGGACAAAGTCGCGATCGACAGCGACTCGCGGATCAGCGTCATGCCGGGGCTCCTGCGATCTTTCCGCTCAAGCGACCGTCGACGTTGGGGGACCTGCCACTGCGTCCTCGATCCTAAACCGAAAGCGCGGAGCCGTCGATACGCGCGGACGGTGAAACGTCCGTGAAGAAACGCCGAGGTTACAGATCCCGCCGCCGAAACACCGCGCTCGCCAAGACCAGCACCAGCGCCGAGAGGCTCACGGTGCGCGCGAGCGACACGCCGAGATCGCCGCTCTCGCACATCCACATCGTCCCGGTCTGCTCGAGGATCTTCGCGGCCAACGCCGGCGAGATCGGCGCTTGGGCGATGCACCAGGCCACGGCGTAGTCGAAGTCGCCGAAGCTCGGCAACACCCAGTAGAGGACCTCGACACCGCTCGCGAACCAGTCCGGGGCACGCAACGAGGGGTGCTGGTCCAGGCCGCTCGCGCGCATCGCGACGAGCGCCCCGCGCGCCAGGTTCGCGAGCCCGCACGCACCCCACGCGAGGAAGCTCGCGAGCGTCGCGGCGGTCGAGCTCCGAGTCCACACGCCGAACAGCGCGGCGAGCGCCGACATGCACGCGAACTGGAGGACGACGAGCGGGATCGCCAGCAGGTACGGCCAATTCCAGAGCCCCGCGCGCAAACCCACCGCGAGGAACCCACCGCCGACCAAGAGCAGCGGAAGGAGCGCGAACACCGCCACCGAGCACGACCAGCGCGCCCAGAACACGGCGCGTCGCGAGTGCGGCCGGGCGAGCACGTGCTCGGCCGCGCCGGGCGCGAGCAACGTCGGAAAGTCGCGCGCGACGAACACGATCGCGAGCGCCATTGCGAACGCGCCACCCAGCCAGTTCGCGACCATTCCCTGGAAGTACAGCAGGAGCTCGTGGTAGCTGCGTTGGATCCCGAAGAGCGTGAGGTCGACCGTTGCCCAGCCGAACAGGAGCGAGGCGCGTCCGCCTCCCGACACCTCGCCCGGGTGCGGCGGGGCGAGTCGCAGGCGGTAGCGGCCGACGCCCCTGAGCGGAGTGGTATCCACGGGGCCGAGCCCGCGCGGCGCGCACACGCGCTCGAACAGCTCGGCGAGCTCTGCGGGCGCGAGCGGGTCGCGCCGGGGATCTGGAGCCGTTGCCGCGACGGCTGCATCGCCGCGGCGCGCGCGGGCGAGGGCGCGCAGGTCGGAGAGGAGCACGCGAGCGAGCGCGGGGCTCGCGATCGCGACGTCCACCCGCAGGCCGACGGGGCCGAGCGCGGCATCCGGCTCCACGCGCTCCACCTCGATCGCGAAGTACGTTTGGGGTGGAACACCCGGTCGCGGCACGGCGACCGCGGTCAGCTCGCGGCGCACCACGTCGGCGATCGGGGCGGGCTCGAACGAGGTCCCCGCGATCGCGACCGCGGCGGCGAGCGCGAGCGCGCCGATCGCGTACAGCGTGCGATCGTCCCGCGCCTCGCCGAGCGCCTGGACGAGAAACGCCCGCCACAGCCACCGCTTCACGCGCCGTCTCCGCCGCCGACGAGCGTGCGGTACACATCGGCCAGGTTCGGGCCGGCGAGGACCAGCGCCCGCAGCTCGTAGCCCCGCGCCCACACCGCGAGCGCGAGCGCGCGGATCGCCGCGGGCTCGGGCACGGTGGCGGCCGCGCGGCGTCCATCCCACACGAGCGCGGCGAGCGGGGCGAATGCCGCGCGGTCCTCGGTCGATGGCGCACGGTCCAGCTCGAGGGCGTACCGCGCGACCGTGGGCACGGCGCCGGCGAGCTCCTGGACGGTGCCGTGCCCGACGAGGCGCCCACGATCGATGATCGACACTGTGGCGCAGCGGTCTTGGACCTCCGTGAGGAGGTGGCTCGACACGATCACGGTCGCCCCGCGGCGCGCCTCCTCGTCGATCAGCTCGCCCACGAGCTCACGGCCGATCGGGTCGATGCCGTCGGTCGGCTCGTCCAGGATCAACAGCTCCGGCTCGTGCAGCACCGCCTGCGCGACGCCGAGGCGCTGGCGCATTCCCTTGGAGTAGCCTCGGATCGCGCGGTGCGCGTGCTTGGCGAGGCCGAGCCGCTCGAGCAGGGCGAGGGCGCGGGCGGCGAGCGGGCGCGGATCCAAGCCGTGGAGCATCGCGCAGTGGTCGAGGGCCGCGCGGCCGCTCAGGTGGCCGGGGAGCTGGAGGTGCTCGGGCAGGTATCCGACCTGGCGCCGCGCCTCGGCGCGGCCGGCCGGCTCGCCGAGGAGCGACACCTCACCCGAGCGCGGGCGGCACAGGCCGAGGGCCGCCTTGATCAGGGTCGACTTGCCCGCGCCGTTGGGACCGAGGAGCCCATGGACCTGGCCGCGTCCGATCGAGAGACTGAGCCCATCGAGAGCCGGCGCGGCGCGTCCGTAGCGCACGACGAGCTCACGGCAGGCGAGCGCGGGCCCATCGGGAGTCATCGGATTCCGTACTTGAACTTCGCGAAGAACTCGGGTGAGCGCGGGAGGTCCCCGTACTGCGCGGTATCGAGCCAGTCGAACTTGCGCGCCGGGAACGCGCGCTCGACCTCCGTGACCGCCGTAACGGCCTCGGCGAACTTCTTCTCGCGCGCGAAGCACGCGACCTTCATCGCGAAGGCGGGGAAGAAGTCCGGCGCGTCCTCGGTGGCGGACTGGGCGAGCTCGCGGGCGAGGTCGATTCTGTCGAGGCGGAGCGCTAGCTGGCTCGCCTTGTAGCGCACGATCGCGTGGTCGCGCACGAGGCCACCGAGGCGGCGTGTCGCCGCGAGCGCGCCCTCGAGGTCGTCGAACATCGCGGCGTGGTCGATGTCTCCGAAGACGAGCGTCTCGTCGTCTCCGAGCGCGGCCACGTAGCGCTCGCGCAGCGCGTCGGCCCAGTCCCGGTCCGCGAGAGTGTGGGCGGCCAGGCGCGCGGTGGGGAGGATCGCGCGGTGATCCTGGAGGACCGCGGGGAGCATCCCGTGGAGTCGGCGCACCTCCTTCCACTGGCGCTGCTGGGCCGCCTCGCCGAACGCCCGGCACAGCTGGACGTCGGTCGGGCCGATCCGCCCCAGCAACAACAGCCCCGTGATGCCGGTGAGGCGGGTGCGCATCCACGTCCCGTTGGCCATCTCGTGGAAGTCGATCCAACGGATCGCGCCGCCGACCCGGTGGCAACGCCATCGCGCGAAGTTGATCGAGTCCGAGTGCGTCGAGTACAGGGCGACCTCGACGTCCATCACGTCGCCCTCGCGGGTTACCGGGCCGACGGCGAACCACCCGCCGCGCCACAACGCGACGAGCTGCTCGGCGAGGGCGTCCAGCGACGCGGCCATGCCCGACTCGATGCCGGACTCGAGGGCTCTCTGGTGGACCTCCGCGAGCGGCAGGTCCCCGCTCGCGCTCTTCGCGAACGCCCGGAGGTCGAAGGCTTCGCGCAGCGGGGCGGGGTCGCCTCGCGATACGAGGGGGTCCCACCACGACTCGACCGCGGCCACGAGCTCCTCATTGGTCGGCGCCGGGTCGTCGGCGAGCGTCGGAGTACCGACCCCGGCGACGAGGGTCGCGAGGGCGATGGCGAGCGGAAGGGGCGGGTGGCGCACTCGCTATTCGTCCGGCTCACGCTCGAGGCGCTTCTCGCCGTCCATCACGACGCGCTCGAGGCGGAGGGGGCCACTGGTGTAGTACTCGCCGACCGTGCGGGGGCCGCGCACCATGTCGAAGCGCGTCACGTCGATCGACGCCTCGCCGCGCGTGAGCTTTTCCGGTCCGCGGCAGACGAACGTGCAGCCGTGCCGGATGCGGGCGTCCTCGGCCTCGAGGACGTGGGCGACCGAGTACCGTGCGTCGGGCGTGGTGGGAAGGAGCGTGACGAGGCGGAACAGCGCCATGTCGCTCGACGTGCCGGCTTCCCACGGCGCCTCGCGTGCGCCTTCGCCCTTGCGGGCGATGAACTTACCGTCGGTCACCTCGAGCGTGACGTCCTCGGCCATTTCCGAGCCCTCCGCCGAGCGCGAGCGGAACTGTATGGTCCCGCCCAGGAGTGGCAGTAGGTTCGAAAGCGCGCAGCGCTGGGTGATGTGGATCGCCATGCGACGGCCGTTCGCTTCGACGGCGAGCACGTCGGTGAGCTCGACCTCGGCCTTGCCCTCGATCGGCGCGCTCGTGAGGCGGAACGACCCGAGCGTCGACCACGCGTCACCGGACTTGCGCTGGTAGGCGAAACGCATCGCGGTGGCCTTGGCCAGCGGGGCGAGGTCTAAGGTGAGCGTGTCGACCGGCGTGGGCTCCGGCGGGGGGGGATCCTGGGCCCGTGCCGGCCAGGCGCAGGCGAGGAGCACGGCAACGGCGAACGTGGCGTGGCGCATGAAAGGACTCGCGAGCTCGGGTGGGGGGAAGCGTAGCACGCGGCGAGGGACCTACCGCGGCGCGTGCACGACCAAGGGGGCGACGGGCTCACCATCGCTCCACGTGCCCATCGCGCGCACGCGAGGCGTGTCGCCCAGCACGAGGTCGCGATTCGTTCCGCGCCACGCCGCGTCGGTGAGCGCGTCGAACAATCGCCAGGTTCCGTGGTGGTCGAGCGCGTCGACGCCGCGCTGCTCCTCCTCGACCGGCGGGGGCGGCGCGTCCTTGGGGCGCAGCAGCTTGCGGAGGCGATCACCCAGATGGGCGAGAGTCTCGGGCCCCGGGGCGCCGATACTGGGGTCGTAGGCGGCGGGGGCCATGTGGTCGGCCCGCAGGGCGGGGGCGCCGCGGCCATCGCTCCGCAGCTCGAGCAGCGTCTTGTCCGTTGCCGCGACGAGCGCGCTCTCACCGACGATGCGGCGCGCGTCGCGGTCGGCGGTGACCTGGTCCTCGTCGCCGATCACGGCCACGAGCAGCGTGCCGGCGGGGATCTTGGCCGGGTCGGCGAGCGGGATGGCGAAGCGGGGAGGCAGCCAGCTGTTGCCGGGCTCGACGCACATCGCCGCGCGGACGCGCGGCAGGCCCTTCTCCGCGGCGAGCGCGGCGAGGCTGGCCGCGAGATTGCCGCCCGCCGAGTGGCCCACCGTGGCGACGCGCTCCAGGTCCGGCGTGACGTGGGGCGTGCCGGGTGCGGCGACGGGGGTAGCGAGCGTGCCGAGCGCGGCATGAACCGCGGCAATCGCCGCATCGACGATCGTCGCGGGGGTCGTGAGGGCGCTCGCCTGGTAGCGCGGGAAGATCACGATCGAGCCCTTGCGAGCGAGATGGCGGATCCACGCGCCGTAGGCGCGCGGGCTCGTCGCTCCCCAGCCGTGGCAGAAGACGACGACGGGGGCGGTGGCCGGCCGTGGGTTTGCGGGTTCGAAGATCCAATACTGGTCCGGGCCGTCGCCGTGGACGGACTGGACGACGTCCGCGTGCGGGTAGTCGGCGCCCCCGGGGCCGG
>Ga0209726_10007670_pt1 | contig 11956 bp, 8 predicted proteins | sample Subgrocontami54m_FD_187453 | JGI IMG/M metagenome (GOLD analysis project Ga0209726, IMG submission 187453) | Subsurface groundwater microbial communities from S. Glens Falls, New York, USA - GMW46 contaminated, 5.4 m (SPAdes) (version 3) | ecosystem: Environmental > Aquatic > Deep subsurface >... | reverse complement strand
CCGACTGGCTAGTTCTCGCCGGTCTTGCCCTACTCACGGGCTCGTTCAACATCAAGGTCCCTGGAATCCCGGCACGAATCTCGGTGTCCGAGGCGTTCGTGTTCGCAGCAGTCATCTACTTCGGTGCCGAAGCTGCAACGTTGATCGTCATCCTCGATGCCCTGATGATGTCTCTGAGGCTTCACGGCGATTGGAAAACCGCCTACCGGGCCCCGTTCAACATAGCCGCCGCAGCGATCGCGATCTGGGTCTCCGCGCGTCTCTTTTTCGCCGTAGCGGGATTGGACGGGCCTCCTAGCGAAATTTCTCTCGAGCGTCTCCTCTTTCCGCTACTCGTTCTCGCCCTGTCCTATTTCGCGTTAAACAGCTCATTCGTGGCCATCGCGATGAGTCTTGAACAGGGCAAATCAGCTTTTTTCTTGTGGAGAACTAATTTTCTCTGGCTGGCGCTGAACTATCTTGGTGGCGCGTCGTTCGCCGCGCTCTTGGTTTCGTACAGGCCACGCGTCGACCTGACAATGTTGGGTGTCATCATTCCGCTCCTGGTGATTACTTACCTGACATTCCGAACGTCTCTAGGTCGCGTCGAAGATGCCAACCGGCATGTCGATCGGCTGAACGAACTGTATCTCTCGACTATCGAGACGTTAGCTATGGCCGTCGATGCTAAGGACCAGATAACGCATGGCCATATTCGAAGGGTCCAGGTATATGCAACAGAGCTGGCCAAGCGCTTAGGAATCAGCGATCAAGGACAACTAAAGGCGATCGAGGCAGCGGCCCTGCTCCACGATATGGGGAAGCTGGCCATCCCCGAGTACATCCTGAATAAACCCGGGAAGTTAACTGAGTCAGAATTCGACAAGATGAAACGTCACTCTGACATCGGCGCGGATCTCCTTTCCGCCGTTAGATTTCCGTATCCCGTGGTCCCAATCGTGCGCCATCACCATGAGAATTGGGACGGAAGCGGTTATCCAAGGGGAATCTCCGGTACAGACATTCCGATAGGTGCCAGAATCCTCTCGGTTGTCGACTGCTTCGACGCGCTGACATCGGATCGACCCTACCGACCTCGGTTGACCTCGGATGACGCGTTCCGCATATTAAAGGAACGTCGCGGGTTGATGTACGACCCTTTGGTCGTCGATGCCTTCGCCGATTCCTTCGGCCAAATTGCACCCAAAGCAATTGAAGCAGGCCAACAGGCAAAGACGCTTATCGCGGAGTACGGTCTAGCACAGACGCTACTGTCCGTGTCACAGGAATTGCCGGCGACCAAAGTCGACTCTCTGGCGGTCCTCAGAGCAGGGGAAGACGTGTTGTCCTCTCGTTCGTTGGACGAGGCTCTCGAAAAGGCGGCGCAGCACCTGCGAGAACTGACACCAGCTGCCGTCTGCGCGATGTTCCGTTCTGAAGGCAAGGGCGATTGCCTAACCTGCACCTTTGCGTCCGGCACAAACGCAGAACGTCTCCTGGGACTGACGATAAGAACGGGGGAGCGAATCACCGGTTGGGTTGCCACCAACGGTCTCACGATCTGCAACTCCGACCCGTTTCTCGATCTAGGCGATATGGCTCGTCGCTTCGATCCTGAACTCAAAAGCGCCCTCAGCACCCCAATTAGCACTAACGGCAACGTACTAGGTGTTCTTACCGTCTATGCTACACAAAGCGAGGCCTTCTCAAATCTTCATCGATCAACCTCCGAGCAGATCGCGAGCAAATTGGCTGAGTGCATTCTTCAGCGTTCGAGACAAAAAGGTTCTGTAATTACCTTCTCACAGCCAATTCAATATCCGTGAATTAACCGTAGAGCCAGGGGTAAGGTCTTGGCGGCCGATGAGTGTCGCAATGAGCATTAGTTACGAAACCGCACGTGCGTTGTTCAAAAACGGTTGTTTCACGGAACTCGTGGCCAACTCCAATCTTGCAGCGACGGGCCTGGCGAGCCTCCGGGCTAAGCATCGACTACTTTTGGCCCACGCGCTGTTCTTCACAGATAACCTAGAACTCTCAAGAAGCATCGCTGAATCCGTCAACGAGAACGAGACTTCGAATCATGCTCGACGCGAGATCGTTCTTGGTCTTGTAGCTAAACAAAGTGGTTTCCCCCAGGACTCTGCAAGACATTTCCAGCATGCGGTCTACCTGGCTCGGCAAACTAGGGATGTCCAAGAGGAGGGCTGGGCGCAGCTGTACCTATTTCGCCTTTTGGTCGAAAGTGAGGAGCACGAGAAACTCGTCCCAATGCTTCGCGAGTTGCGGTTACTCGTCATGCGTGTTGGGGATCCGCAACTGACCGCTTACCTCCACGATTCAGTGGCGGCGCTTGAGGTACAAACGGGGCGAGTCCACGAAGCGCAGCGGCATCTCGCTAGAGCAAAGGGTATTCTCCAGAGACATCCGAGCGCTCGGCTGCAGGAAGTCGTTGAAGTCAACGAAGGATGTCTTGCAATTCTTAGCTTCAATTTCCCGCTGGCGCTCCGTCACTTGAGGACTGCAAGGCAACTTTTACCGATTACCGGCCACGCGTTCGGTGCTAACGCTATTGACGGCAATGAAGCGTTCGCCCAAATCGCGACTGGATATTTCAAGTCGGCAAATGCAACCCTGCGACGCTTAGCACAACGGGTCGGATCGGGACGTATTCCCGCATTGGACTGTCTCGCCCGCCTTTTTGTCGCCCTCGGTCGATTAGACGAATGTGACGAGATCCTCGACGAGATTGCGAAAACGCCGGCGAGGACGCAAGCCCCTGCTGGGTACTCAATTCGCTGGTCGGCGGTCTCCCGCGCGAAGGCACTGCTCCGGAGAGGTCGCTTCCTGGATGCCCTCCTTCACATCCACGCATCGACAGAAACTGCTCATTCGCTGAACGATGGGCCACTGCTCTCCGCATTGAGCATCCTTGAAGCCGACGCGCTGTGTGGGTTGAACCGGGTTGAAGATGTCGGGGAAAGCCTCATCGCCGGGGCAGATCTCAACATCACAACGAACCTCGAGCTGGAAGGCCATTACCAGCACGTGTGTGGCCGAGTGCTGGAGCACGGGCACAACGCGCTGTCCGCGGTGTTTACCGACCGCGCGTATCGCCTGTGGCGGCACCGCGGGAATGTGTGCGCCATGGTGGAGGCGCAGTCCCGGGGTGGCCCGCCCCTCGAGATTAGGGACTACGACATGAATTCAGTCTCCGCATTAGTACCGCGGTTCGACACGGCGCGCGTGCTTGCCGATCCCACAATCCGTCCGGCCGTGGTCGTCGACACCATCGCGAACGCGCTCGATCTCTCTGGCAGCCCGATGCTGCTGGCCGGCGAACTGCGATTGCTCATTTCTGCGTTGGGCTGCGAAGCGCACGCGGAGATCCGCGAGATGGACGTCGGCGCCGAGCGCGTCCAAGAGCACGCCGCCGACCGCGTCATCCCACTCGGTATCGAAAGGGATCGCACACTTGCGCTCACGTATCGCCCATCCCCCAGCCCCGCCGAAAGTCTGCTGGTCGCCGACATCGCGCGCGTGGCGCGGTGCGCGATCGCCATCGAGCGCATGCGGCGAGAAGAAAGCGAGCGCACCGCCGTCTGGCCGGCCAGCGACCAGGGTGACGATGAGGCGGTGTACGTCGACGATCAGATGGTGACGCTGCTCGGCGCCGCTCGGCGCGTCGCATCGGTGAACCTGCCGGTGCTCATCACCGGGGAGACCGGCACCGGCAAAGAGGTTCTGGCGCGCGCGATTCATGCCGCGTCCTCGCGGGCGGCGGCCGCGTTCCTGCCGTTCAATTGCACCTCGTGCCCGCGCGAGATGATCGACGCCCAGCTGTTTGGACATCGCCGCGGCGCGTTCACCGGCGCCTCGGATCACGCGCTGGGCGTGATTCGCGCGAGTGCCGGCGGCACGCTGCTCCTCGATGAAATCGGCGAGACCCCGATCGAGGTGCAGCCAAAGCTGCTCCGATTCCTCGAATCAGGTGAAGTGCACCCGATCGGCGAGACGCACCCGGTCAAGGTGGACGTCCGTGTGATTGCCGCGACCAATGCGGATCTTGACGCGCTGGTCTCCAGCGGCCGGTTTCGTGAAGACCTCTTCTATCGTCTCAACATCGTCCGACTCCACGTCCCGCCGCTGCGGGAGCGGCGCGTCGAGATCCCGACGCTCTCACAGCACTATCTGCGGAAGTACGCGCAGGAGTACGACAAAGGCGCGGCCGAACGTCAATGAAGTCACTATGCCGAGACGCTTCCCAGGTTGGTCCCGATCACACCTTGAGGTTGCTCGAAGCCTCGGCGCGAATAACTGAGAAAAGCACCCACACGGAACCCGGAGTCCAGGCCCGTGCGGGCAACTATCTGCTAGCAAATGCGGCTCTACTGGGTAGGCATGAGGACCTGGTCGAGCAGCATGGGTGACGGCGACACTTAGCTGCCGGCGGAATTTGCCGGCCAGCCCTTGTCAATTGGCTTCGATGGATCGGCAGTGATCTGCAGATCCGAGCAGTGATGGTAGGAATAACCGCCAGGCTGGTTATAGACGTGATCCGCCATGAACTGCATCACCTGCAGCGTGCACTTCGCGCAATTGATGTTTGGAAGTTGAATGTCGGTCTCCCACGGGGCCATCGGCGTCTTGGGCCGGTAGGAGGCCGCCTCCCCCGGTCCTGGATAGTGCGGAAACAGGCCGTCAGCGAGGAGGGGGATCTGCGGCGGGCTTTGAATCTGGCCCCACACCGAATACAACCCCCTCTCGGTCCACTTCTCGCCGGCGTAGGGGTCCGGCGGCAGCTCGTTCCGTGAGTTCACCGCGAGGGCGACGCGGTAGTGGCCCGAGTGGAAGACCGTTTCCTGGATCTTCAGGTGCAGCTTGGAACCGCCGGTGACCTTGGTGATGGCGCCCGATACGAGCTTTTCGTTCTGGCCCTTCGGCTCGCCGCCGCACGGTCCGACCTTCTGCGGGTCGCCGAGCGGGTCCTCCTTGAGCCAGGAGGCCGGTTCCAGCAGCTGGAAGTGGGCAGCGGTCCCGGACGGCAGCCAGGCAATGCCGACGGCCAGGACAAGGAGCAGACGCGTAGAATGTCTCATTTGGTGTACTCCTCTCGAGTCACGAAGCTTGTCTGGGGTTCTCGTCGACCTTCGGATTTCGCGACAAGAATCCCACATGCGCTGAGCTTGTGCAATCAATCCTACCTGGCGCGCCATTCACGCCGCATCATCGCGCGCCGCTGCCGCGTTCCTGCCGTTCAACTGCATCTCGTGCCCGCCAGCCTTTCGCGGAAAGGGCGGTACTTGAAGCGCCAGCGATTTGGCCTCGAACGCTTCGAGCCGCACGCCCAGAGCGCGTAACGCGCCACACATCCCGAGAGCGTGGACGTCAATGCCGGCCCGCTGTGCTTTACCTCCGTGCCGATCTTCTCTATGCTGCGGCCCATGGGGGACGCGCGACTCTCCTCGAGGCAGCTGGCGACCATGCTGCGCCACCTGGAGGAGGTGGCTGCCAGCGCCGACTCGCTCCGGCGCGCGCTACTGACCGCTATGGCGGAACGTCGCCGCGAGGAGCGCGACGCTGCCGCTCAGCCGGCTCCCCCGAAACAGAAGCGAGCCGCACGATCGCGCCGATAGCTCGCGCCGATAGCGTCGCGCCTACCTCGGCAGCAGTCTCTTGTTCTTGAGATCTTCCGGGGAACGGCGTAAAGTCGGGCTAAAGGAGGTGTGCGGGTATGGCTCCATCCAGCAAGTGCGCACATCCATCGTGCCAGTGCCTCATCGAGGCGAACGGACCCCACGGCAAGTACTGCAGCGACCACTGCAAGCAGGCCGGCGATAAGACCGAGCTTCGCTGCGACTGCCAGCACCCCCCCTGCCGCTGATCGCAGAGGCAGGGGCGAACCCCGCCCCTGCCTCTTCGATCGCACAATCCGCTACCGCTGAGTCCAGAGTCCGGCGCACCACATCTCCCGAAATTATTCGCGGGGATCCTCGCCCTATGTCTCACGCATCGGTGGTAGCATTCCCGCCCATGAAACGGCTTGCCACGTTGGGTTTCGGGCTGGCGGTCCTTGCGGCAGTCGGCGCACTGTCCGCGGCATTCGGCTACCAGCTCGGTTGGATGTCGATTCGCATGTCCCTCCTGACAGTGCTGACGTATGCCGCGTATGCCGGAGCAGCAGCAGCGGCGATCTCGCTCGTCGCGCTCATCGGGCTGCTCGCGAGCCGCGCGCGGACGCGCGGTGCGGTGGTGATGGCCGCATTGGGGCTACTGGTCGGCGGCGCGGTCATTGGCATTCCAGGCCGCATGCGATACGAGTCGCGGCGGAACGGCTACCCGCCCATTCATGACATCAGCACCGATACTGCCGATCCTCCCCTGTTCGTGGACGTCCTCCCGCTGCGCGTGTCGGCCCCTAACAAGGTCGAGTACGGCGGACCGAAGATTGCGGCGCAGCAGATACGCGCCTACCCCGATCTCCAACCGGTCATGCTGAACGTCCCACCGGATCAGGCGTTCGATCGCGCGCTGGCGGCAGTCGAGGTGATGGGATGGGACCTGGTCGCGGCCGACCGGGACGATCTGCGCATCGAGGCCACCGACACTACGTTCTGGTTTCGATTCAAGGACGACGTGGTGATTCGATTGAAAGCGTCTGACGACGGTACCCGCATCGACGTGCGGTCGCTGTCGCGTGTCGGCGGCGGCGACGTCGGCACGAACGCCAAACGGATCCGCGCGTACATCCAGCAACTCTCGAATCAATAGGGCGAGTGGGGCGAGTGGGGCACGTAGGGCGGGTGAGGCAAGTAGGGCGGGTGGGCAAGTAAGGCGGGTGGGCAGGTGGGCCTAGCGCGGAAGTGATGCGGCTGGGGACGATTGGCCTGTGGTGCACCGCGTTCGCCGTGGTGGCAGCGCTGGCGGCCGCGTTCGGGCATCGCACGCGAATCGTACCGCTGGGTCCTGCCTTCTTGCTGTTCGGGGCGGGGTTGCTCGCCGCGCTGATCGCGGCGGCCGTCTCGGTGCTGGGGCTCATCTTCGCGCTCATGCGTACGCCTCGCACCGAAGGCGTGCTCGCCCAGTCCGCGCTCGCGCTCGTGCTCGCGATCGCCGTCATCGCCATCCCGACCCTTGGCGTCCTCCTCAATCGCGGGAGCGGGCTGCCGGCGATTCACGACATCACGACAGACCTGGAGGATCCGCCGGCATTTGTCGACGTGCTCCCGCTTCGCGCTGACGCCGCGAACCCGTCGGAGTACGGCGGCCCCGGCATCGCGGCGCAGCAGCGGCGCGCGTATCCGGACATCCTGCCGGTCACGATCGACCAGCCTCCGGAGCAGGTGTTCGACCGCGCTCTCGCGACTGTTCAGGAGCTCGGTTGGACGGTTGCCGCATCGAACCGTCAGGCCGGGCGCATCGAGGCCACGGACACCACGTTCTGGTTTGGCTTCAAAGACGATGTGGTCGTGCGCATCCGCCCGGCGAACGGCGGGTCGCGCGTGGACGTGCGATCGCTGTCGCGCGTCGGCGGGGGCGACGTGGGCACGAACGCAAAGCGGATACGAACGTTTATGGAGAGACTACGCCGTACGTAGGCCGGGTCCTGTTCTGTGGACCCGGCATTTATCTACCGAAGTACGACGGCAGCGGCATATCCCGCATCGTCCGCAGACCAGGCTGAGCCGCGATGACCTTCGGAATGGAGTTCACCACGATCGAAGCGGTCGCAACGTCCCCGTGCAGCCCTCCGATGATTTTCGAGTGAATCCGGGGCAGTCCCTCAATGGTGACCGCGTCGAACGATTCCGGAGCCCCGAGATACGCCTCCATGTGCAGGCGGATCTTCGCTACGCCGTCGACGAAGCCCGTGCCGTCCTGCACGAGGCCGCAGACGTACCCAGCATCCACGGCCAGCAGATCGCTCTGAACCGTGTGCGCGGCGATCTTCGGGTGGATCTCGTCGGTCACGCGATGGAGGCGCCATCCCAGCGCGTCGGCGATCATCTGCACCGATTCGGCGAGGCCGACGTGACGCACGGTGCCCTGGTCGACGCGGCGCTTGAACTGCTCGGCGGTGAGGCCGGCGCCAATCTTCTGCTGGAAGGGCAGCCGGCGGACGCGGGCATCCTGCACGCGCTGCACTTCGATCGAATCCACGCGCTCGCAGACGGCCGTCAACGCGATCGGAAGCGCATCCATGACGAAGCCGGGATTCACGCCGGTTGCCAGCACGGCCACTTTTGCCTTGCGCGCTACCTCGTCGATCTGTTTTGCCAGTCGCCGGTTCCCGCCCGTTGGATAGGAGAGCTCCTCGGTGGTGGACACGACCGGCACGCGCTGGCGCAGGAGCTCCTCGAGCTGCGGCATCACAAGCTTCAGCGAGGAGCTCGTGCACAGCACTGCGACGTCAAGCTTCGCGGCCTTGATGGCTTTGCGGAGATCCGAAACGACCTTCACTCGAAGGACGCGGCCGAGGCCACCGACATCGCCAGCATCGCGGCCAACCTTGTGGGGATCGACGTCCACCGCAGCGACGATCTGGAATCCCCGACGAGAGGCCACCTGCTTCAGGACGGCCGCTCCAATCGGCCCGAGGCCGACATGCATGACGCGGATCTTCGTGGGCATCGCCTGATTATCGCGCTTACTGTAACATCCGCTGTCGGTCAGGGCGCGCGGAGCGCGCCAAGAAAATGCAGCCAATCAGCCAAGGGATCTGTCTCCATCAGCCTCGCGAATCACCGGGATATCAAGGGCCGCCCCTTTGGCTGATTGCACTTGCGCTCGCGGGCGGCATGCTGGCCGCGCCCGACGCGCAGGATCTTGCTGTTCAGGCACCGCCAATGGCCATCGCGTCAGGTCAGATCGCGGCACGAGTGCAATCGTTCGACCAGCCCGCCGAGGGTGGCCTCTCTCCCCGCAACGCGAACTATCAGATGGACGTCCGGCTCGACCACGCCACCCATACGCTCAAGGGGCGTCAGACTCTTCGCTGGCGGAACATCAGCGCGCACGAAACGTCGGAGCTGCAATTCCATCTCTACTGGAATGCGTGGCGCGACCGCGACTCCACATGGATGCGGGAGCGCTGGCTCGGCGGAAACCGGACCCCTCCTCGCGACGATGCCTGGGGCTCGATCGATATCGAGTCGCTGGAAGTTCGCCAGGCGAATAGCCAGCTCGTTGTTCTCAAACCAGGATGGAATCCTGCTCCAGATGCCGCGCGCGGCCCTGCCAGATTTATTGCCCCCGACGATGACAATTCGGCGGACCGGACCGTGCTCGCGGTGACGCTGCCGCAGCCGGCCGCGCCCAATGAAACAGTCACGGTCGACATTGAGTGGACGTCAAAGGTGCCAAGGACGTTCTCCCGCACCGGCTACATCGACGACTACTATTTCATCGCCCACTGGTTTCCCAAGATCGGCGTGCTGGAAGACAACGGCTGGAACACTCACCAGTTCCACTCGCCGACGGAGTTCTATGCTGACTTCGGCGTCTACGACGTGGGCATGACGGTCCCCCGAAGCTGGCTTCTGGGAGCGTCCGGACGCGAGGTCTCGCGCGCCGACAACGCCGACGGCACGACTACGCACCGGTACCGCGGCGAAGACATCCATGACTTCGCCTGGACGACGAGCCCGGATTTCGTCGAGGCGACGCAGACGTTTACGCACCCGACGCTCCCACCCGTCGAAATGAAGCTCCTGCTGCAAACCGAGCACGCGGGCCAGGAGCAACGGCATTTCGCCGCCACGGCGGCCGCGTTGAAGTACTACGGCGAGTGGTTCGGCCCGTACCCCTACGGCTACATAACCGTGATCGATCCCGCGTATCAGAGCGGCAGCGCCGGAATGGAGTACCCGACGCTGTTCACGGCCGGCACGCGATGGATCGCGCCTGACCGCGTCTCGTCGCCGGAGTCGGTCACGATTCACGAGGCCGGCCATCAGTTCTTCTACGGGATCGTGGCCACCAACGAGTTCGAATCGGCGTGGATGGATGAGGGATTGAACCAGTTCGCCGACGCCCGCGCACTCGAGGCCGGCGGCTTCCCGGACTATCTCTCCCGCCGCTACTTCGGCGGCTTCGTCCCCTGGGTCTTCGACGACATCCGGCTGTCGCGCGCCACCGAAGGCAACGGACTGGCCGGCTACAGGTTGTCCCCCGAGGGAGACGTGCCGGCCACGCACACGTTCCGCTACTGGCCGGGGACCGCAACGCGCATCACCTACTTCAAGACGGCGCTGTGGCTGCACACGCTCGAACGGCATCTTGGCTGGCCCGTGCTGCAGCGCATCATGGCCACTTACTTCGACCGCTGGAAGTTCCGGCACCCGCGGCCGGACGATTTCTTTCAGATCGCGAACGAGATCAGCGGCCAGGACCTCTCGTGGTTCTTCAACGAGGTCTTCCGCAGCTCCAATACGTTCGACTACGCAGTGCAGGAGCTTGCCAGCCTCGCGGCTGGCAAGAATCAGCGGACCTCCGTCGTCGTTCAGCGTCTGGGCGAGGCGGTGTTTCCGGTGGACGTCCTGACGACGTTTGCCGACGGAAGCACCACGACGGAACGATGGGACGGCCGGGCGCGCCGGCAGATCTACGTCTACGACAGGCCGACGGCGGCGGTCTCGGCGCAGGTCGACCCGAAGCACGTGCTCCTGCTCGACGTGAACAGAACGAACAACAGCCGGGCGACGAGGCCGCGCGCAGACGAGGCGAGTCTCAAGTGGGCGCTGACGTGGATGGTGTGGCTGCAGGACCTCATGCTCACCTACGGGTTTTTCGTATGAGTGCCCCACATGAAACCGGGTTTCGTTTCGAGGATAGGTCCGGAAACGAAACCCGGTTTCCTTGGAGGTCGTGGGTCGACGGGTTCCGACGGGTGTGGTCGGCGCCGGCGGTGCTCCTCGGTGTCTTCGCCTGCACCTTCCTGATGGCGGTGCCGATGGCGCTGGTCGTGCGCGCGTCGCTGCGTGCGCATCTCGGAAACAGCCTCGAGGCCGCCGGGGCGGCCGACGGCGTGAACTATGACTGGTGGGAAGAGTTCACGGCGCAGGCGTCCGGCCTCGGCGCGACGTTCTCGCCGTCGATCCTCGGCTTCGCGCCGGTGCTCGACAACGTCAGCGGCGTGCTCGACGGGCAGTCGGAGATTCTGCCCGTCACGGGACTGCTCGGCGGCTACCTGCTGCTCTGGACGTTTCTCTCCGGCGGCATCGTCGATCGCCTGGCGCGGCAGCGGCCCACGCGCCCCTACGGCTTCTTCATGGCCAGCGGAACGTTCTTCTTCCGGTTCCTCCGCCTCGCCGTCATTGCCGGCCTGATCTACTGGCTGATGTACCGCTACCTGCACCACTGGCTGTTCGATGAATGGCTCCTCCGCGTGACGCGGCCGCTCGACACCGAGCGCACGGCGTTCGTCTGGCGGATGGGGATGTATGCGATCTTCGGCGCGGCGCTCGTGCTGGTGAACGTCATCTTCGACTACTCCCGGATCCGCGCGGTCGTCGAGGATCGGCGAAGCATGGTCGGCGCGATGCTCGCATCGCTCCGGTTCATCTGGCGCCATCCCAGGCAAGTGGTTGGGCTCTATTTCCTGAACAGCATCGCCTTCGTGACCCTCGTCCTCGTCTGGGCCTTCGCCGCTCCTGGCGCTGGGGGCCCCGGGGTCTCGATGTGGCTCGTCTTCCTGGTGAGTCAGATCTATCTGCTCGCTCGCCTCTTCCTGAAGCTGCAGTTCATCGCTTCGCAAACGGCGTTGTTCCAGCGCTCGCTCGCCCACGCGCGCTACACCGCGCTGCCTGCCGCTGCCGTTCCCGTGTCGCCTGCAGCTGAAGCGCTCTCGACCTCTCTAGCGTAGGCCGGGGGTCCAGAGGACCCACGCTACGGTGGCGCAGCACATGGTGGCGCAGCCGCACGGTGGCGCAGGGCTTTAGCCCTGCGTGAGCAGCCCTGAAGGGCTCCTGATCCTCTG
>Ga0209726_10007669_pt1 | contig 11956 bp, 10 predicted proteins | sample Subgrocontami54m_FD_187453 | JGI IMG/M metagenome (GOLD analysis project Ga0209726, IMG submission 187453) | Subsurface groundwater microbial communities from S. Glens Falls, New York, USA - GMW46 contaminated, 5.4 m (SPAdes) (version 3) | ecosystem: Environmental > Aquatic > Deep subsurface >... | reverse complement strand
CCCGCCGCTTGGGCACGGCCGTGCAGAACATCGAGAAGGACTTCTGGGTCTGCTGGGTGTTGGACGTCCTGTTCAACGGGACGGGTGAGGGACAGCCGCGCCTGCTCTTCAAGGGCGGCACGTCGCTCTCGAAGTCGTTCGGTCTGATTGATCGCTTCTCTGAGGATATCGACATCACAGTGTTCCGCGACGACCTCGGCGAACCGGCATCGATCGACGAGCTCGAGGCATTGAGCGGCAAGCAGCGGCGCGCCCGCCTCGACGCGATTCGGGCCGCGTGTCAGGTCTTCATCAACGGGCCATTCCTGAAGACGTTCAACGAGGTGATGACCAACGTGATGGGTTCGGCGCGCATCGCCCCGAGGCGCTACCGCGCAGAACCAGATCCTGCAGACACCGACCAGCAGACCGTGCTCTTCTGGTACCCGGTCGTCACCGCGGGCGCCAATCCCTACATCCGTTCAGCCGTCAAGATCGAAGCGGGGGCCAGGTCGGCCCTGGATCCCCACATTTTGACCACCGTGAAGCCGTATGCCGCTGACGACGCGGCGGACCTCGATCTGCAGGTGACCGGCATCACGACGGTGGAGCCACAGCGGACGTTCTGGGACAAGGTCGTGATCCTGCACGGGTTGCGCGCCTGGTACGACCGCCGCGGGCAGCTTCGCCACGCCGGCCAACGCGTGTCGCGCCACTACTTCGATGTCTTCCGGATGCTCCAGTCACCGCTGGGCGCGCGCGCCATGGCGGATCGGCCGCTTGGTGCGGACTGCGCACGCCACGCAAGGATGTTCTTCAACAGCCCAGACTTTGAGCTGGACCACGCGGTGGCCGGCACGTTCAGGTTGGTGCCACCTCCTGACATGCAGGCGCTGCTCGAACGAGACTACGACGCGATGGCCATGATGATCACCGGTGCGATCCCGTCGTTCGCTGAAGTGATGAAGGCCATTGGCGCGCTCGAGCACCGACTCCACACCAGTCGGTGACGGCCAACAATATCGACCTTGACTCGGAAGTGCGGTGCGCGAAGGTTACGATGGCACCCGCCTCAAGATACTGATGGGCCTCACCGCGGATGAGGACGGTGTGCGGCGACTGAGCCCGCGCAGGACAGTATCGAGCACGAGGTCCAGTTCCCTGCCCACGTCCTCGGCGAGGAAGCGGAGAATGACGTAGTCGTTCTCCTGGAGGAGCTGGGTCGTCGAAGCCTTCGCCGACGTACTTGCCCGTCGCCAGGATGACCCTGGACTCGTCCCGAGGAATGGCAGCCAGCCGATCGCTGACGGCCTGTCGCTGCTTCTTGCCCATGCCTGCGCGCAGAACAACCAGGTGACGGGCGCCCTGGGAGAGCTGGCGCTCCAGACGGTCGAGATGGTCGTTGCGCTCGGTCAGCACGAGCGGCGATCGACCCGCGTTCACCGACTCGAGGACGTCGGCGCAGATTCGCCGGTTGCGAGCGTCATCCACAAGCAACTCTTGATACAGCGTCTGGAACTCGACGCGCTCGTCCGCGTCGGGAGTCCTGGCCGGGTAAAACGACGTTGGCTGAACGAGGGCGAGATGTTCAAACGGTCGGGATGCCGCTTGCACCCGCGCGTTCACTCGGTGTCGGACCGGCCCGCACTGCATGAAGATGATCGGGTGGTGACCGTCCTTTCGCGCAATCGTCGCGGATAGCCCGAGAACGAACTGTGCCTTGGCCTGCCGCGCGACCCGCTCAAAACTGTGGGCCGACAGATGGTGGCACTCGTCCACGATCATGTGGCCATAGTCGCCGACACGATCGTCGACGACACCTTCCTTGACGAGGCTTTGAATCACCGCGACATCCAGTAACCCGGTCGGGGTGTTTCGACCGCCTCCGATTCGCCCGATCGACTTGACAGGGATGCCGAGAAAGGTCGATAGGCGATCGACCCATTGGTCGAGGAGCTGGCGCCGATGGACGAGCACGAGCGTGCTGACGCCGCGCCTGGCGATCAGGCACGCGCTCACGACCGTCTTCCCGAATGCGGTGGTGGCGGCCAGCACACCCGTCTCGTGTGCGAGGATCGCGTCGGCGGCGACTCGCTGCTCAGGCCGCAGCTCTCCTTGAAAAGTCACGTCCAACGGGCGACCGGCGTGGCGTTCGTCGCGAACGGTAGGGTGAATGCCGAGGTCTTGGAGCGTCTCGCGTATCTCATCCAGACAGCCTCTTGGAAGACCAATGTGATCGGGGTGATCTTCGGCGCAAGCGATGACGCGTGGCTTGTTTGTAGGTCGACAGTCGCATCGCCTGAGCTTTGTAGAACTCCGGATTCTGAAAAGCCGCCAGTCGGAGGAGGCGGTTCCGCAGTCCAGGGTGTAGCCCTTCCTTGGCGACGTAGATCTGGTTCCCCAGGACCAACTCCAACGTCGAAGGGATGTCGCCGGAGATCGGTGACTCCAGGCGTCGACGGGATGGCGGCGCCGTCCAGGGCTCATCATCACCGTCCTCTTGTGGCGGCAACCGTACGCCGAGAATGCGACCGCGACGCTCGGCCACCTGAACGACCTGCTCGACGTAAGATCGCCTGATCTTGCGCACGCGAGCGAGGAACGCCCATTGGTCAGCCCACGGCACCAAGCGCTCGTCCAGAAAAACGCTGTGACCGTGCTCGCGCGGTCCCTTCTGCAAGGGCAGGGCGATGAGGTTGCCGAATCCGCCTTGCGGCAGGGTGTCCTGGTTTGGAAACAGCCGGTCGTATGAATCCAGACCGACGTCGGGTCGTCCTTCCATCGTTTCCGTGAGGAGGTGCGACCCGAGCCGCCGCGCCAACGCCGCCGGGATGGCCTGCTCGAAGAAGAGCCAGACATGACCGACGTGGCCGGATCGCGACCGCTCCAAGGCAGCAGGGAGATCGAGTCGCTGGCACACCTCGAGGAAAGCCGCAGCGTCGTCCTGCCAATTCGCCTTATCGAAATCGACCGCCAGGAAGAAGCACGATTCGTCCAGGAGCAGCGGATAGACGCCAGCAACAAACGGCTCACGGTGTTCATCCTCGCCCGACAGGTGCCAGCGAATGACGTCGTCGGTGATCGGCAAGAATCGGCGGTGTTGACAGTCAGCGCACTTGATCCGTGGCTTCTCGCAGATGCCGCGCACCCATTCGTTCGAGCAAGCCGGCGCGTACCCCGACTTGCCGGTTCTTCGACTCTCGAAGCGACGAGGGTAGACGTCCTCGCGACCGCGAAAAAGCGATCGGAAGAGGCGAATCTTCAACTCGGCCGAAGACTGCTGATTGACGAGCGGTAATGTTTCGTCCATTGACGAGCGGACAGTTGGTGCCAGTCCGATCGTAGGAGGATTCCGCCTCGGCGCGGCCTCCCATCGAGCCGGTCCACCGATCCCGGCGCCACCGTCGGGCCATCCTGGTTGGGCACACTCTGGGGCACAGCCTGCGCGTCCGAAGAGCGCCGGCCGATCTCAGACCAGCGATTTTCGTGCCCATTCGGCGGGCTCCAAATCGACTGTGCCCAAAACTGTGCCCACGCGATCAGCGAAAACGCGTCGTTTTTCTCAATGTTTTGGTGAAGGCGGATCTACGAAAACCGTCGCCTGAAATTCGCGCAAGGGGCGTCGCGGAAATGCCTATTTTTCGTATACTTACAGCTTGCGGTGAGGTGGCCGAGCGGCTGAAGGCGGCGGTTTGCTAAACCGTTGTAGGGGCTTAAACTCCTACCCAGGGTTCGAATCCCTGCCTCACCGCCAATCTACTGCCCGGATTTATTGATCATTTTTCCTCCCTCGGTGCCCGGTAGAGTCGAGGCGAAGCGCGGTGGTGTCCAGGCCCCGCGGCGCCGAGTACGAACGGCGTGCTTTCGAGCCGTTCTCGCCGAGAAGGCCATCACTCCGTTTCTCCGCCCCGCTCATCGAACCGGACGGGACCATCTCGGTCATCCGGCTCTCGGACGGGTGTCACGTCACAGCATGCGCAGCGGCAAGCGCGAAAGAGCCAGAGGCGACAACACGCCCAGTTCCCCGAAGACAACGGGCATGGGGAACCGCCGATAACCAGATCCGGCCAGCTTGTGCCGACGGCGCAGAAAGCGGCGAACAGCGTGGTACAGATGCAACTGGACCGCGTGCCGCGCCGTCGTCACCGTGGCGTGGGAGAAGTACGCGAGCCATCCCCGCACGGTGCGGTTGAGCGCACGAACAACGTCTCCCACGGCGCCGCCGCCAGCTGAACTTCTCGATGCCTCTGAACCGTTCGACGGTAATCTCTTTAAGTTGCATAGCGGTCGCTGATGAAACTGGACGCGGCTGTACAGTGGCGATCACAGGCACGAGTCTGAATCAGATTCGACAGAGCTAAACGTCCTTCAGAAGATGCGCGACATCGCGGGCGCCGTGGAGCACTGCAACGATCGTGAGCGGTCGGCTCTCGGGGTCGTAGACGACGAGATACGAATAGACGCTCAAAACTTCAGAGGCCGATCGGTCAGGTCGTTGCGAATGTGGCCGATACCGGGCCTCTCGGCGAGCTTGCCGACAGCGTCGTCGATCGCATACCGCACGCGAACCGCTGCTGACTCGCTTTCGTCTGCCAGGTAGTCGAGAATCTCGAGTAACTGTGTCTCGGCCTCTTCGGTGAAGACGAACCGAGAGGTCATCAGGCGCGCTTGCGTCCGCGCTGCTTGATGCGCTCGTCGGCCTTTCGAAAGACCTCGTCGCCGTCGACGACTTGGCCGGCCTGAGCCTCGAGCCAGCCGCGCTCGATCTGCTCACGCCACTTCAAGCGGATCTCGTCGTGCTCCTTCAATAGCCGAAGACCCTCGCGGACGACTTCACTGGCGTTGTTGTCGAGCCCGCTCTCGACTGTTCCTTCGACGAACTTCTCGAGCTCCGGCGCGAGCGACACGTTCATGATGACCTCGCCTTTCTGACGAGTTCATTGCACCCAGCAGATAACAGGCTTTAGCAAAGATTGTCGGCAGTCGAAGCAATCTAATCGTCCGCATCGAACAGGCACTCCGAGAATGCGGCGCCGAGATTCTCGTGCGTGCGAGTCCCACGACAGCCCCATTCGAATTCGCGGTCAAGACGCCAACGGGCGACCAGCGCGAACTGGTCTGCTACGCCTTCACTGCCTACAGGTACCGACGCGCCGGAGGGCCACCCGACAGGCACCGTTTCCAGATCGGATACGGAAGCGGCTCCGATCGCTGTCACAGACTCTATTTCGACCCTCGTGGGAGGAAGACAACGTTGCTGTTTGGCGTGCACCTGGAGATGGGCCTGTTCGTCGGCGTTGACCCGAGGATGAACAGTCCAACGTGGTTTCCACGGTCGGTTGAATTCAAGACCAGCGATCTTGAAGCTGCCCGGGCACACCGGTGGCACGGATGGGAACGGGAGCGCTCCGACGCAAGACGCAGGGTGCGGCCTGAGGAGAGCCTGCTGACAGAGACTGTGATTGCATTCCGGCCGGACCAGTTTCTCCGCTACGTCGAATTCGAGCGTTTGGCCAGCGGTCTTGACTGCGGCGAGCGATGTCTTCTGTCGGACCGCATCGAGAAGGGCCTGTCTCGAGGCGCAGCAACGCAAGGGCGACACCCCCTTGAAATACAGCTCGGGCTTCCCGCCAGCGACATTCTGGACATGGTTGTGGGGCGAATCAGCCTCGAATGAACGTTCGTCCTCGCGGCCTATACGAAGTCCTCCTCACAGAGGCGATTTGCGTTTACAGCTTCGTGATCTCGGCGACGACCTCCACGCGATCCGCGATGGCGTGCGGCCCGCGGAGGCGCCGGATCGGCTCGCGCTTCATCTCGGCCGGATTGTGCAGCGAGCCATAGCTGGCGTGAATGATGCCGATCGCGTTGCGGTCGGCGTAGCGCTCGCCCGAAAGCTCATCGAGCAGATCGATCAGACGATCAGTGGATCACAAGCCGGCCCCCGAAGCGCCGATTGAGCCGGGAACGGTTCTGCGTGCGGTTTTGGGCAGAACTCCCGATGGGCGCGTCGAAACGATGCCCGAGCCGCTCATCCCACTTCTCGACACGACGCTGCTCACGAATGCTCCTGGCGAACCCCGGGTCGGCAACCAACTGCTCACCGAACTTCATTCAGCCGATCGCATTGACCTTGTCATGGCGTTCATCCGGTGTTCCCAGCTAATTCGTCGCCACCGGGGGTCCCGACGCGTCCTTCACGAACTGCGCGTAGGTCGCAACCTGGGCGTGCAGAGGCGCGATGCGATCGACCTGCAGGTTGCGCGCTTTCAACCCGGCCAGGAACTCTGCCGCAAACATTTGCACCGGACCCGGGTTGTAGACGTCCGCTTCGACGAGGATCCGTTGCCTGGGGAAGTACGCCATCAGCATCGTCTGCGAATGCGCACCGGTCACGGCGTACAGGTTCACCGTCATCGTCGGGTCGGTGATGACCCTCTCGTCGGCGACGCCCTCGACGGTCAGCGGCTTCGGGTTCTTGGCCAGCGCGTCCGCGACGATCGTGTGAGGCCGCTTGGCGATTTCTTCAAGGAACGCCGCGTTCCCTTGATGGGTTATCACGGTGAGGCCCTCCGAGATCGCCGCGCGCACGCCGCCGGAGTGGTCGAAATGGTGGTGACTGTTCACGAGCTGCGTCAACGGCTTGCCCGGGACGAGTTCCCGTGCCTTGGCGATGACGGCGAGGGCACGTGTGTCGTTCTGGGGCGTTTCGATGAGCATCAGGTGATCGACGAACTCCACGAGCACACTGTGGTGAGATCCGCCAGCCAGATACCAAATGCCGGGGGCCAGCACCGAGGCGGCGACGGTGGGCGGTGCCGCTCCTGTGACGGCCGGGGCCGAGGCCGCCGCGGCTGGCGCACTCAAGTCGCCCGTGTCGCCGTCAACCGTCTGTGTGGAGACCTTGATCTCCTGGGTCGTGAAGTCATCGGTCTTCGTTGTCAACTGAGTGGGGAGCTGCAGGCCGCCCGCGTCCTGATAGCCCGCGAAGGCCGTCGAGATTGCGACGTCACCGAGGTTGGTGTTGTCGGTCCTCGTGACGACGCGTGTGGGTAGCTTCGTGGTGCTGTCGATCGCGAGCGTGAACGCCTGACCGCTGGCGGTCGTGACGTCCAAGAGCGATTCGGCGCCTTCGGTGCGCGGGTTGGCCAGCTTGGCCATCGGGTCACGGGCCGCTCGCAAAGCGGTGAGTGGGTGGTGCAGGAGCTCTGCGCGCCGATCGTTCGCCACCGCGTCGGACGCGCGCGTGGCTGTGCCGTTGGGGGCGACGTTGAACGCCACCGCCCCGTCGATGCCCGCCACCTGCTTCTGTGGCGCCGGGCCCTGGAAGAACGTGAAATTCGGCCGGCGCGTCAGCTCGATGCGGGCGCGTCCGCCCGCGACGTCCACCGCGCGCTTGTAGCTGGTCACGGCGAACGTCTGGCCAGACGCGCCAGGCGTCACATCCTGGCCGAGGTTGTACTGCGTGCCGTCGCCTTCCACAACTAATGTCTTCACGGCGGCGATCCGATCGCCGCCGCCGAGGGCCTGTGCAGCGTCATTGACGATTTGCTGCTCCGGCGTGGGCCGCGAGCAGCCGGCCAGCGCAACGACGGCCAGCAGCGCGAAGAATGCCTTGCGTGTCATGAACAAACTCCTGTTGAGGCGTGCCCGAGGTTTGTAAGCGTCGAAGCATAACATTGTGCGCGCAAAGAAACGCGATTGGTTGAGCTGAGTCGCCACGCACTTGCGATGGCATCGCCCGTTCAAGGTGGGACCGGTGGACGGAGGAGCTGGTCATCGCTGACCAGCTCCTTGTCGGCTGAAGTCTATCGTCGCAGATCGATCGCCATTGTCGGGTTGTTCGCGACCGTGTGCACAGGCGCGAAGGTGTCGGGCGCCTGACGAAGCGCCGACCTTTTCGGGAAGAAGCTCACGCCGAGAAACGCATCCACGGTACCCGTTGCCGCCGGCGTGATCAGATTGGCCGAACCGGTCACCGTAGACCGTTCGCTGAGCGGTATCGACAGCTCCGCGCCGTACACCAGGTGGGAGAAGCCGCCGACGCGCGAGAGAATGCGATGCGTGTGTTCCGGGTGCCTGCGAATGACCGCGAACTCTTCGTCGGTCAGCTTGCCAGGCTTGTCGAGAATGAGGCTGGAGACGCCGAGTTTACCGAGATCGTGGAGCAGGGCTGCCCGGCGCAGGCTGCGAAGCTCGCCAGAGGGAACGCCCAGTTGGCACGCGATGCCGACGGTCAATTCCGCGACGCCGTTGGAATGCTGGTACGTCCATGGCGATTTGGCGTCGATGACTTTCGCGAACGCGTCCGCGATCCATACTCCAATTGAAGATTGAAGATGTTCGACTCGGTCCTGATCATCTCGTTCGGCGGTCCGCAGGGACGTGCAGACGTCCGCCCGTTTCTCGCGAACGTGCTGCGCGGCCGCCGCGTCAGCCCTGAGCGCGTCGAGGAAGTCGCGCACCATTATGAGTTGTTCGACGGGGTTTCGCCAATCACAGAGCTGACGCGTCGTCAGGCCGACGGGCTCCGCCAGCGTCTTTCGGCGGCGGGTCTCCCCGTTCCCGTCTACGTCGGCATGCGGAACTGGCATCCGTTGCTGCCTGACACCCTGCGGCAGATGTACGCCGACGGGCTGCGCAGCGCGATCGGATTCATTGCGGCGCCACACCACTCGTACTCGAGTTGCCAGCAGTACCGGGAGAACGTCGCCGCGGCGCAGAGGGAGCTCGAGGCGACCGGCGGTCACCTGGATATCTCCTACGTCGGCAGCTGGTTCGATCATCCACTCTTCATCGAGGCCAATGCCGCGCACGTACGCGAGGCCCTACAGCGCCTGCCCGCCGCGGTTCGCGATGCCGCGCGGCTCGTCTTCACCGCACACAGCATTCCCCTGCCGATGGCGGAAGCGTCGTCGTATCGGGAGCAGTTGCAGACCTCCGCGCGGCTCATCGCCGAGAAGGCCGGCGTCGAGCAGCGGGCGCTCGTGTATCAGAGCCGAAGCGGCCGGCCGCAGGATCCGTGGCTCGAACCGGATGTCAGCGAGTATCTGCGCAGCGAGCACGCCGCGGGGTTGCGCGCGGCAATCGTCTCCCCGGTGGGGTTTGTGTGCGATCACATCGAAGTGCTGTACGACCTCGATCACGAAGCTGCCGAGGTGTGCGCGGAAGTCGGGCTGCCGATGGCGCGCGCGGAGGCGGTGAATGACGATCCGCTGTTTCTCGACATGATGACGGATGTCGTGCTGCGCACGATCCGCCGTTACGAACACGGACGGCCGTTACAGATCGTCAAACCCGCATAACCACGAAGGGCACACTTTGCGTCCTTCGTGGTTGATCTAATCCGGTCTGACCGGACGCCAGCGCCGGTTTTTCAGTGAGAACCGCGTCTCTTCCGGTATCTCGAAGCCCTCGATCGGTGGGTAGAGAGGATCACCCGGATACAGGAGCAAGGTCTCGTCGCCGCGCTTGAGGAAGCCAGGCTGCACGCGCGGGATCGGCTTGCCTCTCGCCCAGTGCACGACCTCATCGATCGAATCGAACCTCGCCAGCGCGCTCAGTGTCGTCCATGTCGGCGGCGGCAGCGCAATCTCCTCTCTTCGGCTTCGCTCGACGGCATCTGCGGGATCGAGCCACTCGCTGTGGATCGTCTCGCCGTCATCGTGGACGGGTGTCTGTCCCTCCGGAGCCCGTGCGACGAAGAAGCGGGTATCGAAGCGCTTGATCTCGCCCTCCGGCGTGACCCAGTGCGCGAAGTACGTCAATTCATCGAGGGCAAGGCGGAGGCCTTCTGCACCGACGACGTCGGTGAACGACGTCGTTCCCGCGAGCAGGTTGTGACGATGGGCGGTAAACCGGTTGGGGGAATCGCCATCGATCGTGACAACGCGGCCGTCCTTCCTCGCCAGCAGCACGCCTGCTTCCTCGAACAACTCACGAAGCGCCGCGACATGATGAGCAATCGCCTCCTCCGAAGGGATGTCGGACATGCGCACCGCGGACGACGCCGCGCCATCGGTCAGCGACTGCGCATCGCGAATGCGGTCAGCGGGGTCTACGCGACCGCCGGGAAAGACGTGAGCGCCGCCCATGAAGGCGATGCTGTCGCTCCGAAGCACGAGAAACACCTCAAAGCGAGTGGCGGAGGGACGCAGGAGGACGACGGTTGATGCGGGAAGGGGCTCGGCGGCGACGGTCATGTGTACCCATGTATATCGTGGTCCGAATCGCGCGGTGATCGTGATTCGAATCACGCGTTGAGGTTGCGGAGTGGCAAGCGTTCGTGTAGCTGCATGGCATCCCGGTGAGATAGCATCCGGCCATGAGGCCGTACCCGTTCGTCGCGGCGGTCCTGCTCCTGATCACCGCGGCGGCCACCACCGCGTTCGCGCAGGCGCCGGTCGCCTATCGTCTGACATTTCCGGAACCCGAGCATCGATGGATGCAGGTGGAGGTCACATTCCCTGACCTCCCGGCGGCCCCGCTCGAGCTGCACATGAGCCGCTCGTCGCCGGGCCGCTACGCGTTGCACGAGTTCGCCAGGAACGTCTACGACGTACGGATCAGCGACATTGCGGGCATCGCGCTTCGCGTGACGCGGCCGAATCCTCACCAGTGGGTGGTGACGCAACACCCCGCCGCTGTTCGCGTGAGCTACCGCGTGTTTGGCGATCGCATCGACGGAACATATCTCTCGATCGACTCCACACACGCCCATGTCAACATGCCGTCGGCGTTGATGTGGGCACGTGGGCTCCAGGATCGACCGGTCAGCGTGAGGTTCGAGCCTCCGGCCGGCGCGACCTGGCAGGTCGCAACGCAGCTTTTTCCCGGACCCGACGAGCGGACCTTCATGGCTCCGAACCTGCAATACCTCATGGACAGCCCGTCGGAGTTCGGCAGCTTCGCCCTGCGGACGTTTACCGTACGCGATGGCTCGCGCTCACCGACGTTCCGCCTGGCGATTCATCATGACGGCGACGAGGCGGAGCTCGATACGTTTGCGCGTGACGTGGAAAAGATCGTGCGGGAAGAACGCGGCGTCTATGGCGAGTACCCCGCGTACGAGGTTGGAACGTACACGTTCATCGCCGACTACTTGCCATGGGCCAACGGCGACGGGATGGAGCACCGCAACAGCACGATCGTGACACTCGCGGGATCGATCCGCGCCAACCGCGCGAGCGTTCTTGGCACGATCGCGCACGAGTTCTTTCATTCGTGGAACGTTGAGCGCATTCGACCGAAGTCGCTCGAGCCGTTCAATTTCGACGGAGCGAACATGTCGGGTGAGCTCTGGCTCGCCGAAGGCTTCACGAATTACTACGGTCCGCTCGCCCTGCAGCGCGCCGGGTTGACGGATGTTGCGGCGTTCGCTGCGACGCTGGGCAGCACGATCAACGACGTGACGCTGAGCCCGGGGCGGCAGCTCCGCACAGCCGAGGAGATGAGCCAGATGGCGCCGTTCGTCGACGCCGCCGCAGCCATCGATCGGACGAATGTCGCAAACACGTTCATCTCGTACTACACGTGGGGAGAGGCCATTGCGCTCGGCCTGGACCTCACGCTGCGCGAGCGGAGCGGCGGCAGGGTCAGCCTCGACGACTTCATGCGCGGAATGTGGGAGAAATTCGGGAAGCCTGGCGGCCGCGCTCCCGGATATGTCGATCATCCCTATACGATTGCCGACGCCAGGGCCGTCCTTGCCGCGATTGCGGGTGACGCCGCCTTTGCAGACGATTTCTTCGCACGGTTCATCCAGGGACACGAGGTCGTGAATTACGCGCGGCTGTTGTCCGGCGCGGGCCTGGTGTTGAGGCCGCGGGCGCCGCAAGCCGGCTTTGCCGGCGAACTGCGGTTGCAGGATGCAACAGGCGGCGTGCGTATCGCCGGCGCGGTGCCGTTCGGCTCGCCCGCATACGAGGCCGGGCTCGAGCGAGACGACGTCATCGTTGCCGTCGATTCTGCGGCGGCA
>Ga0209726_10007666_pt1 | contig 11960 bp, 14 predicted proteins | sample Subgrocontami54m_FD_187453 | JGI IMG/M metagenome (GOLD analysis project Ga0209726, IMG submission 187453) | Subsurface groundwater microbial communities from S. Glens Falls, New York, USA - GMW46 contaminated, 5.4 m (SPAdes) (version 3) | ecosystem: Environmental > Aquatic > Deep subsurface >... | reverse complement strand
TAAAGATCGCAAGACCGTTTACCAGTTTTCCGATCTTTACTCGATTTCAATCGCCAAAGAAGATATCGACGCCGTCATCGCCGCCGCGCGCATCGAAGCGGAAGCAAAAAAGTTCGGCGGCGCGGAAAAGTTTTTTGCCGGAACTATATTGACCAAGGCTCTTAGCCAAAGCCGCTGACCCTGGAAAGAATCGTTATGGCAAGAGATTTAGAATTGACCCTCATGCTTGCGGACTATCACCGCACCCGCCCGCTGCTCAATGGAGAAGTCCAGGCCCAAGGAATCAAGTTACAACCGCGCCGGGCCGAGACCGGTGAAGCCTGCCTGCGCCCGGTGTACGAAGAGTTCGACATCGCCGAGATGTCGATGTCCTGGTATATGATGGCCCGCTGCCGCAAAGAACCGGTCATCGCTCTGCCGATATTTCCGCTGCGGATGCAAATCCACCCCTACATCTTTTGCTCGGCTTCCTCTGGGATCGAGCGGCCCGAAGACCTCAAGGGAAAAAGAATCGGCATGGATCAGTACCGGCTCACCGTCGGCCTGTGGGCACGGGGGATTCTGCAAGAATATTACGGGGTGCGCCCCGAAGATTGCCATTGGGTCACATCCGAGCCTGAAGGGGCTGGCTACCAACTGCCGGCGGGCGTGAAAATCACCGTGCAGAACGAGCCGACCGAAGCGCTGCTGCTCCGCGGCGAGATCGACGCGCTTATTCCGCCGAACGTCGTGCCCTCGTTTCGCGCCATGGACCCGCGTATACGACGTGTTTTCAAGGACCCGCGAACCACGGTCAACGAATATTTTCGCAAGACCAAAATCTTTCCGATCACGCACGCGCTGGTCGTGCGCCAGTCGCTCTTCGACCAGCATCCCTGGCTGGTCTCAAGTCTCCTGAACGCCTTTACGGAAGCGGAGAAGCTCTGCCGGAAATCCTACGACTACGCCAAGCGGCTCGCTTTCCCGTCGGCGGTTCTGATTCTCGAAGAAGAGGAAGAAACCTTTGGTGCAACCCCCTGGGCTCACGGCTTGACGCCGGAGAATCAGGTGGTTCTGGAAAAATTCGTCCAGTACGCAGAAGAGCAAGGCTATATCCCCTACCGCCCGCAGTTGGGCGAACTCTTCGCGCCGGTGGGAAACTAGGGCACCTTGTACCCCAGCTCCCTCGCCACCTCGATGGCGAATTTCGGCTCCGCCACTTCTTCATAGGCAATGTTGCGGTCGGTGAAGCGGCCTTCGGCCTTAAGCGCTTTGATGATGTTGCCCATGCCTTCGGGCGTGGGGATGCCGGTGTCGTTGAAGTTCGATTCCACCAGCTTATAAGTATCCGCGGCGGTTTCCTTATCCATCTTGAGCACCCGGATAATCACGTCCAGGGTTTTTTCCCGCGACTTGAGCATGACTCCCTTGGCGATTTGCAGCGCCCGGATAACCCGCTTCACCTCGTCCGGCCGGTTCCTGATCGTCTTGAGCAACGCGGTCATTCCTCCGGACGGCATTTCCACCAGCGCGCCGATGTCCAACAGCCTTTTGAAGCCGCGCCTCTCGGCAAAAAACATCGTCGGCGGATTGAGCGACGCAGCATCGATGAAGCCCGATTCCAGGGCCTCAACCAGTTGGGCATTGGGAATGGAGACCGCGGCATAGTCCTTTGCCCGGAGGCCGCTTTTTTCCAGCGCCGCCGCCAGCGCCGCATGGCTCGTCCCGCCGAGACCGGTGACGCCGATTTTCTTGCCCTTCAACTCCGCCAGACTTTTGAATTTCGCCGGCGCCATCAGCCAGTAGGCGATTTTGTTGGTCGACGACCACAAGGCGCGCGTATCCAAGCCGCTCAAGGTCGCGCCCACGGAAGCCGGGCCGATACCGGACACATAGTCGATGTCGCCCGAGGCGAGGGCCGCCGCGGCGGCGAATGAGCGCATGAGGATGATCTCGAGCTCCAAGTTTTGCTGCTCGAAAAGCCGTCACTCACGAGCGGCCACGAGCGGCAGCGCGGTAAAACTGAAATTGGCGTTGGAGACTCTGATCTTGCGCCGCTCCTGGGCATGACTAGGCGCGGCCGCGGAAAAGAAAAGCAAAAGGAAAAACAGCGACAGTTTTTTCATACAGAAATCTTTTCTCTTACAAAAACTAGCCAAAAGTATTTGAAATTCGGAAACGAAGAAGAGATCGGAAAAACTATGTCTTTCGCAAAGGCGCAAAGACGCCAAGTTCAAAGAATTCGGAATATATTCTTAACTTCGCGCCTTTGCGCCTTGGTGGGATAAATTTTCCTGGAGTCGTTCTGTCCAACATTTCCAAGGTAAATATCTAACTCAATAATCACGACTCACTCCTCACTACTTGTGAAACTCCCTCGTCCCCGCGTACGCCCGCGGGTTGACCAGCGCATGCTCCTCCTGCATGAGCCATGCGATTTCCGCGGCCGCCGGCACGCTCGCGGCTTCCATCGACGCATGCGCCGCCATCTTGCAGAACTTGAGCGTCACTTTATCGAACTTGCCGATCTCCTCGCCCCACTTCCACGCCTCGTCTTGCAGCTGATCGTGCGGCACCACGCGATTGATCAATCCCGCATTCAACGATTTCTTCGCATCCCAGTTCTTGCCGGTGAGAATCAGCTCGAAGGCAAGCTTGGTCGGAATGAGAGTCTTGAACATTGTCGCGATGATCGGATAGGGCAAAAAACCGCGCATGATCTCCGGCAGTCCGAACTGCGCTTTGTCGGAGGCAATGGCGAGATCGTGCGGCAGCAACAGCGTGATGCCGCCGCCAAGACAGTAGCCGTTGACGACTGCGATGGTGACCTTAGGAAAGGTCCGAATGACTTCCGCCACGTGATAGGCGCGCGGTTCCTTGCGACGATCAGTTCCCCGATTTTGTCCCCCCTCGGTCGGAAACTCGGATAAGTCGCGCCCGGCACAGTAAGCGACGTCGCCCGCACCCGTTGTCAGGACAACGGCAATGGAATCGTCGTTGCGCAGCTCCTCGAAAACCGCGAGTATTTCACGGATCGCATCGCGGCTGAGCGCATTTCTCTTTTCCGGCCGGTTGATGGTAATCTTCGCCACCGCGCCGCGGGTTTCGAGTATTGTGAACTTGCCCTCTTTGATCATGGTCGAATCCTTTCGCTGTTATCGGCTATCTGTAGCCGAATAACACCGCCGCCGCGTCCGGTCAAACGGACGCAAAGCCTGTTTTCCGTAGGGAGTGAGGCGAGCTATCATTTTAATTCTTTACCACGAAGAACCCAGCGCGGTGGGGCCGCAACCAAACCATAAAGATAATTTTCACCACGAAGGCACGAAGGTCACGAAGGGTTCGGAAATTTATACTCCGAAACTTCGTGTTCTTCGTGCTACTATCCATGAGAATTGTCGCGGCCTGCGCAAATTTTATGACGCATCTTTCCTAAGTTCCTGAATCAAAAAACTATTTCACCACGAAGCACACGAAGGTCACGAAGGTTTCGGACCCTTGATATTTTTAAACTTCTTAACTTCGTGCTCTTCGTGCCTTCGTGGTAAAAGTTGCATTTTCTTTTTGGTTGCGGCGTAGCCGCGCTGGGCCTTCGTGGTGAGTATTTTTCTCGCCTATCCACAGGATGATAGTCACTGTTCTTGCAAGAACAACGTCAATCCGATATTCGGAAGCACATGGAATCAACCATCCGCCGGATCAGCCGATCCTCCTACGCCGTCATCGGCCCGGAGGGCGATACGAACTTTGGGATCATCAAAGGCAGCGACGGCAGCGCCGTGCTCATCGACGCCGATATCCGCCGCATCGACGAAGTCGAAGAGGCGCTCAGCCTCACCGGCTGCGCGGCGCTAAAATATCTAATAGATACCCACGAGCACTTCGATCACACCTCGGCGAATTTTTATTTCCGCCAGCGCGGCGTTCCCATCGTCGGTAGCGCGGGCTGCCTCGGCGCCATGCGCGATGAGGGCGGACCGGACTTCGAGCGCCTGATGAAGCCCGTCCCGGAGTTATATGAGCGTTTTCCCGGCCTTTGCCTCACTTTGCCCGACGTTGTTTTCGCCGATGCGACCAAGCTCACGCTTCCGGGCGTGACGTTGCACCTAAAATACTGCGCCGAGAACGGCCATAGTCACAGCAAGGGCGATACGACGATTTATTTTGAAGAGGAAGAAATCCTGATCGCGGGCGATCTGCTCTACACGGAAGTCCATCCCGTGACCTTCTTCGGCAACATTCCGAATTGGCTCACGGCGCTCAAGCCGCTCTTCGACACCCACTACAAGCAGTTGATTCCTGGCCATGGTCCGGCGGTCGAAGGCGAAAAAGCCGGACGCGCCTACTTCAAGAGAATGTACGACTATCTCGAGGATTTTTACGGCAACCTTCAGGAAATCAAATCCGGCCGCAAGAGCACCGACGAGGTCGCCCAGTACATGCTAAGCGGCGCCTACGCCTCCTTCGGCAAGACGCGCATGGTGCAAAGAAATATCAAGCATTTTTTAACGGGAAGGTGGTTTTAAATGAACCGCCTCGCTGCGCTCTTTATCGCTGTCGCTCTGACCTTCGTAACTCACGAAGGGCAAACGGCTGATAGAATCCGAGTCGCCTATCCGGCGATAGCCCCCGGCCTGGCCCCGTCCTGGGTCACCGCGGAAAAAAGAATCTGGCACAAATACGGCCTCGACGTCGAGACCATTCTTGTCAGCGGCGGCGCCCGCGCGGTTCCGGCACTGATCAGCGACAGCGTGCAGTTTCTCCTGGGTTCGGACTCGGGAGTGACCACGGCGCTGCTTCAGGGATTGCCGGTGGTCAGAGTGGGCGTGACCATGAACACGCTCGGTTCTTCCCTGTTGACGCAGCCGGCGGTCCAGGCGGTTCAAGAGTTAAAAGGCAAGACGCTCGGGATCTCCCGCGGGCGGGACGCCAGCTACGCGCGCCTTGCCAAGCTGCTGCGCGATCACGGCCTCAACCCCGACAGGGACGTGAAATTTTTACAGATCGGCGGCGGTGAAAACGGGCGCTTGTCGGCGCTCAAGGCCGGTATCATTCATGGCACGATGCTTTTTCCCCCGTTGGATTTGATCGCCAGAAACGAGGGGCTGAAGGTGCTCGCTAAATTCGACGTCGCCACTCCCGCCGGCGGCATCAACACGACGACGGCGATATTGAAACAAAACCGCAAACTGGTGGTCAATTTTCTCAAAGGCTACATGGATGGAATCCATTACATGATCGGCCACAAAGACGAGTCGCTGAAGGTTTTCTATCGCTATTTTCAAAATTCCAACGAGGCCGCCATGAGCTATCTCTATGACGAGACCACGCGCCGGCTCGAGAAGGATCTGCGCGCAAGTCCCGAGTCGATTCGTTTTCACCTCGACATGGCCGCGTTGGACGATCCGCGCGCCGCGAAGTTGTCCGATAAAGATTTCTGGGATGCGAGCGTCGTCGAAGAAATCCGCCGCTCCGGCTTCGTCGAGCAGCTCTACAAGAATTAGGAGATCCAGCGTGGGCACCTATCGCAGCCTCAGAGAGTACATCGAGATACTAGAAAGCCACGACAAGCTGTTTCGCATCCGGCGCGAAGTCTGCCGCGAGACCGAGCTGCATCCGCTGGTGCGCTGGCAATTCCGCGGCCTGCCGGAAAGTGAGCGGCGCGCGTTTCTCTTCGAGAAGGTCGCCAGCGTCACGGGCCATAAATACGGCATGTCCGTGCTCGCCGGTGCCTGCGCCTCCTCGCGCGCCATTTACGCTCTGGGCATGGGATGCAAAGAGGACGAGATTTTCGACCGCTGGTTGGACGCCCAGAAAACTCCCATCGACCCGGTCGTCGTTGCCGCGGGTCCGGTCCAGGAAGTGGAAATTACCCGCGGCGTGGAGGACGCGGTGGACGATATTCCGGTGCCGCTGTCCAATCCGGGGTTCGACAGCTCGCTGCGCTTGACCGCGGCCCTTTGGGTCACCGCCGACCCGGAGACCGGACAACGCAACGTCGGCATCTACAGCGGCTATATCCGCAAGGGCGGCAAAATCTCCGTCGGCCTGGGCGCGGGCAAAGACTCGCGGATACACCTGGACAAATGCCGGGAAAAGGGAATTCCGCTCAAAGCCGCCGTGGTGATCGGCCCGACGCCCAATCTTATCTATGCAGCGGCCTCGACGTTTCCTTACGGCGTCGATGAGTACGCCGTTGCCGGTGCCATCGCGGGCAGCCCGTTGGAGCTGGTGCGTTGCCGGACTGCGGATCTCTACGTGCCGGCGCAGGCTGAAATGATCCTGGAGGGAGAAGTCTTGCCGGACACCATGGATCACAACTGGCCATTCGGGGAATTTTCCGGCTACATGGCGGGGCGCGGTAAATATCCCCGCTTCGTCGTCAAGCATATCACCCAGCGCAACAATCCGATCTTGCTCGATCTGGTCGCGGCGCACCCGCCCTGCGAAGGCAGCAAGTTGAAGCAGATCGCCACCGAAGCGATTTTTTACCACGGACTCAAAGAAAATATCGGCATCAGCGGCATCAAGCAGGTGGCGATCCACGAAGAGAGCGGCGGCTGGGGTTTATTCGTCATTCAGCTAAAAACCCGCCAACCCGCACACGCCTGGCAGGCCCTCAGCTCCGCCGCGAGCTTGACCCCGGGCATCGGAAAAATATTCATCGTCGTCGACGAGGACATCGACCCCCACGATCTCGACGCCGTCATGTGGGCGCTGGTCTTTCGCGTGCAGCCGCATCGCGACATTCAAACCGTGACCGGCCGGCGGCCGATGATGGACCCCTCCGCGGTGTCGCCCGCGCAGCCGGGCTGGCATCATCACTATCCCGAGCCTCATGGCTCCTCGGCGCTGCTCATCAACGCGGTAAAAAAATGGAACTACCCGCCGGTCGCGCTGCCGGGAAAAGAATACATGGAGAGAGCGCGTGCGATTTGGGATGAGATCGGCCTGCCGCCGTTGAAACCCAAATTTCCCTGGCATGGCTACGAACTCGGTCACTGGCCCGACGAGCTGCGCCAGGCAGCAGCGGCTGTGGTCGCCGGCCGGGAACCCGAGGAGACGAAAAAATGAACATCGAACGCGCCATCGTTGTCGTCTTACTCGGCCTCGTGCTGATTGCAACGGGTGTCGGGATCGCCCACGCGGTCGACGAAGTAAAATTGCACACTTCCGGCAGCACCAGCGCCAACGTCCTGGTCTACAAGATCGGCCAGGAAAAGGGCTACTACCGGGAAGAGAATCTCAACGTCCTGGCGATCACCGCGACTTCGCAAGCGGGAATTCAGGGATTGGTCGGCGGCAGTTTCGACTTCAGCCAGATTCTCGGCCAGACTTCCGCGGCGATATTGCACGGCGCGCCGCTCAAGAACGTCATGGCCTTCGACACCCGGCCGCTCTTCTGGTTTTTCGGCAGCAAGAAGATCAAGAGAGTGCAGGATCTCAAAGGCGGCAAGCTCATCGGCGTCTCCAGCATCGGCGCCAACACCGATCAGATGACGCGCGAGGTGCTGGCGATGCACGGCGTCGACCCGCGCCGCGACGTGGTCATTCAAGGGACGGGAACAGGAGCCGTCCGTCTGGCGGCACTGATCGGCGGCAGTCTCGACGCCGCCATCGTCAATCCCACCGAAAGCCTTATAGCGCGCAAACAAGGGCTGAACGAGCTGTTCTTTTACGGCGACTACGATCTGAACATCGTCTCCGGCGGCGCCGCGCTGACGGATCGAACGCTCAAGGAAAGGCCGGATTTCGTCCGTCGTTTTCTCCGCGGCACGCTGAGAGCCTTGCTCTGGTTCCGGGCCAACGAAAAAGAGTCGGTGGCGCGCATGGCGGAGGGCTTCAAGATTTCGCGCGACGATGCGCTGGAAATTTATAAGGCGACGTTAAAGAGCTATACGCTCGATGGAACGATTTCGCGGGAGCACCAGGAGAAAATCATCGGCTTCCAGCGCAAACAGCTCAAGGTCGAGAAGGAAATCGCGCCGGAGAACGTTTACGATTTTACCATCCTGCGGGCCCTCAATGAGGAGCTTAAGAAGGCCGGTCGTTAGGAGCCTGAACAAATGAAACTTCGCCGTACGATTCTGTTGATTTTATTTTGCGCCGTCACCTGGGCGAATCCGCCTCGGCCCGTTTACGCGCAAAAACTGGAGAAACTGATCATCGGCTACCCTGCCCCGGTGGCGTCGCTCGGCATCATCGAGGTGATGCGCAAGGGCGGACTGTTCAAGAAGAATGGGCTCGACGTCGATCTCGTTTTCATTCAAGGCAGTCCGATCCTGACCGCGGCGATGATGTCCGGGCAGGTGCCGCTGAGCTTTATCGGCGGAGCGGCGATCGTCGCCGCCGCCGGGGGCGGCGCCGACACGGTTTACCTCGCCTGCGGCATCAATACGCTCTACTGGCGCTTCTTTACGACGCCCGACGTAAAAACCATCGCCGACCTCAAAGGCAAAAAACTCGGCGTCACCACCATCGGCTCGCAGGAAGACAGCGTCATACGTTTTTTGCTAAAGGAACGCGGCCTCGAAGCCGGCCGCGATTTCGCCGTGGTCGCGGTCGGGGGCGCTCCGACGCGTTTGGCCGCGCTCAGCAAAGGCGTCGTCCATGGGTCCACGTTCATTCCGCCGCAGGATATCGCCGCCGAGAAACTCGGCCTCCATGAGCTGATCGACATGAGCAAGCTCGGCCTCTATAACCCCGGCAGTTGTTTTGCCAGTACCAAGACCTATGTGAAAAGCCACCGCGACACCGTGATGAAGGTCATGAAAACTTTTGTCGAAGGGCTGCGCTTCTACCGGGAGAATCGGGAATTCGTCTTAAAAGTGACCGCCGACTTCGCGCAAAATCGCGATCCCGATGTGCTCCGGCCCACCTACGATATCGTCACCCGTTTCCAGGACCGCGTTCCCTACGTCAACATGAAGGGCATCGAATTCATGCTCAAGACTTTGGAGCTGCGCGACCCACGCGCGAAAACCTTCGACCCCGCCAACGTGGTGGACTCCAGTTTCATTCAAGAGCTGGACAAGAGCGGCTTCATCGACGCGGTATGGAAAAAATAGTCCGCGAAGAAACTCGGCGGACCTTTGCCGTGCACTGGTTTTCGCAAAATCGATAGGAGCAATGTGAAAACGCTGATTCGCGCGAACAAGGAACGCGTGGCGAAAACACAACCGCGTGGGAGTTAACGCCAAGCGACGAGACCTTTTATTTCACCCGGGGCCGACGGCGAAACATCCGGGTGGCACTGGAGGCAGGCGGCCGAGATCTCGGCCAGGCTCCACCGCAAAAGAAAACTATTCTTGCTGGCATGAGGATAATGGCAAGTCGTGCACCCGATGACGTCGTCGGATGGGTCCGCGGTTCCCCTTACGTCCCATAGCGGAGGTAATCGCGAACGGTCTAAGATCCTGCCGGTTTTCGTCACGGGGATGCCTACTGGATGACGCATGTAACCGCGGCCGATTCCTCTGAAATCGGCCGCTACGGGATGACAGGAAAGACAAAGCTTTGTCGCCGGATCGAAGGTCGCACCGGCGGCGAAGTTTGTTGCCTCGCTAATCGACCGGAGCAGCTTGGGTTGACCCTGATCATGAGGCGCGTGGCAAGAAACGCACTCCATGCGACCCATGGTCTTGCCACCCAAGGGCGCGCTCTTTTGTTCGGTCGTGACCGTGTCTGCCATGTGCCCCGAAGTTGCATATCCCGCCGCGGACGAAGCACCGTCCCTAGACACCCAAATTTCGAGATGACATCCGACGCAACTTGTTTTCGGCGCGAACTCGCTACCCTGCGATCCAGTTTGTTGTATCTCGCCCGATCGATGGCAATTTCTGCATTGCCTGTGGGGATGCTCTCCGGCCTGTTGCGTCGGCCCGGCGGCTTCCGACCGCTCGGTCGCGCCGAAATTCAAAAGAACCAAAAGTAAAAACCATCGAAGATACATCGCGTCTTCTGAATTTTATCGGCATAGGTAACCAAACCTTAATCGGTTTCTCCATCAACACAAATACATCCCGGCAAACGCGTCATACGCGGGCATTTCTAGGATATTGAAAGAGCACTCGTACCGGCTTTCTTCCACACCGCAGACGGCCCGGCACTCTCAAGCATTTCCTCGGCTGCTTCTGTGAGGAACCGGGCTGCAAAACGATTAGGGCAACGTATTTACGACCCGTTGTCCGAAACGAGTCTTGTCGGCGTTAGGGCGGGAGATCGATGCAATGAACAGGGTCGGTGACTAATCGTGGCTAGGGTCGGGGTGAATCCGGACTCTACTACCAGGCACCCTTTCGCCTTCCGCATCGGCGGCCGGCGCGCGCAAGCGCAGACCGAGAGCGCGCAGGGGCTTGAGCATGGTCGACAACTCGGGATCGCGGTAGAACTCGTGTTCGTGAATCGTGATCGTGCTCTTATTGGAGTCACCATTGCAACGGCTACGTTGGCTTACCACAGCGCAGAGTGTTCTTCCGCGCATCTATCTCCCGCGGCTTCGCGCCTCATTTTTTCTGGCCCAATAATCGCAACAGTCGCGCGGTGCTGTAAGACTTAATTTCGAGGTTTTCAAAATCTCGGTCGTTCGACCAGATCGGTAAGGACAACGACCGCGCTAAAGCGAGCGCGTGGGCGTCTTCCGGGTCTCGGCGGGCCAGGTCAATGAGGGCTTGCGGCAATCGACCTCGGTAATCGGCGATAGAATAAATCCGGAGCGGGAGTAGCTTCCACTGCATCTCTACCAGCTCAACACTCAGCCCGTACTTGCGAGCCATGTGCGGCAGGTATTCTGCTACCTCGTCTGAATTGAATTGGGCGACGTGAACGATGATGTTGAATTCAGTAATGACCCGGAGGGCCGCTTTTCCAACAACGGCGGAAAGGAGAACGTTGGCATCAGCGACGACGCCTTCGATAAGCACGAAAGTCCTCTTTCACATCCCGTTCGGCGACACCTTTGCGTTCGAGCGCCTTCGTTAAGTGCTTGCCGACCACCCCTGTCAGTTCCCGCCGGAGATCATCCGGAAGCCGGTCCGGTTCGTCCAGAGGCACATAGACTCCAGACACCTTTCCGTGTTTGGTTACCAGTACGGGTTCACCGCTGCCAAGCAATACCGCGATTCTCGCTCGCAATTCCCGTATTCCAGTCACTTTCATTGGTGGTTTCCTTTAGCTCAAGTCTATTCTCTGAGTGGCGTTGTGTCAACGAGTGTGTACACACATTGCGTTGCTTCGGCTTATGAACGGCCGCGTTCAAAGCCACTGTCGAAAAGATTTGTCACGCAGGAAATCTCAGTTATCGCTTTCTCTCGCCTATTTTCAGCTCGCGAACGAACTTCCACCTTCCCGGAATTCCGGAAACGTGCAAATGTGGAGCCCCATGCGCAATCCCGAGACACCTTCCAGTACGCCCAGCGGGCGGAATCCTGTGCGAGAGCTCCGGCCAAGGCCGGGGTTCGAGTCGAAGGGTCGCCAGCCCATTTCTCGGGTGATCCGGCGCATTACTCTCGCGAGCAATCGTGCTTGAAAAACCTGATCGCGCTCGCCTTACGAACACAAGGCGGGGCGCGGGGTCTGGGGACAGCTGGAGACGATGTGCCGATTAGAGATCAGAAGTTGATCGTCAGTATCTTCGCATCGCTGCCGGCACCCGTAGCGTCCGAAGTCGTATAGCTCACCAACCCGTTCTCATTCGTCGAGGTCTGGCCAGCAAGGGCTCCTGGGCCGTTACGACTAATCACAGCATTAACGCCTCGCGGGCACTTGAGGTTCACGCTCGCATCAACCCCGGCCGCTCCCTGGCCATCCATGGAATTTCCCGTTGAGCTAGTTGTTATGCGGCAACTGCTCACAACTCTGACGGTGACGCTGAGCCGCGCAGTAACGGAGGCTGCCTCTGCTTTTGAGTTGTGGAGGAAACAAATGACCGCAAATAAACCCAGGATCCGGCTGGCAATCTTTAGAAACGTCGAAGCTGAACA
>Ga0209726_10007653_pt1 | contig 11985 bp, 10 predicted proteins | sample Subgrocontami54m_FD_187453 | JGI IMG/M metagenome (GOLD analysis project Ga0209726, IMG submission 187453) | Subsurface groundwater microbial communities from S. Glens Falls, New York, USA - GMW46 contaminated, 5.4 m (SPAdes) (version 3) | ecosystem: Environmental > Aquatic > Deep subsurface >... | reverse complement strand
GGTGGCCGGCTCCCCCGGCGGGCTGATCCCGCCCAAGGGCTATCTCGAGCGCCTGCGCGCGATCTGCGACAAGCACGGACTGCTGCTGATTTTCGACGAGGTCATCACCGGTTTCGGCCGGCTGGGCAAACCTTTCGGCGCCGATTATTTTGGCGTCACGCCCGACCTCATGACCTTCGCCAAGGGTGTGACCAGCGGTGTTGTTCCCATGGGTGGGGTGATAGTGAAGAACGAGGTCTACGATGCCTTCATGCAGGGGCCGGAGCCCGCAATCGAGTTGTTCCACGGCTACACCTACTCCGGCCATCCGCTCGCCGCGGCTGCGGCGAGCGCCACCATCGATCTTTACCGCGAGGAAGGCCTGTTCGAGCGCGCTGCCGCCATCGCGCCGTATTTCGAACAGGCGCTGCATTCGCTGAAAGGCTTGCCCAACGTGATCGACATCCGCAATCTGGGGCTCATCGGCGTGATCGAGGTGGCCGCGCGCCCGGGCAAAGTCGGTGCGCGCGCGTTTGACGCCTTCGTCGATTGCTACGCCAACGGCGTGCTGGTGCGTCCGGCGGGCGATACGCTGGCCTTGTCGCCGCCGCTTATCGTCGAGAAGCATCATATCGACCAGATGGTGGAAACGCTCGGTGCGGCGTTGAAGCGCGTCGCCTGAAACGCAACCCCGGTTCGGCGCAAACAGATTTCCGCGGTGAATTCATTTTCTCGCCGGAACCGGGGTGACACCGGGATAAAGGGAACACGATGAGCGCAGAACTCGCCTACACTTCCGCCACCGAACTGGTGCGCCGCTATCGCGCAAAGCAGTTGTCGCCGGTCGAGGTGACGCAGGCGGTGCTCGCGCGCACGCGCGAACTCAATCCCAGGCTCAACGCCTTCTGTCTCATCGACGAGGCAGGCGCGCTCGCCTCGGCGCGCGCCTCTTCAGCCGCCGGCGAAAACCCCATCCGAGCAGGGCCAGGCCCAGCGACGCGGCCACGAACACCGGCTCGGTGCCGTAAGCATCGACCACTTTTCCCGCCAGCCAGACGCCGGTCGACTGGCCGGTATACAGACTCAGCGCGAACAGCGACACCGCCGAGCCCCGCGCTGCGGGCGCCATCTGGGTGGCGTTGACCTGCAGCGTGTTGTGCAGCATGTAGAAACCGACGCCGATGAGCAGAATGCCGGGCAGGCTCGCCCATGCCACCGGCGCGAACGCGAGCGAAAGATAGCCGGCGGCGAGGACCAGCCCGCCGCCCGCCGCGAGGCCGCCCTCGCCCAGCCCCGCGACGAAGCGTTTTGCGCCGACCGCATACAGCACTCCGCCCGCGGCGTAGGCGGTGACCATCGCGCCGGCGGCCGCCGGACCGAGCGAAAAACGCTGTTGCAGATGCACCGGTATGAAAGCGATCGAACCGAACATCATCATGGCCTCGAGAAACACGGTGCCGACGACGATGCGGACCCAGGGTCGCGCGAGCAGGCCGGCCATGCGCGCAACGCCCAAGCGGATGGTGACCGTGGCGTCGCCCGCCGCGCGCCGCGTGATCGGGTTGCGGCGCAACTCGAGCAGCAGCAACACACCGACGATCAGATAGACCACCCCGAGAACGACGAATATCGCGCGCCAGCCGAAGTGCTCCGCCAGCACCCCGGCGACCGATTGACCGAAGGCGGTGCCGAGAATCTGCCCGAGCAGAAAGCGCGCGATCAGGGCCTGGCGCTCGCCATAGGCGACGACATCGCCGATCCAGGCCATCGACAGCGGGATCAGCGCGCCGACCGTCGCGCCGGCGGCGAAGCGCGCGAGGATGAGGGTGTCCAGCGTCGGTGCCCAAGCGCAGGCGAATGTGCCCAGCGCGGACGCGAGGGTGGCCGCGCACACCATCACGTACCTGCCGTAGCGATCGCCCAGCGGTCCATAGACAGCCTGGAGCAGCCCGTAGGAGATGGCAAAAGCGGTCACCACCGAGGCCGCGCTCCCGGTTGTCACCGAGAATTCCGCGGCGAGCTGGGGCAGCAGCGTGTCGGTCGCGCGCAAACTCGCCGCGCTCGCGAACGCCGCGAGCGACAGCAGGAATACTGCCCGGTTGGTCATGAGAACCGCGATTATCCCGGAAAATGCCGCTTACCGGATGCGGTCCCTTCCTGCATAACGACCCGAAAACGCGTCCTGCAGAAATATACAACGGGCGAGTGACCGTTCACGCTGGCGGAAAGTACGAAAGCTATCTGTTGCTGCCGATCATTCCGGAGCGCGAACCGCATTGAACGCATGAGCGGGATAGTCCGACGGTCGCTATACTCATAGCTCTCACAACCCAAAAGGAGGTGCAATGCAAATCGGCTTAGCCGGTACCGGTCGCCTCGGTGGGGCGATGTGCCGGCGCCTACTCAAGCTTGGCCATGCAGTGGCCGTGTGGAACCGCACCGCCGAGCGCGCGCAGCCGCTGGTGGACCAGGGCGCCACCAGGCACGATACGCCCAGGCGCCTTGCCGAAGCCTGCGATGTAGTTTTGACGGTGCTGACGGATGCCGGCGCCATCGATAGCACCTACCTCGGCAAGGACGGCCTGCTTGCCGGCGATGTGACCGGGCGTGTTTTCGTGGAAATGAGCACCGTGCGTCCCCATGTTCAGCAGGCGCTCGAGACCTGCGTGATCGAGCGCGGCGCCCGGCTGGTCGAGTGTCCAGTCGGTGGCTCCGGCGCAAGCGCAGTCGAAGGAAAGCTTCTGGGACTCGCCGGGGGGGAAGCAAGCGACATCGAACGCGTAAGACCGGTTCTCACTGCGCTCTGCAGTCGGCTCGAACACGTCGGTCCGATAGGCGCCGGCGCCAGCATGAAGCTCGCCATTAACTTACCACTCATTGTGTACTGGCAGGCGCTGTCCGAGGCGCTTTCGCTGGTGCAGCACCTGGGCCTAAGCCCCGAGCGGATGATCAGCATCATGGCGGATACCTCGGGCGCGCCGCGCATGCTCCAGATGCTCGGCAAGGCCATCGCGGACGCGCTTTCCGGTGAGCAGACCGGGCCGGGACAATTCAACGTCGCGGTGCTGCGCAAAGACCTTCGCACGATGCTGGAAGAGGCGCAATCCCGCGGCGCCTCCTTGCCCGTGGCGGATGCGGCTCTGCAATGCTTCGACCGCGCTGCGCAGGAGGGTCATGACCAGACCGACGGATTGAGGCTGCCCGCGATCTGGCTGGCCAGGCGGCGGTGACCCGGCACGGCTGTTTGCGGAACGAAGGGTCCAGCCGGTCGAGGCGGCGCAGCCACGACCGGACAAGATGATTGTCGTCCGCCATAGCGGCGTGGCGTGAACTGGACGCGACGCATGTGACGGTGGCCGGCTCCGCCGAGCGTCACCAGACGTCCTCGCACGCCGAGCGCCTTAACGCCCGCCTCGAGCGTCGAAGTACTGGACACGTAGTCTATCGACACATCGACGCCGCGCCCCGCCTTGATGTGCTGAATCGTGAGTCCAGATCCGCATGCAAGTACACGAGCGACCGCGTCTCCCGGCCCCGGTACCGGATCGGGCACTTCGGTCCGCTCGAACGATGCGTTCGGCGCTCTGAGAACCAAAGCCTTCATAGCAGCATTCTCCTAAGCGGGCGTATTCAGGCCGCAAACATAAAGTTGGCGGCCTTCAGGAACAACGTCCGGTTGACGCCGTCCGAATGCAGGAACGCCGCAGCGTCGCGGACGAGCTTCTCTACGCCAGACTCTTTCATGTAGCCATGGCCACCGTGAATCTCCATGCACCACGTTGCAATCTGCCATGCGGCCTGCGATGCCATGGCCTTCGGAAGGGTCCCCAGGGTCTTGTCCCAACCGTGCTCCTGGTGGTCGGCGAGCCAGCAGGCACGGTGGATGTAGGAGCGCGAAGCATCGATGAGCATCCGCATTTCCGCGAGCTGCGCCCGTATGCCGTCATGCTCGATCAACGGCTTTCCTCCCTGCACCCGCACCTTCGCCCAGTTCACCGCCTTATCGTAAAGCGCGCCCGCCACGCCGAGCGCGGTTGCGCCCGCATAGCCATTGGACTGGGGGAAAAACTCTGCCAGTACATTGAAGCCCTTGCCCACCTCGCCGACGACGTTTTCATCCGCGATGAAGCAGTCCTGGAAGATGAGCTCGGCGTTGTTGGCGAGGCGCTCGCCCATCTTGTCGTGCACGCGGCCGATCGTGAACCCGGGTTGGCCGCGCTCCAACAGAAAGCACGTCGATCCCTCTGCCAATGGCTTTCCCCTTTCGGTCTGCACAAAAATCAAGTAGTGGCGGGCCCGGTTGCCGTTCGAGATGAAATGCTTCATGCCATTGACGATCCACCCGCCGTTGATCTTCTGACCGGTCGTGCGGAGTGGAACCGGATACGGAAGGAAGTAGTTCGATGCGTTGTCCGGTTCCGTGATGGCCAGCGCTAGAACGCCGTGCCGGTCTTCGGCAAATCCGGGCAGGACGCGCCGCTGCTGCTCTGCGTTTAGCGCCTTCTGCATGATCTGCGCGATCTTAAGCGTCTGGGCAATGACCACCGCAACGCCCATGTCGCCTTTGGCCAATTCCTCGATCACCATCGCCGTGGTCAGAGAGTCGGCGCCAAGCCCCCCAAACTCTTCCGACAGCGTCATCGTACGGATTCCCGCCTCATGCGCCTTCTCGATTATCTCGAAGGAGTAGCATTTTTCAGGATCCTGATTGGCATCAAGTTGTGCTGCCCGCGGCGTGACCTCCCGCTCGATAAAAAGCGAAACGCTTTTGAGAATTGCGCGCTGGTCGTTGTTCAGTATGAAGATCTGATCCATGTGACTCCCCTTAGAATTGTCATAGCTGGGCGGCGCGCTATTCGCTCGGCTTGCCGGCCACGGTGCCAGCGCGCGGTTAAAGTGTTGCGGCTCTGTCTTGACGATTAGTCCGTGGGACGTGAATCGATTACGATGCGCAAAATTCGGTCGGGGTTGCGCTCGTATTCCTCAAACGCTGCTGCCACGGCAGTTAGCGGATACCTCATCGTCACGAATCCCGAGAGATCAAACCTGCCCGACGCAACCAGGTCGATCGATTCGTCGATGTCGGCCGGTGTCATTGCGCGAGCGCCGAGGACCGTGATCTCCTTGTAGTAGAGTTGAAATGCGCTCACGGAGGTGAACGGTTCGCTGCTCGCCGAGTACGAGCAGAAGCGGCCGCCCGGGCGCAACATCCGTATTCCTACCGACAATGTGTCGGCACCGCCAACCGTGTCGATAATGACCTCGGCGCCCTCGCCTTCGGTCAGCCGAAGGACCTCGTCGATCGCCGCTTCCAGGCTTGCCGCAACCAAGTACTGCGCGCCCATCCGGCTGGCCATGTCGAGCTTCCACTGGGTGCGGGAAACCGCGATCACAGTCGCTCCGCTCAATACGGCCAAGCGCGTATGTAATAGACCGCTCGTTCCTTGGCCTAGAACGACAACCGACTCGCCTCGTGCGATCGCAGCGCGCTGCTGCGCGTGTTTCACCGTCGACAGCGTTTCGATGATGGTTGCCTCGTCGAGTGCGACGTGTGATGGAAGCGGATGCACGTAGCGGGCAGCGAGGCATAGATACTCGCTGAGTGAACCGTCCACTTCGCGGCCGATAATTCCAGAGCTGCGGCAAAGGTAGTCAAGACCCCGCCTGCAGCAGTCGCAATGCCCGCAGACTAATACCGGGTTGATGAGAACGTTCTGGCCCGGGCGCACACGCTCCACTTCAGCGCCGATCGCGACGACCGTACCCGTCGCCTCGTGCCCCAGGACCGCGGGATAGTGCAGAGGGTGGCTACCGCGATACATGTCCAGATCAGAATGGCACACTGCGGTGGCACCAATCTCGACTACTACTTCGCCACGGCCGGGGATCGGTCGTGGGCGTTCTTCGATTGCGAACCTCCTTGGGGCCTGCAGCACTGCCGCTTTCATGTCGCCACTTCCTTCGATAATAAACGGGGACCGGAGCCTCCGTGCCTGCCTCGCGTCATCCCGGAGGAGTGTCTTTTCCGGCTTCGAGCAAGAGCACCTGCTGCCCTGCGGCCGATAGCCGATTCGCGAGCACACAACCCGCGGAGCCTGCACCCACAATGAGGAAGTCCCACATCAATCGTCGCTATGGGGCTGCGCGATTCCGCCGGCACGGCTCAGCACACGATTGCGGTCCAGTCTAACCGCGGAACCGTTACGCCTGATGGTGAGCGCATCCGGAGTGCTGCCTCTGCCGGTTGCCAGCGCAGCCATCGCTCCCGGCGCGGGCAACCCGCTGGGGCGCCCGGGCGCGCCGGGTCCCTGTGCGGACGGCGCTAGTTGGCCCCCACATACGGGTACTTGAGCTCGCCCGACTTGAACCGCGCCGGCGTTAGGATGACCTGTTTGCCCGGTTGGCGGAACTGATCGAGTTCATTGCCGGCGATGTTCTGATATTGGACGAAAAGAATTCTGGACTCCGCCCACTCTCCCCTGGCTCCGAACTTGACGTCACCAACGATAGTCTTGAACGTCGTCGCCCGAATGTAGTCCGCGAGTTTGTCGTGGTCAATGCTCTTAACCGCATTCAATGCCTGTTCGAGCACCTGCATCTCGGCGTAGACGTAAGGCGGAATGTAGAATCCCAACGGATCTACGCCTTCCTTGTTCGCGACTTCCTGGTAGCGTTTCAGGAAGGCTTCGATTCCCGGAAACTTCATGGTAGGTTCAGGTACATAGGTATCGAACGCGACGACGCCATTGAGCAGCGGGCCAAGCTGCGTCTTCAGCGCGCCGAATTGCAGCCCGACCATGCCGCCACCGAACATCGACGTCTTGAGTCCGACCTCCTGGACCGCTCGGATCATTCCAACGCTGTCGGGCGGATAGGAAGCAACGTACACGAGATCCGGATTCGTCGCCTGGATCGCCCGCACGATCGGGCTGAACTCGGCGGTTTTCGGCGGGTACGTGTTGTCATAGACGATGCGCAGACCGAACTTCTTTGCATTCTCGCGCGCGCCGTCGAGCGCAGTCTGACTGAAATCGGCGTCGGCGCCGACCAGCGCGACAGTTTTTGGCTTTGGATTCATCGACATCGCCACCTCGAAGAATCCCTGGGACAGAGCCAAACGTGCGCTCGGTCCCGCCGGAAAAGCCTGGAAAAAGCGTTTATAGTCGTACTTGTCGTTTACAGCCGTTCCCAGCGTGCTCATGAATAGCAAATTCCTTTGAATCACGATCGGCATCGCCGGCGCAATCGAGCTGTTCCCGTAACCGGAGATGATGAGATCGACTTTGTCGACATCGAGAAGCTTCGTGTAAATTCCGGGAACCGTGGCAGGATCCGACTGGTTATCGTAGTACTGAAGCTGCACCGGCCGTCCGAGCAGACCGCCCTTGGCATTGACGTCTGCCGCCCATATTTTGATTGTGACGAGAGCCGCCTTGCCACCGCTTGCAAGCCCCCCTGTAAGCGGCATGCCAAAGCCAATCTTAAGGGGTTCAGCGGCCTGTGTGGAGGACTGCCCAATTGCCAGTGTGACGAACGTACCAAGCCAGACGATCAGTGCAAACGAAAAACGGACGACCGATTCCCACAAACCTCGTTTCATGATTTTCCTCCTCCTAGAATTGCCTGCGAACTACGTCCATGTCTTGCATGGCGCAACGCAGCCGCTTGGCAAGCTGCGTACAATCTTACCCCTTTGTCGCGTGCGATGAGGCCTAGAATCTCCAGCTTCGAGTCACAGCCCTAAACGCCGAGCTCCGCTGCAATATCCTCCATGCCGAGGCGCCTGATCGTCGCTCGGGTCGGACGCCCGGTACTCAATTCCCACCCTGCCGCCGTGTAGTAGCGATCGACCATCTCCGCCAGGTGCGGCCCCATCGCCGTACCGGCCCCGGGACCCGCCGTCGGCGCCTCGAGCAGACGCTTGCCCACGTCGAAGTCCGATTCGCGTGTCAACCCCCGGCTGACCGCAATCAGGCGCATCAGGTTGATCGTGCGCTCGCCCGCCAGGATCGCTTCCTCTTCGCTGAAGTCGCTCCACCCCGTCGCCAAGGCCACCGATTTCGTCGCCAGCGCCACCACGTCCTTTACCGCCTGGCAGGCAAACATGCACACCCCGAGGTTATCCTCCCAGAGCTTCTCCTTCTGCGTCTCGAACACCATTTCCGGCTTCGTGCCAACCGTGGTGTTCGAGTGGTCGAAAGCAAGTTGTGGGTACTCGATCTGATGGCTCGGTCCGCTTCCGGCAATGATCTGACCAAACAGCGCCCCCCACATCGGCCGCCAGTCGTGCATGTTGATCGCACCGCCCTTGACATGGACCAGCAAGTCTTCCGCGTTGAGCGCGCGGGCGACGTCCTTCATGTCGCCGGTCAGCTTGCCGCCGAAACCGCGCCGCTCCAGCATCTGCTGCCAGATCTCCATGAAGGCGTCGTAGTTGCCCCAGGTCAGCTCCAGTCCCCCGGTGTCTTCCTTGCTGATCAGCCCCCGGTCGTAGGCTTCCCAGACCATGCCCAGTAACGACCCGCCATGACCCGATTCCATGCCGATGTCGTCGTAGTAGTCGGTCATCACCAGCATCCGACCCGGATCGTCGACGCCAATCATGCCGGCCGCGCCTTCGAACGGCTCCCCGCCGCCGCACATGCTCACCGTGTAGCCCGCAAACTCGCCCGAACCGATCTTGACGTCGTAGGAGCACGCGATCTGGCAGTTGTACGACGGCGTCGGCGTGACCGTCCACTCCTTGCAGGCGTCCATGTAGTTGTGCGAGAACTTCAAGCCGAACTTGTAGTCGGTGAGGTTCTTGACGGCGGTAATGCCTTTCGCCGACATCACTCCATGCTCGCGTGTCATGCCGCCGTTATGCCACAGGGCCCCCAGCGGCGGCGTGTGCCCCTCCTGTGTGACGAACAGGTTGTTCTCCCACTGCTGGGCGATGTCCAGGAACGGCAGCTTGTCGGCGAGCTTCACCTCGCCGCTGCCGCGCACCGCGATCGCCTTGAGTTTCTTGGAGCCCATGATTGCCCCTGGGCTACCCTTGCCGGCGCCATGATTCCTGTCGTTCTTTATCATCCCTCCATGGAGTCTTGCTTCGCCGGCCTGGCCGATGCACGCGACGCTGACCTTGTCGGCTTCCCCGCCCAGCTCCATTTTGATCAGGCGCTCGGTCTCGCGCGTGCCTACACCCCACACCTTCTGGGCGTCACGTATCTCCACCCGGTCGTCGTCGATCACCAGGTAGACGGGCTTGTCCGACGCACCGGTGATGATGATCCCTTCGTAGCCGGCGTGCTTCAGAAAAGCCCCCCAGAAGCCGTGCGAGTGGCCCGCACCGGCGGCGTACGGAATGTCGTAGTGCAGCGACACCACCACATAGTTCGATGAACTCGGCGCCCGCGTCCCGGCCAGCGGCCCGGTCATGAAGATCAGCGGCACTTCCGGATCCCCCGCCTTTGCCCCCTTGGGCGTCTCCTTCACCAGGTACCACAGCGCCAGTGCGGTGCCGCCCACGTACTTGCGCAGAATCTCCTGCGGCGGCAGCGGCTCGGTCCATGTCCGGCGCGCGTTCAGGTCTACTCGCAGAATTCGCTCCGCGTATCCGTATGCCATACACAATCTCCGCTTGTTTCGATTGGTTTAGATTAAGAAATTTCGACTTCACCGGCTCCAAGCATGTCTGCCTCAGCCGGATGAAATTCAGTCTAAGGAGAGCCCCCGTAAGCCGGAAATAATTTGATCTGATAACTTGTATCACGAATCGTGATGCAAGCGCAACGATGCGAGAGTGGCGCCCGGGAAGAAATTATAGAAGTTCTCCCCGCTACGCAAACCCCGACCGCCGGCGACGACAAACTTCGCAAGTACGCAGCCGGCCGACCCGGCGCCTACAATCAGGTAGTCCCAGACAATCTCCCCTGTCATCGGCAAAAAGCCTCCAAAAACGGCGCAAAGAACACCGAGCCGCTATCCCGGTCGCGTTAGCCTAGCGTCATCTCGAAGGCATTGCAGGTCGCTGCAATGAACGAGTAATAGCCCAGGATGCCTATCGTCTCCACCAATACCTGATTGCCCAGCACCTGCTGCGCTTTCTCGAATAGCGACTGTTGAATCCGGTGCGTCTCCAGCATCTGTATGGCAATGCCGCGCAGTAGCGATAGGCGTTCGTCGTCGAGATCGAGCTTATTGCGCCGGCGAATCGCAACAATCACTTCGTCATCCAGTCCGGCCTTGCGGGCGACCGGTTCGTGCAAATGCCACTCGACCTCACATGCATAGTGGGCAGCGACCGTAAGAATGACGAGTTCCGATTCTCGCGGCGAGAGCAGTGTGTGCCAGCGGCAGAATTTGCCGAGTTTCTCCGCGTGACCGGCCAATTCGGGGCTGTGCAGCCACGCGAGAAACGGTCCTTCGATACTGCCGCGGGTTCGAATAATCGAGTCGTACGTTTGCTGCTGTGCTTCCGTGAATTCAGCCGGGTTAGGCAGCGGTAATCTTGATTTCATGATGTCTGCGAGTTGACTGTGCGTAGAGCATGTCTTTCTTTTGCGAATCAGCGCACGATTGCAGCGCGCCGTCGAGACGAGGACCATGCAGAATCATTAACGTCGCTATATGCCGACCGTTTCAGCAGCGTTCCGGTCGAGGTACTCGGGACCGACTTCGCTTAGCGAATTGCAGCCGATCTGCCCCAAGACGCGATGGATTTCGCTATTCAACAGGCCGACAGCGTGACGCACGCCTGCTTCCCCGCCCGCTGCCAGACCATACAGGGCGGCGCGGCCTATCATGACCGCGTCGGCTCCCAGCGCGATCGCCTTTACGACATCGCTGCCGCGCCGAAACCCGCTGTCCACGATGATCGTAAGGCGATCACCGACCGCCTCGGCAATAGCCGGGAGAACTTCCATTGGCGACACGCTGGAATCCAGGTGTCGCGCACCGTGGTTGGTCACCACGATGCCATCGCATCCGAGTTCGGCCGCGCGTCTCGCATCACCGACGTCCAGGATGCCTTTGACAATCAACTTGCGCGGCCACAGATCTCGTAGCTGTGCCAGTTGGTTCCAAGTTATCGTCGGAGCGAGGAGCTTTGGGATGTGAGTGACGGCTCCGCGGGAATCCCGCGCGTCCGCCGGGAAGAAATCAATAACGTTTTCCAGGAGGGGCACGCCGTGGGGGACCAGGACGTCGAACAGCCACCGAGGATGTCGCAGCAAATCAGCCAAGCAGCGCAGCGTGAGTCGGCCGGGCGCCCGGAAATTGCGCTGGTCCCATTCACGCCAGCCGTAGACGTTGGCATCCGTGGTGAGGACAAGGGCTTCGTAACCTGCACGCTCCGCGCGCCGGACGATGTCCAAGGTAAGTTCACGGTCATTGAATATGTAGAGTTGCATCCACAGTCGCCCGCTGCATGCGGCCCGCAAATCCTCGAGCCGAATGTTCGACAAGGTACTGAGCGTAAATGGAATGTCGAGCGCTGCCGCAGCCTGGGCAAGGCAAACGTCGCCGCGGTGTCGCATGAGCCCGTTGTACCCGGTCGGGGCAATGATCAGTGGTGATGATGCCTCCCGGTCAAACAACGGGATTCGCGTGTGGCGAGCATCAGTGCGTCGCAGCGTTCGGGGAATGAAGCGCATCGTTCTGAAAATGACCCGGTTCCAAGCCAGTGTCACCTCGTCTTCAGCCCCCCCTTCCAGAAACTCAAAAGCAAACCCGGGAAGACGCTTCTTCGCCATTACGCGCAAGTCCGCAATGCTCAGCGCTCTACCAATGTCACGCCCGGCGTAGTACTTTCGTTCCATGATTTTCAGTTGAATAAGACATTAGCAAGCCTCGATCCCCCAGCTTGGCATGACGGAGTTCCCGACTGCGAATACCCCTGATCTTGTTACCTCCGTCGGGACGATGAGGTAGTCTTTGGCATTCTACAACGAGACAAGGCGGGCGACGTGGTCCGCCATAAGCCTCGTCTCACTACTGAGGATCTCAAAAAAGGCAATTGCCGCA
>Ga0209726_10007652_pt1 | contig 11985 bp, 10 predicted proteins | sample Subgrocontami54m_FD_187453 | JGI IMG/M metagenome (GOLD analysis project Ga0209726, IMG submission 187453) | Subsurface groundwater microbial communities from S. Glens Falls, New York, USA - GMW46 contaminated, 5.4 m (SPAdes) (version 3) | ecosystem: Environmental > Aquatic > Deep subsurface >... | reverse complement strand
GGCGCAGGAGCGCGTGTGGGGCGAGATCCGCACCGACATGGCCGAGCCCTATCCGATGAGCCGCCTGCTCCAGGGCGATGTCGGCTCGGGCAAGACCGTCGTCGCGGCCCTCGCCATCCTGACCGCGATCGAGTCCGGCTACCAGGCGGCGCTCATGGCACCCACCGAGATCCTGGCCGAGCAGCACATGATCACGCTCTCCCAGCTGCTCGAGCCGCTGGGCGTGGGCGTGGTGCTCCTCACGGGAGCGGTCAAGGGCAAGGCGCGGCAGGCGGCCGCCGCAGCGGTGGAAGGCGGACAGGCCGCATGTGTTATCGGTACCCACGCGCTGGTGCAGGGGGGTGTGGGCTTCAAGCGGCTGGGGTTGGCCGTGATCGACGAGCAGCACCGCTTCGGCGTGGCACACCGGGCGGCGATCCGCGGCAAGGGCGAGAGCCCGGACGTCCTCGTGATGACGGCCACGCCCATCCCGCGTACGCTGGCGCTGACCGTGTACGGCGACCTCGACGTCTCGGTCCTCGACGAGCTGCCGCCCGGACGCCGGCCCGTCGTCACGGTCGCGCGCGGCGAGTCCAAGCGCCGCGAGATTTACGATTTCCTCCGCAAGCAGATCGGCGAAGGGCGCCAGGTCTACGTCGTCTGCCCGCTCGTGGAGGAGTCCGAGGCCTCCGACCTCAGGGCCGCCACCGAGATGGCCGATCGCCTCCAGCGCGAGGTCTTCCCGGAGCGTCGGGTCGGCCTCCTCCATGGGCGGCTGGGCTTCCAGGACAAGGCGCGCGTCATGCGCGAGTTCAAGGAGGGCGCGGTCCACGTCCTCGTCTCCACCACCGTGATCGAGGTCGGCATCGACGTGCCCAACGCCGCGGTGATGCTGGTCGAGCACGCCGAGCGCTTCGGACTCTCCCAGCTCCACCAGCTGCGCGGCCGGGTGGGGCGGGGGTCGTGGAAGAGCTACTGCATCCTCCTCGCGGGCTCGTCCTCGGAGGACGCGCAGCGGCGGATCGCCGCCATGACCGGGACCAACGACGGCTTCCGGATCGCGGAAGTCGACCTCGAGCTGCGCGGGCCCGGTGACTTCTTCGGCACCCGGCAGTCGGGGCTGCCCGAGTTCCGCGTCGCCGATCTCCTGAGAGACGGCGCCATGCTGGAGGAGGCGCGGCGCGAGGCCTTCGCCCTCGTCCACGCGGACCCGCAGCTGACTGCATCCGAGCACCGGGGCCTGCGCGAGGCCCTCCTCGCGCGCTGGCGCGGTAAGCTCGACCTGGCGGGGATCGGCTGATGCGCGTCATCGCCGGTGCGCTCAAGGGCCGGCGCCTGACCACGCCCAAGGGGCGGACCACGCGGCCGACGGCAGACCAGGTCCGCATCGCCTGCCTCGACACGCTCATGCCCTATCTCGAGGCCGGGTCCTTCCTCGACTTGTTCGCCGGCGCGGGGAGCGTCGGCATCGAGGCGCTCTCGCGCGGGGCGCCGTCGGCCTGCTTCGTGGAGCAGGACAGGGCCGCCGTGACGGCCCTCGAGGACAACATCGACAGGCTGGGCCTGGCCGGCCGCGCCAAGGTCCTCAGGCAGGACGTCCTCCGCGCGCTCGAGGCGCTCGCCCGCGAAGGCGCCCGCTTCGGCGTCGTCTTCCTCGACCCGCCCTACGCCTCGGCCGACGCCGGGCCCGCGCTCGAACGGCTCGCGCGCGGCGACTGCCTCCTGCCCGGCGCCGTCGTGGTGGCGCAGCATTCGACCAAGGCGCCTCCACCGGCCGAGGCCGGTGCCCTCACGCTCTGGAAGAGCCGCCGCTTCGGGGAGACCACCTTGACTTTCTTTCGCGGCGGCGAGTAGAGTGGGCGTGGTTTTTTCGACACTCTCGCGACATGCGATCGGGGGATGCCGTGGGCAAGCGAGCCGTGTACCCGGGGATGTTCGATCCGATGCACAACGGGCACCTCGACCTGATCGAGCGGAGCCTGCGCATCTTCGACGAGCTGATCGTCGCCGTGGTCGCCAACCCGTCCAAGGAGCCACTCTTTGAGGTCAAGGAGCGGCTCGAGATGATCGACGAGGCGACGGCCGGTATGGGACGCATGCGCATCACGTCCTTCGACGGGCTCCTCATAGACTTGGCGCATCGGGAGCAGGCCGACTGCATCGTCCGGGGCATCCGCGCCGTGTCGGACTTCGAGTACGAGTTCCAGATGGCGCTGATGAACCGCAAGCTCCGCCACACGGTGGAAACCGTCTTCCTCATGCCGCACGAGAAGTACACGTACATCTCCTCCCGCCTCATCAAGGAGGTCTCGTCGCTCGGCGCCGCCGTCACCGGGATGGTGCCGCCGCTGGTCGAGGAGCGGCTGAACGCGAAGTTCTCCAGAAAGTAAGGTTTCCGCATGCTCGCCGACCGTCTCAAGACGCTCCAGCCTTCGCCCACGCTCGCCATGCAGGCCAGGGCCAAGGCCATGCGCGCGCAGGGCATCAACGTCATCTCCTTCGGGGCGGGGGAGCCCGACTTCGACACTCCCCGCCGCATCAAGGACGCGGCGATCCGCGCGCTCGAGAGCGGCCAGACCAAGTACACCGAGGTCGGTGGCATTCCCGAGCTGCGCGCGGCGATCTGCCACAAGCTCAAGCGCGACCTGGGCCTCGCCTACACGCCCGAAGAAGTGACCGTTTCCTGCGGCGCCAAGCACACGCTCTATAACATCTTCATGGCGCTGGTGAATCCGGGCGACGAGGTCATGGTCCCGAGCCCGTTCTGGGTGTCCTATCCCGAGCAGGTGCGGCTCCTGGGCGGCGTCCCCGTGCCCGTCGAGACGCTCGAGTCCACCGGCTTCGACCTCGACCCCGCGGCCGTCCGGCGGGCGGTGACGGCAAAGACCAGGATCCTGGTGCTCAACAGCCCGGGAAATCCGACGGGGGCCGTTTTCTCGGCCGCGGCGCTCAAGCAGGTGGGGCAGCTCGCCGTCGAGCACGGCTTCTGGATCGTCTCGGACGAATGCTACGAAGCGCTGACGTACGAGGGGCGCCACGTCTCGATCGCGTCGCTCTCTCCCGAGATCAAGGCGCGCACGCTCGTCGTCAACACCTGCTCCAAAGCGTACGCGATGACGGGCTGGCGGCTGGGCTACGCCGCGGGGCCCAAGGGCATCATCAAGGCGATGACCGATATCCAGAGCCAGGTGACGTCGAATCCGACCTCGATCGCGCAGTGGGCCGCCGTCGAGGCGCTGGCAGGCCCGCAGGATGAGGTCGCCAAGATGGCCGCGGAGTTCGACCGGCGCCGCCGTGTCATCGTTGAGGCGCTCAACGCCATCCCCGGCATCAGCTGCGTCACGCCCAAGGGCGCCTTCTACGTCTTCCCCAACGTCTCGGGGCTTTTCGGCAAGCGGTGGAAGGGCGGTACGCTCAAGGGCTCGGCCGACGTCTGCGCCCTTCTCCTCGAAGAAGCGCTGATCGCCACCGTGGCGGGCGTGGACTTCGGCTCGGACGCCCACATCCGTCTCTCGTACGCAACGGGGCTCGAGACCATCAAGGAAGGCATGAGCCGGATGGCCGCGGCCGTGCGTGCGCTCGAAGGATGAAGATCGAAGGCGCCAACGACATCCCTGCCCCGCGCGAGCGCGTGTGGGCGGCCTTTCTCGATCCCGATACGCTCGCTCGCGCGCTCCCGGGCTGCGAGGGCCTGGAGGCAGTCGGTCCCGGCGAGTACAAGGCGAAGATGAAGATCGGCGTCGGCGCCATCAAGGGCACGTTCGAGGGCAAGGTGCGGCTCTTCAACCTGGAGCCGCCCACGCGCTACCGGATGGCGCTCGAGGGCAGCGGCGGGCCCGGCTTCGTGCGCGGGGAAGCGGGCATGGAGCTCTCCGACGCGGACGGCGGCACGCGAGTCAGCTACAATGCGGATGTGCAGGTCGGCGGGCTCATTGCCAGCGTAGGCCAGCGCATGCTGGGCGGCGTCAGCAAGATGATGCTCGAGCAGTTCTTCACCCGGATGACCGAGATCCTCGCCGAGGGCACGTAGCCCGAGGCCTCCCCGTGTTCCCGCTTCCGCGGGTGCTTCTCGGCGCGCTCCTGCTGCTCGCGTCGCTGCCGGCGGCCGCGGCCTCGCCGGCCCCCGCCGAGTGCTCGGGTCCCGGCGGCGCGGGACCATCGCACTGCCTCTACCGGTCGGTCCTCCCGAGCGCGGGAATCGTCACCGACTGCGTGACTGACCGTGACTGCCGCGTGGGCTACTACTACGGTGGGCCAGAGCGGGCGACCTGGTACACGCCGCCGCAGGGGATGGCTTCGCTGCCAAAGCCTCACGTGATCTGGCACACCGCGACCTTCGCCGAGGCGCGCTTCGACTGCGGTCGGCCGTGCACCTGGAGCTACTTCTTCGAGGCCAGGCGCCGCCTGCTCTCCGAGCCGCGACGGGACGTGCTCGGCGCGGACCACCGGCGGCTGCTCATGGCCCAGCCGGACGGCCGCGCTCTCGCGATCCGGCAGATCTTCTCGGCGCGCGAGGTGTTCCGGTTCGAGCGGGACTGGGCGCCCGGGCTCTCCCCCGGCGAGGCGATCAAGGAGATTCGCTTCGACCCCGACGGGCGGTTGACCTTCACCTGGCTCAAGGGGCCGGGCCGGGAACGGGTGACCGAGCGCGTCTCGGTGCCTTCCCTCGCGCGCTAGCAGGCCGCCGATAAGGGCCCATTTGCGTCACTTAGCAAGTACCCTTGGGGCGCCCTCGGCTGCGGGCTCAACGTAGAGCGACTATGCCTCGCCCGCAGCCTTCGGGCGCCGCCTCGCAACTGGACCCTTCTCAGCGCCCTGCGGCCGCTCGCGTCCCTCGCCGCCTCGCATCTGAGACCTTTTTGAGCGGCCTGCTAGACTGGCGCGGCGGCGAGCGGGCGCCGCAGCAGGAGCGTCAGCGGGAGCGTCAGGAAGACGAGCGCACCCACCATGGCGAGGGCCAGCGGCACACCACCCCAGTCGCTGACGACGCCGTAGACCGACGGGGACAGCGCCGAGGCGCCGATGCCCACGGTGTAGAAGACCGCGTAGCTGCGCCCCCTCCTGTCAATGGTGACCAGGTCGGCGACGGTGCCGTAGAGGACAGACGACGTGCCGTTGAGCGCGATCCCAAGGACGGGGAGCAGCGCCAGCGATGGGCCGAGCGACAGCCCGAGCAGCAGCAGGATGCCGGCGCCAGTCGCCGCTTCGGTGATGATCACGGTGCGGATCACGCCGAGCCGCTCAGCCAGCACGCCGCAGGCGAACTTGCCCGCCGCGCCGCCCGCGAAGACCAGCATCAGGGCGAAGCCCACAGCCTGTACCGACGACCCCTTGGCGATCAGCAGGAAGGGCAGGAAGGTGAGGAAACCCGTGCGCGTCGAGTTGTCGATGACGTGGATCACGGACAGCGCCTGAAAGCCGCGCACCTCACGGATGCCCCAGTCTGAGCCCGGCCGCCGCTCGGCCCTGTCTTCGGCGAGCGGCGCGTAGCCGACCTCCAGGTTGGTGAGCGCGAGCAGCACGAGTCCTGCGGCCGCTATGCCGACCACGGCGAAGCTCTCGACGGCCCCGCGCCAGCCGAGCCACGGCACCGCAAAGGCCACCGCCGCGGGCACCACGACCTTGCCGAGGTCGCCCGAGAAGTTGTAGGTGCCCAGCGCCACGCGGCGTCGTCCGTCCTCGTAGGCTTTCGACACCAGCGAGGACGAGAGCGGGTGCTGGACGCCCGAGCCGAGCCCCGCGGCCAGGAGACATCCCAGGAGCGCCACATAGCCTCCCGCGAAGCCCGCCGCGACGAAGCCGAGCGCCGTCGCGGCCGTCCCCGCCGCCAGGAGTCGCGCCTCGCCCCAACGTTCCGCGAGGAGTCCCGCCGGGATCTGGAAGGCCGCCATGCCGCCGCTGTAGAGGGTGCGCAGGAGACCGACCTGCGCGAAGGACAGGCCGAACTCGCGCGCCCAGACAGGGAAGAGCACATACAGGATGTCGGCGAAGCCGTCGTGGACGAAGTGCGTGCCGCAGGCGGTGCCGAGGACGGCGCGGGCACGGCGGCTCATGCGAGGCCGGACAGGAATTCGACGACGGCGCGGTTGAACGCCACGGGCTGATCCCGGTTGGCGAAGTGGCCGGCCAGCGAGAGGAGCGCGAAGCGGGCGTGCGCGATGCGCTTCTGGATCTCTCGCATGGGTCCGAGCGAGGGGTCCTCGTCTCCGCAGACGAGGAGGGTCGGCACCGTGATCTCGCCCAGGCGATCTGTGATGTAATCCATCTGGAGGAGAGCCCGCAGCGCGTTGGCGTAGCCAATCGGCGTGAGCATGCGGTAGTAGTCGAAGATCTCCGTCCGCGCCGACGGGTCCAGCTTGATCCGCCCCGCCACGTTCGGGTTGGACTCGATGGCGAACTCCGCCATGGCGTCCATCCCGCCCTTGAGCGTCACCTCGATGCTCTTCGCCCGCATCACGATGTTGTCCACTCCCAGTGGCAGGCCCGACGCGGAGGACGAGTCGATGATGAGGAGCGCGCGCACGCGCGTGGGGTGCGCCAGCGTGAAGCGCGTCGCGATGCCCCCGCCGAGCGAGAGCCCGCCCACGACGGCCCGCTCGAGATCGAGATGGTCCATGAGGTCATGGAGGTCCCAAACCCAGTGGGCGAAGGTGACCTTCCGCGGGTCCTCCGGGCTGTCGGAGCGCGCGTGCCCGCGCGGCTCCCAGAGGATGAGCCGGTGGGCGGCGGACAGCGCTCCGACATTGGGCTCCCACATGCCCGCATTGCCGCCGATCCCGTAGGCCAGCAGAACCGGCTCGCCCTGCCCGTGCTCCTCGTAGTAGACCCTGACGCCGTCGCGCGTGGTCGAGTGGGGCATGGCCGTCCTCCGGATGCGGAGTGTGGTAAAAGAGGGCCCTATGGAACGGTCGTTCGCGGAAGAAGTCAAGCAGCTCCAGCTCGGGCAGGGGCAGGTCCTCCGGGGTGAGGGCATCCTCGCCATCACCAAGGCTCTCCTCCAGTCGGGCGTGTCCTATGTCGGCGGCTACCCGGGCGCGCCCGTGTCCCATCTCCTCGACGTCATGGCCGACGCCGACGAGCCCGTGCTCAAGCCCATGGGAGTCTACCTGGACGCCTCGGCCAACGAGGCCGCCGCCGCCGCCCTCCTGGGCGCATCTATTAATTACCCCATGCGGGGGGCCGTCACCTGGAAGTCCATCGTGGGCACCAATGTCGCGGCCGACGCGCTCTCCAACCTGTCCTCCTCAGGCGTCATCGGCGGCGCGCTGATCGTGGTCGGCGAGGACTACGGCGCGGGCGCCAGCGTCATCCAGGAGCGCACGCATGCCTTCGCGCTCAAGTCGTCGCTGTGTCTCTTCGACCCGCGGCCGAGCCTGCAGATCCTGGCGCGCATGGTCGAGGAAGGTTTCGGCATATCGGAAGCGTCGAATTTGCCGGCAGTGATCAGCCTGCGCATCCGCGCCGCGCACATGCAGGGCTCCATGGTCTGCAAGGACAATGTCCGCCCCGCCATCAGCATGCGCGACCGGCTGCAGCGGCACTCCTTCGACTACAGCCGGATCAGCCATCCGCCCTCCACCTACACCCAGGAGGCGCAGAAGTTCGAGAAGCGCCTGCCGGCCGCCCGCCGCTATGTCGTCGAGCGCGGGCTCAACGAGGTCATTGCCGGAGACGAGAAGGAGATCGGCATCATCCTCCAGGGAGGACTCACACCGACCGCGCTCCGCGGGCTTCTGCTCCTGGGCCGGGCCGATGTCTTCGGCAGGAGCCGCATCCCACTCCTTGTGCTGAACGTGATCCACCCGCTCGTGCCCGAGCAGCTCCTCGACTTCCTCGAGGGCAAGCGCCGCGTGCTCGTCCTCGAGGAGGGGATGCCCAACTTCATCGAGCAGGAGCTCAAGGCTCTCGCGTACGACCGGGCCCTGTCCGTCCGCATCGAGGGCAAGGGCACGGTGGCGGCCCACGGCGAATACGTGCCCGAAGTCGTGCTCGCGGCGCTGGCGCGCTTCCTCGGAGGCGATGCCGAGACGCGGATGGCCGGTCTCGCGGGTCATGCCGGGCGCGGCAGGCAGATCCTCGGGGCGCCGCTCCCAAAGCGGCCTCCCGCATTCTGCACGGGCTGCCCGGAGCGCCCCATGTTCAGCGCGCTCAAGATCGCGCAGCGCGAGCTCGGCGAAACCCACGTGTCGGCCGACATCGGCTGTCATGCCTTTGCCACGCTGCCGCCGTTCAACCAGGGCAATACCATCCTGGGGTACGGCCTGGGATTGGCGTCGTCCAGCGCCGTCGCGCCAAACTTTGGCAGGCGCGTGATCTCGATCCTGGGGGACGGCGGCTTCTGGCACTCGGGGCTGACGACGGGTGTGGCGAACGCCGTCTTCAACAAGCAGGACTCGATTCTCGTGGTCCTCGAGAACTTTTACACGTCGGCGACGGGCCAGCAGTCCAACCCCTCGACCGGCAGGAACCCGCGCGGGGATTCCGTGCGCATGTCCATCGGCGACACGATCCGGAGCCTGGGCGTGTCGTGGATCCGCGTCGTCAACCCGTACAAGGTCGGCGACACGCTCAAGACGGTGCGCGAGGCCATGACGACGGCGGCGGGCGGGCTCAAGGTCATCATCGCCCGCGCCGAGTGCCAGCTGGAGCGCCAGCGCCGCGTGAAGCCGCAGACGGCGGCCCGGCTCAAGGCGGGCGGGCGCGTCGAAACGCCGCGCTTCGGGGTGGACCCCGATGTCTGTACGGGGGACAAGTCCTGCATGCGCTTCAACGGCTGCCCGTCCCTCACGCTCAAGGAGAGCGGCGACCCGCTGCGCGACGACCCGGTGGCGCACGTGGACCAGACCTGCGTCGGCTGCGGGCTCTGCGGCGAGGTTGCGCACGCGGCAGTCCTCTGCCCGTCATTCTATGAGGCTCGCGTGGTCCACAACCCAGGCCGGCGTGAGCGGACGCTCCAGGCTTTCCGCCGGCGGGTGATCGGCTTCCTTCAGTGGGCATGACTGGGCAGCCGGCATGAGCGCCGCGCGCCGTCCCGTCTCCATCCTGATCGCGGCCCTCGGAGGGCAGGGGGGCGGCGTGCTGACCGAGTGGATTGTCGCCGCGGCCACCCACGCGGACCTGCCGGTCCAGGCGACGTCCATCCCCGGCGTGGCGCAACGCACCGGGGCGACGACCTACTATCTCGAGATCTACCCTGAGCCGCTTCCCCCCGGCTCACCCGAGCCGGTCTTCTCCCTCTACCCGATGCCGGGCGACGTCGACGTGATCGTGGCCTCGGAGCTTCTCGAGGCGGGGCGGGCGATCGAGATGGACTACGCCTCGCCCCAGCGGACGACGCTCATCGCGAGCACCCACCGCCTCTTCGCCATCGCCGAGAAGACGGCGCTCGGCAACGGCATCTTCCCGCGCGAGCGGGTGGCGGCGGCGGCGCGGGCCCTGTCGCGGCGCCTGATCGCGTGCGATGCGCTCGCCGTCGCGCGGGCTGCCGGCAGCGAGGTCAACGCGGTGTTGATCGGCGCGCTGGCGGCCTCGGGCGCGCTCCCGCTGTCTGCATCGGACTTCGAGGCAGCCATCCGCGAGGGCGGTGTCGCCGTCGAGCGCAACCTCGCCGGCTTCAAGGCGGGCATGGAGGTCGCAGCCGATGCGGCGGCTCCGGAGAGCGCTCCGGCGCGGTCGTGGGCAGAGACCAAGGTCGAGCGGGCACAGGCTCTCGGGGCCAGGGGCGCCGCCTTCCTCGCCGCCATGGCGCAGATCGAGGGCGAGTTTCCGGCGGCGCTCCACGCGACGCTCGGCGAGGCGGCCGCGCGGCTCATCGACTACCAGGACGCGGGCTACGCGGCGCGCTTTCTCGGGCGCGTGCGGCTCGTGAGCGCAGGCGATACGGAGAGTCGGCTCACCGAGCGCTTCGCGCGGCGCCTCGCCGTGTGGATGAGCTACGAGGACGCCATCCGCGTCGCCGACCTCAAGACGCGCCGCAGCCGCTTCGAACGCATCCGGCGCGAGCACGGCGCGGCGAACGGCCGGGTGCTGGTGGTGACGGACTACCTGAAGCCCGACCTCGACGAGATCTACGGAATCCTGCCTGCCGCGATCGGTGGGCCCATCGCCCGCTGGGCCGAGCGGCGCTGGCCCGACGGACGTCCGACCATCACCCAGCACGTCAAGACGACGGCGGTGCTCGGGTACGCTCGTGTCTGGGCGCTGGGACGCCTCCGCTGGCTCCGGCCCTCGTCGCTCCGCGCTCAGCGCGAGTTCATCCTCATAGATCGCTGGCAGCAGGCGGTCATCGATGCGGCGGCTCTCGACTACGACCTCGCCTGCGAGGTCGCGGACATCGCGACCGCGGTGCGCGGATATGGCGAGGTCCGACGCGGTCTCTCCGGCGCATTCACGCGTTTCCTCGACGAGATCCTGGCGCCGGCTGTCGCCCGCGATCGGGCGGCCGGGAAGGGCTATGCGCGCGCCAGGGACATCGTGATCGAGACACGCGAGAAGCTCCTTGCCGACGAGAAGGGCATCGAGTCGGCACTCGTCGGAGCCTCGTGCCCGTGAGCGGCAACGTGACGCTGGTAAGAGACGGGGCCGTGGCCACGCTGACGCTCAATCGTCCCGATCGGCGCAACTCGCTGAGCGACGCCATGCTGACCGACCTCGGGGCGGCGCTCGCCGAATTGCGGGACGATGCGGGCACGCGCGTCGTCATCCTGACGGGCGCCCCGCCCGTGTTTTCCGCCGGGGCGGACGCGCCGCACGCCCGCGCCAAGACGGACGAAGAGCGCCGGCGCATCTTCCTGGAGAACAAGAGCCAGTTCCGCCGGCTCTTCGAGCGGGCCACGGGCGCCCTCGAGGCCCTCGAGCAGGCGACGATCGCGATGGTCAACGGCCACGCGATCGGCGGCGGCTGGGGCCTGCTGCTGGCCTGCGACTTCCGCTTCGCTGCGGCCGAGGCGCAGTTCTGGATTCCCGAGGTGGACCTGGGCGTGCCGCTCGGCGTGGCTTCGACGACGCGCTTCGTCCGCTTCGTCGGCCCCGCCAAGGCCAAGGAGATCATCATGGGCTGCCACCGCTACTCGGCGGCTGAGGTCCAGGCCATGGGGCTCGTGACGCGCGTGGTGCCCGGTTCGGAGCTCGAACAGGCCGTGAAGGACTACGCCCAGCACCTGCTCAAGAAGCCCTTCCGCGCGCTGGCCGAGGTCAAGGCGCGCATCAACGCCATCGCGTCCAACGGCATCCCCGTGATCAACGCGATGACAGAGGGCTTCCTCGACCGCGGCTGAGAGCAGATAACACAACACTCGTTGTCAGGCATGGCCGGCTGCAAGGCTGAGTATTTCCCCATCGTGGTAGCGGCCACCCGGGCGGTGACCGAATACGATTTTCATTTCAATCACCTGGCCAGCTTGGCGAGCCCATGGCCGCTCCTGGTTGTCAACGGACCTCTCGTCAAGAAGCTGGGCATGAACAGCGGCATGTATCTGTTCGGCCCGGGAAACCGCCCCAACTCTACCGTCGGGCGCGCGCTCAGCGGAGAGAGCTTAAACCGGAACGCCGAGGAATGGGGCGATGACCCGCACGAACTCGTCGGGCTTCTCGATCGGCGGGGTGTGGGCACAGTCGGGGATCTCGATCAGCGCGGCGCCACCGATCCCGGCCGCCAGCTCGCGGGCCAGGGGCGGCGGGGTGGTCGCGTCGAGGGCACCCACGACGACCAGCGTCGGGTTCGCGATCTTCGAGAGCACCGGGCGGAGATCGAGCGCGGCCAGCGCCCGGCAGGCGGTCGCGAAGTACTCGGGCCGGACCTGGCGGAGCACGCGCGCCCGCGCCGCGACGGTGTCGGGATGGGCGCCGATGAAGGCGGCGGTGAACATGCGGCGGACGGCCGTATCGACGACCGCGGCCATGCCCTCGCTCAGCGCCCGCTCCGCCATCCCCCTGAGCGGCGCCCGCGCCGGCTCAGGGAAGGCGGCGGCCGTGTCCACCAGGACGAGCCGGTCGAAGAGCGCGCCG
>Ga0209726_10007644_pt1 | contig 11996 bp, 6 predicted proteins | sample Subgrocontami54m_FD_187453 | JGI IMG/M metagenome (GOLD analysis project Ga0209726, IMG submission 187453) | Subsurface groundwater microbial communities from S. Glens Falls, New York, USA - GMW46 contaminated, 5.4 m (SPAdes) (version 3) | ecosystem: Environmental > Aquatic > Deep subsurface >... | reverse complement strand
AGAAATTCTTAATCACTGATCTGTAGAATATCTCCTAAATTCGAATTCAGAATAGATTAGAGGGGTATTCGCATGAGCCGAACCAATGTTGAAAACGCCGCATCATCAGTACTCAATGATATTCAATGCTTAATTACAACACAGGTTTTTTTTGATCCAGTGATTGCTGTATCAAATAATGATGAGGAGTGTGGACATTGCTTCGAAAAGGAAGCCATTAAACGTTGGATGAAAGGTCAACAAGAACGCGCTTTAACAGGACATTGCCCACAATGTCGTGCAGAAATCGTATTATTAGCGCCAGCTTTATCAACTAGAGAAAAATTAGCAAAAGCATTTGATCAAGATCCAACACTGTATAACAAGGTATATTTTGATCTTGAGCATTTTCAGACAGTATTCAAAGAGGCATGTGAAAAAAATAAATTCGACTCACTTATTTTTAGACGTTACATGACCTTATTAGAAAATGCCAACATGCATTTAAACGAAGCAATTCCTGCATTAGCAAATAAACTCGAAGGCCGAGACTTACTGAGAAAAAAATTAAAAATTGTATCGACATCATCGGCAACAGCAGTGACATCAGGATCTGAAAAATATTTTTTTGGCAACGCTGAAATATCGGTTGAATCACTGCAAACGCAAATCAATGGAAAAAGCATACAAGAGTGGTTATGTATGACCACTGCAATGGAAGTAGCGCAAGAAGAACAAAAAGCAAGACAAGAAATCGACGTTGAGGCGCAAACCGCCTATCATCAGTTGCAAACAAAAATTTTTCAAGCTCGATTATTTTTATCACAAGGCGCACGAGGTGCTGCAACTGCTAGTCATCGCATCCCTTCTGATGCCACAGTTAACCCATTATTGCAGCAGGTTGTGTATGGAGAAGAAAACCGCGTCAAAAACGCATTGGAAGCAATCAAAAGTGATGATGCACAATTAATATCTGCATTGATACCTAAAACAGGCACTGTTAAAGATTATTCTGATCGCACCATTACAGGCATGACCTTATTACAAGCGGCAGCAGCTGCTGGTGATACTGACATGTGTTTGATGTTAAAAAATTATTTGTCATTTAGTGAATTTAAGAAACAGATTGCCGAAATTTTTCCAAAAGGCATTGACGAGCACCAACATGAGCAGAAGGGCAACGCCTTTAAGTTTGACGCGATTCTTGCAGCTATTCGCACCGCATTGCCCGCTGATCTTGATGCTGCACTAAATAAACAAAACAATGCCCCATCACTTTGTCTTGCATTGGAAGCATTTCGCAATGAATTCACCAGAATTTCCATCACCGAAAAAATATTTAATCCGCATCATTTATTAAATGCCTTTGAAGTGTATAACACATTCTGGGGCCAATGTGATACTAACAGAACAATAGATCCTGATTTTAAAAAACGTGATTTATTTTGGTGTCAAATTATAGGCTTTTGTCAGCGCTTTATGCCGGCGTGTTACGCCCAAGCTTTCTCACAGGGTTTATGTTATGTGTTGCAGAAGAACCATTACCCTTTCATGCGTGATTTAAAATTGAATTGTGATAGGGATTTTTCTTATTTTCCTTTGCCTGACAGTTCTCGTTCTGGGCTCGGTTTTGATTTTGCAATTTACGCCGCTATCGGCTCGCTCCGCTGGGGGACGTGTATCGCCATGAGTTTGCGCATGCCTCGGATATGGCGCGATTCGAGTGTTTTTACAAAAACTTTTGTCGAACAAAAACAGCAGGCTTTTAGAGATATGCTATACGGCGAGTATGGTCAACTTTACAACTGGTGGGCAAATTTAGTGTGAATCTGCACGTTTAAGATCGTAATACGCAACAAGTGAAATTGGCTGACACACCTGAACCAAAAGGTACGAGAGCTCGGTGAAATAATTCTATTGATGTATTTCCACAGTCAATAATGCTCTCCAGTCAATAGCAGGTACCTAACCCGACATAAGCACCATTCGCGCTACGAGTGGCGAGTACGCCACGTCGTTGCGCTTCTGAGGAGACTTCGTCGCATTCACCAATCAAAATTAGGCTGACCACGCACAGCTATTTTCTCAGTGTCGATGCCCCAACAGATTCTGAAGAAATCGGTAACTTTTCATCTGCGAAAGGAAATAAAAAAGCCCTCGCTAAAGCAGACATTCTGTTTGTATTAGGGGATGGTCTTTGCAAATCTACTGAGCCAGACTGTCCAGGATTATTTTGAGCTGAAGGCACAACCGTTGCCGCGGAAGATTGCAAAATCTTACCAATAGCACCATAAGATCTCGCCACAAAATCATTGACTTGATTTCTTTCCAACGCATCTTGGTAAACATATTGTGCAAAACGCAATTGATTATTTGATCTCGCCGCTAAAATAACAATAGAAAATATATGCGAATCTGTTTCAGCACACGATCGAATGAGGTCACAATAAATATTAAAAAGTGTAGGAAATCGGTTATTTTGACGCAATGCTTGCAAAATCGCAGCATGAATAAAACAATTTTTATCCTGTATTTCATGATACAGTGTTAATGCCCGATCTATTTCGCCCGCTTGTCCCAGCGCGTGAATCATGGCGCAATAAGTATGTGCACCAACCAACCCATCGGTCAATGTTTTTGAAAATAACTCATCCATATGAATTACTTCTCTACTTTTTTCTTCTGGGGATTGAGCAAGCATAGCGCGCACACCACACATTTTAATCGCAGCGTTCAAATCAGCCATCATAGAAAGCATCCTCATTGCCTCATTCGCAAAAGTTGGTGATGTGTAACGCATAGAACGACCCTCATAGATTCGATTGAAAAATTAGAATCCTCTTTTACATTTGCAAAAGTCATTTTGTCAACGTTTTTAGCTATTACAGATACCGCATATATAACAAAATAGTATTCTCGAACATCAGCGCTTGACGCGCACACTCCTACAAGCGACACTTTTCGTAAATAAAAATCAACTATCCGAGTCAATTGCCATGCCATCCCAACACTCACTGCAACACATTTTATCTGATGCAAAAAGCCAACCCACATCATCAACCACGGTTTTGCTATCAACCTACATTACACATGATATTACAGCTATTTTTCATTTTTTATACGCATTACTGCAGCCATTACTAGACGGCAGTCACAATATTTTAAGCAGCGTGAAACACTGGGGATTAATTGCAAAAAATTTAGCACAACGCGTTCAGCCTGTTGCCGAATTAATTCCAATTATTCCGGGATTACTACTGAATGAATTTTTGATCGACAGTACTTTTCTCAGCGGTTATTTCTTTACGGTATTAATGGCGCAATTGATGGCATTTTGTGTATTAGCGGCACTGTTAAAGCCAACCGATCAACAGCGGTTGCAATTGCCGAATAAGTTCATGCCGATGATTTTTTCACTCTGCCTGCGCAATCTTAATCTGGCCATTAGCAAGAGTGTTCAATTATCTAATACTGATTTTTGTGATATTTATACAGCACTATCTGCAGCAGAAACATGCGACTCATCCAACACCATCATGACACGTTTTTTGGGCGTCCCCATGACGTGCTTATCCAGCATTTTATTATTACAACTTGCCAATAGAATAAGCCTAAGCGTATCAGCATGGCATAAAAAACAATTCATCGCGCTACAGCCCTCTAGCGTAACATTGTCATCCACTAAATTATTTGAAATGACAACAACTGTATCAACTGCTTTTTTATTATCTATGCAAAAATCGATTTTATTGCAGGTACAGGGAGGCGTGGTGTTATATCAATATTTATCGCCATCTCGCGAAGGATTAAGCCAATACACATCCTTATTTACTTTTCTACTGACACTGATGCCATCGCTCATCACAGAAGCACAAACCATATTAACGAATAATGAACGGTGCCGTGAATATAACCTAACGAATTTTAATGTGATCGAAAATCAAGAAACGGTAGTGCAAAAATCATTATATGATATTCGATATGGCGATGTGATTAAGCTAACCAGCGACGCATCGGGGAAATTAATTACGTTGGCAGCACACATACAACATCTCATTGATGCCGATCGCGAAGTTGTCATTGTTTCGGATAAAACTGGCACGATCACGACATCTCAAATTGAGTGCCATGGTATTATTCCTGTGAATGCCACACAAGCAATCGCTAACAATGTCGTACTCGCGACCTATCAAGGTTTATCGAGAGAAATAGAAGCGGAGGAACACGCCTTACTCGAAAAAATAAAAGAAACCAATACAGTTAGCATTGAATCACTTTCCGACACCCAACGCGTTTTTAAAAAAAAACTCAATAATGAATTTATTACTACATGGCAATTGGGATTTATACGTGAGATAACGGCATCTGTCACACTGGTAAAACAAGAAGAATCCTATTTATTAATATTCGCAACGGGAAAATTGCCAGACAATATTCACACGGAATATTCAGCCACTTTTAAAAATCATTGCGAAAAAAGATCTCGTATCGACATAGAACGGCAGCATGCTCGCTTTCGGCGAGACTGGGCGTACACCCTATCCGGACTACCTAAAAATAACCCGACCATACAATTAATTAAAAATATTTGTGAGCTACACAAAGCGGGCACTAGGATCCCCATATCTGCATTAGAAAAAATTACTCCGCAACTGAAAGAAAAATTACAAAAATCGATATTAATTGCAATTGCAGACAATACCAATGCATTAAAAACAAACGCATCTGAATTTTTAAATCATCCTAACCGACACTTACTCACCGGTAATAATGCACGCGCCTGTGTTAGTTTTGCTAACATTTTATTTCCAAATAAAACCATTATTATTTTTGATTCGCCAACACAACAATCTAAAAACGCAGATTTTTTAGATATCAATTCGATTTCAATTGAAACATTAACACCAGAATATTTATTCATCATTTCTAAATTTTCAGAAAATGACGGGGCTTTATTGTCACGTATTTTAGAAGGAAATATGTACGCCAGACCTTATCTCATGTTCAGTGATTGCACGCCAGAATCAAAAGCGTTAATTGCACAACGATTATATAAACGAAAAAATAAACCATTTATTGTTGGCTTTGGTGATGGCGCAAACGATGCCAAACAAATTGCGACACGCGAACGTGATTACACACAATTGATTGCGGTGCATAGCCTGTCTGCCAATGCACTGGCTTGTTTTATGTATGCGTTTGCAACGCTTTGCAACATGGATTCTCGTGCGGCGATATTTTATTCATTAATGGTTGTGCCATTATATTGGAAATATCACGCGCAATTATTGGTACGTTATTCCAACCAAACACATACTTTTTTTAATCATCAACATCCGACTGAAAATATGGGAAAGCGCCTGGAGGCTGTTGTCAATTGAGATAACTTACCTCTGCACCTACATTGTTACAGTCTGTTACATTCTGTTACTGTTCTTGTCTATATTCATAATGCAAATCTATATTAGCATTCTCACTGTATAGATTAACATAAATGATATGAGGTGAAGTATGTCAAGATTTCCTGCCGATGATGTAATAGAAATGCCAGTAAAAGGACAGCTCGTAATACATAGCGATGCCGCTGCAGCCACTTCTGAGCCAGCCCCACCCAGTCAGAAATCAGTCTTTACTGCGCCGACCCAAAAAAAAGATGATTCTGCCACGACTTTTGGGGATCAGTGGGTACCACCCGTTGGCTCTACAAAATATTCCTCTTATCCCTCAAACACGCAAAATTACACACCTATAAACGCATCAGACGCAAGAGATTACGAAGCCTGGATAAATGCCACACAATTGCACGACAGGCGACAATTTCAGCAGCACGATGCATGGCAAGAACGATTAAAAAAATTGGGGCAACTCAGTTTTTCACCCACTGTTACGATTGACAATATTCCAATTGACCAACCTTCTACCCAGTTTAAAACTGCCATATTACAACAGTATCTTGCAACCGATGTGCGTCATCTAAAATTAATGAGTTTTCTAGGCAGAACCACACCACCTGACAATTTTAGTGGGCTACCCACTTACACGCCGGTTATTTTTTCCGAGCATGAAGGTGCAGCAGCAGCTGCCTCAACAAACTGGGATAGCAATTTTGATGAAATTAAATCAATGATTGAGAAAGCAAATACAGATGAAAAATTAAAAGCAAGCTCAATGACTATTGGTAGCCACCGAATTCCACCAAACAAATTTATGGTGGTGTGCGATCACAATGGTCAACCCGATGGAACGAAAATTCAAATTTGGACGGGATTAAAGCAATCTTTTACAATGGCCTCTAAGAATTTTGGACAAAATTTAAATAAAATGATTGGTACTGAAGAATACGATATCAACGTTGATTATCTCGATCTACCCAATAGTACCATCGTACGCATTTATCCAAATGAAATTGGATTTTGCTACAATCCCACCAATAAACAAGTAGAAAAAATGGCGTCAGGTCGATATCTTTTACAAAAAGGATGTCAATTTATCGGAAGAGCTTCCTTGCAATATGATGCAACAACCCCAACACCCGTTAAAAATTTTTCATATGCACCAAAAAATGAATTTTGCGACAAATTAGCCGCACAATTGTCCGTCTTATTCGTACAGCCTAATCATGTTGCCTTTATTCAATCAAAAGAGGGTGTTTTTGCACTATCACATCGACCTGAGCCTTACATCATCGATCAACGCAATGGATTTAGCTTTATTAGCAGCACAACACGCAATCAACAAATTTGCACAACCACTGAAGCATCACCCAATTACTTCATTGTCACATTACAGCCGGGTGAATTTATTATCTTTAAAGATCACACCACACAGCTTGTCTGGGAATATGATGATCAGCATCCAGAATTAAATACTGTGCATTTATCATCAATTTATTTTGCGTTTAATGGCCGCATTTATAACAACACAACACCGCACGCAACGGTTGATCAAGTGACTGTATTTTGCAAACGCGCAGACCAATTTGTTGTGCTAAAAGATGATGCGCAAAATGTGCGTTTTCTTGAGGATTCCGGCAACCATCCCATTACACTGCGCGCACCCTGGCGTTATGTAGCAAGCGTTCCAAAAGCTCACATTGATTATCATGTTGGGCAAGATGGAGAAATGGTGCATCGCATTCAGTCCTCTGAATCGCAATGGATTGCTGTTGTTACCAGAGAAGGGAAATTTGAATTGATTCCACCGCCGCTAGATGGCTCACTTTATTATTTTTATCAACCTACTTTTACAGTAGTGGGTATCGTCAATATTAATCAACCAGGCGAACAACATTTTGATATTCCACGCATTGGCAAAGTCAGCATTGTGAATTTAAGCACAGGTCAAATTGGTTGCTGCATGATTAACAACGCCAACTTTTTATTAAATCCTGCACCACGTGCCTATGTATTTGTGCCGCCCAATCGTTTCTTTGGTTCAGTATCCGTGAATGAATCTCATATTCAGGCTGGTGACGTGCACCGTATTTATATCAAACCAGATGAACGTTGTGTCGTAGAAAAAAATGGTAAAGCCATTTTATTACCGGATGCAGTGGGTGAACTTGAAAATGATGATCAACAATCAGCTCATGGTGTTTACACCTTTCGCGCTGAAAGACTCAAAATTGATGGTCCTAAAAATAAATCTGAAAAAGAATATCGGATTGGACCGTACCACTTTTTCACCGTCAATGTTGGTGAAATCGGCTACGGCAGTAAAAATGGAACCGTCTTTATTTGGGAACAAGGTGAGCACCGTGTCGATGTGAATAAAAATGAGCGATTTACTGGGTTTTTCTCGATAAATGTGGACCCTGTGCAAATTGAACGATTTCAAATTACCTCAAAACACGGCATTACCTCGCACGTTAATATTTACGTAGGTTATAGCATCAGAAATCCAGATTTAACCATTCGTCGATTTAAATCACACGAGGAGTTACATAAATTTATTGAGGAAACAACACGCTCAATGGTTTTACAATTGTGCGCCAAACAACCACCCATTGGATACACAGACAGTGATTTTACAACCGGTCAAATGAGCAAACCGGTTGATCGAAAAAATGAAGGCATGGAAGAAATTGAAAGTGAATTTACAAGACACGCCAGTGAATTATTGCGAGCCAACGGCGTTGAAATCGGCACAATGCATATCACCAAATGGGATATCGATCCTGAATTTATGGATAAAGCCAGGACATTGGCGCTAGGCCTTCAACAAAATCGCGCTGATCTTGAGCGAGCACAAATTAATTTACAACAACAGCAGGTGCAAAATGCAGCCAGTGCGCTAGAGGCAGAGCAAAAGCAAAGAGCTGCCGTCATTGCCGCACAAACTCAAGCTGAAATTGAAGCGGCAAAAATCACCGCCTCTACCAAAGCAAGTGCAGCAATAGCCATTGCCGAAGCGGAAAAACAAGCAAAAATTGCAGAGGCTCAAGCTGCTGCCGCATTAGCAACAAAGCGCACTGAATTTGAAACCAATGCCGCAAGAGCTGCTTCTGAAACCAAAATTTCAGAAGAAGGCATTCGAAATGCCGAAGCAAAAAACAAAATTGCTGCCGTTGAGCGACAAGGAAAGATGGACACGGTTCGGGCTGACGCAGAACAAAAAAGCGAGTTGGCAGTGTTAGCTGCAAGACAACAAAAAGATACCGCTGTTTTAAATGCCGAAACAGAAGCCTTTGCAAAAACAGCCGGCAAACGCGCTGAAGCAAAAGCAGGTGAAGAAGTGGCAGAAGCAGAATTAAATGCAGCCAAAATGCAAGCTGAAAAAATGAGACTGTTAGCTGAAGCGAAAGCCGCTATTATCAAACTAGAAGGTGAAGCGAGCGCAGCAGTGATCAGAGCAGAAACCGATGCGCGATATCCCAGCGCAACGGGTGATGCATTAATTGCACTTGAAATTGCAAAACTGCAAGCCGCAACACAACAAGCTGTCGCTGGCAGCCTGCATGTCACGCAACACACGATGACCGATGCAGAAACCAGGAAAGTGTTACACGAGCAATTAGCGGCTGTGCAAGCCACTCGAAATGTTTATGGACTTAATAATCCGATAACAATGTTTGCCAGTGTCGGTGGAAGAACGGTTGCGGGCAACGTTAACGCGACAGATTTAACCGTGGCTTAAACATAAGGAGTGTCACACCAAGCGATGTAACTGACCGATCAAATAAAACGGCAAGGAAATTAATTCATAATACACCTTATTTCCACTCGTTGTTTTGACGTCAATTTGACTGTGATGTGCAATGCCCGTGCAAAACCGAACAGCGGTTTTCCACGGGTTTTCACTCATAAACTGACACTCAGTTTATATGATGTCAAACCGATTGCGACGCGCGAACGTGATTACACACAATTGATTGCGGTGCATAGCCTGTCTGCCAATGCACTGGCTTGTTTTATGTATGGGTTTGCAACGCTTTGCAACATGGATTCTCGTGCGGCGATGATTTATTCATTATTGGTTGTGCCATTATATTGGAAATATCACGCGCAGTTGTTGGTACGTTATCCCAACCAAACACATACTTTTTTTAATCATCAACATCCGACTGAAGATACGGCGAAGTGCCTAGGGGCTGTCGTCAATTGAGATAACCTACCTCCGCACCCACGGAAACGCGCATGAAGCGCGTACTCGCGCGTAATAAGCGTGCATACTGGGCACGCTTATTACGCGCGAGTACGCGCTTCATGCGCGTTTCCGTGACTTCAGTGCGCTACAATAACAAATTGATCACTGTTTTAATGCGCCTCATCCCAATTATCACCAACACCAATCGCAACTTCTAACGGCACATCCATTTTCAGTGCGTTTTCCATGCAGTGTTTAATGGTATCGCAAATTTCAGGAACAACACCGGCATCCACTTCAAAAATTAATTCGTCATGGACTTGCATGATCATCGTTGCTTTTAATTTTTGTTTTGAAAACATCTCATCAACACAAATCATCGCGCGCTTAATGATATCAGCAGCAGTACCTTGCAATGGCGCGTTAATCGCTGCACGTTCTGCCGCCATTTTTCGCATTTTATTGCTCGTATGAATATCAGGGATCATTAATTTACGCCCCAATAATGTTTCAACGTAACCGTGTTTTCCCGCAAATTCACGCGCTTTTTCCATATAGCCATGCACGCTAGGATAACGCGCAAAATACACATCCATATATTTCTGCGCTTCTTCGCGCGATACACCCAATTGTTTTGCTAATCCAAATGGTGACATGCCATACAACAATCCAAAATTAATTACTTTTGCAGAACGTCGCATATCTGACGTGACATCATTTAATGCCACACCAAATACTTCAGCAGCCGTTGCAGCATGCACATCTTGTTTGTTCGCAAATGCTTTTAACAAACCAGGATCTTTTGATAAATGCGCCATGATGCGTAATTCAATTTGTGAATAATCCGCTGACACAATTTTATGATTTTTTGGCGCAATAAACGCTTGACGAATTTTTCTACCTTCTTCAGTGCGAATCGGGATATTTTGTAAATTCGGATTATTTGACGACAAGCGACCTGTTGATGTTACCGCTTGATTATACGATGTGTGAACTCGATGTGTTTTTGAATTCACTTGCTCAGGCAATGCATCTGCATAAGTTGATTTTAATTTCGAAAATTGTCGGTATTCCGTAATGTATTTTGGCAATTCATAATCCAGTGCCAATTCTTGCATCACTTCTTCATCAGTCGATGGCGAGCCAGTTGGTGTTTTTTTCAAAACTGGCAATTTTAATTTATCAAATAAAATTGCTTGTAATTGTTTTGGCGAACCTAAATTAAATTCTTCACCCGCCAATTCATACGTTCTATTTTCTAATGCAGCAATTCGCTCAGCTAACTCTGCACTTTGTTTTTTCAACATCTGCGTGTCAATCAACACGCCGTGATATTCCATCTTCGCTAAAATTGGCATGAGCGGCCATTCTATTTCTTTTAACACTTTTTCACAGGATGGATCTTTTTGAATTGCTGGCATCAATGCATGATGAATTTGTAAGGCAACATCGGCATCTTCTGCAGCATATTGTGTTGCAACCGGAATGGAGACGTGATCGAACGTAATTTGTTTAGCACCTTTTCCAGCAATTTCTTCAAATGTGGTTGTTTTTTTCGATAAATATTTTAATGCTAATGTATCCAGATCATGTCGTGTGCTCGTATTATTTAACACATATGATTCCAGCATGGTATCTAACATCGGCGCTTCAATCGTCACGCCGTGATTTTTTAGAATTTTATAATCGTATTTTAAATTTTGTCCGATGATGTTTTTATTTGTATCTTGCAATATCGACTTTAGTTCAGACAATACTTTTTCACGATTTAATTGTTTTACATTTTCATCATGATGCAGGAATGGAATATAAACTGCTTTATTTGCTTTCACTGAAAATGACATACCCACTAACTCAGCAGACATCGCATCTAAACTAGTGGTTTCGGTATCTAATGCAAATTCTTTTGCATCAATCAATCGCTTTAAAAACCCCTGAAATGCTTCTTCATCTTGAATAGCGTGATAATGTGATTCGGCATGCTGACTCGGCTGTGCGTCTGTATTTTGAAACTCCTGCACCCATTTTGTAAATTCTAATTTCGTAAATAATTCACGACATTTTTCTTGATCGGGTTTTTGTAACGTCAATTCATTCAACGTGTGCGCTAGTTTCACGTCACAATCAATCGTGACTAATTTTCGCGACAACGTTAAATCATCTAAATGTGCCCGTAAATTTTCGCCGACTTTTCCAGTAATGTCTAACGCGTGTTTTACAATATTATCGAGTGTTCCATATTTTTCTAACCACGTTGCCGCCGTTTTTGGACCCACTTTGGGAATGCCGGGAATATTATCTGATGTATCACCCATCAACGCCAAATAATCGATGATTTGCTCAGGCGTCACACCAAATTTTTCTACTACATTTTTTGGATCCAGCGTGCGATCGGACATCGTATTAATCAGCGTGATATGTTTATTTACCAA
>Ga0209726_10007639_pt1 | contig 12010 bp, 10 predicted proteins | sample Subgrocontami54m_FD_187453 | JGI IMG/M metagenome (GOLD analysis project Ga0209726, IMG submission 187453) | Subsurface groundwater microbial communities from S. Glens Falls, New York, USA - GMW46 contaminated, 5.4 m (SPAdes) (version 3) | ecosystem: Environmental > Aquatic > Deep subsurface >... | reverse complement strand
CAAACAGGCCGTGAACCGCGATGCAGATCGGCTGCGACCATCCTCGCGCCGCCAATAGTCTCACGGCCTCGATCATCGTGCGGCCGCTCGAGATGATGTCATCGACAAGAACGGGCGCACGACCGCTCCACCTATCGAGATCCTTTAGCTTGATCTCGACACTACGATCTCCGTGCCGCACTTTTTCGAGAACGGAATAGGGCGCTCCAGCGTCGCTCGCGACGGCCGACACCCATTGCTCGCTTTCGCTATCGGGACCGATGATGAGGGGGTTGGTCACGTTCGACTTGACCCATTGCGAGATCAATGGCGCGGCGTGAACAACGCGTGTCGGGATCGTGTAAATCTCGCCGAGAGAGCCATAGCGGTGCAGATGGGGATCGACGGTCACCAACCAATCGAAGGCCTCGGAGAGCAGACGAGCGACCTGCCGCGACGTCACCGCTTCGCCCGGCTTGAAGCGGCGGTCTTGGCGCATGTAGGCGAGATAGGGTGAGATCAAGCCGACCTTCGAAGCCCTCAGCTCGTGCGCCGTCGCTGCCGAGAAAATCAGCGGCAACATCTTGTCGTTGGGGTGATCGAGCGTACAAACGAGAGCGATAGATCGTCCCTCGGGGCTGCCGATGAATCGGAGATAAGTCTCCCCGTCCGGGAACTGTCGCGTTTCAATGTGACCGAGATCGAAACCAAGTGCCGGGGCGAGTTGGGCAGCCAGGTGCTCGTTTCCGGGCATCGCAATGAGGAGTGGGGCGGTCATTGCTCTTCAACCCTGATGATGCCGGGATTGGCGGAGGCGTAGTGCAGGGCATAGGCGAGCTCACCCGGCGATTCCGCGTGAACGGTGCACAAGGGCTGACCGGCCGAAACCGAACTTCCGAGTCTAGCGTGCAGCTCGACACCGGCGGCTTTGTCGTCGGGAGCTCCGGCGAGCTTTGCGAGCTTGGCGATCTTGCGATTGTCGATTTCGAAAACGCGGCCGGCACGCTCGGCCACGAGCGGCCGCCGGTGTGTCGATCTCGGAGGTTTGCGCATGCCGCCCTGCGCTTCGCAGATGCGCTGGAATTTGGCCCACGCGCGCCCATCGTCGAGTGTCTGTGCGGCCAAGGTCTCGCCTTGCCCTTCTGGTGCTGCACCGGCGAGTTCGATCAACGCACCGGCGAGCGCGAGCGCTCGCGCTCTGAGATCCTGGGGAGCGTCCTTGGCGCCCTGCAGCACGGCCAGGACATCGTAGGCTTCGAGCGCTGGACCTATGCCGCGGCCAATCGGCTGCTGGCCGTCGCCGATGGTAACTCTGGTCCGAATGCCGAAGGCCTCCGCAACGGCCATGAGACCAGCGGACAGCGCATCGGCCGATTCCGCGCTTCGCACCTTGGCCGTTGGGCCGACGGGAACATCGAGCACGAGGTGGGTCGAGCCGGCCGCAATCTTCTTCGACAGCACCGAGGCGATCATTTGCCCTTCGGTGTCGATATCGAGCGCGCGCTCGATGCGAATGATTACATCATCCGCCGGGCTCAGCCTCACGGCGCCACCCCAGGCGATGCATCCACCCTCCTGCTCGACCACACGATGGATGTCGGCAATATCGAGCTCAACCGGAGCCATGGTTTCCATGGTGTCGGCGGTTCCGGCAGGTGAGGTGATTGCGCGCGAGGATGTCTTCGGCATGGTCAAGCCGAGGGCCGCGACGATCGGCACGACAATCGGCGTCGTGCGATTTCCCGGCAGCCCGCCGACAGAATGCTTGTCGGCCACGACACTGGACTTCCACGACAGCTTATCTCCCGCCTCGACCATTGCCTTGGTGAGGGCAAGAATCTCCCGGTGGTCCAAGGGCCGGGTGGCGCACGCCGTGACGAAGGATGAGAGGTGAATATCGGAGTATTTGCCGTCGACCACATCCGAGATGATAGATCGCAGAGCCGCGTCGCTCAGCTGTTTGCCGTAGATCCGGCTGCGCACTTGACCCAACGATTCGACGGGGTCGGGGTGGCTGACGCTAATGATCCCGCCATCCTGCAAACCAAGCCGCAGCCAAGCAGACTCGGAGAGCGCCGCTTCGTCATGGGCGATGAGATCGGTTGTGACCTGGTAAAGCGTTGCAATGACATGGCGCTCGCCGGCGCGCAGCAGCACTCGGTTGTGTGCGGTGAACCCTTCGGATCGGCAGACGGAGCATTCTTTATGCATGAACACCACGGCTTCATATTGGGTGTCGATGCCGATGCGGCGGGCTCGCAGCCGGTGCGGTCCGCTTGGAGCGGGTTTCGGGGTATTGGTGGTGCTCATGACAAGTCGACCATCTGACCGTGGTCGGGAACCAGGCAGGGCCAGTCCAGCTCCTCTTCGATCCTATGCCGCAAGGCATCCGATGCCGCCGGCTCGCCATGGGTGATGAACGTCGTGCGCGGCGGCTTCTTGAACTGGCGAAGCCATCTCAGAATTTCATCCGCGTCCGCGTGCGCCGAAAGCATCTCGAGGTTCTCGACCGCAGCACGCACCGGCACATATTGACCGTGAATCTTGATGCTGTCGGCGCGGGCCACCATGGCTGCACCACGGGTTTCTCCGGCCTGAAAGCCGGCGAACAGAATCGTGTTCTTGGCGTCCGGCGCATAGTGCTTGAGATGATGCAGAACGCGCCCCCCTGTCGCCATTCCGCTTGCTGAGACAATGATCTTGGGGACCGGATTGGTGGACAGCGCTTTGGATTCCTCGACGTCGCGCACATAGTGCGCAACGGCGCAGGCGGCGCGGCATTCGCCAGCGCTCAAGCGGTGGTCTTGCAAATGCTCGCAGAAGATCTCGCTGGCATCGACGGCCATCGGACTGTCGAGGAAAACCGGCACGTTGCTGAGGCGGCCGCTCGCTTTGATGCGGTGGAGATGAAACAGCAGGGTCTGGGCCCGGCCGACAGCGAACGCCGGAATCACGACCGTTCCGCCACGGCCAACCGTTTCGCCGATGATTTCCGCCAGAGCCACTTGGGGATCGCCTCGTTCGTGGCGGCGATTGCCATAGGTCGATTCGACAAGCAGATAGTCGGCTTGATCGATCGAGACCGGGTCGACCATGGTCGCGTCGTCATATCGGCCAAGATCACCCGAGAAGACAGCACTCGCGCCAGCCCATTCGAGCTGAACCGAGGCGGCACCGAGGATGTGCCCAGCCCGTCGCAGTTTAACGGTCGCTCCGCCGGGGATGGTTTGATTTTGATCGAATGCTATGGGCTCGAGCCGCTCGAGCACACGCACGGCGTCGTCGAGTGTGTAGAGTGGGAGTGCAGGCTTGTGCTTGGAAAATCCGTGCCGGTTCGCATACTCGGCATCCTTTTCCTGCAGGTGGCCTGCGTCCGGCAGCAGTATCTTGCAAAACGCCGCCGTCGACTCCGAACAGAAGATCGGGCCAGCGAACCCATGCTTGGCCAACAGCGGCAAATAGCCGGTGTGGTCGAGATGGGCGTGCGTGAGAACGACCGCGTCGATGCGCCGAGGATTGATGGGGAAAGGTGCCCAATTGCGCAGACGCAATGTCTTGAAGCCCTGGAACAAGCCACAGTCGACGAGGATGCGATGATCTGCATTCTCGACCAGGAATTTGGATCCCGTGACGGTGCCTGCGGCGCCTAGGAATGAAAGTTTCAAAGCCACCTCAGCTCTCCGTGCTTGCCCGCTCGTTACGCCCCGTATTTTGCAATGCGGACGGCTTTGGGGAACGATCGTTGGCCACGGCCATGGTCGGCCTCCCGCTCAGGCTCATAGGCACTTAGGATTTCGGGGCACCGGCCGGTCTGGACAGGCTCGGGATGAATGCCGGAACCATTGCCGCGTAACGCCGATAGGCGTCGCCGAAGGTGGTGATCGCTTCCTGCTCCTCGCTGCGCGCGAGCCGGATGTACATCCATAGCAGCACGGGGAACATCGCCAGCGTGAGCAGTGTCGGCCACTGCAGCAGGAAGCCGAACATCACGAGAATGAAGCCGACGTATTGCGGATGGCGCACGTAGGCGTAGGGCCCGGTTGTTGCGAGCGCGCCTTTGCGTTGGGCCTCGTAGAGCACACGCCACGCCGCCGATATCACGAGAAAGCCGACAACGATCAGCACGTTGCTCAAGATGTGGAACGGGCCGAAATGCGGGTTGGCCTTCCAGCCGAACAGCATCTCGAGCAGATGCCCGGCGTCGTGCGAGAGCCAATCCACGTTGGGATATCTGCTCTGCAGCCATCCCGACAGGAAGTACAGCGTGAGCGGAAAGCCGTACATCTCGGTGAAGAGCGCGACCAGGAAGGCACTGAAGGCGCCGAACGACCGCCAGTCGCGCGATGTCTGCGGCTTGAAGAAGGTGAAGGCGAAGAAGATGAAGATCACCGAATTGATCAGCACCAGGCCCCATAGGCCGTAAGCGGGCGGCGCGTCGTTCATGACCTGCCTCCATCCGATTGGTTGCGATCGCGATCGGTGCGCTCATGATGCGCGTGCCCGCCGTGGCCGCCGTGCATGAACATGTGCATGAGCGGGCATGCGAGAATGAGGAGGAAGGGAAGGTAGCCAAGGGCGTGTGCGAGGTGCTCGGTCCACAGCAGGAACCCGACGATGACCAGGAAAGCCGCGCACACAAGAAATGCGCGAGACGTCCAGAAAGTGCCCTCCGGCTGGCCGCTCTGATGGTGTTGCGTGTGATCGTGCACGGGCATGGGGTTTTCCTCTCATTCAACCACTAGGCGGCCGCGGAACATGCCCATCGGGCAGGAGAACGGAAACTCACCGGGCTCCTTGGGCAGCAGTTCGACGGCCACGGTTTCGCCTGTCGGCAACTCGGCGCTCTTGTTGAAGTCGGCGAAGATCACCTTGTCCGAGCACGCGGCCGTTTCCTCGCGCCGGAAGTTGAGGCGCACGGGCTTGCCGTGGCGGACGACAATGGTGTCGGGCGTGTAGCCGCCTTTCACCAGGATCATCGCCTCCTGGTATCCGCCCGAGACGTCGGCTGCGCGCACGCCGGCCGAGCGCTTGAGCCAGAAGAACCAGGCAATGAACGCCACGAGCGACAGGCCGGCGAGGAGTACGAACCAGCGATCGGCGGTCATGACGCCTTCCTCCTCGGCTCGAAGAAGCGAAGCCGATTGGCATTGGTGACGACTGTGACCGAGCTGAACGCCATGGCTGCTGCCGCTATCAGCGGGGACAGGAGCAGACTGAGGAACGGGTAGAGCACCCCCATGGCCACGGGAATGCCGAGCGCGTTGTAGCCGAAGGCACCAATCAGGTTCTGGCGCACATTGCGCATCGTTGCCTTGCTGATCTCGATCGCGGTAACCACGCCCATCAGGCTGCCCTTGATCAGCGTCACGTCGCTGGCCTCGATGGCAACGTCCGTGCCGGTGCCGATGGCGAAGCCGACATCGGCTTGGGCCAACGCAGGCGCGTCGTTGATGCCGTCACCGACCATGCCGACGTTCTTGCCCTCGAGCTGGAGCTTCTGCACCTCATGAGCCTTCTCGTTGGGGAGCACCTCGGCCAGCACCCGCTCAATGCCGACTTGCCGGGCGATGGCTTTGGCGGTGCGCTCGTTATCGCCGGTCAGCATGACGACCTCGATGCCGAGCCGCTTGAGAACCTCTATGGCGGCCTTCGAGTCAGGCTTGACGGTGTCGGCGACGGCGACGAGACCGAGCGCCTTACCGTCGGCGCCGATGTACATCGGTGTCTTACCTTCGCTGGCCAGTCGCTCCCAATCAGCCATCAGGGGATCGATTGCGATGCCACGGTCGCGCATGAGTTTGGCGTTGCCGAGGAGTACAGCGCGGTCGTCGACGCGTCCGCCAACGCCGTGACCGGGGATGGCGGCAAAGTCTTTCGCTTCGACGAGCGGTATCTTGCGAGCCTCCGCGCCCTTCACGATCGCCTCGCCGAGGGGATGCTCGGAGCCGCGCTCGAGCGACGCAGCCAGTCGCAGCACCGTGGCGTCATCGACGTCCTTTGCTGCAACGACGTCGGTCAGCGACGGCTCGCCACGGGTGATGGTTCCGGTCTTGTCGAGAATGATGGCGTCGAGCTTCTCCGCGCTCTGCAACGCGTCGCCGGAGCGGATGAGAATGCCGTTCTCCGCGCCCTTGCCGATGCCGACGGTGAGCGAGGTCGGGGTCGCCAGACCGAGCGCGCAGGGGCAGGCAATGATCAACGTGGTGACGAGGACGATGGTGGCGTAGATGAACCTCGGCTCTGGCCCGAACAAGTACCAGGCGACGAACGCCAGGACGGCGAGGATCATGACGGCTGGCACGAAGTATCCCGACACCGTGTCGACCACGCGCTGAATCGGCGCCTTCGAGCCCTGTGCGTCCTTGACCATGCGAATGATGTTGGCGAGGGCGGTATCCTTACCGACTTTGGTCGCCTTGAATTTGAAGCTGCCGGTCTTGTTGAGGGTGCCGCCGATCACCTCATCGTCCGCGTGTTTTTCGATCGGGATCGACTCGCCCGTGATCATCGACTCGTCTACGGCGCTGCCGCCCTCCGTCACTGTGCCGTCGACCGGGATCTTGTCGCCGGGGCGAATGACCAAGGTGTCGCCGACGACGACCTCCTCCACGGGGAGGTCGATCTCCTTGCCGTCGCGCAGCACGCGAGCGGTCTTGGCCTGCAGTCCGATCAGTTTCTTGATGGCCTCTGAGGTTCGGCCCTTGGCCTTGATCTCGAGGGCGAGGCCGAGCACAACCAGGGCGATGACGACCGTCGTCACGTCCCAGAACACCTCTGCCAACTCCATGCGAGGGAACAGTCCGGGGAACGCGACCGCCACGACCGAATAGAGGTACGCAGCGCTGATGCCGATGGCGATCAGGGTATGCATGTTGGCGGAGCGGTGCTTCAGGCCATCCCACATGCCGATGAAGAACTGTGAGCCCGACCAGAGCAGCACTGGCAGGCTCAATACACCTAAGAGGGACCAGACGATTCGACGTGTGGAGCTGCCCATTGGCATCCACTCCCGAAGACCCGGGATGAGATCGGGATAGCTCAGCAGCATCACCGGCACGGAAACGGCGGCAGCAAACCAAAACTTGCGCATGAGCAAGCCATACTCGGCTTGCCGCGCCTGCTCCTCGGGGTCGGCGGGTTCAGAATCGACGGCCGCTTCCGTCTTCTTGCCGTCTTCGACGACGTGATAGCCGATCGATTCGATGGCGGCACGGATTGCCGAGAAATCGGTTTTCTCAGGCACGTATTCGATATCGACGGCGTTGGTAAGCGAGCTGGCGCGCGCCGCAATCACACCAGGCGTGGTCTGCAGCGCCAACTCGATTCTGATTACGCAGGAAGAGCAATGCATGTTCTTGATGCCAACGCGCATCGACGCGGCACCGGCGGTGTAACCCGCGATGCGGATGGCCTTGATGAGGTCTAGAACCTTGACTCGGGACGGGTCGTACACAATGTGCGCCGACCCGTTCGCCAAGTTGACGTGCGCGTGCGATACGCCTGCGATCTCACGCAGCGCCTCTTCGACATTGGTGGGACAATGCGGGCAGTCCATGCCACCGATGCGCAGCTCCATTTCGGCGTCGCGGTCGTGCCGCCGGGAACGATCAGGTGGCGTTTCGGCCTTCGTCGTCGACATGTCATTCATGTGACTCTCCTCGCCCGACATTCTCAGCTGCCTGCTGATCGGGCTTTGATAGAGATCAACGGAAGCCGCCGGCTTCCAGAGGGGTCAGCGCCGGAAGGGAGGACGTGAGCCATCACAAACGTGCCCTTTCCGCTTGCTTAGGGAGGCTAATCTGATTGTCCGGGTGCGCCGCCATTCTGCGGCAACCATCGGCAACCTCCAGCGCGCCTCGGGTCACGACGCGATCGAGAAAACTACGAAGAAGCGCGCGCATGTCACTCTCCGTACATCGTCGTGAAGGTGCGCTCCTGCGCCGCATCGCGGAGCTTGCGGGCGGCTTCCCAGAAGGTGGAGACCGTCTCGGTGAGCTTGCGTTCCTGTGCCATCAGCGGATGGTCGTCGGACAGCGCATGGCGATTCTTGGAAACCGCATCGGCAAGGACGGCGAAGGCGCCCATCCAGGGCATGAAGTGCTCCGACCACACGTAGCGGCTCGTGCGCATGGGATGAAGCCACCGCATTGATGTCGCAAGCCAAGGTGTCGCCATTGCTGCGACCCATGGACTGACGAACGTCCGATAGACGCTCTCATTCCATTCCGAGGCCTGGCGCACACGCTCGAATGCCGCACGCGGATAGTCGAAACGCAGATCCTCGATCTTCCGCGACTCGAAGCGCACGGAGTACTGATGCCGTGCGCAATCGGGGTCACCGGTCGGATTGTCGACCTTCATTTCGTAGAGGCCCGGCTCGAGCGCCTCGATTTCGGCGAGGTGCTCGAGGATCGCCCGGTGTTCCAGTCTTGCGACCGCTGCCGATACGAAGATGCCGAGATGACCGACGTGCGGATTGGTGAGGTAGACGATCCGCTGGCCCGCCGCCTTCAGCGCATCGGTGCTCCGGTAAACCGCGGGAATCCAGCCCAACGCCTGATGCGGCGGCGTGATGTTGTCGCCATACGAAGCGAAGATGACGAGGGGACTGCGGATGCGCGTGAGATCGGCGACGCAATGCGCGTCGATACGAACCTTGCCCTGCTCGAGCCTGTTGCCGACGAAAAGATTCTCGACGATCGCCACCATTTCCTCGCCGCTCAGGCGATAGAAACCGCTCCACCAGCGCTCGAAATCCAAGAACCGCTGCTGCTCGGTGTCGATATGCGTGAAAAGAGTGGCGTACTTTTCCCACAACGCGTTGCCTGGCTTCAGAGTCTCGAAGCCTTGTGCCAGCCAGGCACCGTCGAATTGTCCTTGTCCAAGATCGGCAAGAAGATGCGTGAGCCACACCCCGCCGACGAGACCGGCCGTGATCCGCATGGGGTTTACGCCGGGCTCGCCCGCCCAATAAGACAGTGGCGAACCGTTCAAGATCACCGGTCCTGCGAGGTCTCCGCAGTGGGCGGAAACGAGCGTCGCCGCCCACCCCGCCTGGCAGTTGCCGTAGAGGATCGGTGGGCGCCCAGGGTGCAGTTTCGCTACGTGCTCGACGAACCGCCGCAGCGCCGCAAGCACGTCGCTGAGGGTTTGGCCCGGGCAAGGCTCGGCAAAAAAGATCACAAAGTAGACCGCGTGGCCGACATGGAGGGCGATGCCGACCTCGGAATCGCGCTTGAACCCGCCGATGCCGGGGCCATGCCCTGCGCGCGGGTCAATGACGATGACCGGCGACTTTGCCGGGTCGACGCAGTCGTCCCAGCACTTGTCGCCAGCCTCCGTGATGCGCAGCAAGGCATAGTTGGCGGGCTGCTCGAACTGGCGCGCATCGAGGATCATCTCGGATTTGAAGTTGAGCAGCGCAGGCAGGCCGGCTTGCTCGTGCTCCAGCAGGGCGTTGGCGCGCTTCCGCAACGTGTCGAAGAACAGGATCGACCGCTCCAGGACGTCTTGCTGATACGCCACGATGTCGAAAGGCGACATCATCGGGGCCGTCTGCCGTTTGGCCGCAGCCGTAGAATCTTCGTCGCTGACGATCGGTCGTGCGCCGCTCTCGGTCGGCGAGGTCTTGCCCCCTGCGCGAGCACTATCTTTGCGCGCGGGCAACGGCAGATCCGCTGCGCCGGCTGCCGTTGCCCTCGAGTGGGCCGCTTTCTGGATGGCCATCGGTCGCTCCCTTTTATCCGCTGCGTGCAGCAAAGAAGTTGAACAGCGAGCCGAAGACCAGCGCCGTCCACCAGCCGTAAACCTGGGTCCAAACGAGCCCGATGATGACACCGCGGGCTGTCAACCACTCGAAGCCGGGGAAGAATTGCAGCCAGGGTCGATGCATCGCGCCGTCGGGCACGATGATCCCGAGCAGAATACAGCCCAGGAAGCTGACGGCGAAGAAGCCTCCAAGGCTGAGGCCGAGAGGAACCAAGGGCAGGCGGAGAACCCGCGTATCATTTCCACTCATGGCTATCTCCATCTTCGACGTTGTTGCGCAGGCGAAGAATTGTGGCGATGGTTGGTGGGGATGCTGGGCCTTCCAACCGTTGGAAGGTCAAGCCTGCAATGCGGAGGAAACCGGAACGATGCGCATCGGAGAGGCGGCAAGGCTTTCGGGCGTCTCGGCCAAGTTGATCCGATATTACGAGGCGGCGCAGTTGCTCAGCCCGGCCGGGCGGGACGCCAACGGCTACAGGATTTTTGACGAACGCAACGTCCACGAGCTGCGGTTCATCAAGCGCTCCCGCTCTCTTGGCTTTCCGATCAAGCAGATTGATGAGCTTCTGAAACTTTGGCGCGACAAAAAGCGCCCAAGTCGAAAAGTTCGTGCGTTCGCCGAGCTGCACAAGCAATCGGTGGCGGATCGCATGAACGCCCACCGCTCGATCATCAAAGTGCTGAGCCGCCTGATCGCGGCCTGCAAAGGAGATGATCGTCCGGATTGCCCGATCCTGGACGAATTGAGTTCGCAGCCCAGCAAGCGGAGCTGAGACCGCATGCCGTTGGCGACCGTGCACATGATTGGCTACGCACATACCGGCGGATCCTTGCGCTGGAAACCCGGGCGCCGACCGACGGGGTGCCCGGGCACTGGCTGTTCCTGCGAAGGGCAGCAACAACGCGCCCTACATCATGCAGCCCATACCGGTGAGGATCTCGTCAGCCTTCTTCTTCTGTTCGGCGCTCAATACCTCGTAGAGCTTGGCAAGCGCGGGCTTCACGTCCTTGAGCACCTTGGTGCGGCCCTCCATGGCTGCCAGATGCGCATCGAGGCGTTCCACGGGGGTCTTGGCGTCAAAGACGGTCTTCATCGTTTGCCACATGCCTTGCATGCTCTCGAGGTTGCGCTTCGTAGCATCGGCATAGGCATCCCAGGCGCCCTTCTGGGCATCGGTGATGGCAAGCTCAGCCTTCAAGAAGGCAATGCGTCCGTCGATGAAGGCCGACGCCTGGCCATCGGCGCCCATCATCGGGCAGCCGCCCATCATGCCCATCATCCAACCGCGACCCATTGGTGAGCCACGGTCCATCATATTGGGCCCCATCATGTCCCAGCCCGGTCCGCGCTGCTGAGCGGCGGCGTGGGTGAAACCGAGCGCGAGACCGACTGCGACGATGGAGACGAAGAGTGGTTTCTTGTTCATGAGACATAGCTCCTGTGCTCTGGCTGGAGGAATTGCGCCCGATTGGCGACGAGGTGCGCCTTGATGCGCTGCGCGGCGGTTACGGACCGCAAGCCGTGAAATGATTTTGCGCGACGCGGCCTGGATAGGACGCTTACAATTGAAGGCGGCGCGTCAGGCGCGTGGAGGTCGATCGAGAGGCATAGCTGCAAGACCAGCCAGGCCGTTCGCATGGAACCGCACGTGCTGTCCTAGAAATCCGGAAGAGATGTCGGCGGCGCAGAAAGCCGGCAACGCGTGCCCTGCCGACCCACCACATGCGGCGCCGCCACACGCAGTACCCATGGTGCATCCGCCACAGTCGGCGCAAGTGGGGCATTCCGTGCAGCAGCGACACGGCGGATAGCCCTGAGAGGCAAAAACAACTCGCCCCTTGTCGGTGCGGCGCACCGAGGGCTCCGCGTGTATCGATGGGGAAGTCTTCGTGGCGTTAGACGATTGGGCGGTCTTGCTCGCTGGGAGGTCTTGGGCGTGTTGCACCACATGCTGATGCCCAAGATGGGCCGCCAGAGGTATAGGAAGCAGCGACAAAAACACTGTGGCGAGCAGAAATCTCAGGGCGGAATTGAGCCCTCTGTCGCGCACCTTTGCCACCACTCTGTCTCGTGCTTAAGTATCGCCCGAAGTGAATTTTCTGCCGCAGATCGTCTGCGGTCATTGATTCAAATCAACCGCAACATGAGCCACTTGCAAAATTGCAGCAGCGAGCCGGATTTTCCGCCTGGGATGGGGTGATCGAGGCGTCCGCGGCCAAGCTTCGGTAGGGTGTTTCCGCGACGAATCACCAACCGAATCAG
>Ga0209726_10007627_pt1 | contig 12025 bp, 9 predicted proteins | sample Subgrocontami54m_FD_187453 | JGI IMG/M metagenome (GOLD analysis project Ga0209726, IMG submission 187453) | Subsurface groundwater microbial communities from S. Glens Falls, New York, USA - GMW46 contaminated, 5.4 m (SPAdes) (version 3) | ecosystem: Environmental > Aquatic > Deep subsurface >... | reverse complement strand
GACCACGTACCGTCCCAGCCCCATTGCGACACCTCTCTCCGCGAAAGGTGTTCACTATGTCCCGAGACAGGCGTCCGGTATCAGCTGAACTCGGACACCACGCCCCTCACCCGCGCGCGCGGGCGATGAGCCCGTAAGGAGGTGTCCATGGAAAGGCGCGAGCGGGTGCTCACCGCGCTACGTGGCGAACGGCCCGACCGGGTCCCGGTCGGCTTCTGGGGCCACGACCGCATGCACGAGAGCACGGCACGCGACCTCGCGGAGGAGACCCTCCGAAGGGTGCGCACGTACGACTGGGACTTCGTGAAGGTCCAGTCGCGCTCCACGTGCTTCGCCGAATGCTGGGGCGCGCGGTGGCGAACGCCGACCACGGCGACCGTGCGTCCCATCCAGGATGTGCCGGCGGTCACCGGCGCCGCCGACCTCGACCGGCTCGCGGCGTCCGCGCCCGACTACGGACCGCTCGCCGAGCAGCTCGAGGCGCTCCGGCTCATCAGGAGCGGGCTGCCCGACGGCCGGCCGGTGCTCATGACGGTCTTCTCACCGCTCATGGTCCTCGAGTACTGCCTGCCCGAGCAGCCGGCGGCGAGCGCGGCAGCCCTCGCGCTGCTCGACGCGGACCGCGCCCGCGCCGCGCGGGTCCTCGAAGCGATCACGGTGGTCATCGAGCGATTCGCCCGCGAGTGCGTCGCCGCCGGCGCCGATGGGGTCTTCTACGCCTCGAACCTCGCCGGGCGCGACGTCTCGACGATCGAGCAGCTGCGGCGGTACCAGCGGCCCTACGACCTGCGGGTCCTCGCGTCGGTCGCGGGCGCGCCGTGCAACGTGGCCCACGTCTGCGGCGCCCGGCCGCACTTCGACGAGTTCGCCGACTACCCGGTCGCGTGCTTCAGCTGGGCCATCGGTGCGGGTGCGCCGACGCTCGCCGAGGGCCGCGCCCGCACCGGCAAGGCGGTCGCCGGCGGGATCAGCGCCGGCGCGGCGCTCCGGGACATGTCCGCGCTCGACGTGGAGCGCGAGGCACGCGCGGCGATCGCGGCGACCGGTGGTGCCGGCCTGCTCCTCGCGCCCGGGTGCGCGATCGACGCGGACACGCCGGCGGAGAACCTCATCGCCGCGGCGCGGGCGGCGTCGCGGTAGTCACCACGGGGCGAGCGACGCGCTCGGCGGGCTCCTGCTCGGCTCGGGCATCGGAGTGGTGGGGGTCAGGTGGTCGAGGAGCGCACGGAGGCGCACCTAGAGCGGAGTCAGAGCCCCTCGGGGTCCCCCGGCCGACGGCTGGGGCGGGGTCGGTGGAGTCGCAACGACGATGCGCGGCGATGTGATCCCGACGGCCGACCGCGGCCGCGCGAGCAGCCCGCCGATCCAGGCGGCGAGGATCTGCGCGGGGAAGCCGATGAAGCCGAGCGTGAGCGCCGGCTCCGAGTGGTACTGGCCCAGCGTGAGGACCATGGGGAAGAAGTCCGGGAGCGCGCGATCGTCGATGCCCAGGAAGCTCCCCTGCACCGCGACGCTCGCGAGCAGGTAGGAGCCCGTCACGAGCAGGCCGAGGAGGCCGCTCAGCAGGCCGTGCCAGCCGGTCCGGCGCTTCGCGATCCGTCCGGCGGTGTAGCCGCCGGCGAGCGCCGCGATCGCGAGGGCGATGAGCACGGGCACCGCGGATCCGGCGCGGGCGAGGTCCACGCCGCTCGTCGCGAGATACGCGGTCAGGATCGGCGTGAGGAGTGCCGCGACGCCCATCGTCGCGAGCACGCCGCCGCCGACCGCGACCCATGAGGTGCCGGGCTTCGTTCCGGAGAGACCAAGAGGCGTGTTCGTGTCGGGCATCCCGTCCACCGCACTTTCCAGGCGAGGCATCGCTCGCGCTCGCGTGCACCGATCGTGGACCGTTCCGCGGCGCGAAGCATGACCGAACGGTCATGTTCCGATCGCCGGCGACCGTGACGGTTCCGTCATGAACAGGCGCTGACCCGGGCCTAGGTTGGCCTCATCGCTCGACCGCGCGCGGCGGTCGACGCGGTCACGCTCACGTGCGCAGGCGGATGTCTGCGCGGTGGGAATCAAAGAGGAGGATCTCATGCGACCTCATCGCGCCCTTCTAGCCGGCTTCGCAACGCTCGTCCTCGTCGCGGCGTCCGCCGCGTGGGGCGGCCCCGCGCAGGCAAGCGTCCCGTCAACGACCACCGCCGCCCCGGCGGCGGCATGCACCTCGAGCGTAGGCCCGGGCATCCCACCGCCCGCGAGCGTGCCCTCCGGCATACCTGGGTTCCATGTCGCGTGGTACGGCCAGAGCGGCTACATGACGCTGTGCCCCGGCGATACCGCGACCGCCACGGTCGCGATGTACAACTCCGGCTCGCGCGGTTGGGTCAGCGGCGCCATGGGCGAGGTCGCCTACCTGGGCACCTCGAATCCGAGCCCCGGCCAGGATATGCACAGTGTCTTCGGCGGCGACGGCACCATGGGCTCGCCGAACACCGGCTGGCCGCGGTACAACCGCGTCGCCATTCAGCCGGCCGCGTACGTCGGCCCGAACCAGGTCGCCTGGTTCCAGTTCGGCGTGAAGGCACCCTCGACACCAGGCTCGTACGGCTTCCACATCCGGCCGCTCATCGAGGGCGCGGAGTGGATGGAGGACTACGGCATCTTCTGGCAGATCACCGTGCCCGAGCCCTCCGGCCCGGACACCACGCCTCCCAGCGTGACCGGCGCCTCGACGACGAACACCGGAACGCTCCTGGTGAGCTACAGCGAGGCCATGAAGTGCTCCACCGACGGTGCGCTGAGCAGCATCGCCACCGGCACCAACTACCAGATCACGACGAACCCCGGCGGCGGCGGCACCGTCGTCGCCGAGACGATCACGGCCGCACCGAACAGCGGCTGCACCCAGGCCACCCTCACGCTGAGCAACCCGCTCACGCTCGGTGGCCAGTACAGCGTGACCACGAGCAACGTCCAGGATCCCGCCGGGAACGCCATCAGCAGCTCCGGCCGTTCGGCGAGCTTCACGGTGACCGACGCGAGCGGCGCGCCGAGCGCGACCGCGGCCGTCACCGGCTCGAACCAGCTCACGGTGACCTACAGCGAGCCGATGGATACCGCGACGACCGGCACGGTGGCCAACTACCGACTCGACAGCGTGTCCTGCTCGAGCCTCTGCTCGAGCGTGAGCACGACCTCGACCACCGCGGTCCTCACCTTCACCGTCGCCCCGACCGCCGGGAACCACGTCTTCGACATCTCGAATGTGAAGGACGTGGGTGGCACGCTGATCGCACCCGATCCCACGAGCGTCAGCTTGAGCTTCCCGTCTTCGACCACGCGGCCGACCGCCACCGGCGCGAGCGCCGGCAATGCGACGACGGTCAACGCGAGCTACAGCACGAACATGGATCCCCTCAGCGCGCAGACCGCAGCTAACTACGGGGTCCAGAACGCATCCGGCATCACCTACAGCGCGGTGGCGAGCGCGGTGTGCAGCCCGAGCACGACCTCGTGCACCTCGGTGAGCCTCACCCTCGCGACGGCCCTGACGAGTGGCTCGTACAACGCAGTGATCAGCAACGTGAAGGACACCTTCGGCAACATCGTCAACCCCAACCCGACGACGAGGGCGTTCACCTTCACGACCAGCACCACCCCGCCGACCGTCTCGAGCATCACGGCATCGCAGACCGCGGCCGGCACGGCGACCCTCTCGGTCACTTACAGCAAGGCGATGAAGTCGAGCATCGCGTGCGGCTCGAGCGGCACCCCGCCCGCCAGTGCGGGCCCGAACCTCGACAACAAGGGTGACTACGCGATCACCGGCAACGGCGGCACCGATGCGGTGAACCTGAGCGCGGCGCTCCAAGCCGCGAGCTCCGCGTCGATCACCGCGGACTGCCGCTCCGTGACCTACACGCTCAGCGGCAATCTCCTCGCCGGCGGCTACACCCTGCAGGTGAGCGGGGCCCAGGACCAAAGCGGCAACACGATCGTGACCGCGACCCAGCCGTTCAGCTTCACCGACGCGGTCGCACCGACCGTCACCGCGACGCGCATCGACGCGAACGACCTGCGGGCTACCTTCAGCAAGCCAATGACCGGTGGGTCCAATGGAACGAGCTCCGCCGGCAACACGACGAACTACCAGGTCAATAACCTCGGCTACGGCGTCCTCTGCCAAAGCGGGGGCGGCGCGACGATCACCGCGACAGCCGACCTCAAGCAGTTCACGATCACGTGCACCGGCGCGGTCGGCGTCTGGGCCGCCTCGGGTAACAGCTTGGCGGTCCGCAACGCCGCGGACTACAACGGCAACGCGATCTCGCCCAACCCATCGAGCGTCGCCTTCTAAGGCGCTACCGCGCTGCTGTCCGAAGGGCCCCGGTCGGGAGATCCGGCCGGGGCCTTTTTGCGCGACCCCGCGGCCGGCGGCCACAGCTCATGTTCACGCCGATGGATGCCCAAATGGATGCCCAAGACCGCGCGCGTGGCCTACGGGCAAGTTGCCACCTAGTCGATCACCGAGCGCGGCTCTCAGGTACAGGGCGAGATCAGGCGCACGAACTGAGTGAGTCCCGGGTATTCGCCAGGAGCGAGAGAGGACTCCGTGACGCGGAGCATCACGTCGTTCTTCTTCACATACATGGAGCCGAGGCCGATCGCGCATGAGATCCAGCCCTGTTGCGTCAATGCGGGACCGAGCGTGCCACGCGCGTCGTGGTTCGCCTGGGCACCGCAATCGACTGACCAAACAGTGGAGTCCGTGCCCACGACGGGCGGCGCCACGAAGGCGCACCCCTGCGGAAGCACGAAGCCGGTCGGGGAAGGTCTCGCGGACGTCGAGGGGACCGTTCCCGCCGCCAGGTAGCCCGGCATTTGCGGACCGATCAGGCCGGCGAAGATTGGCAGCGGAACTCCCGCATCGAGCAGGAGGCACGCGTAGCTCGACTGCGCCGAGCCCGAGGGCACCATCGCGTCGATCGGACCGGGCCCATTGGAGGCGATCTTCAAGGGCGGCCGACCCGGCGAATTCAGCACAAAGGTCGCGGTCGCCCTCGTGATCTGCACCCCGTCGCTCATGGTCCCGCAGACGGCGGCGAAGGTTGCGGGGACCGAGAACGTGGCAGCGGCCGTTGGGGCGGCGGCGCTCACAGGGCGTGTTGGCCTTACGGAAGGAGACACGTCTGCACGAGGCCCTGAGCACGCGGCGGTGAGGACCACGAGAGTGCTCAGCACGACAGTCAGCCGGCGCATCAACGGACGAGTCTTACTGCGCGAAGCCCTCGTAGATCATGACCCCGTCGCCGCCGGTGAAGCTCTGCTCGTACACGATCGCGTTCACGGGTCCGCCGACCCCGTCGACGATCACCGCGTACTGGGTGTCGTCGGCGAGCCCCGCGACGGTCCGCGGATCGATCGCGACGGAGCTGTTGGCCGGCAGGGTCACGTTCTGCGTCACCACGAGCGACGCGTCGCTGAAGCGGTACCAGCGCAGCGTCGCCGCGGACGTGGCGCCGGCCGCCTGGAGGTAGATCGGCGTCGTGTAGCCGCTCGATCCGCCGAGCGTGCGGGTCACGTTCGGGAGGTACTGCCGGAGCGTCACGACCGGCGCGGCCGCGTACGCTCCGGCCGTCGTCGCGCTGACGACGAGCACGACGGCCGCGACGCTGCCGGTGGCGGTGAGCTTCAGCGCGTACTCGCCGTTCCCGAGGCAGGTCGCCGAGGCGGTCGCGCAGACCGCCGTCGTGCCCAGCGCGAACCGGGGGTCGAAGGCGCGGGACGCTCCCGGCGCGATCCCGCTGAACGTGAACACCTGCGGCAGGCCGCCCGTGGTCAGCGGCGTGAAGGTGAGCGTCGCGTCCACCGCGGCGGCGCTCACGTTCTGGACGACCACCGGCGCGACGCGGTCGTCCGGCCCGGCGTGCTTCGCGACGTACGGCGCGTAGAGCGTCGTCGCGCCCAGCACGAGACCGTTGTGGCTGTAGGCGACGGGCGGCCCGTTCGTCTCGTTGTGCGCGTTCACCACGACCGAGATCGGCTGGTCCGCGGTGACGGTCACCGCGTACTGGGTCCCGTCCACCAGGCCCGGCGTGAAGTCGGGATCCACGACGCCCGAGCGTCCCGGCTGGATCACCAGGGTCTTGCTGAAGGTCTTCGTGCCGTCGAAGCTGATGAAGCTGGCCGTCGCGATCGTGCTGAGGCTGCCGAGGTTCTGCACGATGAAGGGCACGTCGTAGCCATAGAAGCGGCGGGTGACGTTCGGCAGGTACACCTTCGTCGCGCCGGAGGAGGCGCCGTCGTACGCGAGCGACTCGAAGCCCGCGCCCGAGCCCTGCACCTCGTTCACCACGGCGACGACCGGAGCGCCGAAGCTGCGCACGACCACCGAGAACTGGGTGTCGTCCGGCAGGTACGCGTCGTTGTTCGGGATGTCCGCGAACGAGGTGCCCGGCCGCACGGCGTTCACCTTGCGGCAGGTGACGAGGCTGCCGTCCGCGAACTTGTAGTAGCTCGCCTCGAGCACCGTGTTCACCGTGCCGACGTTCTGCACGATGAAGGGGGTGTTCCAGCCGTTCGGCCCGCCGAGGGTCTTCGTGATGTTCGGCAGGTAGACGCTCGACGTGGCCGTTCCCGGCGTGTCGCATGCGGTGCTCGGGGTCGGCGGCACTCCGGGCAGCGTCACGAGGCGCGTCTGGAGGAAGAGGTCGGTCTGCCGGGACGCCGGGACGACATCGTGGCCCATGACGTAGCCGGTGAGGATGTAGTAGACGTCCCACTGCGAGTCGCTCACGAGCGGCACGGGACCCCAGTTGCCGTTGACGTCGGTCGCGACGTCGCCGTCTCGGCACGCGTCCGGCGGCCGCAGGAGGACGCAGACCCCGACGAGGTTCGCGTTGGTGACCGAGTCGGCCACGTGGCCGCTCACGTTGTAGAACACGAAGCCGCTCGCCGGCCGCGCGACGAGCGATGACGAAAGGATGAGCGCGAGCGCGGCGAGCGCGGCGACGGCGTGACGACGCGCCGCCATGGCGCCCCTGGTCACCCTCGCGCGCCGACCTGCCGCGCCGCGACCCGCGCCGGACGTCGCACGATCTCGAGCGCCAGGGCGAGCTGCCCGCGGCACCGCGGGCAGAGTGGACGGTCGGCCTCCCGGTCCCACACCGGCTGCTCGGACCGACCGGTCGCCGCGAACGCCGCATGGAGCTGCCGGGTGGTCGGCCGTGGGGTGCGCGTCGGGATGCTCACCTCGCCCATGTCGTGGCCGCAGAAGTAGCAGTGGAGCTCGACTCGAAGGATCATCTGACCAGCCTCCAGTCCGCGGGAAAGCGTGGAAGTGCCACGAAGGTAAAACGTGCGCTTCGCCGATTCATGACGGTTCCGTCAGGCGTCCCGCCGGGAACCCGGGCGGCCGGTGGGCGAGACAGTGCGGCCTCTACGCTTGCGAGGTGCGGCTCTTCGTCGTGGCCATCGGCCGTCGAGCCTGTTCGGGCCGACCGGGCCTCCACTCCGAGATGCGGATGTCGGCATGACCGCCCGGCGCGCGGCCGGCGCCGGGATGGCCATCGCGGTCGTCTTCTCGGTGGCCGTCTTCGCGGTGGCTGATCCGACCGAACTGCTCTCCGCCACGTTCGGACGGGCGCCGCTCGCGACCGGTCCGGCCGCGCCTGCCGACCCGGCCGCGGCCGGGTCGGTCGCCGGGCAGATCGCCGTCCCGCCACCCTCCGCGGGCACTTCCGGGAAGGGCCGCGCGGTCGGGGGAACCTTCCGGAGCGCGGTGCTCGATCGCACCATGCCCATCACCGTCTATCTGCCGTCGGGATACGACGCGAACCCGGCCGTGCGCTACCCGACGGTGTACCTGCTCCACGGCGGCGGGGGCACCAACACCGAATGGGCAGACTACGGCGTGCTCGACGCGGCCGACCGCCTCATGGGCGGCGGCGCGATACCGCCCTACATCATCGTCTTGCCGCAGGGCGATCAGGAGTACTGGGTGGACCACGTCATCGACCAAGCCACCGGCGCGAACGGCGAGCGGTGGGGCACCTACGTGGCGCGCGAGGTGGTCCCGTTCGTCGATGCCCGGTACCGCACGATCGCGCGGCAGGACAAGCGTGCGATCGGCGGGCTGTCGATGGGCGCGCACGGCGCCATGCAGCTCCCGATGAGCTTCCCGGGCATCTGGAGCGTCATCGGCGCGCACAGCCCGTCGATCCGGCCCATCGGCGACGCGCCCACCTACCTCGGCAAGGGCGCCGAGTTCGCGGCGCGGGATCCCCTCTCGCTCGTCATGGCGAAGCCCGACCTCGCGCGCGCCTACACCTGGCGGATCGACGTGGGCGACGTGGATCCCTGGCTCGAGCCGGCGGCGGCCATCGCCGCCGCGTTGCAGGCGCTGGGCATCCCGCACCAGTGGCGCGTGAATCCGGGCGACCACGCTGCCGCGTACTGGGAAGCCCACATGGAGGACGCGCTCCGCTACTACGCGACCGCCCTATCGTGCGGTCGAGCGGTGCCGTGCCCCAGCGGACCCTAGCTCGACACTTCGTCCGACCTCGAGGGTGCGCCGGGAGACACGCTCAGGGCTTGCGGGTCCGCTCGGCGCGGCGGAGCCTGGCCGACCCCGGCTGAGGAGCGTCAGTCCGACGCGGCGGCGGCGCTCAGGCGCGGGTTGAACGCGGCGTCGTAGAAACGCAGGTAGTCCGCGAGGTTCGCTCCCCAGTACGCCGCCGAGTGGCCGCCCGGGTACTCGTTCCAGCGGTGTCCGATCCCCAGAGCGTTGAGCTCACCGTCGAACTGGCGCGCGAGCGGCTCCCACGGATCGAGGGTCCCGATGTCTACCCAGAGGGCGAGCGACTTTGCGACGTCCTTCTTCGCTTTGACGAGCTGCATGGGATCGCGCTTCGCGTACTCGGCGGCGTTGCCGAAGTAGTCGGGCGCGTTGCCGAAGCGCCGCAGCACCAGGCTGCGCGCACCCACCGCGGAGAACGTTCCGGGGAAGTTGAGCGCGAGCTGCAGGGCGCCGTGCGCGCCCATCGAGAGCCCGCCGATCGCGCGGTTCTCGCGCCCGGTGAGCACGCGGTAGCTCGACTCGACCTGCCGCACGAGGTCCACCGCGACGAACGAGCCCCACTTCGGACCGCCGTTGGCGTGATCGACCCAGTACGCGTTCTCGCCCTCGGGCATGACGATGAGGAAGGAGCCGATGTCGCCTGCGCCCATCAGACGGTCCGCCGCGACCGTCGCGCCGACGTCGATCCACTGGCGGCCCGAGCCGCCGTAGCCGTGCAGCAGGTAGACCGTCGGGTAGCGGCGGCCTGGGTCGTCGCCGTATCCCGGCGGCAGGTAGACGAGGTACGGCATCGTGCGGCCGAGTGATGCGCTCAGGAAGGAGCGCGACTCGATGCGCGACGCGCGCTCCGTCGCCGGCAGGACCGCGACGGGAAGGAGGTCGTCGAGCGGCGTGACGGCGGGTGCGGACGCGGACGCGACGAAGGGTGCGGACGCGGACGCGACGAACGCGGACGGGGCGGCGGGTGCGGACGCCGTGGTCGGGGCGGTGTGCCGCGACGCGCCCGGGGAGACGAAGCCCACGCACGCCAACACAAGCACGGCGAGCGGGAGCACGCGGCGGGGGGCGTTCATTTCCTTGGATGCCCAGTGTACGCACGGCTGGTGACCCTGGCGCCAGGGCCGCCCTGCCTGTTCTTGACCGAGCCCGGCTCACATCACTGCCGAGCGGGCAGAGGACGAACGATGAGCGTACGAAGGCGACCGAGGAACGCGAGGGCGGCGGGCTGCCACAGGCAGGCGACCCAGACCGCGAGGACCGCGGTCCCCTGGAAGAGCGCGTTCTCCCTGTCGAGACGCACGGGCGCGAAGAAGTCGGACGCCATGAGGGCGACGATGAAGAGCTGCACCGCGTAGGCGTAGAGGGCGTGCTGCCCCATGACGAGGAGGAGCCACCCGAGCAGCCGGCGGACGGGCACCCAGGCGAGGGTCGCGAGCGCGTAGAGGGCCGGCGCCACCGCGAAGAGGCCCGCGACGCGGCCGATGCGGAAGTCGTTCTTCGCGCTGAGGACCGACTCCGCGAGGTTGGGGTCCGCGCCGGTGCCGAAGCTGAGCGCGGCCGTGTCCAGGTGCAGCTCCGCGACGACGACGATCGCGGCGGCGCAGCCCAGGGAGAACGCGAGCAAGCGGGCGGGCCTGAAGTACCACTCGAGCGCGGCTCGGTGGTAGCCGATGACGAGACCCACGACGAACAGCATCTGCCAGGCGGAGAACGGAAAGCCGCCGTCGGTGATCGTCCAGAAGCGCGGGATCTGCGCCGGCCAGATCTGGAACACCACCCAACCGGTCATCGACATCGCGAGCACGGCGCCGGTGTACCCGCGCGCGAGGAGCGCCAAGACGGGACCGGCGGTGAGCACGAGGAGCGTGTAGAGGACGAGGATGTCGGTGAGCGAGTACGTGCGATGGAGCGTGAGGACCGAGAGGACGAAGTCGGCGCGCGAGCGCGCGGGGCTCGCGTCGTCCGACCACGGGGTGCCGAGCACGAACGACAGCGAAGCGAACGCGATGGTCAGCGCGACCGTGGTCGCGTACAGGATGCGCACGCGGCCGAATACCTTCGCGAGCATCGCGCTCACGCCTCCACGCGCGATCGTCGCGCGGTGCACGATGCCCATCGAGAGGCCGGACAGGAGCATGAACCCCTCGGCGGCGGACACGATGAAGCGGTTCCCGCCGGTCAGAACGTAGAGCCAGGAAGCCTCGCCGCCGACGTGGTCGATGATCATCACGAACAGGCAGAAGCCGCGGAGGAGATCGATCCGCAGGTCGCGCTTGCTCGACGCGTCGGCCGTCGTCGCGTAGCTCCAGCCTCGGAGCCGTGCCGGGACGCTCTGCAGCACGGGTGGGGCGCGCTTACAAGCCGAGCGCGTGCGGGTACTTCACGCTGCCCCAGGCGTGCCGCGGCTCATGGTCGGCGATCGTGCGCATGAGCACGCTCGCCTGCGCGCCGACCGCGGGCCACGCCGCCTGGCGGCCGTAGGCGGCGGCGCGCGCCTCCATACCCCGCTGCAGCTCCGGGTCTCCCAGGACCCTGAGCAGCGCCTCCGCGATCTGGTCGGCCGCGCGGAAGTCCACGAGGATGCCGCGCCCCCCGGCGAGCGACTCCGCCGCGTGGAGGTAGCGGGTCGAGACGATCGCCCGGCCCGCGCCGAGCGCGTAGGCGAGCGTCCCGCTCGTGATCTGGTTCGGGTCGAGGTAGGGGGTCAGGTAGACATCGGTCGCGGCGAGGAGCTCCACGATGCGTTCGAGCGTCAGGTACTCGTCCATGAACCGGACGTAGGGCTCGAGGCCCAGCGAGGCCACGCGCGCGCGCAGCCGATCGCGGTACGCCTCGCCGTCGCTCCGGACGACCGCCGGGTGCGTCTGGCCCGCGATGAGGTAGAGGACGTCGGGGTGCCGCGCGACGACCTGTGGCAGCGCTTCGATCGCGTACTCGATGCCCTTGCGCTGGTCTACCAGTCCGAAGGTCGAAACGACGCGCCGCTTGGTGGCACCGAGCCGCTCCTTCGCGACGTTCCGCCCGACGTGGGTGACCGGGGGAGCGCCGTGCGGGATGACGACCGGCGGTCGCGGTAGGTCGTAGTCCTCGCGCAAGAGGCGCGCCGCGGTCTCCGCCATGACCACGATCGCCGCGCTCCGCTCCGCGATGGCACGGACGGTCGCCCGCATCCACGGCTGCGGATCAGGCAGGACCGTGTGCAGCGTGGTGACCGCCGGCACCGGCAGGGCCTCGAGGAGCGCGACGAGGTGATCGGTGTACCCGGAGGAGGAGTGCGTCCCGTAGAGCCCGAACTCGTGCTGGACGTTCACGACGTCGGCGCCCCAGAGCGTCGCGAGCGGCGCGGCCGCTCGGTAGCTCGCGTGGTCGTCCTGCCGGATCCGGCCGACGACGGCGTCGTCGTCGTAGATCCGGAAGACACCAGGCTCGTCGATCGCGAGCACCGCGGACTCGGCGTCGGGG
>Ga0209726_10007622_pt1 | contig 12030 bp, 9 predicted proteins | sample Subgrocontami54m_FD_187453 | JGI IMG/M metagenome (GOLD analysis project Ga0209726, IMG submission 187453) | Subsurface groundwater microbial communities from S. Glens Falls, New York, USA - GMW46 contaminated, 5.4 m (SPAdes) (version 3) | ecosystem: Environmental > Aquatic > Deep subsurface >... | reverse complement strand
GCTATCAGCTCTACCAGCGGATGCTGCGCTTTCCGGTCGTGCAGTTCCAGCGTACCTCATCGGCCCAGATCATCCCGATGATCACCGCCGAATGCGAGTCGCTGGGCGGGTTTATCGGCGACGCGTTCGTCACCCCGGCGTTCCAGGGCGGCACGCTGCTGACGATCATCTTTTTCATGTTCATGCAGGACCCGGTGCTGGGCGCCGCGGCCATCGCGCTGTACCCGATCCAGGGTTATGTGATCCCGAGATTGCAGCGCAAGGTAAACCAGCTCGGCAAGCAGCGGGTGCGCACGGTCCGCCAGGTGGCCGACCGGGTCCACGAGGCCTCGGCCGGGATCGTCGAGATCCAGGCCAACGACACGGTCAAGCTGCACCTGTCGGACTTTGCAAGCCTGTTGGGGCGCATCTACGACATCCGGTTCGAGATCTATCGGCGCAAGTTTTTCGTCAAGTTCCTCAACAATTTCATCGCGCAATTGACGCCATTTTTCTTTTATTCGATCGGCGGATATCTGGTCATCAAGGGCAACCTGTCGTTCGGTGCACTGGTAGCGGTATTGGCGGCCTATAAGGATTTGGCCTCGCCGTGGAAGGAATTGCTCGATTACTACCAGCAAAAAGAAGATTCGCGCATCAAGTACGATCAGATCGTCGAGCAATTCCAGCCGCCGGGACTGATCGACACCAGGCTGTTGCTCGACGAACCCGAAACCGTCGCGCCGCTGGAGGGCGACCTGACGGTCAGCAACCTGGCACTGGCAGAGGACGACCGCAGCCGCGTGATCGACGGGGTCAGCTTTACGGTCTCGTTGCACGAGCATGTCGCGGTCATCGGCCAGGGCGGCAGCGGCAAGAGCGAGCTGGCGCTGTTGCTGGCGCGGCTGATGCGGCCGACCGGCGGCCGCATCACGATCGGCGGCCGCGACCTGGCGGAGATGCCGCTGGCGGTGGTCGGACGGCGCATCAGTTATGTCGCCGCGGCGCCCTACCTGTTTGCCGGCACGCTGCGCAGCAATCTGCTGCTCGGCCTGCGCCACCGGCCGGTGCGGCCACCCGATTACGACGAGCCGACCGCGCGGCGGCGCCTGAAGCAGATCGAGGAGGCGCGCCGCTCCGGCAACATCGACTACGACATCGAGGCCGACTGGATCGACTACGACGGTGCCGGCGTCGCCGACGCCGACGAATTGTCGGCCCGCGTCGCGATCGTGCTGGCGCGGCTCGACTTTGTCGAGGACGTTTATGGCTTCGGATTGCGCTGGCGGCTGGACCCGGCGGAGAAACCCGAACTCGCCGCGCGCCTGATCGAGGCGCGCCAGGCACTGGCCCAGCGTCTGGTCGACGACGGCATCACCAAACTGGTCGAGACCTACGACGTCGAGCGCTTCAACCTGAATGCGACGGTCGCGGAGAACCTGCTGTTCGGCACGCCGATCGGACCGACCTTCGATTTCGAGACCTTGTCGAGCAACACCTATGTGCTGCAGGTGCTGGACAAGACCGGGCTGACCGACGATCTCGTCGAGGCCGGCCGCGTCGTCGCGGAAACGATGGTCGAGATGTTCGCCGATCTGCCGCCCGACCACGAATTCTTCCAGCAGTTCAGCTTTATCAGCGCCGACGACATCCGCGACTTTGCCGCCGTGCTCGACGCGATGGACGGCGACGGCACAAAGTCGCTGCCCGCCGAGCAGCGCCAGAAGCTGCTGTCCCTGCCGCTCAAGCTGATCCCTGCACGGCACCGGCTCGATGTGATCGACGTGGACATGCAGCGCCGGCTGCTCGAAGCGCGCCACACCTTCCGCGCCGATCTGCCGCCGGCGATGGCCGACCAGATCGAGTTTTTCGACGCCGGGCGCTACAACGCCGCCGCCTCACTGCAGGACAACATCCTGTTCGGCAAGATCGCCTACGGCCAGGCCGAGGCGACCGTGCGCATCCCCGCGACGCTCGCCGAGGTGCTGCAGGCGCTGTCCCTGCGCGCGGCGGTGATCGATGTCGGGCTCGACTACCAGGTCGGCACCGGCGGCTCGCGCCTGTCGCTGGCGCAGCGCCAGCGGGCGGCGATCGCCCGGGCCGTGCTGAAGCGGCCCGACCTGCTGATCCTCAACGAGGCGACCTCGGCACTCGACGGCCCGGCCCAGGGCAAGGTGACCGAGGGGTTGCGCGAGGAAATGGCGGGACGCGGCTTTATCTGGGTATTGCACCGCGCCAGCCTGGCGCGCACCTTCGACCGCATCCTGGTCATGAGTAACGGCAAATTGCTGGAACAGGGCCGCTTTGCCGACCTCGACCACAAGGATTCGCTGACCACCCTGTTGATTGCCGCGGAATGACGGAACGCCGGGGACCGCGGACCGAGGCGGGAGGTTACAGATGAGCTTGCAGCAGGAATTCGAGCTACTTCGGCGCATCCCGTTTTTCGCCGAGATCGAGGCAGGCAAGCTCAAGCTGCTCGCTTTCATGAGCGAGCGGGTCACATTCGACGAAGGCGCGGTAATGTGCCGCCAGGGCGATCAGGCCGATGCGGCGTTCCTGATCATCGAGGGCGAGGCAGAGGTCATCCTCGAAGCCGCAGGCGGCCCGATCACGGTCGCCACGCTCGGCAACAACGATTTCGTCGGCGAGATGGCGATCCTGTGCAACGTGCCGCGCAACGCCACGGTCAAGACCAAGAGCCGGCTGGTCGCGCTGCGCATCAGCAAGGACCCGTTCATGCGCATGGTGCGCGAATTTCCCAACATGGCGGTCTCGATCATGCAGGAACTGGCGCACCGCCTCGAAAGCACCAACAACCAGTTGCGTATCGCCTTGACCGAAGTGCGCCAGCTGCGCGAGGATCCCGGCGCGCGACCCGCCGCGTGAGCCGGCTTGACAGTTTTATCCGCCGGCTGGAAGCGCAGCGCGCCTGCCTCGACCGCGCTGCCGAGTTGATCGGAGACATCGACGGCGCGGTGCTGGAATTGGGCCTCGGCAACGGCCGTACCTACGACCACCTGCGCGAATTGTTTCCCGGCCGCGACATCTATGTCTGCGAGCGCCAGGTCGCGGCCCACCCCGATTGCATCCCACCCGCCGATCGCCTCTTGCTCGGCGACATGCACGAGACCCTGCCGGCCGCGCGGGGGTGGCTCGCGGGCCGTGTCGCGCTCGCGCATTTCGACGCCGGCACCGGCGACACGAAAGCCAACCGAAAGCTGGCCGCGACATTACAGCCCCTGGTCGTGCCGCTGATGTGCCCCGGCGGCGTGGTGGCGAGCGACCCGCCGCTCGACAGCGCGGATTTGCGGGCGCTGCCCTTGCCGGACGGCGTCGCCCCCGGCCGCTACCACCTCTACCGGCGGGTCATTCGTTAAGCTCGATCATCACCGGCACGTGGTCGGAGGCCTTGTCCCAGCCGCGGCTGTCGCGCAGGACGCGGGCGCCGGTCAGGGCGCCGACCAGCGGCGGGGTGACCCAGATATGGTCGAGCCTGCGGCCGCGGTCGGAAGCCGCCCAATCGCGGTTGCGATAGCTCCACCAAGTGTAAAGCCGCTCCTCGGGCGGCACGAAATGCCGCACTGCATCGACAAATCCGCCGGCCTGCTGCAACGCGCCGAGGCGCGCCACCTCGACCGGCGTATGGCTGACCACGCCGAGCAACTGCTTGTGAGACCACACATCGGCTTCCAGTGGCGCGATGTTGAAGTCGCCGACCGCGATGGCGCGGCGGCCGGCATCGCGGGCACCGTCGAACCACGCCGTGATCTCGTCGAGGAACTGCAGTTTATGGGCGAATTTCGGGTTGGCTTCGGGGTCGGGGATGTCGCCGCCGGCCGGGATGTAGATGTTGTGCAACTCGATGCCGCCGGGCAGCTCGACGGTGCCGTGACGGCAATCCTCGCGGGCGCACCAGCCGCGCGTCGCCGGCGCCGCCAGGGGCACGCGCGACACGATCGCGACGCCGTTATAGCCCTTCATGCCGTGCACCAGCATGTGAGGGTAGCCCGCCGCCTCGAACGCCTCGCGCGGGAACAACTCGTCCGGCGTCTTGGTCTCCTGCAGGCACAACACATCGGGCTGCGCCTCGTCGAGCAGGCGCCGGACGAGGTCGATGCGCAGCCGCACCGAGTTGATGTTCCAGGTGATCAGGCGCAGCGGCATTGGCTGAGGCACCCCTCGCAGGACGGCCCCGCGCCGCCGCCGCACTACACCATGCCGCCTGTCTGTCGCGCAATCAGGCCGGTCGTGCAATCGGGCCGGTCGTGCAATCGGGGCGGCGGAGCGCAATGCGTCGGCCCCAAAAAGACGGCGCCCGGTCGGGGGGAGGACCGGGCGCCCACTTTTCAGAAGCGTTGGGGGGAAATCCGGACCCACAGGGGAGGCGGGGCCGGTTTGTAAGGGAGCGGTAAGCTCCCTCCGCTTCTGGTAGCAACAGATGGGGAGCGACCTCGTCCGACAAAAATGCGATTCCTGCATGCGAGCAACGGCAAAAACGCATGCGTTTGCCGGGAACGAATACGCAGATGCCTCGAATGCCGGACAAATCGGCGCCGCGGCCCGCCCTTGTCAGGCTGCGCGGCGCGGCGACGCCGCCGCAGATTGCGGTGCGCCGCAGGCCCGGCCGAACGCGCCGAACAGCGCACGCGAGAACGGGTTTTCGAGCACCTTGTATTCCGGGTGCCACTGCACGCCGACAACAAACCGCCCGCCCGGCAGGCTGACTGCCTCGATCTGGCCATCGGGGGCAACCGCCTCGACGCGCAGATCGGCCGCCGGACGGTCGATCCCCTGCCCGTGCAGCGAATTGACCATGATCTCGGCACACTCCGCGAGGTCGGTCAGCAATCCTGCCGGCGTCAGGGCGACGCCATGAGCGGGCGCATAACGCTCGTCAATCGTCATCGGACCCTGCCGGCGGCGATGGTTGACCCGCTCCGGCATGTCGAAGAGTCGCTGATGCAGGGTGCCGCCTAACGCGACGTTGAGCTCCTGGATACCGCGACAGATCGCCAGGATCGGCAGATTGCGGCGCACCGCCTCGCGGATCAGCGGTAGGGTCGTCGCGTCGCGGTCGGGGTCGTGCAGCGTCCCTTCCTTGCTCGGCTCGCCGCCATAATGCGCCGGCTCGACGTTGGACGGACTGCCGGTCAGCAGCACCCCGTCGAGCCGGTCGAGCAATTGCGCAAAATCGAGCCGGCTGCCGATCGCCGGGATCATGATCGGCAGGCATCCCGCTGCATCGACGATGGCGGACGGATAGCGCTCGCTGGCGGTGAGAAACGGGCGCTCGCTGATCGTGCGAACACAGGTCGGGATGCCGACAATCGGAAGGTTGCTACCGGACATATGGCTCTTGCGGCTCTTGTTCAGTTGACGTTATCGCGGCGGTTTCCGGCGTAGGGATCTTGATATTGGAACAGCTTGGGGTCGAGCGCCATACCGAACTGCAAATCGGACAGCGAGACGGTTGTCACCTTGCCCTGCTGATCGACGACCGTCCATTGCCGCAACGCCAGTGGATTTTCCGTAAACACCATCGTCAGCGAACCGGCATCGGGCTGGGCGCTTTCGACAACCGACACGCGAACGACATTCGATGCGCGCTCCACCTGGGTTACGATCACGTCGGCGAAACTGATCGGGTCGCGGAGCAAGAACCATGCCGGGGTGGATTTCAGTCCGACCTTCGAGACCTGCTGCAACTGCTTGTCCCAGTAGTAGATGTAGAACGTGTCAGCGAGCAATGTGATCGGGTTGGGCGGGTCGTACTCGAATCGCATGCGGCCGGGCCGCGCGACCCACATCCGCCCGGCGCTGCCGCCGTTTGCGGCCGCCTGCTGAAAGCGCCCGCTCATCGTCTTGATGTTGTTGAGATAGGCCGCGATACGCTGCAGCGCGAGCGTGTCCTGCGCTGTCAAGGTCGCCGGTGTCGGCGGCGCCGCACGCACCGCCGGCGGCAACAGCGCCAGCGCCAGTGCCGCGACGACAACCCCGCCGAATCGCCTGAAGGAATGCATGTCCGCCGTCTCCGCGCCGCCCCGCGCCTGCACATGACAACGCAAATGCGGCGCGTCAATGGCGCGAATCGCGCAGCGGTAATGCCGCCACGGGCGGACCGGCGGCCGGTATCCTCACATGGCGCGATAGCGGATTAGCGGAACGGCTCGCAGGTTGCGAGCGTGCCGACGACGAACCGGCCATTCGCGAGGTTGCGCCCGGTCTGGCCGTCGAGATGGCCGCCGCGGAACGCGACGCCGCCGCCGCGGAACGCGAACGTTCCGGGGTTTTTGCCGTCGAGATCGGTATAGCGGCCGCCGTCGACGACCTTGAAACCGAGGCCGATGAGGACGCTGCCGCCGGAACCGAAGCAGGCATATTCACCCACCTTGAGGCCGCCCGATTGGGCGAACGCGCTCCCGGCGACTGAGAGCGTCAACCCGACGATAAAAGCCGGTCGAAGGCGCATCGCTTTTGCCCTCCACTACTCAACGTCGCAGGGCTTGAGCTGGATGCCCGCGCTGTTGAAGCCCTGCACGGTGCCCGAGACCGTGACCGGCCGCCCCTTCGAAAGCCGCACCAGCCGGCTCTTGTCAGTCACCGTGCAGATCAGCAGGCCGCCAATTCTGTCCGGCGCAGACAGGCTCACATAGCCCGGCGTTACCTCGCCGTCGATGACCCACGCATTGCCGGTGACGGTCACTCTCTTGCCGACGAATTTCTGCCGAAAAGCCAGCCCGTTGGCGTTGAATTCGTTGGAAAGGTCGAGTACGTCGACCGCCCACGCCGGCGCCGCCGCACAAAACGCCAGCATCGTCGTCGCAAACAGCGCTGCCGTCCTGCCGTACATCCTGCGATGCTCCTGCGTGGCCACCGGGGGCGGACCCGGTCTCAATGTCACCGCAACACCTGCCACAACGCGATCGCTATGAGCAGGCAAGCGACAAGAATCAGCGCCCGCCGGCCCACCGCGCCATAGGCGTACACGCGGCCGCCGCAAAACGCGCAGACCTCGCCGGTCGCCGGCTCAGCGACCGGGATTTCAGCGCGGCGGCGGCGCCAGCACCTCGCGCTTGCCGACGTGATTGGCGGCGCTGACGACGCCTTCCTGCTCCATCCGCTCGATGATCCTCGCGGCACGGTTGTAGCCGATCTGCAGATGGCGCTGTACAAAGCTGGTCGAAGCCTTGCGTTCCCGGCAGACCAGAGCTACCGCCTGGTCATAGAGGCCGTCGCCCGATTCGCCCCCCTCGTCGCTCCCGGCGGGATCGAATCCGCCGGAATCGTCTTCGGTGATCTCGTCGATGTAATCGGGCTCGGCGCGCTGCTTGAGGAACGAGACGACGCGCTCGACCTCCTCGTCCGAGACAAACGGGCCATGCACCCGCGTGACCCGCCCGCCGCCGGCCATGTAGAGCATATCGCCGCGGCCGAGCAGCTGCTCGGCGCCGCCTTCGCCGAGGATCGTGCGGCTGTCGATCTTCGAGGTCACCTGAAAGCTGACCCGGGTCGGGAAATTGGCCTTGATCGTGCCGGTGATGACATCGACCGACGGGCGCTGCGTCGCCATGATCAGGTGGATGCCGGCGGCACGCGCCATCTGCGCCAGGCGCTGCACCGAGGCCTCGATGTCCTTGCCGGCGACCAGCATCAGATCGGCCATCTCATCGACGACAACGACGATCAGCGGCAGTTCCGTCGCGTCGAATGGCTGCTCTTCGAGGATCGGCTGGCCGGTCTCGGCGTCGAAGCCGGTCTGCACCTTGCGGATCAGGCTCTCGCCCTTCGCCGCCGCGTCCCGCAGGCGGGCATTGAACCCCTCGATGTTGCGCACGCCGAGCTTCGACATCTTGGCGTAGCGCATCTCCATCTCGCGCACCGTCCATTTGAGCGCCATCACCGCCTTTTTTGGGTCGGTGACGACCGGCGCCAATAGATGCGGGATGCCGTCATAGACCGACAATTCCAGCATCTTCGGATCGACCATGATGAATTTGCAGCGCTCGGGCGGCATGCGGTAGAGGATCGACAGGATCATCGTGTTGATGCCGACCGACTTGCCCGAACCGGTCGTACCGGCGATCAACAGATGCGGCATGCGCGCCAGATCGGCGATGACCGGTTCGCCGCCGATATCCTTGCCGAGCGCAAGGGCAAGGCGGCCGGTGTGCTTTTCATAGACCGGCGAATCGAGCAGCTCGCGCAGATAAACCGTCTCGGCCCTGTGGTTGGGCAGTTCAATGCCGATTACTGTGCGCCCCGGCACCACCGCGACGCGCACCGAGATCGCGCTCATCGAGCGGGCGATGTCGTCGGCCAGCCCGATCACGCGCGACGCCTTGATGCCCGGCGCCGGCTCCAGCTCGTAGAGCGTGACGACGGGGCCGGGCCGCACCTGGACGATCTGGCCGCGCACGCCGTAATCCTCGAGCACCGCCTCGAGCATGCGGGCGTTCTTTTCCAGCGCCTCCTCATCGACGGTTGCGGTCTGGCTGACCGGCGCCTTGGTCAACAGGTCGAGCGGCGGGATCACCGGCTGATCGTCCATCAAGTCGAGCGCCGGTTGCCGCTCCTGCTCGACGCGCCGCGCCGGCGGCGGCGCCGGACGCGCCCGCGGCATGACGAGGCGCACCAGCCGGCCGCCAATCGGCTCCGGCGGGGCGGCAGCGGCCGGCGCCGTGCGCGCCGATGGCGGGGAATTTACCGGACCGAGGCGCGGCTCGCGGCGATCGGGCAAGGGTGTCACGACGCCGGCGGCGCGCTGTTGCGGCTCGGCGCGCGCCGACACGACGGCACGCCAATCGACCGATTCCTGCGTGCGGGTGCGGCGCCCCGTACGCCAGTTGCGCCACAGGCGACCGCCGAGCACGGCCGCCGCCACCGTACCGCGACCCGACGCACGCGCCATCCAGCTCGCGCCGCGGCCGCCGGCACCGCCGATGTCGCGCCAATCGACCCAGGACAAGCCCATGATCGACAGCAGCAATGCCGCGACCAACGCCGCCGCCGCCATCGCCAGCGGCAACGCAAAAACGCCGAACCCGCTGCGCTCGATCATCCGCAACGATGCCCAGCCGACCGCGCCGCCCGACCCCGCCGGCAGCGGCAGATCGACCTGCAGGATCGAGCAGGCAAAGGCGGCCAGGATCAGCGCCAGCAATAATTGCGCGATGCGGCGCGGCAGGCGGCGCAACGGGCGCTGCAGCAGCAGGCGGAACGCCCAGCCCAGGCACACGATCGGCAGCAGGTAGGCGGCAAGCCCGAAAATCTGAATCAAAATGTCGGCGACAACGGCGCCGTGCTGGCCGAGGAAATTGCGCGGCGCGTTGTCAACGGCGGTGTCGAGCGACGGGTCGCCGGGATGAAAGGTCAGCAACGCCAGCAGCAGCAGAAAGCTGACCACCACCAATACCGAGCCGAGGCCTTCGAGCACGCGGCGGTGCACGGCGGCGATCACCTCGCCCCAGCCACGCAAGCGGTCGCCGACGCCGCGACCCCAGCCGCGGCCCATATAGAGAGCCGATCTGGCCATCCCCCTTGCCCCCCGGCCTTGGCGTGCCCGCCTTCCCCCGAAGGCCGCCGCGCCCGAACTCGTGTACCTTACGCTACATCATTTCGCTACAGAACGCGCCGAATGCGTGCGAAGGCTTCCGTCAAGGTCGCGTCGTCGTGCACGATCGCGAGGCGAATGTAACTGGCGCCGGGATTGGCGCGTCCCTCGGCCGCCCGCGCCGTGTAGCCGCCGGGCAAGACGCGGATCGCCGCGTCGCGCCACAGCCGCAACGCCGCATCCTCGCCGTCGCCGACATCGAGCCACAAAAAGAACCCGCCATCGGGCCGATAGAAGCCAAAGCGGCCGCCGATCGCCGCCTCGGCGATATCGAACTTGCGGCGGTAGAGCGCGCGGTTCTCGACGACATGCGCCTCGTCGCGCCACAGCGCCGTCGCGGCAGCCTGGATCGGCAGCGGCACCTGACAGCCGCCGAAGTCGCGCAGGCGCTTGAATTGCCCAACGAGGCGCGGGTCGCCGGCGACAAAGCCGGAGCGCAAGCCGGCCGCACTCGACCGCTTCGACAGCGAATGGAACACCACGACATTCGCGAACCCATCGCCGAGCGCGGCGCAGGCCTCCAGCCCGCCCGGCGGCGGCGCGCGATCGTAGATCTCGGCGTAGCACTCGTCGATCGCGAGCACAAAATCGTAACGCCGCGCCAGCGCGACCGCCTGCTTCAGGTAATCGAGGCTGGCAACCGTGCCCTGCGGGTTGGCCGGCGAGCACAGGTAGAACAGCGCGGTGCGCTCCAGGGTCTGGGTCGGAATGGCCGCGAGATCGGGCAGGAAGGCATTGTCGCGCGTCGCGTCGAGAAAGACCGCGTCGGCGCCGGCCATCGTCGCGGCACCGTTATAGACGAGGTAGTACGGGTTCGGCACCAGCACGACCGGCCGGCCGCCGCCCTTTTCGCGCGGCACGACCAGACTGGAGAACAGGTAAAGCCCCTCCTTGGTGCCGGCGAGCGTCAGGATGTGCCCGTCAGCGTCGAGCGCGCCGGCCGGCAACCCATAGCGCCGGGTCAGCCAATCGACAATCGCCTGGCGCAGCTCCGGCGTCCCCTGCATGACCGGATAGCGGTTCCATTCATGCGCGTGCGCCGCCAATGTCTCGGCCAACAGCGCCGGCGGCTGGTGCTGCGGCTCGCCAACCGACATCAGGATCGGCGCGTCGTTGACCCGCGGCGTCACCGGGTTCAACAACGTGCGCAACGCCTCGAACGGATAGTCGGACAGCGTATCGAGCTGCGGGTTGAGCGGCACAGCATGATCCTGCGGGCGATTTCCTCGACATTACGCGATTCATGCCGGCGCACAAAACTACTGTCATTCCGGGGCGTCGCCCCCGGGTTCTCCGGTTGGGGGCCCGAGGGGGCATCCCGGAATGACAACCCTATGGTGGACAGCGCCGGCGGGGCCGCTCATCCTTTCCCGATGGCGGACGATGTCGAATTGCTGGTGGCCGGCGGCGGGCTGAACGGGCTGCTGCTCGGCATCGCCTGCGCCGGAGCGGGGATCGCGACCGCGGTGATCGACCGCGAGGATCCGGCGACGATGCTGGGTGAGGCGTTCGACGGGCGCGCCTCGGCGATCGCCTACGGTTCGCGCCTCGTATTCGACGGCGTCGGGGCGTGGTCGGCGATCGCCCCCGAAGCCGAGCCGATCCTCGAAATCCGCGTCGCCGACGACGATTCGCCGCTCTATCTGCATTACGACCACCGCGATCTCGCCGCCGGCATCGCCAGCACCGGCGCGGCGACCCCGCTCGGCTACATCGTCGAGAACCGCGTCTTGCGGCGCGCGCTGATGCAGCGCGCCGGCGAGTTGCCGTGCCTCAGATTGCTGGCGCCGCGCACCGTCGCGCACATGCAGACGGGCGAGACCGGCGCCGCCGTGATGCTCGCCGACGGCGCGCGGCTCGCCGGCCGCCTCGTCGTCGCGGCCGACGGCAGGAACTCGCCGCTGCGCCGCGCCGCCGGCATCCGCACGGTCGAGTGGAATTATCCGCAGGCCGGCATCGTCTCGACGGTCGAGCACGAGCGGCCGCATGGCGGCATCGCGATCGAGCATTTCCTGCCAGCCGGGCCGTTCGCGATATTGCCGATGACCGGGCGGCGGTCGTCGATCGTGTGGACCGAGCGGGCGGAACTGGCGCCGCGCCTCATGGCCCTGCCCGAGGAGGCATTTGCGGCCGAATTGGCGGCGCGGTTCGGCGATTTCCTCGGGCGCGTGGCGCCGGTTGGGCCGCGCTGGTCCTACCCGCTGTCCTTGATGCAGGCCGAGCGCTACACCGCGCCGCGTCTCGCGCTGGTCGGCGAGGCGGCGCATGTGATCCACCCAATCGCCGGGCAGGGCCTCAATATCGGCATCCGCGACATCGCAGCCCTGGCCGAGCTGATCGTCGATGCCCGCCGCCTCGGTCTCGATATCGGCGAGGCGGGCGTGCTCGAAGGCTACCAGCGTTGGCGCCGCCCCGACGCGCTGTTGCTCGCCGCCGTT
>Ga0209726_10007616_pt1 | contig 12042 bp, 8 predicted proteins | sample Subgrocontami54m_FD_187453 | JGI IMG/M metagenome (GOLD analysis project Ga0209726, IMG submission 187453) | Subsurface groundwater microbial communities from S. Glens Falls, New York, USA - GMW46 contaminated, 5.4 m (SPAdes) (version 3) | ecosystem: Environmental > Aquatic > Deep subsurface >... | reverse complement strand
GCGAAGATGCCAAAGCAGGTGGGACCGCTGCCCGACAGGGCCGCCAACCGGCAGCCCGGCGTCGCCGCAAGCGCCGCCTTGATGTCGGCGATGGCTGGCAGAAGCGCGGTTGCCGGACGCTCCAGGTCGTTGCCGCGCCGGCGCATGAAGTCGACGAGGCCCGCAAGATCGGGAAACGGGCCGGGAGGGGCAGGTCGCTCGCGGCTGCCGGGCGCGGACCCTGCTGCCAGCGCGCGGAACACTTGTGCCGTCGACAAGGGCAGCCGAGGATTGACGAGAACGGCCGCCATCGGCGGCAGGGTATGCGCGGCGTCCAGCGGCTCGATCTTGTCGCCGATCCCCCACATCAGCGCCGGCCTGCCAGCGAGACATACGGGCACATCGGCCCCGAGCCGGGCGGCCACCTCGTGCCAGGCAACCCTGCCGGCACGCTCGGGATTGGCGCTCGCGACGGCCCGCAACAGGGCCGCGGCATCGGCCGAGCCGCCGCCGAGGCCCGCCGCGACCGGCAAGTTCTTCTCGAGCGCAACGGCGCCGAGCCGCAGGCCAGGGTCGAGATCGCGCAGGACAGCCAGCGCCCTCTCCAGCAGGTTCGGCCCATCGATGTCGCCGGCGAACGGGCCCGAGGTCGCTACCCGGCAATCGGGGCCTGGCGCGAACCTCACGCGGTCGGCGACGCCGGCGAAGGTCACCAGGCTCTCGATCTCGTGATAGCCGTCGGGCCGGCGCCCGAGCACCGTCAGCGTCAGATTGATCTTGGCGCGGGCGAGTTCACAAAACTGCATGGCGGCGCGGACGCTGGCAGATGCGCTGCGGGGGCCTGCCCACGCGTGCGGGGCAAGCTCGCGCGCGAGCCAGCCTAATTGCTGAACGACGGGAAGACCGGCTGTTTGGCTTCGGTGCTCTTCTTCGCCCGCTCCGCCCGCCGCTGCTTCTCTTTCACGCGCTTGGCGTGGCGGGCGACCGGCGCAGGCAGGCCCTTCTGCAACTTTTTCTTGATCTTCTCGGCATCCTCCGGCTCGGGCTTCAGCGTCAGCGCCTGGTCCCATTGGAAACGCGCCTCGCGCTCGCGTCCCACGCGCCAATAAGCATCGCCCAGGTGGTCGTTGAGTACCGGGTCCTCGGGTCTGAGCTCGACCGCACGCTCCAGGTGCTTGGCCGCCTCCTTGAAATTGCCCATGCGGAATTGGGCCCAGCCCAGGCTGTCGACGATATAGCCGTCGTCGGGCTTCTGCCGCACCGCCTTCTCGATGAGCGCCAGGCCCTGCTTCAGATTGCGGTTCTGATCGATCCAGGAATAGCCGAGGTAGTTGAGCACCAGGGCCTGCTCGCCACCGAGCTGCAGAGCCTTCTGCAGATCGGCCTCGGCCAGCGGCCATTTCTTCAGCCGCTCATAGGAGGTGCCGCGCGAGTAGTAGTAGGCCCAGTGCTTCTGCTCGGGCTTGTCGATGAGGGCGATGGCGCGCGTGTAGTAGTCGGCCGCCTCGCCAAAGCGCTTATGGGCGCGCATGATGCTGCCCAGCGCATCGAGCGGGCGGATGTCGCGAGGGTTCTCCCGCGCGATCTCCTCCAGGAGTTTCTGCGCCTCGTCCACGCGCTCGAGCTGATTGAGGTTGAGCGCCTTGCGGATCTCGACGCTCGACTGCAGGGGCGTGCCCTTGGGGATGCGGTCGTAGGCGGCGATGGCATCGTCGTAGCGCTTGGTCGCTTCATAGGCATTCGCCAGCGCGGCGAGCGCGAAGCTCGAGTTCGGAACGAGATAGAGCGCGAACTGCAGGTAGACCGCACCCACGTTGAGGCCGCCTTCCCCCGTGAGCGCCTCGCCCAGGCCGTAGAACGCCTCGGCGAGTCCCTCAGTTGGGGTCGTGATGAGCAGCTCCGGGCGCCGGCCGGCCTCGATCTGCTCCTGCAGGGCCCGCGCAACCGGATGGCCGTCGTTCTTGGTCTTCTCGAAGTGCGCCTTGAGCACGCTCAGCGCCAGCTTGGCATCGCCGGCGTGGGCCGCGTGCTGCGCATAGGCGAGCGTGATGCGCAGGGTGCCCTGGTCGTTCTTGGGTATGCGCTCGTAGGCGGCGCGTGCCTCGGCGCTGCGCCCGGCCTGATCGGCGAGGAGGGCGCGGTGATAGCGCAGGTAATACTGCGCCCATTCGGGCTGTTTCGGCGATTCGAGCGTGGCCAGCGCCTCCTGGGTCTTGCCCTGCGCCTGATAGGTCCAGGCCCTCGCCAGCGTGCTGGTCAGCTCGCCAATGGGATTGGCGCGGGCTGCCTTGAAATTCTCCTCCGCCGCCTCGTAGCGCTGCGCCTTGAAGTCGACCAGCCCCATGAAAGCGTGGGCGGTGCGATGCGCCGGCTGCGACTTGATCAATTCGCGCGCCAGCTCCTCGACGCGAGGCCAGTGGCCCTCGATGAGCTCCATCAGGAACGACTGCTCGATCAGCACGTCGTCGCCGGGATCGCGCGCCAGCGCCTCCCGGTAGTAGGTGGCCGCCGTCTGGGTATCGTTTTGACCCCGCGCAACTCGACCCGCAAGATAGCTGCCGAGCAGCGATCGTGCCTCGCTACTGGGATTGGAGGTGCCGCCGACGCCCGCTGCAGCCGACTGCATCCCCGACGCGGCCCACAGCCCGAGCAACGCTGCAATGCCGATGAGCACAGGATAACGAGCGCGCATGTCACCTCGTGCCGGGAGAGTTGAGGCCCATCCCTTGATTCCCGCCAACCCCAGGCTAGCAGGAAAGCCAACCGCTTGCGAACGCAAAGAACGGAGAGCACCAGGGTTTGCTGCACCACTGTGGCGGCCGCACCGGCAGCAAGACATGGCAATTGCGGCAAACGATGGACGGCAAGCCCCTGGAATCCTTGTGCTGCTCATCGCCCCAAGGTCGGCAGCTTACTTCAGCGCCGAGAATAACCGCGCCCGTCAGGCCATGTGGAACGATTGCCGGAGCGCTGCCGCAGCCATCGCAATCGATTTGCCCGCATCCGCCACGATGCGTCCCATGCTGACAAAGCCGTGGATCTGGCCCTCGAAGCGCTCGTGCGCGACGCTGACACCGGCCTTGCGCATGGCTTCGGCGTAGGCGTTCCCCTCGTCGCCGAGCGGGTCGAAGCCGGCGGTGATGACAAGCGCAGGCGGCAGCCCCTTCAGGCTCGCGGCCACGAGCGGCGAAGCGCGCCAGTCGGCCTTGTCGGCGGGGCCGCGCAGATAGTGGTCGATGAACCATTGCATGCCCGCACGGGTGAGCGGCAGCTGCTGGGCGTGCCGCGCATGCGAGGGAAACTCCATGCGCATGTCGGCGCCGGGGTAGATGAGCACCTGGAAAACGAGGCGCGGGCCGCCACGATCGCGCGCATCGAGCGCGACGACGGTGGCGAGGTTGCCGCCGGCACTGTCGCCGGCGACCGCAAGGCGTGCGGCATCGATGCCTAGGCTCGCCGCATTGTCGGCAATCCAGCGCGTTGCGGCGATGGCGTCGTCGACGGCGGCGGGAAACTTGTGCTCGGGCGCCAGCCGGTAATCGACGGCGACGACGATGCAGGGCACGGCGTTGGCGAGCGCGCGGCAGATCTGGTCGTGGCTCTCGAGATCGCCGATCACCCAGCCGCCGCCGTGGAAATAAACGAGCGCCGGCTGAGGACGGCCCTTGTCGGCCCCCTGGCCACGATAGAGCCGCAGCGGAATCGGCCCGGCCGGACCCGTCGCCTCCAGCGCCCGCACCTCGGCCACCGGCGCGGGGTCGGGCTGCAGGATCGGGCGCGAGGCGAGGTAGGCTTGGCGCGCCTCTGGCGGCGACAGCGTCTCGAACGGCGGCCGGCCGGAGGCGACGATCAGGTCGCACACCTTCTGGGCGTCAGGATGCAGTTTCTGCTGAGCCATGGTCTATCCCCGTTGCCGGCCTCGGAATGCCGAGCGGCCAGTTTCACATTCCCGAATAGTTCGGACCGCCGCCGCCCTCGGGCACGACCCAATTGATGTTCTGGTTCGGGTCCTTGATATCGCACGTCTTGCAGTGCACGCAGTTCTGGGCGTTGATGACGTAGCGTGGCTCTTTCCCCTCCTCCAGCCACTCGTAGACGCCGGCCGGACAGTAGCGGCTCGACGGCCCGGCGTAGACATCGTGCTCGGACCGCTGCTGCAGGGTCATGTCGGCGACCTTGAGGTGCGCCGGCTGGTCCTCCTCGTGATTGGTGCCCGAGAACGACACGTTGGTCAGCCGGTCGAAGGTCAGCACGCCGTCGGGCTTGGGGTAGGCGATCCTGCCCTGCGAGCCGGCGGGCTCGAGCGTCGCATGGTCGGGCTTGCGATGCTTGAGCGTGTAGCCCAGGCCCACGCCCGGCAGCAGCGTGTTGAACCACATGTCGACGCCGGACAGCATGGTGCCGAGCGTGGTGCCGAACCTGGCGAGAAACGGCTTGGCGTTGCGGACCCGGTGCAGGTCGCGGGCGATAGGCCCTTCCCGGACCGCCGCTTCGTAGTCTTCGAGCCGGTCGTGGGCGCGGCCTTCCGTGATCGCCGCATCGACCGCCTCGGCGGCGGCGATGCCCGACAGCATGGCGTTGTGCGAGCCCTTGATGCGCGGCACGTTCATGAAGCCGGCAGCGCAGCCGACCAGCACGCCACCGGGGAAGGTGAGCTTGGGGATCGACTGCCAGCCGCCCTCGGTGAGCGCGCGGGCGCCGTAGGCGATGCGCCTGCCGCCCTCGAAGGTGGGGCGAATGAGCGGATGGGTCTTGAAGCGCTGGAACTCACCGTAGGGCGAGAGATAAGGGTTGGCGTAGTTGAGGTGCACGACGAAACCGACCGACACCAGGTTGGCGCCGTAGTGGTAGAGGAACGAGCCGCCGCCCGTGCGCTCATCGAGCGGCCAGCCCAGCGTGTGCTGCACGAGGCCGGGGCGATGCATCTCGGGGCTCACCTCCCACAGCTCCTTGAGCCCGATGCCGTATTTCTGCGGCTCCTTGCCCTGCTCGAGGTCGAACTTGGCCATCAGCTCCTTGGCAAGCGAGCCGCGCGCGCCCTCGGCGATGATGGTGTACTTGCCCTTGAGCTCCATGCCGCGCTGAAAGCGATCGGTCGGCTGGCCGGTCTTGCCCACCCCCATGTCGCCGGTGGCGACGCCGATCACGGCCCCTTTCTCATCGTGGAGCACTTCGGCGGCGGCAAAGCCGGGATAGACCTCGACGCCCAGCTCGACCGCCTGCTCGCCCAACCAGCGGCAGAGATTGCCGAGGCTGACGATGTAGTTGCCATGGTTGCTCATGAGCGGCGGCATCACCAGATTGGGGATGCGCAGCGCACCGGCCGGCCCGAGGTAGTAGAAGCGATCCTCGCTCACGGCCGTCTCCACCGGCGCGCCCCTGGCTTTCCAATCGGGGATCAGGCTGGTGAGGCCGATAGGGTCGATGACGGCGCCCGACAGGATGTGGGCGCCGACCTCGGAGCCCTTCTCCAGCACGACGACGGAGACCTCTCGGCCGGCCGCGGCGGCGAGCTGCTTGAGCTTGATCGCGGCGGCAAGCCCGGCAGGGCCTGCACCGACGATCACCACATCGAAATCCATCGCCTCCCGAGGCGGGAGATCGGCACCGCGCGCCATAGAAGAAGGCCCCAGATGCACCCAGCTTCCAGGTTCGATAGGTCGGGGCCGCGCCCAGCGTCAAGCGGCCAGTGGCGGGGAGGACGCCCTGCCGATGCTGTAAATGCCGGACAATGCCGCTAGAGTTCGAATCATGCTGGGGAACATGCCGGACAAGACGAGAGCGGCCGAGCTGGCGGGCCTGCTCGATTGGTACCGCGAGATGGGTGTCGGCGAGGCCGTCGGCGAGACGGCCATCGACTGGCTGGCCAGGGGAAATCTGGTACCGGGACACGCCTTCCAGCCGGTCGCCGCGCCAACGGCCGCTGCAGCGCAGCATGGCCAGCCGACGCGCGAGCCGGCACCTCGTGCTCCTGGTCCCGCTCCGGCGCGGCGTCCGCCTCTGCCCGCAAATCCACCGCGCCAATTCCCGGCGACGGCGCCGGACGTGGCGGTGACGGCAGCGCGCAGCGCGGCTCGGGAGGCGGCGACCCTCGACGAGCTCGGCACCAGGCTTGCCGCATTCGACGGTTGCAGCCTCAAAGCCACGGCCAAGAACCTTTGCTTCTATCGCGGTGCGCCGAAAGCGCGCGTCATGCTGATCGGCGAGGCACCTGGCCGCGACGAGGACCTCGAAGGCAAGCCATTCGTCGGCCGGGCGGGTCAGCTGCTCGACAAGATGCTGGCCGCGATCGCGCTCGGCGAAGCCAACGTGCACATCACCAACATCGTTTATTGGCGCCCGCCCGGAAACCGCACGCCGACGCCGCAGGAGGCGCAGGTCTGCCGGCCCTTTCTGGAACGGCAAGTGGAGCTGGTCGCGCCCGAATTCGTGGTGCTGCTGGGCGGCGCGGCCGCCAAACACCTGCTCGAGGTTGCCGATGGCATCATGCGCATCCGCGGCAAGTGGCGCGAGATCGAGATCGGCAGCGCGCGGGCGCGCGCGATCGCCACGCTGCATCCTGCCTATCTGCTGCGCACGCCGGCGGCCAAGCGCCTGGCTTGGCGCGATTTGCTCATGATCGGGGCTGCGCTGAGGGGATAGCTGCGCGACCACCCAGCGGCGCGCATGCCCGCCGCTTGCCCCAGAACGGGACGATATTGGCTCGAATTTGCAGGGTGAATTTAAAGCAACGGCAACTAGTCTTACCTATGCTGCGCTGTGACCGGGATCAGCCCGGGGCAGGGGTTGTGAGGGCGTCGTGCGCGTAACGTACCGCTACATTCGGCCGATCACCGTTGTCTATGCGCGCGGCATTGGCCCCTATGACCTCTCGGCGCCCGAAGCCTGGCGCTCGATGAACACCTGGCTCGAGGGGCACCCGGCCCGCCAGCGGGTAAAGCAGGGCTTCGGTTATTTTCGCGACAACCCGAGGTCGACGGCACCTGAGCTGCTACGTTATGACGCATGCGTGCCCGTGACCCTGGGGCTCGACGCCGACCCAGTGGCCGGGATCAGCCGGCAAATGCTTCCCGGTGGCGCTTTTGCAGTCTACACGCATGTGGGCTCCTACGCCGACGCCGGCGAGCAATTCTCGCGCCTGCACCGCGAGATCGTGCCCGCCCGGGGCCTCTCGGTCGACTACGACCGCGCGTTTGTGGCGGTCTACCTGAACGATCCGATGGTCACGCGCGAGGTGCATCGCCGCACGGAGCTGTGCGTCCCCGTCCTGCCCGTGAGGGTGCCGCTCTCCACCAATGACGACCATGTGGCGGACTGTGGCGACCAGAGCGTCGGGAATGGGCGATTGCTGGCCGGCTAGGCCCTCGATGCCCCGTGACGGCGGCCTCTCGTCCTGAGACAATGGCGCGGTGCAAGCTCAAGGCGGCCGCGCATGCCCAAGATCGACGAATCCCGGCCCTTCATCCCGGTTCGCATCGCCGTGCTCACTGTGTCGGACACGCGCGGGCCCGGCGATGACAAGTCCGGCAGCACGCTCGCGCAGATGATCGGCGAGGCCGGTCACGAGCTGGCCGATCGCGCCATCGTCAAGGACGACGTGGGCGAGATCAGGGCCAAGGTGCAAGCCTGGATTGGGGACCCGGCCGTCGATGTCGTCATCACCACCGGCGGCACCGGGTTCACCGGTCGCGACGTCACGCCGGAAGCCGTCAAGCCGCTGTTCGAGAAGGAGATCGACGGCTTCTCGACGGTCTTTCACATGATCTCGTTCGCCAAGATCGCGACCTCGACCATTCAGTCGCGTGCCTGTGCAGGCGTGACGCAAGGCACCTACATCTTCTGCCTGCCGGGTTCTCCTGGTGCCTGCAAGGATGCCTGGAACGACATCCTCAAGTGGCAGCTCGACAACCGCCACCGGCCCTGCAATTTCGTCGAGATCATGCCCCGCCTCGAGGAGCATCGCCGCGGCCGCTGAGCCGGCGGTTCACTGGCGATGATCGCCATTGGCCTTTGCGCGCGTGATAGCCAACAGCTCGCGCGTGGCGTGCGCCTGATCGAACAGCGCGCGAGCCGCGTGGCCGCAAAGCACCATCACGGCACCGCACAACACGGCGCCCGCCAATTGCAGAACCACGCCGAAGGCGAGCCTGAGACTCTGCAGGGCGGGGATCTGCGCGGCCTCCCCGGCCGCGCCCGCCGCGAACCAAGACAGCGCCCCGGCGATCACGAGCCAGCCGATGCCGCTGACGAGGGCCGCCACCGCGCGGCCTGTGCGGTAGGGGTCGCGGCGGGCGACATGCCTGGGGCGCTGGGTAGCGGCAATCGCCGGCCTGCCGTCGACGGCCAGCGCCGGGGCCGCGTTACCGTTCGGTTGCCAGATCTGCGGATGGTGGCCGGCAGCCCCGATGCGGGCGAGATGGCTGCGTCCTTCCGCCGCCTCGGACGTGTAGCCGTACTGGTCGGCCAAGTGGCGGTAGAATTGATGGGCGAGGTCGAGCCTGCCTTCCGCTTCGGCGTGGCGTCCGGCGTCGAGCAACTGCCTGGGTGTGAACTGCTGCGAACCCTGGGGCACGGGTCCTACTCCCGCATAAAGGACCTATCGCAAGCATACACCGATCTCCGTCCCCCTGTCCTGCGCGGCCAGCCGCATGCATCTATCCACTATCCATCGTTGCGCAGGGTGATTTGCCCGTCTTCGCGGCGACGTGCTAGGAACGAATCCCGGCCGGGGGAGTCTTTCGCAAGAATAGAAGAGCGGGCGCGGGCTCGGGCGGCGTTCAGACCAGCCCTAATTGAGTGCAATCGGCGGTTTGTTTTCGGGCAGCCCGATCACCATCTTTCATCGATGGCGCACTGGCGTGGCGGATTGGCCATATAATCACAGGCTTGGAGGCGAACAAACCAGCTACGGACCTATGCTCGCCCAACTTTTCTGGTCTAATCTCGCTACGACGCGCCGCACGCAGAGGCGATGACGAATGACGACAAAAGAAAACATCTTCGACCTCTATGCCCAGGCATATGAGAGCCACAAACAGCACAAGATGTCCTTGAGGGAATACCTCGAGGGATGCCGTGCCGATCCCTCCCTTTATGCCACCACAGCAGAGCGGATGATCATGGCCGTCGGCGAGCCGGAGTTCGTCGACACGGCCAAGGATGCGCGCCAGGGGCGCATCTTCATGAACCGTACGCTCAAGGTCTATCCGACCTTCAAGGACTTCTACGGCCTCGAGGAGACCATCGAGCGCATCGTCGGCTTCTTCCGCCACGCGGCGCAGGGCCTGGAGGAGAAGAAGCAGATCCTCTACCTGCTGGGCCCCGTGGGCGGCGGCAAGTCCTCGCTCGCCGATCGGCTGAAGGACCTGATGGAGAAGTGCCCCATCTACGTCCTCGCCACCAACGACGGCATCAGCCCGATTTTCGAGAGCGCGCTCGGCCTGTTCGACCCCGTCTCCATGGGCCTGATGCTGGAGGATCGCTATGGCATCCCGCAGCGCCTGCTGATGGGCAACATGTCGCCGTGGGCGGTGAAGCGTCTCGACGAGTTCGGCGGCGACATCTCGAAGTTCTCCGTCATCAAGCTGCACCCCTCCAAGCTGCGCCAGATCTGCGTGGCCAAGACCGAGCCGGGTGACGAGAACAACCAGGACATCTCGGCGCTGGTCGGCAAGGTCGATATCCGCAAGCTCGAGCACTTCGGCCAGAACGATGCCGACGCCTACTCCTATTCGGGCGGGCTCAACCGCACGACCCAGGGCGTGCTCGAGTTCGTCGAGATGTTCAAGGCGCCGCTCAAGATGCTGCACCCGCTGCTGACGGCGACGCAGGACCGCACCTACGTCGGCACCGAAAACGTCGGCGCCATGCCGTACCAGGGCCTGATCATCGCCCACTCCAACGAGAGCGAGTGGCAGAGCTTCCGCGCCAACAAGAACAACGAGGCGTTCCTCGACCGCATCAGCGTCATCAAGGTGCCGTACTGCCTGCGGGTCGCGGAGGAGAAGAAGATCTACGAGAAGCTGTTGTCGGGCAGCGAGCTCAAGGACGCGGCGGTCGCGCCCGGCACCCTGGAGATGCTGGCGCGCTTCTCGGTGCTGACACGGCTGAAGCCGCACGAGAACTCATCGCTCTACTCCAAGATGCGGGTCTTCGACGGCGAGAGCCTGAAGGACACCGATCCGCACGCCAAGACTATCCAGGAGTATCGCGATGCGGCCGGTGTCGGTGAAGGCATGGACGGCGCCTCGACGCGATTTGCATACAAGATCCTGTCGGAGACCTTCAACTTCGACACCAACGAGGTCGCCGCCGATCCCGTGCACTTGCTTTACGTGATCGAGCAGGCCATTCGGCGCGACCAGATGCCGGAGGACACGGAGAGCCGGTGGATCGAGTTCCTCAAGGAGGAGCTGTCCCCGCGCTACGCCGAGTTCATCGGCAACGAGATCCAGAAGGCGTATCTGGAATCGTATCACGACTTCGGCCAGAACCTGTTCGACCGCTACGTGGCCTACGCCGATGCCTGGATCGAGGACCACGACTTCAAGGACCCCGACACCGGCCAGCTGATGAGCCGCCAGGTGCTCGAGCAGGAGCTGTCCAAGATCGAGAAGCCGGCGGGCATCGCCAATCCGAAGGACTTCCGCTTCGAGGTGGTCAAGTTCTCGCTGCGCGCCCGCTCCAAGAACGGCGGCAAGAACCCGAGCTGGACCAGCTACGAGAAGATCCGCGAGGTGATCGAGCGACGCATGTTCAGCCAGGTCGAGGACCTGCTGCCCGTGATCAGCTTCGGCAAGAAGCAGGACAGCGAGACCGAGAAGAAGCACGAGGAGTTCGTGCAGCGCATGGTGGAGAGGGGCTACACGCCGCGCCAGGTGCGCCGTCTGGTCGAGTGGTACATGCGGGTGAAGAAGTCGAGCTGATCGCCCGCGTGCGGGGCGCGCTCCCATATGCTAGACCGTGGCGAGAAGCGGCGGGAGCCAATCCCCGCCGCCGCTTGCGCGTCTCCGGCGCGGGTCGTCAGAACGTTTAGCGGGTAGGCCAGATGCAGATCGTCGACCGGCGCCTCAATCCGAAGTCCAAAAGCCTCGGCAATCGCCAGCGCTTCCTGCGCCGCGCCAAAGCCGAGATCCGCGAGGCGATCAAGGATTCGCTGAAATCCCGCAAGGTTTCGGAAACCGAGAGCTCGGAGAAGGTCACGATTCGCTCCAAGAGCCTACGCGAGCCGTCGTTCGGCTTGGGCCGCAACTCGGGGCTGCGCGACTACGTGCTGCCGGGCAACGAGGAGTACCAGGTCGGCGATGAGATCCCCAAGCCCCAGGGCGGCGCGGGCGGTCGCGGCAGCCAGGGCAGCCCCGACGGCGAGGGCCAGGACGAGTTCACCTTCACGCTCACCAAGGAAGAATTCCTCGATCTTTTCTTCGACGACCTGAAGCTGCCCAACCTCATCAAGGTGAAGCTGAAGGACCTGAAGGCGCCGAAACTCGTGCGCGCCGGCTACACCAGCGACGGCCCGCCTGCCCGCCTCAACCGCACCCGCACCATGCGCAAGAGCCTCGGCCGCCGCATGGCGCTGCGCCGGCCGAGCCAGGCCGAGATCGAGCGCCTCGAGGCAGAGATCGTCGCCGCCGAAGCCGAGAACCCGGCCGACGCTATGAAGATCGCCGAGCTGAAGAAGCGGCTCGAGCACAAGCAGCGGCTGCGGCGCACCATCGCCTACATCGATCCGATCGACCTGCAATACAACCGCTTCGAGCGGGTGCCGAAGCCAACCACCCAGGCGGTCATGTTCTGCCTGATGGATGCGTCCGCGTCGATGACCGAGCCCTTGAAGGACCTGGCCAAGCGGTTCTTCATGCTGCTGCACGTGTTCCTGATGCGCTACTACCGCGAGGTGCACATCGTCTTCATCCGCCACACCAGCACGGCAGCCGAGGTCGACGAGGAGACCTTCTTCCGCGGCACCGAGACCGGCGGCACGGTCATCTCCACGGCGCTCGACGAGATGCTGAAGATCGTGCGCGATCGCTATTCGCCCGCCGACTGGAACATCTACGCGGC
>Ga0209726_10007609_pt1 | contig 12047 bp, 12 predicted proteins | sample Subgrocontami54m_FD_187453 | JGI IMG/M metagenome (GOLD analysis project Ga0209726, IMG submission 187453) | Subsurface groundwater microbial communities from S. Glens Falls, New York, USA - GMW46 contaminated, 5.4 m (SPAdes) (version 3) | ecosystem: Environmental > Aquatic > Deep subsurface >... | reverse complement strand
CCTACCGCGGCGCTCCATGCACCATGGTGATGAAACGGACCTGCTGTTCCGAACTCTCGCGGAAGTCGCCAAAGAATTGCGTCGTAATGGTGGAGGCGCCCGGCTTTTCCACGCCGCGCACCGACATGCACATATGTTCCGCCTCGATCATCACCGCGACGCCGCGCGGCTTGAGGATTTCGTCGATCGCCGTCGCGATCTCCTCGGCATTGGCATGCTTCAAGCGGAAGATCTTGAGCTTCAGGACCTCCTTCACTGCCTGGTCGAGCTGCTTGATGATCGCCTGGAAGCGCTTGACGTTCGACTCGGTGTCGGTGAGCACGATCACGTTGGCGCGCGTGTTCAAGAGGAACTGGCCGGACTTGCTCGTGAGCTCGCCGAGCTCCTTCTTCACGGACTCGGCGTCCAGGACCTCGAGGGGGATGATCTGCGTGATGATCTCGTCGCCGAACTGGGTCTTCTCCGGGTCGGCGCCGTAGCGGATCGCGTGGTTGAGCTTCTTCGCTTCCTCGATCGTCACGATCTTCACGACCTCGCCGACCTGCACCGCAGCGACGTCGTGCTGGATCAGGGCCGAGTTCAGGAACGCGATCGCGCGGTCGCGCGGCACCGGGCGGTCCGACACCGCGGTGATCTTCTTGCCCACGAGCGGCACCTGCTGGATGAAGGTGAGCCCGAGGCTCTTCGACAGCGACGCGAGCACGAGGTCCAGGTCCGCGTCCTTGAACTGGAATCGCAGTTGCTGCGACTCGTCGGCCTGGGCGGCGGCCCTCGGGGCGAGCACGGTCGCGAGCACCAGGGCGAGCGCGACGCTCGCCGTGGCGAGCCCTCGCAGGGGGCGATCGAAGTGGCGCATCGGGATCTCCATTACTTGCTACCGCTGCCGGCGCCCATTTGGGCGGCCCGACGGGCCTTGAGCTTCTCGAGGATCTCTCGACGCTTGTCGTCCGAAATCTCGGCCGCCGGCGTGACCGTGGCCGTTGCGCCGGGCGACGGGGTTGCACCGGCGGGCGTCGAGCCCCCGATCTCCTCGGTGCCGATGACCGCCCCCTCGACCGTACCGCCGAGCTCGATCTCGGACGGCTTCTTCGTCTTGGTGTGGACCAAGCCCAGCGCGCGGTCGAGCACGACTGCGACCTCGTAATCGCCGATCGTCTGGCCCTTCACGAGGGCGAAGCGCTTGGTGCCGTCGCGGGTCTCGAGCAGCGCCTGGAACGTCTGCGAGCCGTTGTCCCACAGAAAGCCCGTGATCACGAAGGTCTCGCGCAGCTCCTTCACGACCTTCGGTACCGGCTTGGCGGCCTCGACCGGTTTGGCGGGCGGGGGCGGGGGCTTGTACGGGCCGAACGGGTTGGCTTGGGTGATCGCCGCGATCGCCCGCTCGCGCCGGCGGGCCTCGGGGTCGTCGGCTCGGGCTATGAGGGGAACGAGGAGGAGGAGGGCGATCGCGAGCGAGCCCTCTCGTGACCAGCCTTCCACATGGGGTGATCTCTGCATCATGGTGCTAACCCTCCTCATTCGCGTTCGAGCGCGGTCAAGGTCGAGAGCGAGAGCGACACGCCGAACCGGTCGCGCGGCTGGGCGTTGATCTCCCATGCGCTGGCGCGCAGGAGGCCGGGGTCGGACTCGACGAGCTCGAGCAGCTTCACGACGGACGAGAGCGAGCCCTCGAGCTGGAGCTGGAAACGCACGAGGCTGTACGCCGACTTCGGACGCTTCTCGGGGTTGCTCTTGGTGTTCTGGACGATCTTGAGCTCGCGCGCGACCAGGCCCTGCTCGACGCGGTTCCACACCAGCGCGGCGTCGCTCGCCTCGATGCGCTTCTTGAGGTCCGACAGCTCGCGCTTGTACGGCCGGTTCTCCCGAATCGAGCGATCGAGCTTGGCGACCTTTTCCGCGAGCGTCTCGCGTGTCGCCGCGAGCTCGCGGTACCGTGCGAGCGCCGGTTGAACCCCCGAGAGGTACAGCACGGCGCACCCCATCACGGCCGCCGTGAGCGTCGCCAGGGTCCGCTCGCGCGCGCTGAGCCTCGCTCCGCTACTCATCGCCGATCCCTCCGCCGCAGCCGACCGGATCCACTGCCGGAGCCGAGATTCGACCCATCGACCGCCGAGCCGGGAGCGGGTTCCGAGCCGCTTCCCGCGTTCGAGCCGGTCCCCGAGCTGGAAACGCCAACGGACCCCGATCCGGGACTCGCCGCCGCCTCGGACCCGCTTCCGCTGACGCTGCCGGCCGCATCGCTCCCGCTCCCGCTCCCGCTCCCGGCCGCATCGCTCCCGCTCCCGCTGCCGCTCCCGGCCGCGCTCCCGCTCCCTCCCACCGGCACAGACCCCGCTCCGACGTCCGGCACCGGCATCGTCGGCCCCGCCGGGTCGAGCTTCGCGAAGTCCAGCTGCACCTCGAGCGTGAAATGGATCCCGAATCCGCCCTTGTCCGCCTGGATGCTCGTCCCGCGCAGCGTGGCCTCGAACGCCGGGAGCGCGTCGATCCGGTCGCGCAGCCGCGTACAGTCCGAGGTCGAAACGGCCTTGCCCAGCACCGTCAGGCGCTGCTCTCCGTCGTTGGCCTTGATCGACGTGAAGTACGCCTTGCGCGTGTCGAGCGCGGCCACGAGCTCGCCGATCGCGGCGAGCCACGGTGAGCGTCCGCCGGCCCACGGGGCGATCTCGACCACGCGGTCGCGGTACACGGCCAGCTCCTTGTCCGTGGTCGCGAGCTCGGTCGCCGTCTTCGACAGCACCTCGATCTCGGCTTCCATCGCTCGAAAATGCAGGGGCGGAATCACGAACACGCCGAGCACGATGGCGACGCCCGCCGCGATGGCCAGGACCGTGCGGCTGGGCCGCAAGGTGGTCCGCCAGTCCGCGCGGGGCAGCACGAAGTCGAGCCGGGCGCGCTCCTCGAGCGCCGCAACGGCCACGCCCGCGGCGACCGCGAGAGCCGGGCTTCCGCTCCCCGCCCCGAGCGCGACGAGCGGGTCCAACGGCTGCGCCGGGACGCCGAAGCGCTCCGCGACCAGGGCCTCCAGCCCCGCGGTGCTCGCGCCCGGGCCCGCGAGCCAGATGCGGGCCACGCGCTCGAGCACGCGCGTCTCCGCTCCGCCGACGCTCGCGAACGTTCGGTCGAGGATCGCGCCGGCGGCGCCGCCGTTCGCGGGCGCACCGCTCCCCGCGGCCACGCGCCCCGTGCGCTCCGCTCCGCCCGCGAAGCTCTTGAACGTGCGGTCGAGCTCGTCCAGGAACGTGCGATTCCCCGGCGCATCGGGACCCGCGGCAGGGTCGAGCCCGCCCGCGCCCGCCGACGCCGCGCGCGACAGCATCGAGCCATCGCTCCCGGCGATCGCGATCTCGGTCATGCGCGGGCCCACGACCACCAGCGCCGTGGCGGCGCCGCCCGCTGCGGGAGCGATGCGCAGGCCCGCGATCGCGCTCACGCTGGCCGAGACGGGCTCCAGGCCGGCCGCGCGCGCGACGGCCAGGGACTTCTCGAGGGATTCCTTGCGCACGTAGGCGGCGAGCACGCGCACGGCGCCGCTGGGGAGCGCGGCATCGACCCGCAGCGCGAGCGCCATCTCGGCGACGGGGAACGGCAGCTCGCGCTCGAGCTTGAGCGCGACCATCGCCGCGAGCTCGTGGCGCGGGCCCGGCGGCAGCTCGAGCTCGCGCAGAATCACGAGGTGGCGCGGCACGGCGATCGCGGCCCGCTTCGCGGTCGCACCGGCGACGAGCAGCGCGCGCTGCAGCTCGGTACCCGCGGCCTGGTCGGGGGCCAGCGCTACCTCGCCTCGCGCCGTGCACGTGAGCTGCCCGGCCTTGCCGACGAGCTCGACCCAGCGGATCGCCCCGTCCGTGATCTCGAGGCCGACGAGCGGCTTCGCGGCGGCCTTGCGGTCCACCGCGAGGGAGGGATGAAGGGATTCCGCGACGCTCATTGCGACTCCGGCAGCCGGACAGGCCCGTGGCGGTCGAGGTCGCGCTGGTGGAGCACGGTCGGCGTCTCGCCCGCCACGTCGACGACGTAGAACCGGCGATGATAGGCGCGGAACACGGGCGTGCCCGCCGCAATCGCCGTGGCGTTGGCCTCCGCCGTCGTGCCGCCGACGTGCCCCTGGACCTGGAAGCGGAACTGGTAGCTGCGCACCGTGATCCAGTTGGCCACCGCCGAGTAGCCCTCCATCCCGATCGCATCGACGACCCACGCGAGCGAATCGAGCCCTTCGGTGCGGCCGGCCCGGTAGGTGAGGAGCGCGTCCACGCGCTCCTCGGTCATGCCCGGGAGCGCGAGCAGGACCGCGCGCGGCGCGGTGACCACGTTGACGCGTCCCACGATCTGGGTCTGGGCGTAGACCGTCACGAGGTCGACGATCGCCTTGAGCGCGTCGGGCGTGAACTGCGGCAGCGCGGCGAGCGCGCCCACGGATTGGAGCCCGCCGGCGCTCCGGAGCATCATGATCTGCTGGATCTGCTCCGCCGTGAGCAGCGCGCCGAGCTCTTGCTGGAGCTGTTCCTGCGAGGCCGTGTTCAGGTCCAACAGCGCGGCGCCGTCGGCCTTGAGATTCGGCTCGTAGGCGTGGAGCGTGAGGTAGGAGAACAGTCCGGTGGCGAGCACGCCGTCAGAGTCGTCGATCGGGAGCTTCTCGTCGCCGTCGTTCTCCGCGAGGTCGAGTCGGCCGTTCTGGTTCTGGTCCTCGCCGAACAGCTGGGCAGGGTCGATCCCGCGCACGAGTAGGAGCTCGCACAACGTCTCGAACGGGGCGTTCTTGGCCGTGTACGGGAAGTCGGGGAGCAACGCATACACCTCGTCCTCCGCGCCGTCCGCGGTGGTCTCCTGGTCCTCGTCGCGCCAGTCGATGATGGCCGCAGCGAGCTCGGGCGTCATGCCCGGCAGCTTCTCGAGCATCTCCTTCGTGGCCACGCCGAGGTGGAGCTTCGAGGCCTCGTCGTCCAGGCCGTAGCGCAGGGCCGCGGTGTTGGGGTCGGTCGCGACGCAGGCGGCCCACACCAGGCCGCCGGTGTCGACCGAGACCTTCGCGAGCGCGGCCGCGGTCGTGGGGTCCGCCCACGGCTGGAGCTCCCCCTTGCCGGTGCGGTTCTCGGGCGTCGCGAGGAACGCGAGCGCCGACTCGAGCGCGCTGTCGCACGCGAGGCGAGCCTTGAGCTTCGCGATCGCGTTGCCGCTCGCGGCGTTAGCGACCATGGATTCGCGCAGGAGCAGCACGCCCCACAGCGACAGCAGGATCACGAGCCAGCTCGTGAGCACCAGCGCGATGCCGCGCCGCGCGCGGTGGGAGCGGTTAGCGGCCACCGGTTCCCCCTCCACCGGTGCCGCCCGAGCCCGTGCCGCCGGTGCCGGTGCCGCCGGACCCGGTGCCGAAGGTGCCGCCGGTGCCGGTGCCGCCGGTGCCGCTCGTCCCCGTGCCACCCGTGCCCGACGTGCCTCCCGATCCGGACGACGACCCGCTCCCCGTCCCCGGTGGCTCGCTCGCCTTGGCCGCCGCCGACAGGTCCGGCTGCGGGTCGATCGCGACGCGAATCAGTCGGAAGAACCGCCCTCGTCCGCTCGTGCGCGCTCCCTCGGCTTCGGCCTCGCGCAGGTCGATGCGATCCGCGATCGAGCGCGCATGGTCGGTGTCGACCTCGAGCGTGACCTCGAGCAGCGCGGGCAGCTTCCACTCGCGGTCGCGCGCGGCCCACGCGTCGAAGTAGTTCCCCTCACCGTCGCCGTAGCGCAGGTTCATCCAGCTCGCGTCCGCGCACAGCTGGCGTTCGATCCACTGGGCGTCCTCGTCCGTGAGCGCCGACGTGATCAGCGGCCGTTCGCTGCGATACAACCCGAGCCGCGTCGAGCTGGGATCCAAGGCGAGCTCGTACCGGACCTCGACGATGTCGCAGCGCCGCCGCCGCGGGGCCGTCGCCTCGAGCGCGAGCGTCCAGTCGACACCCAGATCGAGCCGTCCCGCGGTCGTGACGAAGGTCAGCGTGTCGGTCGCCTCGCCGCTCCACTGCGCGTCTTTCCCTTCCATGCCCGTGCCGTGGTAGGGGTGGTCCTCGGCGTAGGCCGTGATCGCGCACTCGAAGTCGCGCGCGAGCGTGGACAGCGCGCGCTGGGCCGCGCGATCGACGGCCGCGAGGGCGCGGCCGTCGCGCTGCGCCTGGCTCACCGACCAGAGCATGCCCCCCAGGCCGGCCATCAACGTGCCGAGCAGCGCGAGCACGACGACGAGCTCGATCAGCGTGAAGCCGCGCACGGGCCTCATTGCGTGTCCTCGGCGGGTGCGCGCAGCAGCACGGCCAGGTCGAGCGAGCTTTCGCCCGCGGTGGACGGCCACGCCACCGCGATGTTCACGCGGAACAACCCCTCGAGGGTTTCGTTGGTCACGGTCCAGCGGTAGGTGGGCTCGCCCTCGGCTTCGAAGTCGCCGTCGGCGTCGGTGCCGACCACGAGCTCGCCGGCGCGCAGCCGGGCCACGAGCGTCTCGGCGAGCTGGAGTGCGACGGCCTCGCGATGGGCCTCGCTCGCGGTGCGCACCGCGAGCGACACGCCTTGCACGAGCACCACGAGCACGGTGCCCAGGAGCACGCTCGCGACGAGCAGCTCGACCAGGGTGAGGCCCCGGTTCCCGCCTCCCGTGCAGCGGCGCGGGGTCACTTCGCGCCCTCCGCGCCGAGCGGGGTGACGCCCAGCGTGGTGAAGTGCGCCGCGCGTTCGGTCGCCGTCCACACGCGCACGACGCCGGTGGGCTCGAGCCGCACGACGAGCGGAGGGTCACCCGCGGGCCCCGAGAGCACGAGCTCCGCGAGGGGTGCGTCGTCGGTGGCGAGCTCGAGGCCCTCGCACACGACGCGGTGCACGCCCTCGGGGTCGTACTCGACCCACAGCTCCGTCACGTCCGCGAGCGGAACGAGCTGGGCGAGCTCGACGGCGTCCGCGTCGAGCACCAGCTCCGGGACCGCGACCCCCGTGGCGAACGCGCGGCGGTGCGCCCAGGCGGACTGAACCTCGGACCACACGTCGGGGTGGTCCAACGGGTCGTCCTCTTCTTCGACGGAGAGCCGGCTCGCGGTGGGCTCGACCTTGACGCGATGGCGGCGTCCCGCGAGGCGCGCGCGATCGGCGGCCTGCTGCAGCGTGGCGGCGAGCTCGCGCGCGAACGCGGCGTGGCGGTCGGAATCGATGCCCGCGCCGAGGCGGGCGACGCCCAAGGCCGCCACCGTGCCCAGGATCGCGAGCACGAGCACGAGCTCGATCAGGGTGAAGCCGCGCGCGCGCATGGCCGCCTACTTCGCGGCCTCTTCGGTCCAGTTCACGATGTCGTCCCCGCCGCCTTGCTGGCCGTCGGGGCCGCCGCTCCACAGGTCGAAGGTCTTGGTGTTCTTCTCGCCCGGGCAGCGGTACGAGAACGGGTTGTTCCACGCGTCCTTGGGGGCGGTCTTGAGGTACGGTCCCTTCCAGTTGGGCTTGTCGGTGGGCGCGGTCACGAGCGCGTCGAGCCCGAGGTCCGTGGCCGGGTAGGCGTCGTTGTGCTGCTCGTAGCGATCGAGGGCATTCTCGATGTTGCGCAGCGTGGCCTTGGTGGCCGTGATCTTGGCCTCCTTGCCTTCGCCCGCGAGCTGCGGGACCACGATCGCGGCGAGCGTCCCCAGGATCACGAGCACGAGCAGGAGCTCGATCAGGGTGAAGCCGCCGTGGCGGAGGTGTCTACGCATGGGTCACTCCGAGGAGAACGTTGGAGGTCATTGCCGGATCGCCTTCGAGAGGGTGAAGATCGGCAGGAGCATGGCGACGACGATGAAGCCCACGATTCCGGCGAGGAGGCAGATGAGGAGCGGCTCGAACGCGGTGACGAACGCCTTCACCGCGCGGTCGACGTTGGCCTCGTAGCCGTCGGCCATCGCGACCAGGATCTCGTCCAGGCGGCCGGACTCCTCGCCCACCGCGACGCGGCCGCGGAAGCTCGGCGGGAACACGTCCTCGCGGGCCATCGCCTCGCCGAGCTTCGCGCCTTCCTTGACCTGATCCGCGACGCGCTCGAGCGCGCCCGTGATCACGCGGTTGCCCGCCGCCTTGCCCGCGATCTCGAGCGAGCGCATCATCGGCACGCCTGCGCCCGCGAGCGTGCCCAGGGTTCGCGACAGCCGCGCGAGCGCCGACAGCCGGGCGATCGAGCTCGCGAGCGGGATCCGCAGGAGCGCGCCGTCGCGGAGGAGCTGGCCCTTGTCGGTGGCCAGTACGCGGGTCAGGGCCACGAGCCCCGCCGCCATCGCGAGCACGAGCAGCCACCACCAATTCGCGAGGAAGCCGCTGATCGCGAGGAGCGCGAGGGTCGGTCCCGGCAGGCTCGCTCCCATGTCTGCGAACATCTGGCTGAAGCGCGGGATGAAGAACGCGAGGAGGTACAGCACGGTGCCGGTCCCCACCAGCGAGAGGATCGCGGGGTAGACCATCGCCTCGCGGATTTTCGCCACGAGCGCGTCGCGTTTCTCTTGGAAGCTCGCGACGCGGTCCAACGCCTCGGGCAGGAAGCCGCCCTCCTCGCCCGCGGCGACCAGGTTCGCGTACAGCTCGCCGAACAGCTCTCCGCGGGCGCGCAGCGCGCTCGAGAGCGACTCCCCGGTCGACACCGCGGCCTTGAGCTCGCGCACGAGCGTTTCGACCTGGGGGCGCGCGGCCTCGCGCGCGAGGATGTCGAAGGCGAAGTCCAGATTGATCCCGGCGCGGAGCAGGTCCGCGAGCGAGCGCGTGAGCGCGGTGATCTCCTTGCGGTTGACGCGCCCGAACCAGTGCGCGGCCTGGGCGCGCGCGCCCTTGACCTCGTGGGCGACGTCCAATTCGAGCGGGAACAACCCGCGCGCCTCCAGGTCTGCCAGGGCCGCCTGCCGGCTCTCGGCCTGGAGGTTGCCCTCGAGCAGCGCGGCGCGCGCGTCCTTGGCCCGGTAGTGGAAGGTGTCCATGCCGAGCTACGCGATCTCGGCCTTGGTGACGCGCAGCACCTCTTCCAGCGTGGTGAGCCCGGCGCGCACCGACCTCCAGCCGTCGTCGCGCAGCGTGCGCATCCCGTCCGACATCGCGTGCTCGCGGATCTTGCCCGCGCTCGCCCGCGCGATCACGAGGTCGCGCACGGGCTCGCCCACGGGCATGAGCTCGAACAGCCCGTTGCGGCCGGTGTAGCCCGTGCCGCGGCACGCCTCGCACCCGTGCGCGGTCGGCAGGCGCTCCAGGTCCGCCGGCAGGTCCTGCGGGACGCGGAGCGCCCGCGCGCGCGGCTCCCAGGTCATGCACCGCTTGCACACCAACCGCACGAGGCGCTGGGCCATGATGCCCTCGACCGAGCTCGCGACGAGGAACGGCTCCAGGCCCATGTCGAGGAGGCGCGTGACGGCCGACGGCGCGTCGTTGGTGTGCAGCGTGCTGAACACGAGGTGGCCGGTAAGGGCCGCGCGGATGGCGATCTCCGCGGTCTCGAGGTCGCGGATCTCGCCCACCATCACGATGTCGGGGTCGTGGCGCAGGATCGAGCGCAGCCCGCGCGAGAAGGTCATGCCGGCCTTCTCGTTGACCTGGATCTGGTTCACGCCGTCCAGGTGGTACTCGACCGGGTCCTCGATCGTGATGATCTTGATCCCGACCTCGTTGATCTTGCTGAGCGCGGCGTGGAGCGAGGTGGACTTGCCGCTGCCCGTCGGACCGGTGACCAAGATGATCCCGTTGGGCTGGCGGATCAGGCGTTCCCAGACCTCGAGGGTGTCGGCGGGCATGCCCAGGCTCTCGAGCGAAAAGCCGCCGCCCCCCGAGTCCAGGATGCGCAACACCGCGTCCTCGCCGGTCATCGTGGGGATGATCGAGACGCGCACGTCGTACTCGCGGCCGTCGACCTTGAGCTTGATGCGGCCGTCCTGGGGCACGCGTTTCTCCGCGATGTCCAGGTCGGCCATGATCTTGAGCCGGCTCGCGATCGCGGGCGCGAAGCGCTCGGTGCCGGCGGGAATCTTCTTCTCTTCGAGCACGCCGTCGACGCGGTACCTCACGCGGAGACGTTTCTCGAAGGGCTCGATGTGGATGTCGCTCGTGCGCTCGCGCACGGCCTGGACCAGGAGCTGGTTCACGAAGCGGATCAGGCCGCGGTCCTCGGCCAGGTCCGCGTCGGCGACGTCGGCGAGCTCGAGCGACGCCGCGCGCTCGGCGATCATCTGGTCGATCGACTCGGCGCCCAGGCCGAGCTGATCTCGGGCGGCCTCGGCGATCTGCGCCGCCGAGGCGATCACGGCCTGGATCTCGCACCCGGTGACGAGGCGCAGCTCGTCCAGGACGCTGAGGTTCAAAGGGTCCGCCGTGGCCACGACGAGCGCGCCGGTCGCATGGTCCCGCCGCAGGGGCAGGAGGCTGCGACCGGCGACGAGCCGCGGGGGCACGATCGCGAGGACCGCGGGGTCCACGCGCTCGCGCTTCAGGTCCACGACGGGCAGCCGGGTGATCTCGGCCAGGCACGCGAGGACCGTGGCCTCGTCGACGAGCCCGCCGTCGACCAAGACCTCCCCCAGGCTCGCGGTGCCCCCCGCCGCCTTGGCGACCGCGCTCGCGAGCGCGTCGGCGGTGAGGGCACCGCGCTCGAGCAGCGCGTGGCCGAGCGGCACGAGATTCCTGCCTCTACTCGGACTTCATGTCGGCGAGCTCGAGCACGCGCAGCGCGATGAGCTTCGCCTCTTGCTGGACGGTGAGGAGCTCGCGCAGGCCGCTCGAGAGGAGGGCAAGCTTCTCCTCGTACTCGGCGCGGACCTTGCGGTAGTCGTCGACCTTGAGCTTGATCTGGTCCTCGCCCTCGACCTTGCCGATCACCTCGCGGGCGTCGCGCACGGCCTTGCCGGCAGTGACCTGGTACTGGATGACCTTTTCGACCAAGGGCTGGATCGCGGACGCCTCCTCGGCGCTCATCGCGAGGGCGGTCATCGCGGCGCCGAGGCGGCGCTTGATCTGGTCCTCGGGCGACAGGTCGCGCTCCTCGCGCGGGCCGCGGCCTTCACGGCCCTCGCCGCTGCCGCCGGGGAAACGGCCGCCGGTCCACTGGGCCATCTGGTCGTCGAACTCCTTCACCATCTTCTGCCACTCGGGCATCTGCTCGGGGGTGAGGATCGCCTCGATCTTCTTGTTGGCCTCGACGCGGAGCTCGTTCACGATCTCGCGGATCTTGGTCGGGTCGAAGCCGCCGCCGCCCTCACGCATCTTCTGGAACCGCTCCATCCATTGCGGGGCGGCCTCGGTGAACACGGCGGTGATCTTGGTGGTCTGCTCGTCGGTGAGCTTGAGGCGCTCCTTGAGCTGGGCGGGGTCCATGCCCATCCGGCCCATGCCGCCGAACCCGCCGCCGCCCGGGCCGCCGCCACCGCCGCCGCCGAACATGCCGCGGCCGCCGCGGTTCTGCTGCTCGATCATCTGGTCGTAGGCTTCGCGCTGGGACGGCGTCAGGATCTCCTTGACCTTGGCGCGGCGCTCGTCGCGCTGCTTGGCGGTGGCGAGCTCGTCGTCGATCAGGATCTTCTTCACCTGCTCCTTCTGGGCCTCGGACAGCTCGAGCGAGCTGTACATACGCATCTGCCACTCGACGCGGCGCTCGGCCGCTTCCTTGGCGAGCTCCTCGGGGGTCTTCTGGGGCTGGGCCGGGGAGCCGTCCTGGGCGAAGAGCGAGAGCGGCAGGGCGAGCAACAACGCCGCCGCGAGGCATCGGGTGACGCGGATCATCGAGAGTCTCCTAGGGGTGGATTCGCCGCGTGGTTGGTGCGCGCGGCGAACGGTCTATCGTGAGTCGTGTGGGGCGCGCGCGGGGCGCGCCGATATCCATGTACGCATCACCGCCCCTCGGCGCTGGTCGCGCTCGGGTCCGCTACCGGATCGGGCAGCATGGACGCGAGGCAGTCGGCGAGCTCGTCGGGGCTGGCCATGCCGGCGATCATCACGCGCACGGTGCCGATGCGCGTGCGGGCCATCGTGCGGCCGCCGAGCTCGTCGACATCGATCGCAAGGTCGCCGCGCAGGATCTGGCGGGAGGCCGGGCG
>Ga0209726_10007607_pt1 | contig 12048 bp, 10 predicted proteins | sample Subgrocontami54m_FD_187453 | JGI IMG/M metagenome (GOLD analysis project Ga0209726, IMG submission 187453) | Subsurface groundwater microbial communities from S. Glens Falls, New York, USA - GMW46 contaminated, 5.4 m (SPAdes) (version 3) | ecosystem: Environmental > Aquatic > Deep subsurface >... | reverse complement strand
TGAGCACGTTCACCCCGCGGCCCAAGTCGGAGAGGATGTTCTCCTCCGGCACTTCGCAGTCGCGGAACACCAGCTCGCAGGTGTTCGAGCCGCGCATGCCGAGCTTGTCCAGCTTCTGCGCGGTGGAAAAGCCCGGGAACCCCTTCTCGATCAGGAAGGCCGTGATTCCGCGCGGCCCGGCGTTGGCGTCGGTCTTCGCGTAGACCACCAGCACGTCGGCGTCCGGGCCGTTGGTGATCCACATCTTGCTGCCGTTCAGGACGAATTTTCCGTTCCTGTATTCGGCGCGCAGCCTCATCGAGACCACGTCCGAACCCGAGCCCGGCTCGGACATGGCGAGCGCTCCGACATGCTCTCCCGATACGAGCCTGGGCAGGTACTTGCGCCTCTGCGCCGCATTTCCGTTCCTGCGGATCTGGTTGACGCACAGGTTGGAGTGCGCGCCGTAGGACAGTCCGACCGAGGCCGAGGCGCGGCTCACTTCCTGCATCGCGACGATGTGCGCGAGGTAGCCCATGCTCGTTCCGCCGTACTCTTCCTCGACGGTGATGCCGAGCAGCCCGAGGCTGCCGAGCTTCCTCCACAGGTCCGCGGGGAACAGGTTGGTGCTGTCGATTTCGGCCGCGCGCGGGGCGATCTCCGCGGCCGCGAAATCGCGCGCCGCACCGCGCAGCATCTCGACTTCCTCGCTGAACGGGAAACGCAGGCTGGGAAAGTCGATCATGGGAACTGGGCTCATGGCCGTGTCTCGGTCGCAGGTCGGGGTGGATGGGGCAACGACATCAGGAGCCCGCCGCCCTGGCGGGCCTTGCGCGGGCCCTGTCCCCGGACTGCTCGGCGAGCAGCTTCCTGGATTGCAGCTCGAAGGTCCGGATCTCGGCGAGCTCCTCGTCGATTTCGCCGCGCTGGCGCTCGAGCTGTTCGCGCCGCGCGGCGAGGGCGGCGAGGAACTTCTCCAACTGCGGGCGCTCGTCCTTGGCGGAGTCGTACAGGTCGAACATCTCGCGGACCTGGGCGAGCGACAGCCCCAGCCGCTTGCCCCGAAGGACGAGCTTGAGTCGAACGAAGTCGCGCTTGGAGTAGATCCGCCGGCTGCCCTCGCGCCGCGGATTGAGCAGGCCCTCGTCCTCGTAGAAGCGGATGGCCCGCGGCGTGACGTCGAATTCACGCGACAGTTCGCTGATCGAATAGGTCTGTCGTTCCATGATCGCGCCCCAAGATAGCGGAAAGGACGGATTTCTGCGAAAATTTGTCGCTTGTTGCGGCGCAGCATCCATTCTACGCTTTGCCGCATCGGACCGAAACCGCCCATGAACAACCCCGAATCACTGCTCGACTACCCGTACCCCGCCGCGCCGGCGCCAGCGGAGGCTCTCGTCGCCGCCCCGGGCGTGCACTGGCTGCGCATGCCGCTGCCGTTCGCCCTCGATCACATCAACCTGTGGCTGCTAGAGGACGGGGACGGCTTCGCCATCGTCGATTGCGGCCTGGGCACCCAGAAAACGCGCGATCTCTGGGACGCCTACTTCGCGGCCGCCCACGGCCTGGGCAGGGGCGGCAGCCTCTGGGTGACCCGGGTGATCGTCACTCACCACCACCCGGACCACGCGGGCAACGCCTACTGGTTGACGCATCGGTTCGGCGCGGACCTGTGGATGTCGCTAGGGGAATACTTCGTCGGACACGCCCTGCGCGAATCCCAGGCCGGATTCTCGCCCGAGAACCACTTGGCGCTGTTCTATCGCAACGGACTGGACCGCGAGCACGGCGAGAACATGTCCCAGCGCGGCAACGCCTACCGGCGCAGCGTTCCGGAATTTCCGGCCTCGTACCGCCGGCTCACGGAAGGACAGGTCCTGGAAATCGGCGGGCGCATGTGGCGGGTCATCATGGGCTACGGCCACTCGCCCGAGCACGCGGCGCTGTATTGCGAGGCGCTGGGCGTGCTGATCTCGGGCGACATGGTCCTGCCGAGGATTTCGACCAACGTCAGCGTCTGGACGGTCGAGCCCGAAGGCAATCCGCTCAGGCTTTTTCTGGACTCGCTCGAGCGCTACGCGGCACTGCCGGAGAGCACGCTGATACTGCCTTCGCACGGCCTGCCGTTCCGCGGCATGCGCGAGCGCATCGCGCAGCTTCGCGAGCATCACCGGCTGCGCTTGGCCGAGGTCGAGGAGGCCTGCGTGTCGCCGAAGTCGGCGGCGGACATCGTCCCGACGCTGTTTCGCCGCACGCTGGATACGCACCAGAGATTTTTCGCCATGGGCGAGGCCATGGCCCACCTTCACTTCCTGCACGCCGAAGGGCGGCTCGAGCGGCGCATCGGCGCCGACGGCATCTTCCGCTACGCACAGGCGTGATTCGAGAGGGAAACAAGCATGGCCACTGAGCAGCAGTCCTACGACCGCGCGGAATCGGTGAAGGTGTTCGCCGAGGTCGCCGAGCGGTCGAGCAAGATCCTGGGAGATTTCATCCAGCGTCACGCCGACGGCAAGGGCATCGCCTTCACCGACGAGTTCGGCATCGCCAAGGCGTTCATGGACCTGTCGGCGCAAATGCTCGCCAATCCCTGGAAGCTGGCCGAGACCCAGATGAAGATGTTCTGGGACTATTTCTCGCTGTGGCAGTCTTCGGCGCTCAAGATGCTGGGCCACGCCCCGGAGCCGGTCGCCGCGCCGGCCAAGGGCGACAACCGGTTCCGCGACGAGCAGTGGGAGAACCACTTCCTGTTCGACTACTTCAAGCAGTCCTACCTCATCGCCGCGCGCCACATCCACGATGCAGTGTGCTGCGTCGAGGGCCTGCCCGAAGAGGCGCAGAAGAAGGTGAACTTCTTCACGCGCCAGTATATCGACGCCCTGGCGCCGTCGAACTTCGTGCTCACCAATCCCCAGGTGCTGCGCGAGACAGTCGGCTCGGGCGGCCAGAACCTCATCCGCGGCCTGAACAACCTCCTCGAGGACATCGAGCGGGGCAACGGCCAGCTGCGCATCAAGATGACCGACTACGATGCCTTCAAGGTCGGGGCCAATGTGGCCACCACGCCGGGAAAGGTCGTCTGCCAGACCGAGCTGATGCAGTTGATCCAGTACCAGCCGCTCACGAAGGAGGTCTACAAGCGGCCGCTGCTCATCATCCCTCCCTGGATCAACAAGTACTACATCCTCGACCTGAGGCCGAAGAATTCGTTCATCCGCTGGGCCGTGGAGCAGGGCCACACGGTGTTCGTCGTTTCCTGGGTCAATCCGGACAGGCGCCACGCGGACAAGAGTTTCGAGGACTACATGTTCGAGGGCTCGCTCGCGGCGCTGGATGCGGTGGAGCAGGCGACCGGCGAGCACGAGGTGAACGTCATCGGCTATTGCCTCGGCGGCACGCTGCTCGGGGCGACGCTCGCCTACATGGCCGAGAAGAAGGACGGGCGCTTCGCCTCGGCGACGTTCTTCGTGTCGCTGCTGGATTTCTCGATCCCCGGCGAGCTGGGGGTGTTCATCGACGAGCAGCAGGTGCAGAGCCTCGAAAAGCGCATGAACGAGCGCGGTTACCTCGAGGGCTCGGAGATGGGCACCACGTTCAACATCCTGCGCGCGAACGACCTCGTCTGGTCGTTCGTGATCAACAACTACCTGCTCGGCAAGGAACCGTTCCCGTTCGACCTGCTGTACTGGAATTCGGACTCCACGCGCATGCCGGCGAAAATGCACAGCTTCTATCTGCGCAAGATGTACATGGAGAACGCGCTCAAGGAGCCCGGCGGGATTACCCTGGGCGGGGTGCCCATCGACCTGCGCAAGATCAGGATGCCCGCCTATTTCGTCTCCACGGTCGAGGACCATATCGCGCCGTGGAAGTCGACCTACCTCGGCGCGCGACGCCTGTCGGGTCCCGTGCGGTTCGTACTCGGTGGGTCCGGACACATCGCCGGCATCGTCAATCCGCCCTCGGCGAACAAGTACGGCTACTGGACCAACGACGAGCTCGCCGAAACGCCGGAGCAATGGCAAGCCAGGGCCCGGAATCACGAAGGCTCGTGGTGGAGCGACTGGCAGGGGTGGATCGATCGCCAGAACGGAGCAGGGCGCGTTCCCGCGCGTGTCCCGGGCGAAGGCAAGCTCAAGGCGATCGAAGATGCGCCCGGATCCTACGTGAGCTTCCGCCTGGACGCGACCAAGCCGTAATTCCGTTCACCGCCAGGAGCGGCGTGGCATGCGCCGCGCGCCGCTTACTTGCAGGCGCCGATCGAGCCTTCGGCGCAGGTCTTGCCGAACGCGGTTCCGTAGGAGTCGCGCATATTGAGGAACTGCGCTCCGGAAAGGTTGGCGCCCGACAGGATCGTCCCGCGCATCTGCGCGGTGACCAGATTGGCCTTGCGCAGATCGGCATTGCTCAGATTCGCGCCCGAAAGATCGGCCTCTTCGAAATCGGCTCCCGAAAGGTTCGCACCCGAGAGGTTGGCGCCTTTCAGATTGGCGCGCACCAGCTTCGCGTTGGGGCACTGCGCTTTCGGTTCGATCTTGCATTTGCCGATGGTGGCTTGGGCCCCGACCGTCGATGAGCAAAGAAGGATTGCCGCAGCGGCAAGCAGTGTGGTCGCTTTCATGATTCCTGGCCTCCTTTCAGAATTTCGCCTGCGGGAATGCGAACGGCTGGGCGCGGCGCGTTCTTCCCCGGACCTGCCGCTTTCGCGGCACACGCGGCGAAGCCTGCGCACAATGCCAGTGTAGTTCCCTTTCAGATAATTTCCGGGCCGCGCGGCTTGCGCGGTGCGCGGGCAAACAGGCGATCGAACAACCACGCGGGCACGTACCGCAGGATCAGGAACACCAGCCGCATCTGCCAAGGCAGCACGACCAACGCCTTGCCGCGCTCGATCGCCCGGACGGTGCGGCGCGCGGCGTCCTCGGCCGAGAGCAGGAACGGCATCGGGTAGCGATTGACCGCGGTCATCGGGGTCTCGATGTAACCGGGGCACACGGTCACCACGCGCACGCCGCTGCCGTGCAGCTCCACGCGCAGCGCCTCGAGCCAGGCGATGGCGGCTGCCTTGGAGGCGCTGTAAGCGCCCGATCCCGGCAGGCCGCGGAACCCGGCCACGCTGGCGATGCCGGCGAGCGTGCCGCTGCCGCGCCTGCGCATGGGCACGACGAAGGGCGTGAGGGTGGCGGCGAAACCGATGACGTTGGTCTGCAGGACGCGCTCGAGCACCGCGAGGTCCCCGGGGTTGTCGCCCTGCGTGCCGGGCGAAATGCCGGCGTTGGCGATGACGATGTCGGGCGTCCCGTGGCGGGAGATGAAATCGGCCGCGGCCGCCGCAAGCGCATCGCGATCCGCGACGTCGACGGCATAGACGCTCACCTGGGTCGACAGCGTGGCCGCGATTTCCGCGAGCCTGTCGGCCCGCCGGGCTAGCAGGCCGAGCACCGCGCCGCGGGAAGCGTAGTGCGCGGCGAGCGCCGCGCCCAGGCCGGAGGATGCTCCGGTGATGAAGACTCTCAATGCAGGCGCCACGACGGCATTCTCGCCGCGGCATCCCGCTACTTCATCCGCTTGCGCGCCTCGCCGACGAGGTAATCGGTGACGTTCAGCATCCCCAGCCGCTCGCTGTTCGCGGTCGCGCTGACGACCCAGCGGCCCTGGACGCCGATCGCCGGCACGCCGTCGATCTTGTACGCCTGCGTCATCTGCATGGAGCGCTTGAGCCTGTTCTCCACCGTGAAGGAACGCAGCGCCGCGTTGTACTTGGCCATGTCGACGCCTTGCTTGCCGAGCCAATCGGCGACCCACTTCATGTATGCCTCGCCTCTCTGCCTCACGCCGCCCTGCTGGTGGATCGCGTTGAACAGGCCCTTGTGGACGCGGGCGACATCTCCCGTGGCCTCGAGCGCATAGAAGATGCGGGCGTCGAGTGCCCACTCGTTGTCGAATATCGCGGGCACCCGGCGGAATTGCACGTCGCGCGGCAGTTTCTTCAGCCAGTCCTCGAGCACGGGTTCCAGGCTGTAGCAGTGCGGGCAGCGGTACCAGAAGAATTCGACGACCTCGACCTTGCCCGGGGCTTCGGTCGATTGGGGCGGATTGAGGCTCAGGTATTCCACGCCCTCCGTCGGTTTCTGGGCGGCGGCGGCAGCGCAGAAGAACAGCGTGGCCAGGCCCAGGATCAGTCGCTTCAGCATATTTCGCTCCTAGTTGAGGCAGAACGGGAGACCGCCGCGGGGAGGAAAAGGTTCCGCGTCCGTGCCCGAGGCGTGTCCCGCAGGCCAGTGGAAGCCCTCATTGGGCATAGCTCTCATACGGGCTTCCACGATTCTTGTCGAGGTCCTTCAGTTTGACCAGCGAGGCGTCGACGCCGTTCTGCGCAAGCTGCGTGCGCACGCGATTGATCTCCTCGACGTTCGCGTACGGACCGAGGCGCACCCGGTACCAGACGCCCTTGTCCGGAAGGCTGATCGGCTCGACGCTGGCCTCCAGGCCCAGGAGCGCGAGCTTCGCCTTCATGTTGTCGGCATCGGCCGGGTTCTGGAACGAGCCGGCCTGAAGGAAATAGGCGTCGTTCGACGGCACGCCCGCTTTCGCCGCAGCCCGCGCGGCCTGTTTCAACTGTTGCTCGGTGACCTGCTCCTCCTGTCCCGGGAGGATGCGGTAGAAGTCGAAGCGCGGCTTGGCGTCCTCGGCCTTGCCGGACTTGGGCGCCTCGGTGAGCCCGGGCGCGGTCTTCTCGGGGGGCTTCGCCCGGTTGATGAAGGGGACCGGGCCCTTGAGGAAATAGAGCGCTATGGCGGCCGCGACCCCGAGCCCGAGCAGAAAACCGATGAACAGGCCGAGCAGCAGCCCGCCGCCGCTTCGGGCTCTGGGCGCAGCCGGACGGGGCCTGTAATCATTGCTCATGGGAGGAACATCACATTTTTTCCGGGGCGTTCACCCCGATCAGCGCCAGTCCGTTACGAAGCACCTGCCTCACGGCCGCGATCAGCGCGAGCCGCGCGGTCTTCACGCGCTCGTCGGCGACCAGAATGCGCTCGGCATTATAGTAACTGTGGAATTCGCCCGCCAGGTCGCGCAGGAAGTACGCGACCTGGTGCGGCGCAAGCTCCTTCGCGGCGCCCTCGAGCATTTCCGGATACTCACCGAGCCGCCCGAGCAGCGCAAGCTCGCGCGCGCCCTCCAGCGGCGCGAGATCGGCGCCCTCCAGCACGCGCTCGTCGGCCCCGGGCGACTGGCCGCGCCATTGCTCGATCACGCTGCAGATGCGCGCGTGCGCGTACTGCACGTAGTAGACCGGGTTCTCTTCGGACTGCGACTTCGCCAGATCGACGTCGAATACGAACTCCGTGTCCGCGCGGCGCGAGACCAGGAAGAAGCGCGTCGCGTCGCGTCCCACTTCGTCGATCAGCTCCCGAAGCGTCACGTAGGCGCCGGCGCGCTTGGAGATCTTGACCTCCTCGCCGCCCTTCATGACCGTCACCATCTTGTGCAGCACGTAATCCGGGTAGCCTTTCGGGATGCCGCGGCACAGCGTCGCCGACAGGGCCTGCAGTCCCGCCCGCACGCGCGTGACGGTGCTGTGGTGATCCGAGCCCTGCACGTTGATGGCGCGCACGTATCCCCGCTCCCACTTGGTGATGTGGTAGGCGACGTCGGGCAGGAAATAGGTGTACGTGCCGTCGGACTTGCGCATCACGCGGTCCTTGTCGTCGCCGTAGTCGGTGGTGCGCAGCCACAGGGCGCCATCCTGCTCGTAGGTCTTCCCCGACGCGACGAGGGCCCGGACCGTCCCGTCCACCCTGCCGTCGCGGTACAGCGAGGACTCGAGATAGTAATTGTCGAACGCGATGCCGAAGGCGCGCAGGTCCGTGTCCTGCTCGGCGCGCAGCTCGGCCACCGCGAAGCGGCGGATCGCGTCCAGATCCTCGGCCTCCGGCGCCGGCTGCGCGAGGAACTTCTCCGCAATCTCGCGTATGTATCCGCCATGGTAGCCGTCGGCCGGGAACTCGACCGGCTCCGCGCGCAATTCGCGCGCGCGCGCCTGCACCGACAATGCCAGGTTCTCGATCTGGGCGCCGGCGTCGTTGTAGTAGAACTCGCGCGCGACGCGATAGCCTTGAGACTCGAGCAGCGCCGAGATGGCGTCTCCGAGCGCGGCCTGGCGGCCGTGTCCCACGTGCAGCGGTCCGGTCGGATTCGCCGAGACGAATTCGACCACGACAGGCTGTGCCTGGCCGCGAACGCCGCGGCCGTAGCGCTCGCGCTGCGCGAGGACGGTCCTTACGGTGAACTGCTTGGCGGCCGGGCGCAGCCGCAGGTTGATGAAACCGGGTCCCGCCACTTCCGCCGCCGCGAGCCAGTCCGACGAAGGTATGGCGCCGACCAGTTCCTGGGCGATTTCGCGCGCGCTGCGCTTGAGAGGCTTGGCGAGCTGCAGCGCCGCGCTCACGGAATAGTCCCCGTGCTGCGGCTGCTTCGGGCGGTCGAGGGAAATGATGGACGCGGGCTGCTGCGGCGCCACCTTGGCGAGCGCATGCGCAAACAACTCCGTAAGATGCGATTTGATTTCGACCGACATGGGAAGACTAGGCGAGGAGCCGATCATTATACCCGCCCGGGGTCGACTCCACGGATGAGCGGGCGGCGCTGCGCCGTGTTCGCACGCGCTCACCGCGGTAGAATGGGGACGGATGGGCGTATTCCAGGGACGCGAAGCGATGGGCAAGGGCGACAAGCGTACGTTCCGCGGCAAGCTGTTCAACGGTTCCCACGGCAAGAACCGACCGAGCCGCGCGAAGAAGCCGGCACGCAGGGCCGCGAAGAAGTCTTCCTGACCCCGCGCGGATGCCGCGCGGGCGCGAGGGCGCAATGGAAATCGAGGCTAGACTCGGCGAGCTCGGGTTGGTGCTGCCTGAGCCGATCCTAACCCCTCCCGGAGTGAGACTGCCGTTCGCCTTCGTGCGCGTGCACGAGTCTCGCGCCTTCATCGCCGGACATGGACCCACGCATCCCGACGGCACGCTCGCCGGGCCGTTCGGCAAGGTCGGGGACACGGTCACGCTCGAGCAGGCCTGCCATGCGGCGCGGCTCACGGCGCTGGCGATGCTTGCGAGCCTGAAGCGCGAACTCGGCGACCTCGACCGGGTGAGCGCATGGCTGCGCGTGTTCGGCATGGTCAACTCGGCGGCCTGGTTCAACCAGCAGCCGGCGGTGATCAACGGCTGCTCCGACCTGATACTCGAGCTCTACGGTCCGGACCGCGGCCGGCACGCCCGCTCGGCGGTGGGCATGGCGGCGCTGCCCTTCGACATTCCGGTGGAGATCGAAGCCGAAGTCGCGCTGCGGTAACGCTCAATGCGGCACGGCCGGAGCCAAACACGGTGCTTCATATTGGAACCCATCCTTGATAACCCCAAATTCCTCGCCGGGTCTGTTGACACGCGACTGAGAGATAAGGAACTAGAACTCCGTCGGATCGACGTCGATGTGCCAGCGCACGCCGGGAAAGCGTCCCGCGTAGAGCGCGGCGGTCCATGCGGCGAGAAAGGGTTGCAGGCGCGCGCGCGACGGCGACTGTACCAGCAACTGCGCGCGGCTCTTGCCCGCGACGCGCTCCAGGCTCATCGGCGAGGGGTCGTAGACCGTCACATCCTCGCGCGCCCTGGGCGCGAGCTCGATCGCGTCGCGCAGAAATCGCAGTGCGGATTCGGTCTTGTCCGCCTCCGCGCGCAGCGCCGCCTCGAAGACGAACGGCGGGAACCCCGCCTGCCGGCGTTCTTCCAGGAGGATGCGCGCGTAGCCCTCGTAGTCGTGATCGGCGAGGGCCAGGTAGAGCGGATGGCGCGGAAAGCGCGTCTGGATCAGCACTTCGCCGGGCAGATCGGCGCGGCCCGCGCGGCCGGCGACCTGCTCGAGTTGCTGGAACAGGCGCTCGGGGGCGCGGTAGTTGGCGGCGAACAGCCCCGCGTCCGCGTTGACCACGCCGACCAGCGTCAGCCGCTCGAAATGATGCCCCTTGGCGAGGATCTGGGTGCCGACCAGGATGTCGGCTTCGCCCGACTCGATGCGGCGGAACATTCCCTCCAGCCGGCCCTGCGCGCGCGCGCTGTCGCTGTCCACGCGCAGGATGCGCGCCTCCGGAAAGCGCGCGGCGAGCGAGGCCTCGAGCCGCTGCGTGCCGCGCCCGATCGGCGAGAGATCGAGATTGCCGCAGTCGGGACAGGCGCGTGAGATGGCCGAGGCGAAGCCGCAGTGGTGACAGCGCAGCCGGCGGTCCTTCAGATGCACCACCAGCCGCGTCGAGCAGCGCGGGCAGCCGCTCACCCAGCCGCACTGCGCGCAGGCGAGCACCGGTGCATAGCCGCGCCGGTTGAGGAACAGCAGCGTCTGCTCGCCGCGCGCGAGGCGCGCGGCGATGGCCTCTTCGAGCGGTTTCGCGATGCCGTCGCGGGGCGCGTGCGTGCCGGTGTCGATCAGCCGCACCAGCGGCAATCCGGCGCCGGCGGGGGCGCGGCGCGACAGCGAAAGCAGGGCATAGCGTCCGCTCGCCGCGTAGTGCCAGGTCTCAAGCGACGGCGTGGCCGAGCACAGCAGCACCGGCACGGCGGCTTCGCGCGCGCGCAGGATGCCGATGTCGCGCGCCGAATAGCGCAGGCTCTCCTGCTGCTTGAACGAGGGATCCTGCTCCTCGTCCACGACGAGCAGACCGAGGCGCGGCATGGGCACGAACACCGCGAGCCGTGTTCCCAGGACGATGTCGGCGTTCCCGGCCTGCGCATCGAGAAAGCCGCGCAGGCGTTCCCCCTTGGGCATGCCCGAGTGCTGCACGCGGATGCTCGCGCCCGGAAAGCGGCTGCGAATGGCGGACTCGAGCGCCGGCGTGAGCGCGATCTCGGGCACGAGCACGAGCGCCTGCCTGCCGCGAGCGAGCGCATCGGCGATGGCGTGCAGATATACCTCGGTCTTGCCGCTTCCGGTGACGCCGTAGAGCAGGAAGGCGCGAAAGCCGGTGCTCGCGCGCACTGCCGCCAGGGCCTGCTCCTGCTCGGCGGTCAGGCGGTGTGCGGCGATGAACCCCGGCGCCGAACGTGCCGGGGCGACGACGCGTATGGATTGCGCGGAAAGCAGGCTTCGCGCCACGCTGCGCGCGTTCCCGGCGAGCGAAGCAAGCTCCGACTCGGTCGCCGGGCCCTCGGCAAGTCGATCGAGCAGCGCGCGCCGGGTGCGGCTCCGCGCCGGCAGCGAACCTCGTGCCGCGGCGCCGGCTTCGGTCAGCGCGTAGCACCGTTCGGATTCGGGCAGGGGCTTCGCGCTGCGCAGCCGCGGCGGCAGCGCGGCGTGAATGACTTCTCCGAGCGGGCGCTGATAGTAGGCGCTGCAGAACTGCGCCAGCGCGATCCAGTCGCGCGGCAACGCAGGCATGTCGCGCAGGATGCGGTCCGGCGCACGCAGCTTGTCGCTCGGCAGCGAGGAACTCTCGGCGACTTCGACGATGACGCCCACCGCCTTCTTGTTGCCGAAAGGCACGACGACGCGCAGCCCGATGTCCTCCTGCGTCGCCTCATCGCAGCGGTAATCGAACAACCGCGGCAGTGGAACGTCGATGGCGACGTGAATGAAAGCCATGTGGGTCGAAATCCGCGGCGACGCTACTCAAGTGGAGTGTCAGGACAATCGCTGAGCTGCTTGTACGACAAGGGGTTTTGTAAGTTTTTCACATTTTTTGTGGGTAACTATGTGAATAACGCCGTCACAGAAACGTAACTGTGCCTGCACAAAAGGATTTTTTCCGGTGCTCAAACTGCGAGCGTGTGAAAATAACTCTTTCAATCAATCACTTGCGTGTTTTCCCGGGGCAAAGGCCCGAAAGCCCACGACTGGCGCGGAGTTTCAGGGTGCGCTGTGCATAAGTGCCGCGCCTGGGCACTCGGGCGAATGCACGCCTACGCGCCCCGATGATACGCGGGGCTGAGCTCGTGAACCGCGTCGACGAGGGCCGCAACGTGATCCGGCGGCGTGAATTGCGAGATGCCGTGTCCGAGGTTGAACACGTGACCGCTGCCCGCG
>Ga0209726_10007594_pt1 | contig 12058 bp, 10 predicted proteins | sample Subgrocontami54m_FD_187453 | JGI IMG/M metagenome (GOLD analysis project Ga0209726, IMG submission 187453) | Subsurface groundwater microbial communities from S. Glens Falls, New York, USA - GMW46 contaminated, 5.4 m (SPAdes) (version 3) | ecosystem: Environmental > Aquatic > Deep subsurface >... | reverse complement strand
TCATCCCCGAAGAGGACGCCATGAGCCACCAGACTATCCTGCACGACATCCGCGACGGTGTCGCGACCGTGACCCTCAACAACCCGCCGCTCAACCTGGTGACGCTGGATTTGACCAGGGTGCTGAGCCGGACGCTCGACGAGTTGGCGCGCGACACTGCGGTCCGCGTGCTGGTGCTGACCGGGGCCGGGGATCGCGCCTTTTGCGCCGGCTCGGACATCAGCGAGTTTCCGAGCATGATGGGGGCCGGCCGGGTGGTGCCGAACAAGTTGTCCAAGGAGAACGAGACCTATAGCAAGGTCGACGATTTTCCCACGCCGACCATCGCCGCCGTGAGCGGGCTCGCGTATGGCGGCGGGCTGGAGCTGGCGGTCTGCTGCGATCTGATCGTGGTGGAGGAGCACGCCAAGCTTTGTCTGCCGGAGATCAAGCTCGGCGTGTTTCCTGGCAGCGGCGGCCCGGTCCGCGTCACCCGTCGGATCGGGGAGGGCCGGGCCAAGGAGATGATGTATTTCGGCGATCCCATCGACGCCGCCACCGCCCTCGCATGGGGGCTGGTCAATCGGGTGGTGCCGCGCGGCCACAGCCTGCGGGTCGCGCAGGAGATGGCAGCGGTGCTCGCCCAGCGGCCGAGCCGGGCTCTCCAGCTCTGCAAGACGGCGGTCGACATGTCGTTCGACACCACCGAGGACCAGGCCGTGAGCCGCTCCCTCGCGCTGAGCGAACAGGCCTTTACCACGGCGGATTGCCGCGAAGGAGTGCGCGCCTTCTTTGCCAAGGAGTCACCTCGATTCACTCATTCGTAACGAGATGACACGCCGACACGTCAGACCTGACCCCGGCTCTACTATCTGGGGCAGATCCAGCCGGCTCCGCTGGGGTTGGGGAAGCAGCCGACCGATTGCGGCAGGAACTGCTTCGGCAGCCACAGCACCACGTCGGGGAACAGCACCACGAAGGCGATGGTGACGAAGAACACGATGTAAAGAGGGAGCGATCGGACCATCGCGCTATAGAACGGCACGCCGATGAATTTCGACGCGATCAGCAAGCACAGCCCGTAGGGCGGCGTGATCAATCCGAACACCAGTGTGGTGATGATGACCACGCCCATGTGCACCGGATTGATGTCCCCTAGCTGGGTCAGCTTGTTGATGATGGGCATGAAGATGATGATGGCCGGGATCGCGTCGATGAAGTCGCCGAGGATCACGAACAAAATGACCAGGAGCAGCATGATCATCTTCGGGTCGGTGCCCGCGTAGTAGGTGATGTACTCGGCCACCGTGTCGGGGCCGCGCAGATAGGCGAGCATCCAGCCGAAGGCCGAGGCGGCGGCCACCAGCGCCAGCGGCAGCGAGTACAGCAGGCCGGTGTACATGAAGTCGCCCGGCAGTTGGCGGATGTGGCGCGGATTCAGCACCGGGATGAGCACCAGCAAGATGTAGGCCGCCGCGACCATGCCGGCCTCGGTCGGCGTGAACCAGCCGGTCAGGATACCCCCCATGATGATGACCGGGATCACCATCGGCAGGGCCGAGCCGCGCGCTGCCACGAAGACGTCGACCATCTTGGCGCGCTTTTTCATGGTGCCGATGGGACCGAAGAAGTAGCTGTAGACCATCAGCCCGATGCCGATCAACACCCCCGGCACCACACCGGCCAGGAACAATCCGCCGATCGACACGTTGCCGGTGGCGCCGTAGACCACCGCCATGATCGACGGTGGAATCAGGTTCGCCATGGTCGAGGCCGAGGCGATCAGCGCCGCGGTGAAGGCACGGTCGTAGCGCTCCTTGTCCATCTCGGGCGCCACGGTGCGGCTCAGCACCGCGACGTCGGCGGCCGAGGAGCCCGAGATGCCGGCGAAGAACATGCTGAACAACGTGACGACCTGGGCCAGCCCCCCGCGCAGGTGCCCCACCAGCGCCTGGGCGAGGCGGATCATGCGATAGATCACGTCGGACGACGACATCAGCTCGCCGACGAGGAGGAAGAAGGGGACGGCCAGGAGCGTCTCGGAGTCGATGCCGTGGAACAACTGGCCGATCATCGACTGGAAGCTGATCGGGGTGAACGCCGTCACCACCAGCACGCCCGCTATGATCGCGAACGCCACCGGCACGCCCATGTAGCCCAACAGCAGGAACACGCCTCCCATCAGGACCAGAAGCATGCCGGAGCTCATTCGACAGGCTCCGGCAGGAATTCGTGGTCCTCTGGACCCTCGAATCCGTTATGCCATCCATTGACGATCTGCTCGACGCAAAACAGCATCACCAGGGCGCCCGAGATCGGCACGACGCCCGTATAGACGGTCAGGGGAATGAGCCAGGGCATGCGGAAGCTGCCCAGGTCCAGCATCGCGTTCTTGTAGCCGAACCAAACCATGAATCCGGCCACGATCAGGACCACCAGCCGGTTGAAGGTCTCGATCGCCCAGCGCTTGGTGCCGGTCATGTGCTTGGTGATCTCGGACAGGTAGATATGGTCGTTGCGCCGGATGGCGGCGGCAATGCCGATGAACACGCCCCAGGCGAAGAAGGCTGTGGTCGCCTGCTGCAGCCACAGCCAGGGATAGCCGATGGTACGCGTCACCACGTCGAGGAAGACGCACAGGGTAAAGGCGCCGATGCACACCCCGCACAGGACCATCAGCGCGACCTCCAGCGGATCGAGCCACGTCCACTTCAGGTGGCGGTGGCGCTGGAGGATCGGCGCTCTATTTGCGGCAAAGTCGGTAACGCCTGCCACGTGCGCCGCCGTCCCGCCTTACACCGGTGTGACTACTTCACCGCGCGGACGAGACCCAGGATCTTGACCGCATGGGGCCCCAGCTCCGCGGCCAGCTGGTCCTGGATGGGCGCGGCGGCCTTCATGAAGCCGGACTTGTCGACCTTGGTGTTGATCTTCACGCCGATCTTCTGAAGCTTCACGGCCGAATCCGCTTCGAGCTTGAAGGCCAGGGCGGGCTCGCGCCGGCTCACTTCGTCGGCCGCCTCCTGGACCCACTTCTTCTCCTCGGCGCTGAAGCTGTTCCAGGCCTTGTCGCTGACCCAGATGCAGTTGTTGTTGGCTTCGTGCTGGGTCATGTTCAGCACCGGCGCCACTTCGTAGTGCTTGTTCGTCTCGTACACGTTGACGCCGTTCTCGGCCACGTTTACCACGCCGGTCTGGAGCGACACGTAGACCTCGCCGAAGGGCATGTGCACGGTCTGCGCGCCATAGGCCGGGAAGTGCGTGTCCTCGGTCTTGGTCGCCTGCACGCGCACCTTCAAGCCCTTGAGGTCCTCGACCTTGCTGATCTCTTTCTTGCTGTACATGTTGCGGAAGCCCATGGTGATCAGTCCGATGACCTGGGCGCCCTGCACCGAGTCCTTGATCATGGCGCGGAACGCGTCGGACACGGCCTTGTCGGCCAGCACCTTGGCCAGATGGCTCTCGTCGCGGAAGATGAAGTGCAGCGAGAACACGCCGGCTTGCGGCGCCACGCTGGCCGCGTTCGCGGTTGCCGTGATGACGAAGTCGATGTCACCCGCGCGCAGCTTCTGCAGCGTTTGCGGCTCGGTCCCCAGTTGCGCGCCGGGGAACTGATTGATGCTGAGCTTGCCGCCGCTCAACGCCTTCAGCTTTTCGTCGAATATGTTCGCGGCGATGCCGTAGGCCGTCGTCACCGGCTGGTCGTAGGCGAAGCTGAGCTTGCGCTGCGCCGAGGCATCGCTCGACAGCGCCAGCGTCAGGACGCCCGCGGCAAGGGCCATCAGTCCGAGTTGTCTCATCGCAAATTTCATCGTTTTCCCCCTTTGGTATGACCCGGCCTCGATGTCGGGTTGTCGTGTGTAGGAGAGGCGCATGGTCGCCGATCCGCGGCGCGCTGTCAAGGCGGACGCGGCCCACGCGGCTCCTGTACTCAGCACGGACCTCCGCGGTCGCCCGGGCTCACGGCACCCGTTACATGATCAGGTCAGGGAGGGCCTGCTGCCCGGCTCGTGCCGCTGATTGGGCGGGCTCGATCATGGCGCCGGAGAGCGACTGAAAGTCGGTTCGCTTATCCGACTATTGGAGGAAGATGGGTGGAGGCTGGTGCGGACTCGGGCAGCCACCGTCGGTTCAAGAACCCGTGAAGGAGGAGTCTCACACCATGGCTGATGCGCTCGCTGCAATCCTCGAGACCCGGGAGGCGGAACGCCTCGCCACGGGGTTCGTCTTCACCGAAGGGCCGCTCTGGCATCCGGACGGCTTCTACTATTTCGTCGACGTTCGCTCGAGCGTGCTGTACCGGGTGACACCCGGCCGCGCGCACGAGGTCGTGCGCGACAAGACGGGCGGCGGCAACGGCACGACGTTCGACCTCCAGGGGCGGCTCTGCCTCTGCGAGGGGGAGAACCGGCGCGTGACGCGCACATCCGCCGACGGCCGCATCGAAGTCCTCATGGACCGGTTCGAGGGCAAACGGTTGAACCGTCCCAATGACCTGGTATGCAGGTCCGACGGCAGCATCTACTTCACCGATCCCGGCCTGCGCGTGCCCCTGGCGGAACGCGAGTTGACCTACGCCGGGGTCTACCGGATCGCGCCCGACGGAGCGCAGAGCCTGGTCGCGGACTTCGAGTACCCGAACGGCCTGGCGTTCTCGCCCGACGAGCGCCTGCTCTACGTGGCGAACACGCGCTGGGCGCAGTACATCCACGTGCTCGAGCTCGACGCGGCCGGCGCGATGGTGCGGCGGCGCATCTTCGCCGACATGTCGTCCGACGAGACGGACGGCGTGCCCGACGGCATGAAGGTCGACGTGGAAGGCCGCGTCTACTGCACGGGGCCGGGGGGCACCTGGGTCTTCGCGCCCGATGGAACGCGGCTCGGGATCATCAGGACCCCGGAGGTGCCCGCCAACTTCGCCTTCGGGGGCCCCGATCTCAAGACGCTCTTCTTCACCGCGCGCACCTCCGTGTACACGCTGCGGGTCAAGGTGCCGGGGCAGCCACAGCCGTATTACCGGGTCCGCTCGAGGTGACGAGAGCATGACCATCCATTTCGGGACGTTCGTGCTAGAGCTTCTGCTGGTCGATCGGAAGGCCCAGCCAGTGGCGGCCGACCAGCTCGTAGTGCGCCATGCGGCCCTGCAGGTGTTGGGTGATCACGTGGATGTCCTGGAAGTGGCGCTGGATGAGGTGCCCCTCGTAGGCGGCCGTCGCGCCGGCGGCGTTGTAGACGGTGTCGATGACCTGGGCAGCCAGCCGGATGCCGTGGGTGGTCGCGAGGCGCAGGATCGCGCGCCGCTCCAAGCTGACCGCGCCGGCCGTCGCCTCGCCCCAGATGTCGCGGACCGTCTCCATGAGGAAGGCGCGACCGGAGCGCAAGGCGGCTTCGGCCTGGCCGACGCTCACCTGGACCATCGACTGATCCCGGAGAAGGGCCTGCATGGCCCGCGGCGTCTTGGCGCCCGCCAGCTCGACGAAGGTGTCCAGGCACGCGCGCGCCATTCCGAGCGCGACCGCGGCATCACCTGAGGCGAACGCGAGAGTGCGCGGGATCTTGTAGAGCGGCCCCTCCTCCAGCAGCTGTGCTGTGGCGGACAGCACGGTGCGCTCAGCGGGCACGAAGACGTCGGTGACGGCGAAGTGGTGCGTGCCCGTGCCGCGCATGCCCCGCACGTGCCAGGTGTCGAGCAGCTCGGCCTCGGCGACCGGCACGAAGAAGTAGCGCGCCTCGGGCTGGCCGTGCTCGAGCCTGACCTGGCCGTTCTCGATGACTTGCGCGTGCGCCGCCACCCACGCGGCGTGCCGGCATCCGGTGCTGAAGCCCTGACGGCCGGTGACGCGATAGCCGCCCGGCACCACGACGGCCTTCGCGGTCGCGGCCGGGGTATTGGCGACAACGCTACGTGGAGTCTCGATCCAGATCGCGCGCGCGACCTCGCGCGGCATCCGGGCCGCGTAGGTGCCGAAGATCGCGCCCTGGTTCACGGCCCAGCCGGTGCTGGCGTCGGCCTTGCCGATCTCCTCGATCACCTCGACGTAGGTCGGGAAGTCGCACTCGGCGCCGCCGATGGCGCGGGGCACCGCGAGATGAAACAACCCGGCGTCCGCCAACGCTTCGAAGAGCGGCCGCGGCAGCTCGCGCGCGGCGTCGATCTCGTCGGCGGCGGACCGGATCCGCGGCGCCAGCTTCCGCGCGGCGTCGAGGGGCGATGCGGTCATGTCAGGCGATCCTGCCAGAGCGCGGCGGCGAGGTCAAACCGGAGCCTGGACGCGGACTTTGTTGATGGGGCCGCAGGGCAGCTCAGCGGCGTCCAGCCGGGCCAGCACCGTGCGCGCGTCCGCCTTGCCGACCTAGTCCTGGACGGCGGTGGCGAGCTCGTCGCGCCGGCGAATGCGCTCCTGCATGGCGCCGAACTCGCCGAGCAGGGTGCAGCAGAACGGGGCGGCCACGAGGGTGGCGAGATCCAGGACTATGAGATCTTCCAGCGAGATCTTCCAGCGCTCGATCTACGGTCACACCACGCCCCGGGCCCGGAGCCCCTCGAGCTCCGCCCGACCAAGCCCCAGGCGGCCGCAGTAGACGTCCTCGTTGTGGATACCGAGCGCGGGGCCGAGCCAGGCGATCGCGCCCGGCGTCGCCGACAGCCGCGGCACCACGTTGCAGAGCGTGAGGGCACCCAGTACGGGGTCGGGGACCGTCACGAGGCTCTCGCGCGCCCGGAAGTGCGGATCGGCGAAGATCTGGGACGCATCGTAGACAGGGCCCAGTGCCGCCTCGCACTCCTCGAAGCGCGTGACGACCTCCGTGAGCGCGTGTCGACCGATCCAGCCGCCGATCACCTCGTCCAGCTCGTCCATGTGCCGCGCTCGCGCGGCGTTGTCCGCGAAGCGCGGATCGTGGATCAGCTCGGGGCGCTCCACCGCCTCCAGGATCCGCTCGGCGATGGACTGGGCGCTGCCCGACAGCGCCACCCAGTGACCATCGGCGGTCCTGTAGGCGTTGCGCGGCGCCGAGTCGCTGATGCGATTGCCGGTGCGCCCGCGCACCGTGCCGAGCTGGTCGTACTCGAGCAGCATGGGCTCCATGAAGCGCATCAGCCCGTCGTAGAGGGCGAGGTCGATCTCCTGGCCCTCTCCGCCGTGGCGGTCCCGGTGGTAGAGGGCGATCATCACGGCATAAGTGCCGAAGGCCGCCGCGATGCCGTCGGCCAGGGCCAGCGGCGGCAGCGTGGGCGGCGCGTCCGGCGGGCCCGTCGCGTGGGCGAAGCCGCTCATGGCCTCGGCGAGCGTGCCAAAGCCCGGGCGCGGCGCGTACGGCCCTGTCTGGCCGAACCCCGTGACGTGGAGCATCACGAGCCCGCGGTTCACGGCCCGGAGGTGCTCGTAGCCGATCCCCCAGCCGGCCAGCGTGCCTGGCCTGAAGTTCTCGATCACCACGTCGGCCTGGGCCACGAGGCGGCGCAGGAGGTCCTGCCCCTCGGGCACGCGGAGGTTGAGCGTCACGCACCGCTTGTTGCGCGACGTGGAGCGCCACATGAGCCCGACGCCGTCCTTCTGGGGTCCGAACCGGCGCATGCCGTCACCGCCGCCGGGCTGCTCGACCTTGATGACGTCGGCGCCGAACTCTGCCAGGAACGTCGCCACCCAGGGCCCCGCGGCGAGCGTGGCGACGTCCAGCACCGTGAGCCCCTCGAGGGCGCCCCGCGACTCACTCATCGTCTGGTCCTCCCGGCATCTCCGCCCCGGGTTCCTCCCCGCCCTCGCCGAGGTAGAGGCGCTTGACCCGCTCGTCCGCGAGGAGCTCTGCCGCTGTGTCCACGAAGGCCACGCGGCCCATGTTGAGCACGTAGCCGACGTCGGAGATCTGGAGCGCCCGCGAGGCCTTCTGCTCGACCATGGCGACGGTGAAACCCGCCTGCTTGAGCTCGATCAGCTTCGCGAAAACGAGATCCACGTATTTCGGCGAGAGCCCGAGGGAGGGCTCGTCGAGGAGCAGCACCTCCGGGCTGGTCATGAGGCCGCGCCCGATGGCCAGCATCTGCTGCTCGCCGCCCGACATGGTGCCGGCGAGCTGCCGCCGTCGGTCGGCGAGAATCGGGAAGAGCGTCAGCACCCGGTCCAGCCCGTCGCGGATCCGCGCGGGCTGGCGGCGGAAGATGAAGGCGCCGACCTCGAGGTTCTCCAGCACGGTCATGGTGGGGAACACGAGACGCCCCTGGGGGACGTAGGCGAGGCCGCGGCCCACGCGGCGGTGAGCGGCCTCGTGGGTGATGGACCGCGCCTTCATGAGGATCTCGCCCTCCCACGGGCGGAGGAGACCCATGAGCGCCTTGAGCGCGGTGGACTTGCCGGCGCCGTTGGGCCCGATGATACACGTGACCGCCCCCTGCCGGATGGCCAGGTCCACGCCGCGGACGATGGGGATCTCGTCGTAGCCCGTGACGAGCCCCCGCGCCTCGAGGACGGCATCGCTCACTGGCGCTTGTTCCAGGCCGGCATCGGCAGCACCGCGTCGGCCGTCTTCTGGGCGAACGGCCACACGATCTCGCGGTGGCCCTTGAGCACCTGGACGATGAGCCCCTTCTTCGCCGTCTGGGCCCCCGTCTCGCTCACCGCGTACGGCCCGAAGGCCGTCTCCGTCTGGAGCGACCGCAGCGTGGCCGCCAGCTTGTCCTGGTCGAGGCTCCCCGTTTTCTTGACGGCTTCCTCGAGGACCAGGCAGCCCGCGTAGCCCAGCGCCGCGTAGTAGCCCGGCTCGTAGTTGTACTTGGCCTTGAACCGCTTCACGAAGTCGGCGTTGCCCTTGGTGGGCAGGCTCGGCTCGTAGAGCGACATCCCGAAGGCGTACTCGGCGTCCTTCCCCGTGGCCTTGAGGAAGTCCTCCTGGGAGACGCCGTTGTGCACGAACATCTTGGGCAGGTAGTTGGTGGCCTTCATCTGGCGGATCATCTCGATGGCCTCGGGCGGGTAGCCCACGGAGACCCAGATGTCCGGCTGGAGATCGCGGGCCCGGGCGATGTAGGACGAGAAATCCGTCGTGGCCGCCGGGAAGTACTCGAGCATCTTGATCTCGATGCCGTTCTGCGGCGCCCAGATCTTGATGGCCTTCTCCATGTCCCGCGCGGCGGCGTAGTCTCGGGCCACGAACACCAGGCTCTTGTATCCGGCCTTGGCGGCCAGCGGGAACGTGCCCTCCACGTAATAGGCCACCGGCGTCACCACCTGGAAGATGTACTTGAAGCCGCGCTGGTGGATGGACTCGGAGGCGCCGGCCACGTTGACCATCACCATCCGGTGCTTCTCGCTGACGGCGCTCGCGGTGGACGTCCCCGCCGATCCGAAGGGCGAGAGCAGAACATCCACCTTGTCGCTGGTGATCAGCCGCTCCGTGAGCCGCGCCGCCGTGGCCGCCTCGCTCCGGTCGTCGTAGATCTGGAACTGCACGGGCCGGCCGAGGAGGCCGCCGCGCGCGCTGACCTCCTCGAGCCAGAGGTCGTAGCCGCGCTTGATGTGGGCCGCCGAGTCGGCGAGGTTGCCCGAGAGCGCCAGCGGCGCCCCGATGGTGACGGGCTTCTGAGCTGCCGCGGGTTGGAGCCCGCCCGCCACGACCAGCGCCGCCACCAGGGCCACGGCCAGCATCGCCCGCGTCCTCACGGCGCCGCATGCGGATCCTTCGGTCAGAACCGTCCGCCTGAGCATGTGCATATGTCCTCCTGTCGGCCAGTGCGGCCTGTTCACTGCGTCCCCTGCGTCCCGTCCCCACTCCGAGCCTAGTGTGGGTGCTGCCGGGGATTCGTTTGCCCCCGCTCGAGGACCGCCTCCCGCGTCCCGCTCCGCGTCACGTGCGAGGCGGGCTCGATCCCGAGCAACCGGCTCACGTCCCAGGCGGCGCGCGCCGCCTCCGCGGTGTCGATTCCTGTCTCCACCCCCATCTCGTTCAGCAGGTGGACGATGTCCTCCGTGGCGAGGTTGCCCACGGAGCCCATGCTCGTGGGCATGGCGATGCCGCCGCCGATGCCGCAGATGGAGCCCTCGATGCTGCTGGCCCCGCCGTCCAGCGCCGCCACGATGTTGGCCGCGCCGAAGCCCGCCACGTTGTGGACGTGGAAACCCACCTCCACGTCCGCCCAGCGGTCGTGAATCCTGTGGAACACCGTGTTGACGTGACGCGGGTCCTCCATGCCGAGACTGCCCGCCAGGTAGAATCGCCGGATCCCGCGCTCGTAGAGCGTGCCGAAGACCTCGAGGGTCCGCGCCTCCGGGATGCGGCCCTCGTAGGGACAGAAGAAGGACATGCCCATGGCCATGACAAACCGGGCGCCGGCGCGCTCGGCGATCTCGAAGGCCATCCGCGCCTGCTCCACCGCTTCGTCGACGGACATGTTCTGGTTCTTGCGGCAGTAGGTCTCGCTCACCGTGAGGAGGCCCAGCATCTCGTCCACCCCCGCGTCGGCCGCCCGCGCCGCCCCCTTGGCGTTGGGCACGAGCGCACGGTACACGGTGCCGTGCCGGCGCGTGATCCGCGCCATCACCTGCTCGGCATCGGCCAGGTTCGGGATCACGCGCGGGTGGGCGAACCCCGTGGCCTCGATGACCGGGAAGCCGGCCTCGCTCAGGCGGTCGATCATGGCCACCTTCCGGTCGGTGGGGATCGCCTGGTCGAGGCTCTGCAGGCCGTCCCGCGGCCCTACTTCCACCACGGTCGCCCATTTGGGCAGCGTCAGCATGTCGTGCGCTCCTCCTCCGCCGGCTAGAAGTACGTGGCCAGGACGCGCGGGTTCCGGCGGATCTCCTCGGGGGGGCCCGAGGCGATCACCTCGCCCGCGTCAATGGCGCCCTGGAGTGCCTTCCATGAGGCCTCGAGGATCATCGGCTGACCCGCTGATGGCAAAGATGAAGCTTCCCGGCTTGGCATTCAGAATCGAGGCGGCTCCTGAAAGCCCGTCTCCCTCTCTAGCGGACTATAACCCAAAGTGAATCGACTTGGGAGGGGCCGCCCGTGGTTGATCGAGCCGAAAAGTGATGATGGATCACGCCGGGAACTCTCGCCCACTGTGACCCTGGCTGTCATACCATCTTGGGAGTCTGTTAACCCGCCCCAGGGCAAAGGAGGTAGCTGGAAGCAATGTCGGACCCACCCGTCCATGAGGGTCAGATCCTGACGGGCTCGCTCTTCAACGAGCCCATGCGGGTGGAGACCGTGCAGGCCAACAGCCCGGGGAGCTGGGTGGTCGGCCTGGTCGGGACGCAGTCCGAGCGCTTCCGCAAGGTGACGCTCACCGCCGACGAGCTCAAGCAGCTCACGATCGTCGACGGCCGGCACTCCTTCGACGGGAACGGACGCCTTCTTCGTCTCGGCCTTCAGGCCTATGCGCTAGGCATCGCCTATGAGTTCGACCCGTACTTCGGGCTGTCGATCTCCCGCGTGGATCCGCTTCCACATCAGCTCGAAGCCGTCTACGACTACCTGCTCAAGCTCGCCCGCGTCCGGTTCCTCCTGGCTGATGACGCCGGCGCGGGCAAGACCATCATGGCGGGTCTCCTCCTCCGCGAGCTTGAGCTCCGCGGCCTCGCCGAGCGCATCCTGATCGTCTGCCCGGCGAACCTCGCCTTCCAGTGGCAGCGCGAGCTCAGGGAGAAGTTCGACGCGAAGTTCCTGGTACTCAAGGGTCAAGACATCCGCGACCAGTTCGGCGTGAACCAATGGCTCGAGCGCAACCGCGTCATCACCTCGCTCGACCTCGCCAAACGCGAGGACATCCTACCCGGACTACGCCAGGTCCACTGGGATCTCGTCATCGTGGACGAGGCGCATCGCATGTCGGCCACGGACGAGTCGCACAAGAGCCTGCGCTACAAGCTGGGCGAGCTGCTGCGCGACATCTCCGACCATCTGCTCCTGCTCACCGCGACACCGCACAAAGGCGACCCCGAAAACTTCAGCCTCTTCCTGCAGCTCCTCGATGCCGACGCCTACGCTGACGTGAAATCGATTCGTGAGGCCATGAACCGCCGGCGCGCGCCTTTCTACCTCCGGCGAACCAAAGAGGCGATGGTCTACTTTCCGGAGCGGCGGG
>Ga0209726_10007591_pt1 | contig 12059 bp, 10 predicted proteins | sample Subgrocontami54m_FD_187453 | JGI IMG/M metagenome (GOLD analysis project Ga0209726, IMG submission 187453) | Subsurface groundwater microbial communities from S. Glens Falls, New York, USA - GMW46 contaminated, 5.4 m (SPAdes) (version 3) | ecosystem: Environmental > Aquatic > Deep subsurface >... | reverse complement strand
CGCCCCATCCGGCCGACGTCGAGTTCCTGGAGTCGGACCCCGGCCGGGTGCGGGCGCGGGCCTACGACCTGGTGTGCAACGGTTACGAGTTGGGCGGCGGCAGCATCCGCATTCACCAGCGGGCCATGCAGGAGCGCGTGCTGACCCTAATGGCCTACTCGCCGGAGGACCAGGTGGCCCGCTTCGGCCACATGCTGGAGGCGTTCACGTATGGGGCGCCGCCCCACGGCGGCATCGCCACCGGCATCGACCGGTTGGTGATGCTGCTGGCCGATGCGCCGAACATCCGCGAGGTGATGGCCTTCCCGAAGAACCAGAGTGCGCAGGACCTGATGACCGACTCGCCTTCGGAGGTGGAGGTGCGGCAACTCGATGACCTCCATATCAAGGTGAAACCTCAGCCGCGCCAGCCCGCGCCTTAACCTAAACCGATGATGTTTGGGTTACGTTGATGGGGAGTGCGTTGCCCGCAGCGTATCGCGTTTGTTAGACTCACCCCAATAACCACGGTTCACGCTCGAGCGGGCGACGGCACGCATCGTAGCGAAGGAGCTGACCGATGAAGCGTTTCTTCCTGTTGGTGACGGTTCTCTTGCTGGCCACCGCCTGCACGCCAACCGACTCCCCGACCAGCGGCGGCGGCGGCGGAACGGGCGGTGAGTTGCGCGTCTTCGGCGACGACCCCATCACCCTCGACCCCGCGGTGATGAGCGACACCTCCTCCGCCGAGTACGTGGTCGAGATCTTCGGTGGGCTGCTCACCCTGAACCGGCAGTTGCGGGTGGTCCCCGACATCGCAGACAGTTGGACCATCTCGCCGGACGGCAAGACCTACACCTTCAAGCTGAACCCCAACGCGAAGTTCCACGACGGCAAGCCCGTCACCAGCAAGGACTTCGTGTACTCGTTCGAGCGGACCACCGATGCTAAGACCAACTCGCCCACCGCCGACACCTACCTGGGCGACATCAAGGGCGTGCTGGAGAAGCTGAGCGGCAGCGCCAAGAGCCTGAGCGGCGTGAAGGCGCCCGACGACCAGACGCTGCAGGTGGAGCTCGATGCCCCGCGGGCCTACTTCCTGGCCAAGATGCAATACCCCACCGCTTTCGTGGTGGACCAGAAGAACGTGGAGGCCGGCGGCAAGAACTGGACTGACAAACCCAACGGCACCGGCCCCTTCAAGCTGGAATCGTGGGATAAGGGCAACAAGCTGAGCCTGACGCGCAACCCCAACTACCACCTGGGCCCCGCCAAGCTCGACCGTGTGAAGGTCAACATCGCCGGCGGCAACGGCATGACCATGTTCGAGAACGATGAGATCGACATCACGGCCATCGGCCTGGCGGACATCGAGCGCATCGAGGACAAGAGCAACCCGCTGAATAAGAACTACGTCATCGGTAAGTCGCTCGACCTGTCTTACGTGGGCTTCAATGCAGAGTTGCCGCCCTTCGACGATGTGAAGGTGCGGCAAGCGTTCGCGATGTCGGTGGATAACGCCAAGATCGTGGCGAACGTGCTCAAGGACAAGGTGACGCTGGCCAAGGGCGTACTGCCGCCCGACATGCCGGGCTACAACCCGGGCGTCAAGGGGCCGAAGTTCGACCCTGCCGCCGCCAAGCAACTGCTGCAAGACTCCAAATACAGGGGCAGCCTGCCACCCATCACCCTGGCGGCTCCAGGCGCCACCACCTCGCTCGGCCCGGTGGGCGATGCCTTCCTGGAACAGTGGAAGACCAACCTGGGCGTCGACGTGAAGGCCCAGACCGTGGAGTTCGCGACCTTCCTCTCGGAACTGAAGCGCGACCCGGCCAAGAGTAAGAAGAACCGCTACCAGATGTACATGATGGGGTGGGCGGCCGACTATCCGGACCCGCAGGACTTCGTCGACATTCTGTTCAACTCCACCAGCCTGGAGAACAACGGCGCGTACAAGAGCACCGAGGTGGACTCGCTGGTGAACCGCGCCCGCAGCGAGAGCGACGAAGGCAAGCGGTTTGCGCTCTATCAGCAGGCGGAGCAGATCATCGTGAATGAAGCCGCCTTCATACCCATGTACCATACGCAGCATTACCAACTGGTGAAGGATTACGTGAAGGGCTATCAGCCGACCCCGTTGATCATCTCGAAATTCCGCTACATCTCCATCGAGAAGTAGGGGAACCCCAAACACGCTATGGTCGCGTACATCGTCCGGCGGCTCCTCTGGACCCCCGTCGTGCTGATCATCGTCAGCTTTGCCACCTTCACACTGGGGTATTACGGGCCCGGCGACCCCATGCAGGTGCTGATGGGGCAGAAGAACAACCCAGAGGTGGTGGAGCGGCTGCGCAAGGAGCGCGGGCTCGATAAGCCGTTTTTCGAGCAGTACGTCAACTACGTGACCGGCGTGGTCACCCGGTTCGATTTCGGCGAGAGCTACAAGTTCACCGGCCAGAGCGTGGGCGACCTCATACGTCCGAAAATCTGGAACTCGGTGCAACTGAACCTGGTGGGCGAGGTGCTGGGCGTCACCATCGGGGTCGTCCTGGGCCTGCTGGCCGCCCTCAAGCAGGGGTCGCGCTGGGACCCGTCGATCATTATCTCGTCGCTGTTCCTCAGCTCACTACCGCTGTTCATCCTGCAGCCGTTCCTGGCGGTCATCTTCTCCCGTATGCTGCGGCTGCTGCCATCGTCAGGGTGGGAACCGGGGCTGTTCGGCCTGCAGATCCTATCGCCCTACATCATCATGCCCGGCTTCATCCTGGCGCTGGGGCCCATCGGGTCGGTGGCCCGGCTCATGCGGGCCAGTACGCTGGAGGTGGTGAACCAGGACTACGTGCGCACCGCCCGGGCCAAGGGGCTGCCCGAGAACGCGGTGCGGCTGTGGTACATCGGCCGGAACTCCATCCTGCCCATCATCACCATACTGGGCCTTTCGCTGGCCAGCCTGGTAGAGGGCGGGTTCATCATGGAGACGCTGTTCGGCATTCCGGGTATGGGCAGGCTGGCCCTCGACTCGTTCTTCGCCCGCGACTACCCGGTCATCATGGCGATCACCCTGATCATTGCCACCGCGTACGTGCTGGCCAATCTGGCCATCGACATCGTGTACACGTTCGTCGACCCGCGCATCAGGCTGGGCTAGCAACAGCGTGGCCACCGCCGGTTTGCCCAGCCTCAGCGGCCAGCTTGCGCTGCCTGCCGGCGCACCCAAGAGCATGCGCGCCCTCGCCTGGGAGCGCTTCCGCCGCAAGAAGCTGGCGATGGGGTCGCTGTTCATTATCGTGATGTTCTACCTGTGCGGCAGCTTGGCCGCGGTGCTGGCCCCGCACAGCTACCGCGCGCAAAACTTGGACAACACGGAACAGGCGTCCTGGCTGTCTCAACCCTACTGCGCCGTGGTCAGCATGCTGGACCCCACCTATAAGCCGCCCAAGGTGGCGCCCAGCACCGACCACCTGCTGGGCACCGACCGGGCCGGGCGCGACCTGTTGAGCCGCATCCTATTCGGTATGCGCACCTCGGTCATCGTGTCCGTCGCATCCATCCTCACCGGCAGCATCCTGCTGGGGGTCACGCTGGGCGCCCTTTCGGGCTTTATGGGAGGCAGGGTCGACTCGCTGATCATGCGCATCGGCGAGGTGTTCCTCGCGTTCCCTGGTCTGCTGCTGGTCATCCTCATCAGCGCCACCGTGCGCGACCGGGTGCAGGCATGGGCCGAGAACTTCGAGTTGACCACGGGCTTCAAGGGCCTGGTGGAGAGCGGCTTCATCGACTACGTGGTGGTGTTCGGGGCCATGTCGGTGTTCGGCTGGGTGGGGGTGGCCCGCGTCATCCGGGGCCAGATCCTGCAGGTCCGTGAGATGGACTACATCACTGCCGCCATCGCATTGGGCGGCACCACCCGGCGCATCATCGTCACCCACGTGCTGCCGAATACCACGAACATCATCATCTACATGCTCTCCGTGGGCCTGGGCGCCGCCATCGGGTCGGAGCTGGTGCTGAGCTGGCTGGGCGTCGGCATCAAGACTCCCACGCCCAGCCTGGGCGTGATGATCTTCGAGAGTCAGGGGCAGACCGCCTTTCTGGACCAGATAAGCTGCCGCAAACCGCCGCTGTTCCTGGCGCCGGTCACGCTGATCACGGTCATGACGTTCGCTTTCGCATTGCTCGGCGACGGCCTGATCGACGCGCTGAACCCACGCTCACGCGACAGCGTGTCGGGGACGAAGGACACCGCCCTCTAGCAGGCGCAGCCGCCCGCTCCAGCGCGGTACACTGGCAACCGCAAGCTCGCTGACGGCTTCACACCGCCCCGCCCGGACGGGGTGTCAGACGGTGTCAAATACTCGCCTTCTCACGTCTGTGGGCACTTGCTATACTGGGTATACGTTGTAGGAGGCGAGTGTGAAGGTTTCCACTGAGAAGCTTGAGAAGAGCCGCATGGCGTTGGACGTGGAGATCGAGCCGGAACAGCTCGAGAAGTCCATGGAACGGGCCTACCGCCGGCTCGTAGCCCGTACCCCCATTCCCGGTTTTCGGCCTGGCAAGGCCCCCCGCCAGATGTTCGAGCGCTTCATAGGACATGGGCGGCTGCTGCAAGAAGCCATCGACATCGTGGTGCCCGAGGCCTATACCCAGGCCGTGGAGGAGCAGCAGGTACCGGTGATCGGCCAGCCGGAGATCGAGATCACGCAGATTGAACCGGTCGTCACCTTCAAGGCGACCGTACCGGTGCGTCCCACTATGGAGTTGGGCGACTACAAGTCGCTGAGCTTTGCCCGCGATGCCGGCGAGGTCAATGAAGAGAAGGTGAACGAGGTGCTGCAGACCCTGCGCGAGCGTAATGCCGTGTGGGAACCGGTGCAGCGCCCCGTCCAGTTCGATGATATGACCACCTTCGACGTGGAGAGCACCTTCGACGGCGTGCCCTTCGTGACCCAGAAGGGCGCAGGCTACGTGGTCACCCCGGGCCGTACCGAGCCGATCCCCGGCTTCCCCGAGGCCATGGTGGGCATCGGCATCGGCGAGACCAAGGATTTCGTGCTCACCTACCCCGACGACTGGGACGAGGAGGAGCAGCGCGGCAAGTCGGGCAACTTCACCGTGACGCTCACCGAGGTGAAGGAGAAGAAGCTGCCGGAACTGGACGACGAGTTCGCCAAGACTGTGGGCGAGCACGAGACCTTCGCTCAACTCAGGGAGAAGGTGGAGAACGACCTGAAGAGCGCCACCGAGCAACAGGCTCAGAACGCGCTCGAGGTGCAGATCCTGGACGGCATCGCTGCCGTGTCGCAGCTCGACTACCCGGACGTGCTGGTCGAGCACGAGATGGAGCACATGCTGGAGGACGACCGCACCCTACCCCGCGACCCCCAGGGCCGGGTGGACGAGGTGTTGAAGCTGCTGGGCACCACCGCCGACGAGTTCAAGGAGCGCTATCGGGAGGACGCCATCAACCGGGTGGTCCGCTCGCTGGTGCTGCAGAAGGTGGCGGAGACCGAGCAGCTCGAGGTGTCGGACGAGGAAGTCCAGGCCGAAATCGACCGGATGCTCGAGACGGCCGGCGAGCAGGTCGAAACCATCCGCGAGTGGTTCGCCAGCGATGAGCGGCGCGAGTCGGTGCGCAGCAACCTGCAGACCCGCAAGACCATGGACCACCTGATCGCGCTGCTCGGAAATGCGGCAGCCCCGGCCGGCGACCAGGAAGAGAAGGCCGAGAAGCCCAGCGGGACACGGAGCCGGCGCCGCCGCGAACCCGCAAGCACCAGCTAGGACGCCCCCCACCGGAATGGCAACGGTAAGAAAGGACAGCACATGAACGTGCCCAACAGCAAGCAACTGAATAGCCAATTGAATGACAGCCGATACGTGAGCCAGTTCGCCAACATGGTGCCCATGGTCATCGAGACGAGCGGCCGCGGCGAGCGGGCCTTCGACATCTATTCGTTGTTGCTGCGGGAGCGCATCGTCTTCCTGGGCACACCGATCGATGACCAGATCGCCAATGTGATCATCGCCCAGTTGCTCTACCTGGACCGCGAGGACCCCGAGAAGGACATCCACCTCTACATCCACAGCCCGGGCGGCGTCATCTCCGCCGGCCTTGCCGTCTACGACACCATGCAGCTCATCCGGCCCGAGGTCTCGACCATCTGCGTGGGCCTGGCGGCCAGCATGGCCACGGTGCTGCTCACCTCCGGCGAGAAGGGCAAGCGCTACGCACTGCCGCATTCCACAGTGCACATGCACCAAGCGCGGGGCGGCGCCAGCGGCGAGGCGTCCGACATTGAGATCGCGGCCAAGGAGATCCTGCGTAACCAGGAGATGATCCGGCGCATCCTGGCGGATACCACCGGCCAGCCGATGGAGCGCATTGTGCACGACAGCGACCGCGACTTCTACATGCCGGCCGACGCCGCCAAGGACTATGGCCTTATCGACGAGGTGCTTTCGAAGCAGACCGCAGCCGCCGCCATCGTCTAGCCGTCGGCCCGGCCAGCGCGCGGGCGACCACCACCCAGGGGAGACCTATGCCGGCAACTCGGGGCACTCGTATGCAGTACCACTGCTCCTTCTGTGCGAAGAGCCAGGAGCAGGTGCGGCGGCTCATAGCAGGACCAGGGGCGGTGTACATCTGCGACGAGTGCGTCGAGCTCTGTCGTGAGATCATCAACGAAGAGACCTCGCGGAACGCCCGGCCCAACGCCGACGCCGGGCGTATCCCCACCCCCCAGCGCATCTACGACCAACTCAGCGAGTACGTCATTGGCCAGGACCGGGCCAAGAAGACGCTGAGCGTGGCGGTCTACAACCACTACAAGCGCATCGGGCACAGCTCCATCGGCGACGTGGACCTGGAGAAGAGCAACATCCTGCTCATCGGGCCCACCGGGTCGGGCAAGACGCTGCTGGCCAAAACGCTGGCCAGGGTGTTGGACGTGCCGTTCTGCATCGCCGACGCCACCTCGCTCACCGAAGCGGGCTACGTGGGCGAGGACGTCGAGAACATCCTGCTGCGGCTCATCCAGGCGGCCGATTTCGATGTCTCCCGCGCCGAGCGAGGCATCATCTACATCGACGAGATCGACAAGATCGCCCGCAAGGGGGCGAACCCCTCCATCACCCGCGACGTGTCGGGCGAGGGCGTGCAGCAGGCCCTGCTGAAGATCATCGAGGGGTGCGTGGCCAACGTGCCGCCTCAGGGCGGCCGCAAACACCCGCACCAGGAGTTCATCCAGCTCAACACCACCAACATCCTCTTCATTTGCGGTGGCGCGTTCGAGGGGTTGGAGCGCATCATCCAGCGGCGGCTGGGGTCTACCGCCATCGGGTTCATGGCCAAGCAGACGCGCGCGAAGCTGCCCGAAAAGCCCGAGGAGATGTTCCACCATGTGACCTTCGACGACATGCTGGAGTATGGCCTGATCCCCGAGTTTGTCGGACGCCTCACCACCATGACCGCGCTCGACTCGCTGAACCGGGAGTCGCTGATACGGGTGCTCACCGAACCGAAGAACGCGGTGGTGAAGCAGTACCAGCGCATGTTCTCGCTGGACCACGTGGAGCTGAGCTTCACGCCCGAAGCGTTGGAGGCAGCCGCCGACGAGGCGCTGCACCACCGCACCGGGGCGCGCGCCCTCCGCAGCATCATCGAAGCCACGCTGCTGCAAATCATGTACGAGATCCCGTCCCGGCCCGACATTCAGAAGTGCGTGGTGGGGGCCGACACCATCGTGAAACGCACCCCGCCACTGCTGCTCACCCGCAGCAATACGGCGGTGGACCTGGACTTGGACGAGAAGGAGATCCGGCAGACCCCGGCGTAACCGGACGTGCCCCCGTCGTACCGAGGGCCCGGCGATTATGCGCCGGGCCTTTCTTGCTAGAATGCGGTGGTGGAGGTGCGCACCATGACCACAAGAGCGACGGTCGATATTGGCACGCTCATTGTGCGCCGCGAGGGCGTGCGGGGCGGGCGGGCATGCATGGCGGACACCCGGTTCCCGGTGAGTTCCATCGCTATCCTGCACAACCAGGGAATGGGCGCCGAGCGAATCCTTGAGGATTTTCCGCATCTTGACGCGCAACGCGTCTACGCTGCGCTCGCGTATTACTTCGCCAACAAGGCTGCGATTGACGCCGATATCGAGGAGTCCGAGAAGGAATATGACGAATTAGCAGCCAAGTACCCAAACGGTTGGCCGCCACGTGCCAAGCCGCACCCCGCGTAAACCGTGTTCTCGGTGTTGCTGGACGAAGACTACATGCATGCCGGACTGCTGCGGGCCTTGCGAGCAGCCGGGTTGGATGTCCTATCAGTCGCTGACGCTGGGCGTCGTGGCCTGTCCGATGAGGAGCAATTGACGTTCGCAGCGCTCGACGGACGCGTCCTTTACAGCTGCAACCAAGCCGACTTCGCACGATTGCACGTCCGCTGGATGGCCTCGGGCCGACACCATAGCGGAATTGTGCTCAGCAGCCAGCGATTCCCGGTCGGGGTCCAGCTTCGCGCGCTGTTGCGCCTGGCGGAAACGTCGGACGCAATGGGCGCAATGACCGATCACCTCGAGTTTCTGTCGGACTGGATTCAGCCGTAGCCACGCCACACGCTACTTCCGCACCAGCACCAGTTCGCCGGGCCGCACCTCCACCCGGTCCATGCCCTCCGGCAACTGGTTGCCCGCGACGCCGGAGAGACCGAAGGCCCGCAGGGCCTGCTGTGCGAGTTGGTCGGCCAGGGCGCCGGGCAGCGGGAACGGGCCGGCCTGCGCCCGCTGCACCTTGACGCTGGCGGTACCGTTGGCGGAGGTGATGGCCAGGGTGGCGCTGAGGTCGGCATCGTTGCCGGCAATGCTCATCGTGCCGCTGAGGTCCACCAGGTTGTCGCCTCTGAGCGCCACCTTGAGCCCATGCACCGGCACCGGCGACTGGCCGCCCGCGATGGCGGCGCTCACCCGCTGGTTCACTTCCGCCTCGCTAAAGACCACCTCCTGGGGCAGCACCGCAGCCACGACGCTGGGCGCCCCGGCCGGTAGTGCGTTGCCCACCACCGACGCCACGGCGGAAACTTCGGGGCTCACGGCGGGTTTCCACGCCGACCCCAGGTTGGGGGCGCCGTAGGCGATGAGGGCGGCGAACACCAGGCCCAGCACGATCAACCGCTTCATCTTCGCCTGCCGCTCTTGCCGGCCAGACCGGCCTCGATGGCGCTGCTGAGGTCGACGGGGGCGATGGCGTTGCCCTGGGCATCGCCGGGGCCGGTGGGCAGCAGCCGCAGGCGCCCCTCGCCCAGCGCCTTCAGTGTGGCCAGGATCATGGGCGCCTCGCGCCGCACGCCCTCCTGTCGGATGCGCTGGAACAGGTCGAGCGCCTCGCCCTCGGCCGCCTTCAGCTCGGCCACGGAACGGCCTGCCACGGCCCGCCAGCCAGCGGCGAACCCGGGGCCGTCGATGGCGTAGCGGCAGTAGGTGACCACCGGCCCCTGGTCCAGCGACGGCGTCACCAAGTGCACGTATACGCCGGAGGCCGGCGCCTTCTGCTCGATGAGGTTCCAGATGACCTGCTGCCAGGTGCCCGCGGGGCCGCCGGGCGCGGCGGGGTGCAGGTTGAGGGCGGACAGCTCGCGGCAGAGGAGCGGCGTCCACACCAGCATGTAGCCCACCTGCAGCACCACGTCCACCGGCGTGTCTCGCACCCGCTCCAGCACCTGCTGGTCGTAGCCCTCGCGCCAGGGGGCAAACACGCCGCCAGAGAGGCCCATGCCCCTGCCGCCGGCCTCCTGCCTGTGCTTCTCGAAGGAGTGGGTGACGAGGGGGATACCGTAGCTGCGCACCTGCGCGAGGAACTGGTCAGTCTCGGGGGCCTCACCGTCGTCGCGGCTGCAGAATACGTAGGCGATCTCCGCCTTTACGTCGCCGCGCTGGATGGCGTTCCAGGCCTCGGCCAGCAGCTTCTGCGACGTCTGGCCGCGCGCCGTGGAGAACCAACCCATTCGTAGCAAGCATCACCTCAGGGGAGCGGCGAGCGCCGTTCTGCTAGTGCTATCGTACCCTGTGAGGCGGCCGGAGGGCAGTGGCGACGGCCGTTGGCGCCCACCAGACCGGGCGGGCGGGCGGCGGCCAGTCCCAATCAGGGCTAGCGTGCCGTATGCTTAGCGCCGGCAGGCAGCGACACTCAAGGAGCTTTGGAGCGTGGAACTGCGAGAACTGGGGGCAACCGGCGTTCAGGTACCCGAGGTGGGCTTGGGCATGTGGCAATACCGCGGCGGCGCGGCGCCGCTGCAGCGCGGCATCGACCTGGGCGCCTGGCTGCTGGACACGGCCGAGATCTACGGCACGGAGAACGTGGCGGGCGAGGCCATTCGGGGACGGCGGGAGCAGGTGTTTGTGGCCACCAAGGTGTCGGGTGACCACCTGCGCTACGAGCAGGTGCTGCGGGCGGCCGATGCCAGCCTGAAGAAGTTGGGAGTCAGCACCATCGACCTGTACCAGGTGCACTGGCCCGACGACAACGTGCCCATCGCGGACACGATGCGGGCGATGGAAGAACTGGTGGACGCCGGCAAGGTGCGGTTCATCGGCGTCAGCAACTTCGGCCGGGCGGAGGTGGAGCGGGCGCAGGCGGCGCTGAAGCGCAACCGCATCGTCTCGAACCAGGTGGAATACAGCCTGCTGCGGCGGGAAGTCGAGCGGGACATCGCCGCGTTCTACGCCCCGAACCACATCACGGTGATGGCCTACAGTCCGCTGGCACGCGGCGAGTTGGTGTCGAGCCGGCAGCGCCATGGGCTGCAGGTGCTGCGGACCATGGCGCAGGAGACGGGGCGGACGGCGGCGCAGATCGCGCTGAACTGGTGCCTGTCGCGGCCGGGCGTCATCACCATCCCCAAGAGCGACCGGGTGGAGCGGGTGGAGGAGAACTGTGCTGCCTCAGGGTGGAGCCTAACCGGCGAGCAGGTCGGTGTGCTGGATGAGGCGTTCGGTTAAGGCATTCGTACTCCAGCCGCTTCTACGCTATGCTGCAAGCATCAGAAAGCGTGGCACGCTCCCGGTGTCTGGGCCGGGCAAGCGACAGCCGCAGCACCCATCGACATCGAGGAGGATCGCATGCTGACACAGGCGCACAACGACTATCTGACCCGGGTGGGCCCCGGCACCCCCATGGGGGACTTGCTGCGGCGGTTCTGGATGCCGGCGCTGCTGAGTGAGGACCTGCCCGAGCCTGACTGCGCCCCCAAGCGCGTGCGGTTGCTGGGCGAGGACATGGTGGCATACCGCGACAGCAGCGGCCGGGTGGGCCTGGTGGCCAACGCGTGCCCGCATCGCGGCGCCAGCCTGTTCTTCGGCCGCAATGAAGAGGACGGGCTGCGCTGCGTCTACCACGGCTGGAAGTTCGACCTGACGGGCACATGTGTCGATATGCCGAACGAGCCCGCCGAGAGCAACTTCAAGCACAAGATCCGCGTCACGGCGTATGCGACGGCCGAGGCGGGAGGCACCGTCTGGGCGTACATGGGGCCGGCGGAGTTCCAGCCGGAACAGGTGCCGCAGTTCGAGTGGACGCGTGTGCCGGAAAACCAGCGTGTCGTGTCGTTCTGCCTGCAGGACTGCAACTGGGTGCAGGGCGTAGAAGGCGGCATCGACAGCAGCCACGTGTCGTTCCTGCACAGCACGGTGGACTCGCACAAGAAGAACACGGCGGCGGCCACCAGCCTCATGGCCATCGACAAGGCGCCGGAGTTCCGGGTGGCCAACACCGATTTCGGCCTGCTGATCGGGGCGCGCCGCAAGGCCAACGACACCGAGGACTACTGGCGGGTGACCCCGTTCTCGCTGCCGTTCTATACCGTCATCCCCATGATGCCCAACCAGGACCTGCCCTACAGCGGCCACGGCTGGGTGCCCATCGACGACGAGCAGTGCTGGCTGTTCACCTACTCATGGCATCCCACCCGCCCGCTCAGCGACTTCGGCGACAAGCCCGGCCACAACGCCCACTACGTGGCGAAGTTCCCCGGAACCAACAACCCGGTGCCGAACAAGGACAACGATTACCAGGTCGACCGGGCCATT
>Ga0209726_10007590_pt1 | contig 12059 bp, 4 predicted proteins | sample Subgrocontami54m_FD_187453 | JGI IMG/M metagenome (GOLD analysis project Ga0209726, IMG submission 187453) | Subsurface groundwater microbial communities from S. Glens Falls, New York, USA - GMW46 contaminated, 5.4 m (SPAdes) (version 3) | ecosystem: Environmental > Aquatic > Deep subsurface >... | reverse complement strand
ATCGCCGCCTCCCACCAACACCAGGCCGCTTCGAGTCACGATCGGTGCGGTATAGCCTGGCGTCCCGAGCCGGTGGGGCAGTGCGACGCCTTTGAGCAGCGGATGCTCCCGAACTGCCTGGCTGCCCTCGCCGAACGGAACCCGCCAGGCAATGTCCCCTCTGTTCAGGTCGACAGCCACGAGAAACGCGTATGGAGGCTTGATCAGTGGAATGCCCCCAAGCGCGCCACCGCTGTAGTCGATGGTGTCGGGCACCCTGTCGGCGGGCGGAGGCGGCGACGGACGATTCTGGGCCACCCCCTGGGGCCGGGAGGAGAACGGGCCGGCCTGCCCGCAATAGTTGCCGTAGTCCCAATGGACAAACGGGTCCTGGCCGTCGTTTCTGCAGATTGTGCTGACGTGATAACTGTTATTCGCCCTCACGAACAGCAAGCCTGATTCAGGATCGAATGCGGCGCCGCCCCAGTTCACGACGCCACCCTGCGACGGTCGCTGGACCGTGCCCCCCAAACTGGGGGGCGTGAACAGGGGACCGAGGCGAAACCGTTTCAACTGTTCCTGCGCAAGGGCCTTGATTTCCGGTGTCAGGTCATTGGCATCCTCGAGCGAGATTCCTTGCGGGGCGAGAGCCGGCGGTCGCGTCGGAAACGGCTGGGTAGGATGCGGGCGCTCACCGGGCACATCGGTCGTGGTGTCCACTGGCCGTTCTTCGATGGGCCACACCGGCTGGCCGGTGACCCGATCGAAGACATACGTGAACCCCTGCTTCGACACCTGCGCAACGGTGTCGATCGCCTTTCCGTCCACACGAATCGTGGCAAGCGTCGGGGCTGACCCGAAGTCGTAGTCCCAGAGCCCGTGGTGTACTGCCTGAAAGTGCCACTTCCGCTTCCCCATGTTCGCATCGAGGCAGACGAGCGACTCGGCAAACAGGTTCGCTCCTGGCCTCGATCCCCCGTAGTAGTCCCCGCTTGGCGTCGAGGTGGCCACATACAACAGTCCACGCGCGAGATCGAGCGTCATGGGCGCCCACACATTCGCATGGCCGGCGCTCTTGAACGATCCGTTCCCCCAAGTGTCTGCTCCGAAGTCGCTTGCCGACTGCGGGATGGTGAAGAAGACCCACGCGCGTCTGCCGGTGGCAATGTCGAACGCCTGCACCGTGCCAACCGGGTCGCCCCGATACTGCAGGCGGTCGGGAACACCGGTCCCCACAATCACCAGGTTCTTGTAGACGACCGGCGGCGACGTGACCTGCGTATGCAGCGGCGGCACGTCTCGCCCGAGGTCCTGATTCAACCCGACGGCTCCGCCGTTGCCAAACGACGCCACCAGCTGCCCCGTTCTGGCGTCCACGGAAAACAGCCGCTGACGGCCCGCGAGGAAGATTCGCGTCTGGTTCCCGTCGCGCCATACGGCAACCCCTCGGCTGTTGAGGCCGGTGCCCGCGAGCGGTGGCCCCTCGTCGTACGTACGGGGATCGAACACCCAGAGCTGCGCGCCAGTGTCTGCATTGAGCGCGACGATACGGTGGAAGGACGTACTGACGTACAGCACGTCGTCGATCATGATCGGCGTGTTTTGGAAGCCGCCAGGTCTCAGGTTGAATTCCGGGAGCGGCCGATCGACGGTCTGCCAGGTCCAGGCGAGCTGCAGGTCGTGCACGTTGTCGGGCGTGATGTCCATCGCGGGTGAGTACTTCGTATGACCCGCGTCGCCACCCCAGTGAGGCCACTCAATCGCTTGCGGGCGGTCCTAGGCCGTCGCCAAGGCAACCGCGAGTGAAACAAGGATCAAGCCGAATACCGTTTTCAAGTGACGTTCCCTGTGACAGCGAGCTGCAGATTCGGGTTCCTGATTATTCCATTCTGTAATTGGGCGCTTCCTTCGTAATCGTCACGTCGTGCACGTGGCTCTCCCGAACGCCCGCCGGAGTGATCCGCACCAGTGTGGCCTTGCGCTGCAGGTCGGGAATCGACGCCGAGCCGGTATAGCCCATCCCGGCCCGGAGTCCACCAATGAGCTGGTGGATCATCGCCGCGACGCTGCCCTTATGGGCGACCCGGCCCTCAATGCCTTCAGGCACCAGTTTGTCCACAGCGTGGCCGCCCTCGAGATCGAACTCGTCCTGGAAGTACCGGTCCCGGCTACCGCGGCGCATCGCGCCGATCGACCCCATGCCCCGATACTCCTTGTAACTGCGGCCCTGAAAGAGGATCAGCTCGCCAGGGCTCTCGTCGGTGCCCGCGAACAGGTTGCCGATCATTGTGCAGCTTGCGCCGACCGCCAAGGCCTTCACGACGTCCCCGGAGTAGCGGATGCCCCCGTCGGCGATGACAGGGATGTTGCGTAGGTGTGCGGCGCGGGCGCAGTCCAGGATGGCAGTGACCATCGGGACACCGATGCCGGCCACCACGCGGGTGGTGCAGATGGAGCCGGCGCCGATGCCGACTTTGACGGCGTCCACGCCCACATCGATCAGCGCGTCCGTGGCGGCGGCCGTGGCGACGTTGCCGGCGACGAGATCGACGTTGGGGAACTCTCGGCGCAGGCGGGCTACGATGTCGATGACGCCTTGTGAGTGGCCATGCGCGGTGTCGACGACCACCACATCGACGCCGGCCTGCACGAGCGCGTGTGCGCGTTCGAGTGTGTCTTTTGCAATGCCCACGGCTGCACCGCATCGAAGGCGGCCCAGGGCGTCCTTGCAGGCGACCGGATACTTCACGGCCTTCTGAATGTCCTTGACGGTGATTAGCCCCTTCAGCCGGTAGTCGCGGTCTACCACCAGCAGCTTCTCGACCTTGTGCTTGTGAAGGATGGCGCGCGCCTCGTCGAGCGTCGTGCCGACGGGAACCGTGATGAGGTTCTCCCGCGTCATGATCTCCGCGATCGTGCGGTCGACGTTCGTCTCGAAGCGGAGATCCCGGTTCGTGAGAATCCCGACGAGGCGACCCTCTTGGCTGCCGTCTTCGGTAATCGGCACGCCCGAGATCCGATACTTCTTCATCAGATCGAGCGCCTCATGAATCCGGCGGTCGGGCGAGAGCGTGATCGGATTCACGATCATCCCGCTTTCGGAGCGCTTCACGCGATCGACTTCGGACGCCTGCTCCTCGATCGACAGGTTCTTGTGAATAACGCCGAGACCGCCCTGTTGCGCCATGGCGATCGCCAATCCCGACTCGGTGACTGTGTCCATCGCGGCGCTCAGGATCGGGACGTTCAATCGGATGTTGCGGGTCAGACGCGACGAGACATCAACCTGTGTGGGAAGCACGGTCGAGTGCTGAGGCACCAGCAGGACATCGTCGAAGGTCAGCGCCGTGGCGAGGCCGGCTTCCGTCGAGGAAAGCGTCAACGTTTCGCTTTTCAGCTCCATCGCATTCCCTGTTCAGGGCGGACCTGAAGGTCCGCCCCTACGTACCGCGATTTACCGCCAGCAGATTCTTCGTAGGGGCGGACCTTCAGGTCCGCCCTGGCCCAAATGCACAAAAGGCCGACATTCGTCGGCCTGGGTCTCATGCAGCAGTGCCATGGCACTTCTTGTACTTCTTTCCGCTGCCGCAGGGACACGGCTCGTTTCTTCCGACCTTCGGCCCCTCGTGCTTCACGGTCTTCACCACGTCGTCGCCGCCTGTTCGTGCGGGGCGCGGCCCCTGTCCCATGGCCGCCTGCAAGGCTGCGGTGGAACGGCCGGCGCCGGCGAAGGCGGGGACGGATTCGGCCGTGGGATGATTCAGCGTCAGTGATGGCGTGCGCCGCGCCGCGGGTGGCGGTGCCGGCGCGTCCTCGCCAATCGACGCGCGCAGGTGGAAGAGGTACCGGACCATCTCTTCCTCGATGCGCGCCTTCATGTCCTGAAAGAGCGCGAAGCTCTCCTTCTTGTATTCGACAAGCGGATCGCGCTGACCGTACCCGCGGAGGCCGATGCCTTCCTTGAGATGGTCGAGGCTGTAGAGGTGATCCTTCCACTGCGTATCGACCATCTGGAGCATGATGTCGCGCTCGATGCGCCGCAGAAGCTCCGGAGAGACGAGCGCTTCCTTCTCGTCGTACGCGGCCTTGATCCTCTCCCAGAGCGCGTCGCCCAACTCCTCAGTGCTCACATCGGGGGTAATGATGGCATCGAGATCGGCCTGCGGGAGGCCAAAGACACGGCCCGTCTCGCGTTTCAGCGCATCGAGGTCCCACTCATCGTCGTCAAGATCCTTGCCGGCAAACCTCTCAACCTGATCTTCGAGCAAGTCCTCGGCAAGCGCCAGCAGGTAACCGCGGGTATCAACGAGCTCGTCCTCGGTGATATGAACTTTTCCCTCGAGGACTTCGCGGCGGAGCGTGTAGACGCTTTCCCGCTGTTTGTTCATGACGTCGTCGTATTCGAGGAGGTGTTTCCGGACGGCGAAGTTCTGGGCTTCGACCTGTCGCTGCGCGCGTTCGATCGCGCGGGTCACCATGCCATGCTCGATCGGGACGCCTTCTTCCATGCCGAGGCGCTGCATCAGGCCGGAGATCCGATCGGAGCCGAAGATCCGCATCAGGTCATCTTCGAGCGAGAGATAGAATCGTGACGACCCGGGGTCGCCCTGCCGGCCGGCGCGGCCGCGGAGCTGGTTGTCGATGCGACGCGCCTCGTGGCGTTCGGTCCCGAGAATGTGCAGGCCGCCGACGTTGACGACCTCGTTGTGCTCGGCCTCGGTCTGGCGTGTGAAGTGTCCGAAGATCCGCTCCCAATCCGGACGCGGCACCCGGAAGAAGCCGTCGATGTGGAAGAAGTAGACGAACTCCTCGTCGTCGACGAACTTCTCCTCGCCTCGCGCAAGGCGCTCGGCCACCTCCTCTGACAGGGCCTGCTGGCGCGCCATGTACTCGGGGTTTCCCCCGAGCAGGATGTCGGTGCCGCGGCCGGCCATGTTGGTGGCGATCGTCACGTTGTTGCGCCGTCCGGCCTGGGCGACGATCTCCGCTTCCTGCGCGTGGTACTTCGCGTTGAGGACGACGTGCTTGATCCCGCGCTTGCGGAGCATCGACGAGAGGCGCTCAGACTTCTCGATCGAGACGGTGCCGACCAGCGTCGGCCGGCCCGACTGCTGCTTCTCGAGGATGTCGCCCACGATCGCCTCGAACTTTTCCGCCTCGGTCCGGTACACGAGGTCGGGCTCTTCGACGCGCCGGAGCTGCCGATTCGTGGGGGCGACGATGACGTCGAGGTGGTAGATCTTGTTGAACTCGGGCGCCTCGGTCTCCGCCGTGCCCGTCATGCCCGAGAGCTTCTTGTATTTCCTGAAGTAGTTCTGGAAGGTGATGGTGGCGAGCGTCTGGTTCTCGCGCTCGATCTTGACCTTTTCCTTCGCTTCGACGGCCTGGTGGAGACCGTCGCTCCAGCGGCGGCCGGGCATCAGGCGCCCCGTGAACTCGTCCACGATGACGACCTGGCCATCCTTGATCATGTACTCGACGTCCAGGCGGAACAGTGTATGGGCGCGCAGCGCCTGATGGATGTGGTGGAGCAGCGGCATGTTCCCGGGATCGTAGAGTCCGCCCGATCCCGGAGCCACCCGGTGGGCGAGCATCTGCTCGGCCTTGGCCATCCCGCTTTCGGTCAGCGTGACGGCCTTGTGCTTCTCGTCGACGATGTAGTCGCCGGTGGCCTCGAGGGCCTCACGATCCTCCGCTTTGGTGTCGCCGCGGGTGACCGCGCCCTTCTTCAGCTTCGGAATGATCCGGTCGACTTCGTAATACAGGTCCGTGGATTCTTCCGCCGGCCCCGAGATGATCAGTGGCGTTCTCGCCTCGTCGATCAGAATGCTGTCGACCTCGTCGACGACGGCGAAGTGATGTCCGCGCTGGACCATCGAGGTCAGCTCGAACTTCATGTTGTCGCGCAGGTAGTCGAACCCGAACTCGTTGTTGGTGCCGTACGTGACGTCGGCGCCGTAGGAGACCTGGCGCTGCGCGTCGGTCAGCTCATGCTGGATCACGCCGACGCTCATCCCGAGAAAGCGGTAGAGGCGTCCCATCCACTCCGCGTCGCGTCGTGCAAGGTAGTCGTTGACGGTGACGACATGAACGCCCTTGCCTTCGAGCGCGTTCAGGTAGGCGGGCAGCGTGGCGACGAGCGTTTTTCCCTCGCCGGTCTTCATCTCGGCGATCTTGCCGCTGTGCAGCACCATGCCGCCGATCAGCTGCACGTCGAAGTGCCGCATGTTCAGCACGCGGCGGCCCGCCTCGCGAACAACTGCGAATGCCTCGGGAAGCAGATCGTCGACCGTGTCGTTGTCGGCTAGGCGCTTGCGAAATTCGGCGGTTTTGGCGCGGAGCTGTTCGTCGGTCAGTGGCGCGATCGAGGGCTCCAGCGCGTTGATCCGGCCGACGAGCGGCATCAGCCGCTTGAGCTCACGCTCGTTCTGGGTGCCGATGACTTTCGCGAGGAGTTGACCGAGCATGCAAGGAGAGCGTCAGAGTGCCCGAGGGTGTCTTCGGATTGTAGCGAACGCCCTGGGAAAGGGCAAGGAAACCGCTGATTATCCGGCGCTTAGCGGCCGCGCGGTGTCTGCGTGAGGAGCTGAAGCGGGTTGAGGAGCCGGCCGTTGGCATGCACCTCGTAATGAAGATGCGATCCTGTGGTCCGGCCGGTCGCACCGACCTGTCCAATCTGGTCGCCTCGGTTGACGTGAAAGCCGGCGCCCACCTTGTAGTTGGAGAGATGGCCGTATCGTGACTGAAGGCCAAAGCCATGGTCGATGACCACGAGCTTTCCATAGTTTCCCTGATACCCCGCGAAGGTGACTTTGCCCGCCGCAGTGGCGTAGACAGGGTCCCCCTTGTCGCCGGCGATATCCAACCCGCTGTGGAAATCGGCGCCGCCGGTCACCGGGTCCTTCCGCATCCCGACCGTCGAAGACAGCCATCCGTGGGCCGGCCAAATCGAAGGCGTGGCCGCCGCGAGCGCATTCCTGCGATCGACCGCTGTGCGGACGATGTGCAGACGGGTCTCCAGCCCTTCGAGCAGCGTTTGCAGCAGGCCGAACGTGTCCTCCGGCCTCGGCATCGCGGAGAGCGCCGCTCGGGTCGCCCGCTCCACTTCGGTGCTGCCGCCCCCCATCGCGCGGGACTTCACCCTCGCGGGCAGCTTCTCAATCGCGCGAGCGAGATTGGGATCGAGCGTCGACTTCGAGCCCAGATCGGTCACTGCGGACTGCAATGAATGTATTTGTCCCGCCAACGCCTCCGTAGCCGCTCGGTAGCTCGTGTTTTCGAGCTCGAGTGCGGCGTAGCTGGCTTCCAGATCAGAGACGTCGCTCTTGGCCTTCCAGGCCGCGCCGAGTCCAATGAGGATGGGCAGCGCGAGGACTGCGCAGAACGTTATCGCCAGCGGTCGTACAGAAATCGTGGCCCGGCGGAGGACGCCGGACGAACGATCAGCGACAACGATGGTATAGCGTCGAGATTTCATCTTTAGAGCCAGCGGCTACCGGGCGGGAGCTCAGCAGCAGTCAGTCAGGCTAACACAGGACTTGTCGGTCATTCAAAGGCGAACCTTCACTCATGCGAAGGTTTGGTGAAACCGCTCCCCAAAGGCATCCAAAAGCATAGGACATCCCGGCGTTGCCTTTTTGCCACGTGCACTTGCGAGGACGAAAGTGGCTCCCGCCGGGCTATCCGAGTGAGATCCGGAGGCCGGGCGATTACCTACGGAATCGAAGGCTCGAGCTTGGACCAGAGTTATGAAAACCGACGGCCCGAAAGCGCAACTTCCATGCTAGTTTTGACCTTTATGGCACATTCAGAAACGAGTGCCACACGCCTTTCCCTGAGGAGCCTCGCCGGCACGTTGGTACGGCGGACACGGTGCTTCTCCCCACGAACCTCGTGGCCCGCGGCGAACGGGCGCTCGTTGAATGCAAGAAGAAAGAGTGGGTGAGGGTCCAATGAACGGACAGAGCCTTCTCGGGCACACGTTGGTGTTCGTGGTAGCGGTGCTGGTACTGGGGCTTGCCACCGCAGTTCCGGGAGAGGCTCAGGTTTCACTGCCGGAGCCGGCTCCGGAAAGGGTGGGGAATTCGGGTGCTTCGCTGGAGCGCGTGATTGGGGAGGTAACAGCCATCAGTCCCGCCGCCAAAGAGATTGGGCTCAAAACGGATGCTGGGGGCAGGGTCACCGTCATTCTGCAAGACACGACGCAGGTTCTGCGCGTCCCGCCGGGCGAAACGGACCTGAAAAAAGCTGTCAAGATCACTCCTGCCGAAATCGGTGTGGGCGACCGCGTGTTAGCGCGAGGACGGTTGGCTGAGGATCAGAAGTCGATTCCCGCTGTGGCCGTCATCGTGATGACCAAAGCGGATCTGGCGCAGACACGGGAGCGCAAACGTGCGGACTGGCAGAAGCGGGCTATCGCGGGCACTGTCTCGGCACTCAATGCAGACACTAAAGAGATCACACTAGCGGTGCGCTCGTCCGCAGGGACCAGAAGCTTGGTGATTGAGCCCTCTGAGAAGGCGGTCATTCACCGCTACGCGGCGGACTCGGTTCTGCTTGTTCAAGCCAAACCAAGTTCGTTCGCCGAGCTGAAAGTCGGTGACTCCCTTCGCATTCTCGGTGATAAGAACTCCGACGGCACGCGCGTCAGGCCAGAAGAGATTGTCGCGGGGTCGTTCCGCAGTATTCCAGGAATTATCAGTGCGATCGATGCCACCGCCGGTGAAATTCGGATTACCGATTTACAAAGCAAGAAGCTACTCACCGTGCGGATTACTGCCGATACCATGGTGCGCCGTTTGCCCCCACCGACGAAGGCGCCGGCAGCGACCAATCGCCCGCAGGCAGGCGGGAGCGGTACGGCAGCGGGAGGGCGGCCCAATGAGGGCCCGACCCAAGGCGCACAGCCTGCCGCAACGACGAACCGCCCGCCGGGAAGCGGCAGCGGCACCGCGTCAGGAGGGCGGCCAAGCGGGGGACCGACCCAAGGCGCGACGAGCGGCGGTAGCCAGACGGATCTTGAGCGGATGCCTGTGGTGAAGTTCGGTGAGTTAAAGCGAGACGAGGCCATCGTCGTGTTGTGTACGGTAGGAGCGGAGCCGTCCCGTGTCACCGCCATTGTGGTGGTGGCAGGCATCGAGCCGCTCCTGGGCCAAGCCCTGCAGGACCAAACCCAAATCGGCGGTGCATGGAATTTCTTCGATATCACCTTGCCTTGAACATCGGGTGCGAAAAGGATTTCGGCTGTCTGCTTTCTTGCTCGCGCCGGTGCTGGCGGTCGGCACGGTGGTTGCGCAGGAGGCGACTGATACCACAGGCGCGCGTCGCGAGGGAGCGGGGATAGGGATAGTAAGAGGGCGGGTCATCGATGCAACCGGCGGGGCCCTTCCTGGCGCCACCGTCACGCTTACTGATGTCCGAGCGACCACAGTCACTGTCGCAGCCGATGCGACAGGCACGTATGTTTTCAGAGGTCTAGCGCCGGGCCGCTACACGGTACGCGCCTTTCTTTCCGGGTTTGCGCCGTATGAAAACACTGAGGTCGATATTGCCGCTGGGCGCACCAGTAGGACCCTTCGCATTTCGCTGAGCATCGCGCCAATCAAAGAGGAAATCACGATAACGCAGCAGGAACCCACCTTTCATGGGAGCACCGTCGTCCTCCCAGGCGATTCCGAGGCGTTCCCCGACGATCCCGACGACCTGGCTGCGGATTTGGCGGCACTGGCGGGGTCCTCCACAGCTCCCCAGGGCACGCATATGTTCGTTGATGGATTTACTGAGGCCCGCCTTCCGCCTAAAGCGTCTATTCGCGAGTTCCGCACCAATCAAAACCCCTATTCGGCCGTAAATGATCGCGTGGGCTTTGGACGCATCGACGTTTTCACCAAGCCAGGGTCGGACACGCTCCGGGGCCAGGCGTTCTTTAACTTCGGGAACGGCATTTTCAATGCGCGCAACCCCTTTTATCCGATGGGCCGGCCGCTCTTCCGGGAATCGTTTTATGGGGGGAATCTGGGTGGGCCTTTGAGCAAACGCGCCTCGTTCACCGTGGACCTGGAAACGCGGGAGCTCGACACTAAGGCGGTGATCAACGCGACGGTTCTGGATGCTGCTCTGAACATCACGCCGCTCCGCGAGGCAGTCAACCGCCCACAGCGCCGCACAACCATTACTCCTCGCCTCGACTACCAGTTGAGTCAAAACAACACCCTGGTGGGTCGCTACACGAGCACCCGCATTGGCGGTGACCGCGTCGGTATTGGCGAGCTCTCGCTGCCTGTGCGCGCTTACAGCACATCGGAAACCGAACACATGGTTCAACTGACAGAGACAGCCGTGCTCAATTCGCAGACGATCAACGAAACGCGCCTTCAGTTCGTGCGGACCTCTACGGAATCGCTTGGCGACAGCTCCGTGCCCACCATCAACGTCAGCGACGCGTTCATTGGAGGCGGCACGGAAATCGGACACTCCTCTATCAACCAGGACCGGTGGGAAATCCAGAACTACACACAGCGCCTTTCCGGTGCGCACTCGCGCAGATGGGGTGCGCGGTTCCGTGCCGTCACCATCGCCGATGTCTCGCGGCAGAATTTGGGCGGCACGTTTCGGTTTTCCAGCGGCACGGGGCCACAGTTGGATGCGAACAACCAAGTTGTTCTGGGCGCAGCGGGCCAGCCTGTGTCGATACCGCTCACGGCGCTTGAACGGTATCGCCGCACGGTTTTGTTCCAAGGCCAGGGCCTTACGCCGGCGCAAATCAGCGCACTCGGCGGTGGCGCCAGCCAGTTCTCCATAACGTCAGGCAACCCAAGAGCGGACGTCAGCCAGGCGGACCTGGGCGTGTTTTTTCAGGATGACTGGATAGTACGCCCGGACTTCAGGCTGAGCCTTGGGCTGCGCTACGAATGGCAAAACAACGTTCACTTTTGGAAGGACCTTGCGCCGCGGATCAGCTTTGCCTGGGCCCCGGGGGATCCCAAGAAGAGGAAAACTGCGTTGCGATTCGGCTCCGGAATCTTTTACGATCGCTTCAGCGAAAAGCTGACGCTGCAGGCGGTCCGGTCAAACGGCTTGAATCAGCAGCAGTACCTGGTTCGAAATCCCAATTTTTTCCCGACGGTGCCCTCGGTCCAGACACTCGGTGACCCGTTGCCCGTGACCATCCGGCAGGTGGCTCCGGATTTGCGCGCACCCTACATCGTCCAGACCTCGATCGGGATCGAACGCCTGCTGCCTTTCAAGACGACGGTGGCCAGCACGTTCACCATCTCCCGCGGCCTGCACTTCTTGCGCTCTCGCAACATCAACGCCCCGTTGCCTGGAACATTTGTGGCCGGCGATTCGACAAGCGGGATTCGGCCCTATGGCCCGGGCAATATATTCGTGTACGAATCGAGCGGCAGTCTCACGCAAAGCCAGTGGAACACGAATATAAGCAGCAAGTTCCACAAGAATGTCACTCTTTCTGTCCTGTACGTCTTGAATTATGCGAACAGCGATACGGATGGCCCGGCGACGTTTCCTGCCGATCCGTATGACGACAGCCTAGAGTACGGGCGCTCCATCCTGGATGAGCGGCACCGCCTTGTGCTGAACGCGACGATCGCAGCGCCCGGTGGGTTTCAGTTCAGCCCGTCTATGGTTGCTCGTTCGGGAACGCCGTTCAACATCACGTCAGGCAAAGACACAAATGGAGACACATTGCTCACGGAACGGCCTGCATTGGCGCTCTATCTCAGCAGCCCCGGCACGGTCGTCACCCGCTTCGGCGCGTTGGATCCGAATCCCCTGCCTGGCGACGAGGTCATGGCCCGCAACTCTGGCAGGGCCCCCGGCTACTTTACGGCGAACTTCCGCGTGAGTAGAGCCTTCGGCTTTGGCCGGAGCAAAAGCGCAACGGCCAAGCCCGACACTTCACCCGCGGCCGAAAAGCCGTACACCTTGACGTTGTCGCTTTCTGTCCGGAATCTGTTCAACCACGTGAATCTGGCAGCGCCAGTCGGCAACCTCACGTCGCCGCTTTTCGGAAGCGTCACGTCGCTTGCAGACACATACGCGCCAGCTCCCGGAGCAGG